>Ga0102953_1001454_pt1 | contig 15078 bp, 9 predicted proteins | sample SalPon2A_C_D2_MG_FD_78509 | JGI IMG/M metagenome (GOLD analysis project Ga0102953, IMG submission 78509) | Soil microbial communities from South San Francisco under conditions of wetland restoration - Salt Pond MetaG R2A_C_D2_MG | ecosystem: Environmental > Terrestrial > Soil > Wetlands | place... | reverse complement strand
CTAATCCCGAACATTTTACTATATCGAACTCACGCTACTAAATTTTATCTTTCTATTGGCGGGTTGATCGTTTGTAAGCTGGCCGGGAGACGGCTTTCATTATTCTTTGTGAGATATCGGTCGATGTTGCGGGCGGCATCCCGACCTTCACCAATCGCCCATACTACGATAGACTGTCCACGGCGGGCATCACCTGCGGCAAAGACACCCGGGATGTTGGTCATCATATTTTCATCAACCTTGAAGATACCGTTCTCGACGACAACGCCGGCGTCTTCAAAATGGCCGGACTGAGCACCCTCAAAGCCTATGGCTACCAAAACAAGATCGGCGGGCAGCTTCATATCCTTTTCAAGAATTTTTTTACCCTTCCTCCTGCCGTTTTTATCGTACTGCCATTCAACACGTTCGGCACTCAGGTAGTTGACGTGACCATCTTCATCATCATCAACAAATCCGACGGTATCAATACTGAATTCTTCCGCACCGCCTTCTTCGATAGCGTAAGTTTTCTTGTAGACAAGCGGTTGTTCCGGCCATGGATTGTGTGACGGTCGTTCGCCTGGTTTTTGAGGGTTGATACTGATCTGTATGACTTGCGTGGCACCCTGGCGATGCGCGGTTGCCACGCAGTCGGCCCCTGTATCACCGCCGCCCAGAACGATCACATTCTTATCTCTGGCATCAATAAGATCATCAACCGGGCGACCGGCTTGTCGCTTGTTGGCGTTGATCAGGTATTCCATGGCAAAATGAATGCCTTTTAGATCTCTGCCTTTGAGAGGAAGGTTGCGATGTTTTTGGGCTCCGATAGCAAGCAATACCGCATCAAAATCTTCATAAAGACGATCAAACGGCATATTTACGCCGACTTCAATGTTGGTCATAAACAGCACCCCTTCACGGGACAGCTGATCAACACGACGTTTGACCATGTGCTTGGCAAACTTAAAATCGGGAATGCCGTAGGTCATCAGACCGCCAATTGTGTCGTCACGTTCAAAAACAGTGACTTTATGTCCGACCCGATTCAGCTGTTGGGCCGCCGACAATCCTGCGGGCCCGCTTCCGATGATCGCCACATTTAATCCGGTCCTTTTTTCCGGCGGCTCAGGATTAATCCATCCCATTTCCCATCCTTTATCAACAATAGCACGTTCAATGCTCTTGATTGCTACGGGATTATCATTGATAGACAGGACACATGCATTTTCGCACGGAGCCGGACAGGTGTAACCGGTAAATTCCGGAAAGTTATTGGTGGCATGAAGGCGATCCAGAGCTTCTTTCCAGTCGCCGCGCGACACCAGATCATTCCAGTCGGGGATGATATTCCCGATAGGACAACCACCCATGCAGGTCGGAACACCGCAATCCATGCACCGTTCTCCCTGTTTCTTCAGATCATTTTCTTCCCAGGCCGGTGCCCAGATGTGTTCGAAATCTATGACTCGTTCTTTGGGATGACGTTTACCAATCGGTTCGCGTTCGTACTTGAGGTATCCGCCGGGATGATTCTCACTCATGCTACAACATATTGTTTGGGTTTACGGGGTGGTGTAAGGCGAATATCTTTTCCTTTCTCGAGATATTCACTAAGGATACGGGCATAGGCATCCGGGATCACCTTGAGAAAATGCTGGGAGCAATCGTCCCAGTTATCAAGGATGAAGCGGGCTTTTTTACTTCCCGTATATAAAAAGTGATTTTCCAGCAGCCGTTTTACAAGTTTCTTGTCGCGAGTGTCCTGGAATGGCTCCATATGCACCTGCTGTTTGTTCAGGCGTGGTTCAAATACATGATTTTCATCATAGATATAGGCTTCACCGCCACTCATGCCGGCGCCAAAGTTTTTACCTGTAAGGCCGAGGACCACAACCACCCCGCCCGTCATATATTCGCATCCGTGGTCGCCAATACCTTCCACAACGGACATGGCTCCGGAATTACGAACTGCAAAACGCTCGCCGGCCTGCCCGTTAAAGTAGGTTTCACCCCTGGTAGCTCCGTAAAGGGCGACGTTTCCGATAATGATATTTTCTGAGGCTTCGTAGGGACTGTCATCCGGTTTTTTTACAATAATTTTTCCACCGGACAGGCCCTTGCCCACATAGTCGTTGGCGGCTCCTTCAAGATGCAGGGAGATACCTTTCGCCAGGAACGCACCAAAGCTTTGTCCGGCCGAACCGGTCGCATTGATGGTTATGGTATCATCTTCAAGCGAGGACATACCGTACTTCTTTGCGACAGCAGAACTCAGGAGGGTGCCGAATGTACGGTCCCTGTTGGAGATCCTGATATCGAACGATGGTTTCCCCTTCTTTTCAAGGGCCGGCATTGCTTTTTCAATAACCTTGTGGTCAAGCTTGCGGTCGAGTTTATGATTTTGCTCGCGGGTCTTGATGGGATCATCGTCCGAAGGTTGTTTGTACAGCAGCGGAGACAGATCAAGATAGGTTGTTTTAGCGTAGTTGATCTCTTTGGGACGAAGCATCTCAACCCGTCCAACCATTTCATCGATGGTACGGAATCCCATTTCGGCCATCAGCTCACGTACTTCGCGGGCCATGAAACGCATATAGTTAATGATATACTCGGGTTTCCCGGCAAAACGTTTGCGAAGTTCGGGATCTTGCGTGGCGATACCTACGGAACAGGTATTACAATGGCATTTCCGCAGCATGATACATCCAAGGGTGACCAGCGGAGCCGTACCAAAACCGTATTCTTCCGCTCCTAATAAAGCCGCTACAACGACATCACGTCCGGTTCTCAGACCGCCGTCGGTGCGAACCCGAATCCGTGAACGCAGGTTATTGGCCAGCAGAACCTGGTTGGTTTCTGCAAGTCCGAGTTCCCACGGGGTCCCGGCAGATTTGATGGACGTCTTGACAGCTGCCCCGGTTCCACCCGAGTCGCCGCTGATCAGGACCGAGTCGGCACGAGCTTTTGCAACACCCGCCGCAATTGTTCCGACGCCGGATTTGGAAACCAGCTTCACATGGACTTCGGCATCCGGGTTGGCGCATTTCAAATCGTGTATCAGCTGTGCCAGATCTTCAATCGAATAAATATCGTGGTGTGGTGGAGGGGAGATCAGTCCGATCCCTGGAATGGTGAAACGAACATCTGCAATATGTTGTCTTACTTTGCCCCCCGGGAGTTCTCCGCCTTCACCGGGCTTGGCTCCCTGAGCCATCTTGATCTCGATCTGTTTGGCACTGGCCAGGTACTGGATCGTCACACCAAATCGCCCACTGGCAACCTGTTTCATTGAACACTCGCGTTCCGTACCGAACCGATCCATAGGTTCACCACCTTCGCCTGTCCCTGACTTTCCTCCAATTCGGTTCATCGCCATGGCAAGCGTTTCATGAGTCTCAGGACTCAGAGAGCCATACGACATGGAACCGGTCGAGAACCGTTTCATGATGGCTTCTTCCGGCTCAACTTCATCCAGCGGGATGGATTCCCGGTAATTTTTCTTGAAGTCAAGCAGGCCGCGAATGGTAAATTGCCGCTGGTTTTGTTCATTGATGGAATCGGCAAACTCCTTATAGAGCTCATAATCATTAACTTTTACGGCATGCTGAAGCTTTCCAATTGAAATCGGGTTCCATTGGTGTTCTTCTCCGTCACGGCGCCAATAATATTCACCACCCTGATTCAGAGGCAGGGTACCGGCAACTTTACTGTCGAACGTCTGCGTGTGACGTGTTACCAATTCTTTTTCTACCTGACGTATTCCAATACCTGCCAGGCTTGCCGTTGTGCCCGGAAAATATTCCTGCACGAAATCGTTGCTCAGACCTATAGTCTCAAAGATTTGAGCTCCCTTATAACTTTCCAGGGTTGAAATACCCATTTTGGACATCACCTTCAGGATACCGCCCTCAACAGCATTGCGGTAATTTTGATAAGCGTACTCCCGTGTGGCAACGGTGTTGCCGTTACGGAGCATCTGTGTGATGCTTCGATAGGCCAGCCATGGATTCACGGCATCAGCACCGTATCCGATCAGCGTACAGAAATGATGTACAAGGCAAGCCTCACCGGACTCGACGACGATTGCTGCTCTTGTCCTGAGGTTTTCACGGATCAGATGATGATGCAGGGCTCCGACAGCCAGAAGGGCGGGTACTCCAATTCTTTTCGAGCTTACATTTCTGTCGGACAGGATCAGGATTTCATAACCATTAAGGATGGCCTGCTCAGCACGTTCGCGTATTTGCTCAATGGCCTTGTTAAGCTTCCGGTCTTTCGGATAGGTTATGTCAATTGTCACAGAACGGATTCCATTGGTATCCATATCCTTAACGACGGCCATCTCCTCATCTGTCAGTATTGGAGACGTCAGGGACAGCTGACGGCAATGACCCGGTGTCTCAGCCAGCAGATTGTGTTTCCGGCCGATATGGCTTTCCAGTGAGGTCACCAGCTCTTCACGTATGTAATCGAGAGGCGGGTTTGATACCTGGGCAAAAGCCTGTTTGAAATAGCTGAACAATGAACGGTCGTGAGTCGACAGGACAGCCAGGGGAGTATCATCGCCCATTGCCCCGATAGGATCCTTACCCTGTTCGAGCATGGGTTGGACCAGCCGGGTCAGATGTTCAATGGTGTAACCGAACGCCTTCTGGTACTTTGTTATATGATCAAAGTTGAATGTATCCGTGAGTTCGGCATCATCTTTCTTCATCAGGTCGGAGAGCTTCACACGGTTATCTGCCAGCCATTTCTCATAGTGCTTTCCGGTCAGTTGATCGAATATTTCTTCTTCAGGAATGATTCGGCCTTCAATGGTGTCGGCCATGAAAAGTTGCCCCGGTTTCAGGCGACCCTTCTTAACCACCTTATTGTTTTTGGTTGGAAGAACCCCGTCTTCACTGGCCATGATAAGTTTCTCATCCTTGGTGATCAGGTACCGGCAGGGACGCAATCCGTTACGGTCCAGGATAGCAGCAACCCGATAACCGTCGGATGCTGCAACGAGGGCCGGACCATCCCAGGGTTCCATAAGGGTCGAGTGATAATCATAAAAAGCTTTGCGAAGCGGATGCATAAACGGGTCTTTGTTCCATGCTTCCGGAACCATCATGCGCAGCGCATGGGGAAGATCACGGCCGGCCTCAACCAGCAATTCCAGCACGTGGTCAAATCCGGCACTGTCGCTTATCTCAACCTGTGGTGTGATCGGTTTAATTTTTTCTGTATCCTCTCCAAACCTTTCACACGAAAGTTCATGTTCACGTGTCTTCATCCAGTTTAAATTACCACGCAGGGTATTGATTTCACCATTGTGAACAATCACACGGAACGGATGGGCCAGGTCCCATGATCCCAACGTGTTCGTTGAGAATCGCGAGTGGACCATTACAAGGCTCGTTTTAACCTTTGAATTGGACAGCTCCGGGTAGTAAGTCCTCATTTGGGGACATGTCAGCAATCCTTTATAAACAATTTTGCGGCGGTCAAGTGAACAGATATAAAAAATATCCCCGCCCCACATGGCACGTTCACGAACGGCCTTTTCCATCAGGCGTCGCAGGATATAAAGCTTGCTGTCCAGTTGCTCCGGTTCAACCGGTTCTATTGGTTCAACAAAGAATTGAAATACTTCAGGTTCCGTTTGTAATGCCGTCTTTCCCAATCCCGTATTGTCAGTAGGAACCTTTCTCCAGCAGATGATATTGAAACGTTCCCGCCGTGCGACCTCATTCATCGCTTCTCTCAGAGCGAGTTGTTTTTGTGGCTGCCTGGGGAAGAAAACCATTCCGACGCCATAGGAATCAAAACTGCCTAGTTCAGGAATAATTGCTTTAAAAAAATCATGTGGTTTTTGTATCATCATACCGGCGCCGTCACCGGTTTTTTCTTCTGCACCCCGAGCTCCGCGATGATCCAGATTCTCCAATATTTGAAAGCCGTCTTCGATCAATTGGTGAGATTTTTCACCTTTTAAATTTACAACGATCCCGACTCCGCAATTGGAGTGTTCACGCTTGGGATCAAACAGTCCGTGCGCAGGCTCCTGAGAGATGTGCTTCATAAAAATATCCCTTCACTGATTGGTAACTAGGTTGAACGCGAGAATAACCAGATTATAATAAATTATGAGCACAAAATCAGGTTTTAAATGTAAACAGACGTTCTTTCTATTGAAAGCGCTTTTTTGTTATTAAAGCATCGTAAAAACTGATATTATGGATGGAAATATGATAAACAAAATGTTATTAAATGAAGTTATTATGATGAACATGATTTTAGGTATAATTACTAAAATTATTTTTTGTACGATTATTTAGATTCGCTATTAAAATAAAAATAGTCCCATTTATACTTATATTGTAATTGATAGTACTACGCAGTATTTAACCCAAAAATTTATGCTTGTTGTTTACTAAATGTATTTAATTGACTTCTGGTTGAAGTTGTAGAATGAGATTTATTTTTTCCTGCAGATTGCCATTGAATGTTTATATTAAATGACAGACAAGACCAGTTATTTCCCACTAAAGTGATTACAAATATTATATGCCGATAGTTGAACAGGATATTCGAGAGCTCATACTGGATACCACAAGGAATCTTTTGACGAGGGACGGTTACAACTCTCTAAGCATGAGAAAGATAGCTAAGACCGCCGGTTGTGGACTGGGCACTATTTATATCTATTTTGAAAATAAAGATGTGCTTATCCATGATTTAATTGACGAGGGCTTCGAAAAAATGTATTTGAGCCTCAGAGAGACCGTGGAAAAGGAAAAAGAGGCGCGATTACGGCTGGCTGCCTTCATCAGGGCATATATCCATTTCGGACTTCAAAACCCGGAATTTTATGAAATAATGTATCTCTTGCATCCGGAACGTATGCAGCGCTATCCCAGAGAAAAATACAGAAGGGCCCGTAGATCCCTTGAGTTACTGGAAAGTTTGATTAAAGAGGTAGGGTCGAAAAAAAGCGGGCTTGGGAAGGAACAGCTCCTCAGTTATTCCATATGGTCCGCTCTTCATGGAGCCGTGACTATAATTTTGGCTAAACGGCTTGATAACAGTATTTCCCGGGAGGCATTTATTGAAAGCGTGATTAGCGGTGCATTATCATCGGTGGAATAAGAAAGAGCTTCAAACGTTAAAATGATTGTAAGCGCTTTTCCCAATTATTTATTAGCTTCTATATGATCGTGAACAGTGTTCATATACATGTTGATATATCCGGGTTTAAAACTGAAACTTCAATTTCCAGTTCTATAAGCGATGGAAAATATCCAGTCATTATTCGGCTTTTTACTGCATATACCCGTCATTTGGCTCATAATAGGTATTGTAGTTGTCACTTTTGTCCTCAGTTATGCCGGCGCCCCTTTATGGCTTTGGATGCTATATGCAGCCATATTAATAGGTGGATTTCACGGACCGGTATGGCTATGGATTGTTTGGGCAGTGGTAACCTTAATCCTTATTCTACCACCTGTTCGAAGAATGGTTGTTACGGGTCCGCTGATGAAGCTGATGGAGGCGCTTCATTTTCTACCCAAAATATCAGAAACTGAACAGGCGGCAATAGAAGCCGGAACTGTTTGGATGGAGGGAGAATTGTTTTCCGGAAAGCCTGATTTCAAGAAAATTAATGCCCAGTTATACCCATCATTAAGTGATGAAGAGAAGGAATTTCTCGACGGACCTGTAGAATCATTGTGTGGAATGGTGGACGACTGGGACGTTTTTAAACGGCGGGATTTTACGCCTGATGTATGGGACTTTATCGTAAAAAACAGGTTCTTTGGGATGATCATACCCAAGAAATACGGGGGGCTGGAATTCACGGCATATGGGCACAGTGCGGTGATTTCCAAACTGTCCTCGCGGTGTGGGCCACTGGCGTCAACCGTGATGGTTCCAAATTCACTTGGTCCGGCTGAACTATTATTGCGTTACGGAACGGACGAACAAAAAAACTACTACCTGCCCCGACTTGCAGACGGACGAGAAATCCCCTGTTTCGCTTTGACAGAACCCCATGCCGGATCTGATGCGGGCGGCATTCGATCCAGGGGCGTTGTGTTTAAAGATACCGACGGTAGCCTGAAGATCCGCCTGAACTGGAATAAGAGATGGATTACTCTGGCTGCAATATCCACAGTTCTTGGTTTGGCATTCAAACTGGATGACCCGGATAATATTCTTGGAAAAGGGAAGCATCTCGGTATAACCTGCGCCTTGATACCCACCCATCTGGAAGGGGTAGAATTGGGACGACGTCATGACCCTCTTCACGTTCCTTTTTACAATTGTCCGACACAAGGGCATGATGTGGTTATTTCTGTCGACGATATCATCGGAGGTGTTGACAATGCCGGGAAGGGCTGGCAGATGCTTATGGAGGCTCTGGCTGCAGGACGTGGGATTTCCCTGCCGGCTTCAGCAAACGGAACGACTAAAGCAGCCGCCAGAATTGTTGGTGCCCATGCTCGTGTGAGGAAGCAGTTTGGATTACCCGTCGGCATGTTCGAAGGCGTAGAGGAACCGCTCGCGCGTATCGGCGGCTTTACATACATGATTGAAGCCCTGCGTCATTTCACCTGCGGAGCACTTGACTCGGGAGCCAAACCGGCCATCGTTACAGCAATGGCCAAGTACAATGCGACCGAACTGGGACGTAAAGTGGTTAATGATTCCATGGATGTACTGGGGGGGACCGGCATAACCTTAGGACCCAAAAACCTTGTTGGTCATGCCTACATGGCCACCCCAATAAGCATCACCGTGGAAGGCGCAAACATCCTTACCCGAACACTCATGATTTTTGGTCAGGGCGCTATTCGTTGTCATCCGTATGTGTATAAAGAGATTGAAGCTCTGATGAACCATGACGTAAAGGCATTTGATAAAAACTTCACGCGTCATGTCGGTCATGTGGTCAGAAACGCCGCGCGGACCAAACTACTCAGTCTTACGAGGGGACGAATAGCCGGCAGTCCCGTGTCTGGACCCACGGCGCGTTATTACCGGAAACTATCATGGGCGTCGGCTAATTTCGCTCTGCTTGCTGATATGGCACTGGTATCTCTTGGCGGCGGCCTTAAGATCAAAGAAAAATTAACAGGTCGATTTGCCGATATCTTTTCCTGGATGTTCATTGCGACATCCGTTTTAAGGAAATACGAGGCAGACGGGAGACCCGGGGAAGACATAATTTATGTTGACTGGACCATACAATATGCCCTGAACGAGATTCAGCAGGCGTTTGACGGAATTTATCGTCATCTGAATCCTCCCGGACTTGGCTGGCTGATGAAAGGGCCCGTCAGGTTGTGGAACCGTATCAACCCGATTGGTTCGCCACCGTCAGACAAACTGGGTCACCAGGTAGCTAAAAGCCTGATTGTACCCGGCAAACAGAGAGAACGACTCTTTGGCAATATTTATATCCCCAAAGATGAAAGTGAGCCTTTTGCTGAGCTTGAATCTGCCTTTAATCTCTCTTATGCGGCGGATGAGTTGCTCAGTAAAATTCATCTGGCTGTTAAACAACACAAGCTTCCCAAGGGGAAACCCGAAACTCTGATTGAGCAGGCTCTTGAGAAGGGAATCATATCCAGGGAAGAATCTGAGTTGATCAAAAAGGCTGAAATAAGCAGAGATAAGGCCATTCAGGTAGATTCATTCACTCTGAAAGAATATCTGCATGATAGAGAACCATATTTCCCCGGAAGGGAAAAGAAAAAAACACCCATGGCGATTCATAAGGATTGATAAACATCAGCCTATTTCCGATTAATTGTTGGTTGATGCGGTTACCCTATCAAATAAAACACCCCGTTCTCGCAATTAGGACGGGGTGTTTTGTCTGGGAAACTCCTAATTCAACTACTTCACTCATAACTAAAGCTATGAAGGTTATTTCCCCAGGCCGAAATACACCGGGAGTATACAATGTACACGTACAGCCTTTCCATTGGCTATTCCCGGCTTAAATTTAGCATTATGGACGGCTCTGATAACAGCCTGGTCACATTCATAATTCAGAGACTGAACAATTCTGATTCCGGAAGCTTCTCCATTTGGCTCCACAACGAAGAATACCTTAACGACACCTTCTACTTTGTTGTTGATGGCCGATTGCGGGTAGTCTATAGATTTGACAAAATGGCGTTCCCCGTTATAAAAAGTGACCTTTCGTTCCAGCCACTCTGGATCTTTATTAATGGTAATATTCTCCGAAGTGATGTACAGGGATGAATCTACCGGCAAATAAGTATCCAGATCGGTGATTGGGTCATCGATTAACTGATCGGCCGTTTCTTCTACGGGAACCGTCGGTTTCTCCCATTTTTCGTCATTTGCTGATTTTGAGACGGCAGCCTCCGCTCTGACAGTACCCGTATTCTGATTATCGGTTAAGTATACAGGTTGTGCTTCAGTTTTACTGGCTTTAACCGACATCATAACTACCACTGCTATTAAAGGAAATAAAGCAGCCTTGAGAATATTTCTGTGAGCATAGATATTGGATTTCATGATGATTTTATATTTAATGTGTTGTGCATAGAACTTTTACTAATCCCGGTTTCAATCGGTCGATATTCAGATGTCAGATGATGTAGACATCCTTCAAGTCTAATAACCGCAATAGGTTATTAGATTTTCTCTACTGGTTTTATTACGCTCAGCAATGTCATGATGTGTCTGTTTTGTGACAAAGAGGAGTCTGTTGTTATAATGTGGATGCTGAACGGCTTAACCTGAGTGATGAGAGGAATGAAATATTCCGGGTTAGGGGTGGGATGATCAAGGGTTATACCGACAGATAATCGTCAGATTTGTACTAATAATATTTCAGACTGTTTATCATTCAAATAATCCACTTTATCACAGAAAAACTATATCATACGATACATACTATTAGATTCCAGCCTCTAGGATTGGTTTCTGTAGTTATTTTAAGAAAGGATGAAACAAACAGCGGCACGTTTAATTCAAACCTGGCAGTCACCCAAGCGGCCATCCTTGCGTCAGTATTTTATTCAAGCAGCTGGTATAATCGGCATATGGGCTTTAATTGCCGTATTCTATTCGCTGATAACAACCTTTACAATGGTCGGGCGGGGTGAACAAATTAATTGGCTTGAGGCCTATGGGTTTGAATTGCTTTGTATTTGGCCATGGATGGTTGCAACGCCCTTTATTTTCAAGGCTGCTTATAAGTTCAGACTTCAGCGTCCCCATGTGCTTAAAAATATCTCTGTCCATCTAATCCTGGCATTGACGATTTTTTTGGTTCATTCAGTCAACCAGAGCCTGGCCGTTCACTGGTTCTTCAGCGAGTCTACTCTTAATGGCTATATCATAACCGACTTCATATTCTTTTTTAACACCCGCTTTGCATTATATGCCGGTCTGGTTTTGCTCGCGTACTTATTGGAGTTCTACAGAAAAAACCACGATTCCCGGTTAAATGAAGCAAGAATACAGCGGGAGCTTAAGCAGGCTAAATTTGACACCATTAAGCATCGTGTTCAGCCCTTATTTGTATTGAGGACTCTCGATGCAATTGAAGAAAAGATGGAGCACGATTCCGAAGCAGATACGGATAAAATGATTGCTGATTTCAGTGAGTTATTGAGACTCATGCTCGATCAAAGGGGGATGAGATTGATCCTGCTCGAAGATGATTTTCATGCTATTGATCTCTATGTGCAGTTATATAATAAACGGTTTGGTCTGAATATCGAATGCCAACTGGATGTCGACAGTGAATCAACACAGGCTGCCATTCCATATGGACTATATATGGTTTCTGTTTTTGAGTATTTGGCTGAATATCATATGGATAAACTCAGGAAAATTACCCGGATTTACTATCAGGCCCGTGCATTAGGGGATAAAACGGAGCTAAAAGTGCTGTTCCCTGGTCTTTATATAGAGAAAGAAGATATCAAACAGTTGTTTCAGGAAACCAGTTTTGATGAGCTAAGCTCCGGACTCCAGACATATTATAATGAGAAATTCCAGGTCACCATAAATTCGGACAAAGAAGGAGAGGGGATTTATATACTGTTATCCATTCCGTATATCAACTACACGAAATTCGTGGGGGATGAAAATCAGGCAACTCCTAACAGTGTGCAGGTCTAATGGATAATTTTAAGAATATAAAACGGCATTACTGGTGGATACTCCCAATCCTTATTGGATGGCTTATTATTGTTTTTTCCGCTTCAACCGAGGTGGTTTTCTTCTTGAAGATGAGAAGAGAACCGGTCAATGTTTCGCATGTGATGGAGAGATCGTTTCTTATTTGGTCCATTTGGTTCCTCTATATACCGCTGATTATTTACCTGGTCCGAACTGTTCCCTTACTCAAAAAACAGTGGATTCGCAGGGCCATATTGTATGTAATCGTATACACCGCATTGGTGTCGTTTCATATCTTTTTTGATAATATCAGTTACAGTTTTTTTGAGGGAGATGCGGCATTTGTGATGAGTTTGAGAGAAACGGTGGTCAGGGGAGTGCAGCTGTATGCCGTAATTGATTTTATCCTTTTTCTCAGCATCATACTGGGTTTTGAGCTGAAAAAAACGTACGAACAGTATCGTAAACGGGAATTACATGCCGTTAATCTGAAATCTCAACTGTTAAATGCCCAGTTGTCATTATTACGCATGGAGTTACACCCGCATTTTCTTTTTAATACTCTCCATGGCATTTCATCTCTGCTCGATTATGACCCGCCGGGTGCCCGTATTATGTTACAGGACCTGAGGCATCTTGTTAAACGATCGTTTGAGTCACAACCCAATCATACCATCACTTTGAGAGAAGAGGTTGAATTGACTCAGGCTTACCTTAACATTGAGAAAAGACGATTTAGTGATCGCCTGAATGTTGTTTTCGATATTGAACCAGCAATTAAAAACACAGGGGTCCCTGCTTTTCTCCTGCAACCCCTTGTCGAGAACGCGGTAAAGCACGGGATATCGAGCAGGATCAAACCGGGGAACATCAGAATCTCCGCCGGCAAATGTGAGAACGACCTGGAGTTAGTCGTGGAAGATGACGGTCCCGGTATAAATAGTGAACAAAAGAAAAATGGCAATTCATCACATCACGGTATGGGGTTGGAATATGTAATGCAAAGACTTAATTGTCAGTACGACAGATATCGCTTCTCTTTAGGTCAGTCTGATTTGGGTGGGTTAAAAGTGACGATCAGGATACCCTGGAAAACGGAAGGAAATGTTGGAAAAACTGTTTTGGAGCATGTAGATGGAGAAAATTAAGACTGTTATTGTAGACGATGAACCGCTTGCGCGTGAACGTCTGCGAAAGCTCATTTCTCAGGAAGAGGATCTGGTTTTGAGTAAAGCATGTGAAAATGGGCAGGAAGCCATAGACTATTTAAAGGAGGATTTGCCGGATCTGCTTTTTCTTGATATCCAGATGCCGGAAGTCGATGGGTTTGAGGTGCTTAAACGGATTGAGTACGAGAGCATCCCTTGCATCGTTTTTGTTACTGCTTATGATGAGTATGCATTGCGTGCATTCGAGGTCAATGCTCTGGATTATTTGCTCAAGCCCTTTGACCAGCAGAGATTCAAAAAAGCCATATCGCGCGTACAAAATCAGCTTCAGAATAAAACCCAGGCCCAGTTAGGCACCCGTCTGACCAGGCTAGTAAACACACTCGATAAGAACAGCAACTATCTGGATCGAATAATGATCAAAACAAATGGCAGGGTCTATTTCGTGAAGACCAATGAAATAGACTGGATTGAAGCTGCCGGTAACTATCTCAAGTTACACTGTGACAAGAAGAATCACATGGTTAGGGAAACAATGTCGAATATGGAAGAAAAATTGGATCCCGATCAATTTTTCCGTATCCACAGATCGGTCATTGTGAATATTGAGAAGATCAGAGAATTGCAGCCCTGGTTTCATGGTGATTACATGATCACCCTAATGGACGGACAGAAACTTACCATGAGCAGAAACTATAAAGATTTACTCCAGCGATTCTGAGAAAATAACGGCAATTAATCTCTTACATCTTCACATTCTCCGAGAATAACGTGAATTTGAGATAAAAATCGATGCCAAAAAGAATAGAACACGGACAACACGGATGACGCGGATTCTCGCGGACAAAAAGTTAAACTAGCCCCCCTCCATGGATATGGAGAGGGGTTGGGGTGAGTTATAACGGGCAAATACCATTTCCGAATGCCTTGAAAACCGTGAAATTCAACCTAAACCCGAACATTTTACTATCTCGACTTCACGTTGAATGGTAACAGTGAGGTTACATCGGTAACATATCTTGATTTCGTTCGTAGTACTTATGTAAGTCCCTTACAACACTGAAAAGGAACATTTTGTCACAAAGGAAAATGTTTTTCTCAAGTCAATAGCTATCATACTTTCGCACACACAACCAATACCGGGTACCGTAGAACGCCCGCCTCAAGTGTGAAATCAGTAGAACCTACTTCATAGCTAACACACACATGGAATCTCACACAACTCTACGGTCCCGGTTTTTTTTGCCCATTTTTCAGAGAGCACTTGTTAGCAAAAGCACATTACCGATCCCCGGATTGCTTATACCAGAAAGATAACGTCGGATGGCCCCAATGGCTATGCCAAATTCAGCATTAGCGGGACTTTTAATTTAAATGGGAATTACATCCGGCAAACACCACCCCCATCAACATACCGGAGATGTCATCCGCCGCGGCGGATCTCGTCCGCACCCGGCACCGAGCCGCTCAGGTGCCACCATCGTTGCCCGATGCCACGAGATCCTTCGGCCCCCGGGATGGTTGCCTGGGGCAGGGTTGTGGTTTGGGCCTCAGGATGACAGGCCTCAGGATGACAGTTGTTGTATATGGGTTAGATTAAACCGGTTTAGCTCGTTATGTATTCAAACAAATCCTTCCAATCCGGATTTAAGTTATCGATAAGTTTTTCCTTCTTTCTGCGTGTCCATCCCTTGAGTTGCTTCTCCCGCTTAATGGCCTCTTCAACCATTTCGTGTGATTCATACCAGACAAGCCGATCCACATTATAACG
>Ga0102953_1001452_pt1 | contig 15084 bp, 8 predicted proteins | sample SalPon2A_C_D2_MG_FD_78509 | JGI IMG/M metagenome (GOLD analysis project Ga0102953, IMG submission 78509) | Soil microbial communities from South San Francisco under conditions of wetland restoration - Salt Pond MetaG R2A_C_D2_MG | ecosystem: Environmental > Terrestrial > Soil > Wetlands | place... | reverse complement strand
TAGGGATCTTCGGTGTATGCTTCCTCGTTGCGGCCCATCCTGGGGTCGCGGTCAAGCTCCAGCACCAGCGTCGACAGAACGTGAATTCCCACTGCCCTCGCTTCCTGTGCCGCTGCCGCATAGATTGACTTCACCAGGGGCATGTCAAATGTGCTGCCGATGGCCAGTCCTTCCGGGAAAACGGTCGCCCCGGAAAACATCGCCCCGTGCGTCCCCTCTTCGTCTTCGAGCAGGGGAATTTTCAAGCGGGTCTGGGTCAAGGCAATCTTCTGGAGCTCGTTGAAATACTCCACCTGCTGCTTGACGCCCTTGTGCAGGATGGTGTCAGCCAGCGTGAAAAAGCCGCAGCCCGGACCGATCTCATTGGTATAAGTCCCAGCCGCAAACCGCTTGCAGGCGATCATCTTCTCCGGAATGGTTTTGCCGAGTTGATCCACATAAACGCAGGGCAAATTGAGCTGGCCGACCTTTTCCTTCAGCGTCATGCGGCTCATCAGGTCGTCCACCCGCCGCTCGATGGGCTGCTTCGGGTCGAGATAAATCGGGACCCCGGCGGACGACTGTGCTTCAATCTGCATTCCGGCAGGCAGCGCAAGCCCGAGCAGAACAACAAGCAGGCCCAGGAATTTTAGAAGCCGTCCCGACCGCATCGGGTGACGCTTGCGTTCGCCGCTCCCCACAGAACTTTGAACTGATAGGTCTTGCATGAAATTCCTCCTTATGGGCGGTCCGCCCAGGCTCGATCAGCCATCAATGCTGGTTCATCAAATCCACGAGCCCGTTGACAATCCCGCCTTCCGCGCAGCCGGGCTTCAAATGTGTCGCTGTAATTTCGTAGCTGACCTGGTTGTATGCAGCATCATTCGGAATATAGCCGCTGTACCCGTTCGCGTAGCCCACCATGAACATGTCTTTGATCGGCGACACCCTCTGCAGGTGCAGAAAGATCGGGGTCAGCACCTCACCAGAGACAGCGGTCATCGCAATATTATTGAGCATCAGCAGGCTCAACCGGATATTGACCGGTTTTGCGTTCTCGAATTTATATACCTTTCTAGGCTCCGGACCCGGTGCAACCTTTTCACCGGGGCATGTGATCAATTTCTGGGAACCGCTGATGCTGGCCTGTGTTGACATCTTCTTCAAAGCCATGTCGTTGGAAATGCGGACAACCTCTTCGCCCATAATCCTGCCCAGCGCGTTAACCATGCTGAAATCTTCTCCGCTATCCGAGACAATCGGGTTCTGATCGCCCGCCGCACCCTGGGCGAATAGGGCCACGATCCCGTTCTTCCCAGCCATCTCGTGTTGCTGAGGCTGCAACTCCCAGCCTTCGTCAGATCGGTCCTGCTTGAACTTGCCCTCATAAAAGTGCTCGATAAATCGTGACGCCGCGCCCATCCAGTCGCCGCTAACCTCCATATTATTCGGGCCCATAACCGTGCCATGGTCGGCGTAGTTGTACAAGAGGGCGATCGGTTGACCCGAAAGGGTTTCGAACCTGAGAACGGAGACGGTCTTATCCGAGGGTCCATTCGGGTTGTAACCGAGCCACCACCATCCCTTTTTGGGAAAATATTCCCGGCGGTTAATGTTGATGTAACACTTTCCCGTTCCAAACCCGAACTTTGCCGGCTGAAGATTCGCCTTGGCTTCGCGGACGGCCTCGAACGCTTTATCTTCCACTGTTTTCGTGTAGGCAACCGTCGCGGGACCCGGTTTGGAAAATGTGCCGATGGTGGGCGCGTCGTGGTCGTGCACACCCGTCAGGATGATATTGTCCACAGGAATGCCCAACTGGCTCGAGATCCGTTGCGAGAGAACCTGCCAGACGGCATTGGGCATTGCAATCAATTCCCAGGATACGATGGCAGCATCGTGCGTCCCGTCGCTCAGTACGATGGCACGGACGTAAATGTGGTCATGAATTCCCTGGAAGCCTTGCTGACGGCCTGCATAGCCAGACATGGGAAGCGCGGCGTCGGCGGGCGGCGTGATGTCCACCCGTGCGGCGCCTACGGAAAGTTTCCCTCGCGTCGCCCCGTAAGCCGATGGGGCGAACACCCCAATAAGAACAAAAACGCAACACCAGGTACAAATGGAATAAAGATGGCGCATCCTAACCTCCTTGTCCCAATGCTCTGTGGGCAGGTTTCAGCAGAGTTTATATTCCTCCTGCGTCAGGGTGTCAACGGGCATCTTCCTCTCAAGACAATTCATGGCACCGCCACAGCTTGTGCTTTACTTTCCATGACTAGGTCGCTATTCTTACTGATCGAACGACTCCGATGCGGCCCGGCCCTCGCACCAGGCGCAGCCCTTTGCGTTTGTCATTTTCGTTGAAGTTATGCCAAATACTGCTACGCCTACGGAAGCCGCCCAGCTGCGGTTGAGAAAAGTCCTGACGCTCTGGGACCTGGTCTTTTACGGTCTGGTACTCATCCAGCCTACCGCGCCCATTCCTCTGTTCGGCGTGGCCCAGAAGCTCTCAAACGGCCACACCGTCACCACCATCCTTATCGCCATGTTTGCCATGATGATCACCGCCTTCAGCTACGGCCGTATGGCGGCCGTCTATCCGTCGGCGGGCTCGGCCTACACCTATGTTGGCAAATCCATGAACCCGCATCTCGGGTTCCTGGTCGGATGGGCCATGCTGCTTGACTACATCCTGATTCCCCTGCTGAACACCATCTGGATTGCCGTGGCCATCCACAGCCGCTATCTTCCACATCTGCCTTACGCGGCCGCCGCTCTGCTGGTCGTTGCCCTCATGACGGCTCTCAACCTGCGGGGCGTCAGGACGTCAGCTCGCGCCAACAAAATCCTTTTGATCTTAATGTGCACTGTGATTGCCGCCTTTCTCTTTCTCGCCGTGCACTTTCTTTTTCACAATGGTGGCTGGGGTGGCCTTTTTTCAATCAAGCCGTTTTATGACCCCAAGACGTTCAACAGCCATAAGATCTGGATGACAACGTCATTCGCAGCGCTCACATACATCGGCTTTGACGGCGTCACCACGTTATCGGAAGACGTTGAAAATCCCAAGCGCAACGTGCTTCTGGCCACGGTGCTGGTCTGTTTTTTGACGGGAATCTTCGCCGGTCTGGAAGTCTATCTCGGGCAAATGGTGTGGCCCAACTGGCACACGTTCGCCAACCTAGAGACCGCTTTTATGGATGTTTGCCGGCGTGTGGGCGGCATGCCGCTGTTCCAGGCCATGGGTGCGATTCTGGTTCTGGCCGCGCTGGGCAGCGGCCTGACGGGCGGACTGGGAGCAGCCCGGCTGCTGTTCGGTATGGGGCGCGATGGGGTGTTGCCACGAAAGTTTTTCGGCCACCTTCATCCCAACACCAACACACCCACTTACAACATTCTTCTCATCGGACTTGTGACCTTTGTGGGCGCAGTGGCGCTCAATTATGTAGGCAACGCCTACGAGCACGCGGCCGAACTTCTGAATTTCGGCGCCTTCCTCGCGTTTATGGGCGTCAACTTCTCAACCTTCTGGCACTTCTGCGTCGTGCTGCGTAGCAAAGGCTGGAAAAGCATTCTGGGCAATGCCGTTCTGCCGCTCTTAGGTTTCGCCTTCTGCGCGGTGATCTGGTGGAACCTCAACCCACTCGCCAAGACGTTGGGAGGCATCTGGTTTGCCATCGGCCTCACTTACATCGCTGTGACAACCCGGGGATTCCGCCTCAAGCCAAAGATGATCGACTTCAGCGAATCATAACGGTCAGCACTCCCATGCATGGGGGGCGTGACAAGGTGGACGGCGGGCGTTCCTGCTTTGCTACACCTCCTCGCGCACCACAAAGGGTTCGCGATAATGGCCGCGCAGCATGCGGTTCGCCTCATCGTCACCGATAACTTCCTGCTTGACGGGGTCAAAATTCAAACTGCGGCCCAGGCGGTATGAAGCATTCGCCAGGTGGACCAGCGTACAGGAAATGTGCCCCTCCTCTATCGGTGCATTCAGGTCTTCCTTCTTGCGGCTGCGGACGCAATCAATAAAATTGCCCCAGTTGTTGCCGCCACGAATGGCGCTGGGTCCGCGTTGGTGCGCCGGGCCCAGCCACGATCTGTAAGACGCGGCACTTTCATTGTCTGACGCCGTGTATCCCTTGGAACCGTAAAAGATGTTCCCCACGGTGCCGAAGGGGCCATGCCGATGGCGTGGCGTTTTTCTCGGAGGGCCAAGGAAGCCGGGGATTTCAATTCCAAACCCGGGAGTGCCGATCGATGCTTCATGGTTGGTGATCCAGTGCCGCACTTCGAATTCCAACATTCTGCGCGTCCCGTCAGGCATTTCGAATTCAAAAACCGAGTTCAGGGTATTGGGAGTCTGCTGGTCGTCACGAAACATGAAATGTCCGCCGATGGCCGACACCTTGTTTGGAAATCCAACTCCCAGGCCCCAGCGGGCAACGTCCATCTGGTGGATACCCTGGTTGCCAATGTCCCCGTTACCATAATTCCAGAACCAGTGCCAGTTGTAATGGAAGTGGTTGCGGGTAAAATCATGCAGCGGCGCCGGGCCCGTCCACAGGTCATAGTGGACACCGGCAGGGACCGGCTCAACGGGAGTGTGTCCAATGGTATCGCGGTGGTTAAAACACAGTCCGCGCGCCAGATAGACTTCACCGATCAGTCCATCGTGGAGTTGTTTAACTTCTTCGATGATCGCCTCGTCTGAACGCGAGTTGGTCCCGTGCTGGACAATCCGGTTGTACTTCTGTGCAGCCTTGACCAGTTGGTGGCCGTCCCACCAGTTATGCGAGCACGGCTTTTCCACATAAACATCCTTGCCGGCCTGGCAGCCCCAGATCGCCAACAGGGAGTGCCAGTGGTTGGGCGCGGCAATGGAAATGGCGTCGATGGATTTGTCTTCCATCAGCTTTCGCGCGTCGATATAGGTCTTGGGCCGCGGCAGCGCCATTTCATCCATGTCTCGCAAACGGCCGGCCATAATGTTTTCATCCACGTCGCAGACCGCGGCGACTTCGGCATGCTCCAGGCTTGAGTATTGCTTGATGTGCTCAAACCCCTGGCCACGGATGCCGCACACGCCAACTCGCACACGGTCATTGGCTCCGAAAACTCTTTCAGGCCGAGTAATAAAAGTAATACCCGCAGGGACCGCAGCTCCCGCGCCTGCTTTAGCCGCTGTTTTGAACGAGTTCCTGCTTTCCTCTGCTTCAGTACCGCTCATAATCCCTCCTGGAATCCGTCTTTGTTCCCGGCGTCAAGTCCCATGGTGTGCGCAGATCATCCAAGAAATTTATCTGGTGCGAAGAACTATACTTCAACTCCTGTCACTTTCAAACTCCACGACTTCAACCTGTGTTGCCGAATTGTACCAGATTATTTTCCGAGGAGGATCAAGACTCTTCCCTGTGCTCAAATAACATTCACCGAGTCAGGCCGGCACGCCCAAATTAATCACAGCTGACTCCGTAACAATTGCGTGCTGTAGAACAAATTCATTTGGAATGGCAAACAGAAGGCGGGTAGAGATGTCATGCCGGGCGCGGACAAAAGTCTTCGATTCTCTCAGTTCGTTGCCGCCCGAAAACCTTTGGTCCGGGAGGGCCTGCCCGGCATGACAGGTTTATAGTCCGTGTGCCAGAAACTCTGGCATCACTGCATCAGGCAGCTTTTCGAACGGACAGTTTCTCAATCGTGGAGTTGGTTATTTCATAGGTCCGAAGTTCCGGTTTCCCCTCCGTGAACTTCTCCAGCGCTTTGAATACATCAGCAGATCCCTGGCGATTGTAAATCTCCGCATGTTCCTTGCTGTCCCAAAGGCTGATGCCGATGGCCTCCCTGCCATCGTTTGAGACCAGCACAATCTCGCTGCTGAATCCAGCAAATTTCTTCAAAGCAGGTATGGTCTCATTGTCGATGGCCTTCACAAAGCCCGGACGGCCATCAACCTTAAGACGCATTCGAACGTGTCTTGCAAACATAGGATCGTCCTCCTTCATTCAAAATAGGATCTGACCCTCCATCAGGATAGAACTGCAATGACCATATGCCTATGACGGTTATCACCAGACGATGTGACAAAAGAGTGGGAAGCAGCATCCGGATGCCAGCAACTAAATCCTTTGTGCACACAACTTTCGGCCACGTGCATGGGTCTGTTTGACTTCACGGCCCGCGGTGGGATAATCTCAAAGTGGCAAAAAATTTCCGCCTTTCTAGCGGCGTTTCAGGATCCGGCCATGCAAAGAGTTTATCTGGATAACAACGCGACAACTGCTGTCGCACCTGAAGTCTTTGAGGTGATGAAGCCGTATTTTCTGGAAGACTACGGCAACGCATCGTCCATCCACTGGTACGGGCAGCGCGCCCGGGCCGCCATTGAGGCCAGCAGGGAGCAGCTTGCGCGCCTGCTGAACGCGCGCCCCAGCGAAATTGTGTTTACCAGCGGTGGCACCGAGTCTGACAACCATTCTCTGTTCGGCATCGTGGGTGCCTCCAAATCTGAAACGAAGCACGTCATCACCACCACCATCGAGCACTCCGCGGTCCTGCACACTGCGCAGGAACTGGAAAAGCGCGGCGTGCGGGTCACGTACGTTCCCGTGGGGCCGAGCGGAGTTGTCGATCCCGCGGGCATTGAAAAGGCCATCGCCCCCGACACCGTGCTGATTTCCGTGATGCACGCCAACAACGAGCTGGGAACCATCCAGCCGCTTGAAGAAATCGGGCGCATCGCGCGCGAGCACGATATTTATTTCCACACGGACGCCGTGCAGTCGGTCGGCAAGATTCCTGTGGATGTGGCGAGCCTGGGCGTCGATCTCCTTTCGCTATCCGCACACAAACTGCACGGGCCCAAGGGTGTGGGCGCGCTCTACATTCGCAGGGGCAGCATCCTGCGGCCGCTGATGTACGGCGGGCATCATGAACGCGACCGCCGGCCCGGTACGGAAAACGTTCCCGGCATTGTGGGCCTGGGCAAAGCGGCCGAGCTCGCGGGCGAACATCTGGCGGCAGAGATGGAACGCGTCGGTGCGTTGCGCGACCGGCTGGAGGAAGGAATTCTTTCCAGCGTTCCTTTGGCGACGGTTTCGGGTGATAAATCACGACGGCTGCCTACCACCAGCAACATCAGCTTTGACTACATCGAGGGCGAAGGGTTTGTGATTGCCATGGACCTGAAAGGCGTGGCGTGCTCCACCGGGGCGGCGTGCTCTTCAGGGTCCATCGAGCCTTCCCACGTGCTCACCGCCATCGGCCGAAAGTATGAGCAGGCGCGTTCAAGCATTCGTTTCAGCCTGGGGCATTTCACAACTCCCGAGGACATCGATTACACCCTTGAAGTGCTGCCGAGCGTGGTGGAACAACTTCGCTCCCTTTCTCCGCATTACAATAAAAATGCCATCAGCGCCCAGCCCGCCGGGGCTTGAATTGAAATGCTGGCAGCGCGCTGAATACTGATTCCCATGACCATTGCAATCGCCATGAGCGGCGGTGTGGACAGTTCCGTGGCGGCGGCGCTACTGGCTGAAAACAATCCGCCCACAGATTCCAACGGCCCTCCCGCCGTCGTCGGCATGACCATGCAGCTCTGGAACCAGCGGCGGCTGCCAGCGCTGCTGGGCGCCGAAGAAGGCTCACCGGGACGCGCCAGCGGCCGCTGTTGTTCGCTGGACGACGTGTATGACGCTCGCCGCGTGGCCGGCTTTCTGGGACTTCCCTACTACGTGGTCAACCTGGAAGAGCGCTTTGAGCAGGGCGTGGTCCGCCCCTTTGTGGAGAGCTACCTGGCGGGCGAAACGCCCATCCCCTGCAGCCTGTGCAACACGGAAATTAAGTTCGCGGAGTTTATTGACACTGCGCGCAAGGTGGGCGCTGACACCATCGCCACCGGCCATTACGCGCGCGTTGAGAAGGACCCGGACTCCGGCCGTTACCGCCTGTTCGCCGGCCGCGACGCTTCCAAGGACCAGTCGTATTTCCTTTTCGGACTCACCCAGCAGCAGCTTGCTCGCACAATGTTTCCACTCGGCGAGTTCACCAAGCATGAAGTCCGCGCCATGGCCCACGAGCGAAACCTTCCCGTGGCCGCAAAGCCCGACAGCCAGGAAATCTGTTTTGTTCCCACGGGCAATTATCGCCGCTTTATCGACGCCTATCTCAGTGAGCAAGGCAGAAAGATTGACGACACTGCCGGAGAAATGGTCACCACCGACGGACGCGTCGTGGGCCGGCACGAGGGACTCGGAAGCTACACCGTGGGCCAGCGCAAGGGACTGGGCATCGCCACCGGAACTCCTCTTTACGTCATCGGCCTCGACCACCCGCACAACCGCGTGGTGGTGGGTGCCAACGAGGAATTGCTGAAGCGCCGCCTTCTGGTGCGCGAAATCAACTGGGTCCGCCCGGCGCAGGCGGGCAACTCCTTTGAAGCACGCGTCAAGATTCGAAACAAGCACTTTCCGGCCGCCGCCTGCGTCGAAGCTCGCGAAGGCCGCGAAGCATTCGTAGAATTTGCAAAGCCCCAGCGCGCCATCACGCCCGGCCAGGCCGCCGTCTTTTACGACGGCGACGAAATCCTCGGCGGCGGATGGATCAGTAGCGTATCAAGGTAGCCTGCGTGCGGCCCCCGCCGAGGTGCCCCCAACGTCGAAATTCTTACAGCCCCGCCGTGAAAATTCTTCCGGACCCCCCTTCCGCCTTCTCCGCACTGTCAGCCTAACCAAAACAAAACGAACCACATAGAAATCCACGTTGCCAACTGGCACAGAATTTGCACTGTATCAGGGCATCCTGAACTATGCAGTCTCAGGAAGGTTCGGATTCGGGACTGATTTGCAAACTGGAAACATATTATTTATCATGTGTGTATAAGGCGGGCATTTCTCATCTCATTATCGGCGGCCGGGTCGGAGTTTCGGCCCTCTCAGGAACTTGGTATGACTTATCGTCCCCGGCGGGCCAGCCGCACAATGGTAAATCAGGTTTCATAAGGCATTGGGACGCTTCATATTTCTCATAACTTCCCGTTCCGTGCCAGCAAAGGCCAAAGCAAGGAGGTAACCCATGATGAAGAACCATAAATCACGCCTCTCGTTACTGCTCACAATCGCAATGTGCGGGCTGATGGCTGCCGCCTGCAGTGGCACTTCAAGCCAGGCAGGCGCACCCGCTGGCAACTCTGCAGAAGCATCGGCCGCGACGTCGCCCGCAGGCAACCGAGCAGAAGCAGCGCCCAGAGCGGCACCCGCTGCGGCGCCCGCAGCAAGGCAAAAGACAGTGCAGGTCCCTGCCGGCACCCGCCTGGTAGTGCGGATGATCGACAGCGTCAACTCCAAGACAGACCGGGTGGGCGACACTTTCACCGCCAGCCTTGAACAACCTCTGGACGTGAATGGGACCGTCGTGGCGCACAGGGGCGCGAGAGTTTTTGGCAGACTTGAACAGGTGAAATCTGCTGGAAAGATCAAGGGGCGTTCTGAGTTGCGCCTGGCCCTGACGGGAATTGAGATCAACGGCTCCACGCATCCCATCACCACCGGCAGCTATGATGTGCGCGGCAAATCGCGCGGCAAGGACACCGCGAAGAAGGTCGGCATCGGAGCCGCAGTCGGCGGCGCCATTGGTGCGATTGCTGGGGGCGGCAAGGGAGCAGCCATCGGGGCCGGAATCGGCGCCGGGGCCGGAACAGCAGCACAGGTGCTCACCCACGGCCAGCAGATCAATGTGCCCAGTGAAACTGTTCTCGATTTCACCCTTGAAGCCCCTGTCCGTCTGCCGGTAACCAACGCGTAAGAGTCAAATAATCCAGTGCTGCCGCAGGCTTTGGAGTGCGGCAGCGGAGTTGCCGCAGCGTTCGATTTCACGGCGGTAGCTGGCGCAACCGCACTCCATGAGCCCCGCGTCGAGCGATGAGAGGATTTTCTAAACACGGTGTCTTTCTCCTGCGGCAAGGCTCATCTCAGCTTTTCAAAACCCTTCCAGTTCCTTTCTCCTCGCCCGCCACCCGTCACGGTTTTTTCAGTAGCGCCGGCCAGTTGGTCACCAATGTGAGCGGCTCAGAGGGTTCGTGCGTGGCTGTGATGACGGCGAACTTCTTGCCATCAGCGGTTACATCAAAAGCGCCTGCTATGGTTGACAAGCCAAGCATATGGGCCTGAAAGAGGGTGTGAACCTTACCCACGGAGAAGCTGTCGCCTGAGGTGCTCACGTTTGCGGACATCAAACCAAGGTCGCTGGAAAGATAGAACAATTCTTTGCCGTCGTGCTGCCAGCGGGGTGAATGCCCGCCATCGCTTGATATTTGCCATTTGCCGGAGCCGTGCAGGAAGGGCACGACGTAAACGTTCGTAATCCCGCCTTCCCTCGAGACGTATGCCAGCCACTTTCCGTCCGGCGATAGCGCCGGTTCCGAGGAACCGAAGGGTGACTGTACGACGGGAAACGGTTTGCGCTTGCCGAAAAGAGGCAAAGCCCAGATTTCCGCATGTGCCTTCGAATCTTCCTTGCGTCGTACAAACAGAATGTAACGGCCGTCGGAACTCCAGTCAGGCTCACCTTCCGAAAAACTATCCACGAGCAGTGGCGCCACCGCCATGCTTCCGTCCGAAGCCACCTGATAGAGATGGGAGGTTCCGTCGCGGTTGGACTGGAATGCGATCCTCTTGCCATCAGGAGACCAACTGGGATAGCCATCGGTGGCGGAAGAGAAGGTCAGCCGCGATTTAGTTCCCCGCGCAAGGTCGAACACCCAAAGATTCGCTGTGCTGTAGTTGGACGCCGCAATTGACACCGCCAGTTTCTTCCCGTCCGGCGAAACCTTTGGCATTAGATAGTTATTCTGCTCTCCCAGTACCCCTACCTGCTTTCCGCGTCGATCGAACCAGACGATCTGCTGGGTTCCCGTAGTCCCGCCACTGTTCTGATAGGCCAGGATGCCGCTCTGCGATGCGGTCATCATCGCGCTCGCAATAACGAAGTTTGTCAGCAGGTTCTGGGCGATCGGATACGGGTCTCCCACAAGGGCGAGTTTCCCCGTATCAAACTTCTGTGCCATCAAAGTGTTTCCTCGCATGTACAAAAGGTAACCCGGTGCCGCGTAAATCCCCCTCATGCCGGTCCGCACCAGCATCTTCGGTTTGCCGCCCGCGAGCGATGCCACATAGATTCCGTTCTCTTCGGGTTTCTGGGACCTCGCGTAAAACAAGAAATGATTCCCGTCGGGAAGGAACTGTGGCCAGCGATTTGAGAATACGGACCGGGTGGCGTCCAGGGTCGTCACCGCCTTGGGCGTCCCGCCGGACTCCGGCACTTCATAGAGCGGTGAATTGGTCGTTGTATTAAATAGGATTTTCCCATCGCGGTTCCACGCGCCGCCGCGCCCCGCGGGGGCATCGCAAAGAACCAGAGGAGGGCCTCCCGAAATGTCGATCCGGTTCAGCTTGCCTTGCGCATAGAAGCCCAGGTTGCGGCTGTCCCAGGACCAGAATGGATAACTTGCATCTTGGGTGCCCGGCAGGAGTTTTGCCGAACCGCTATCGAGTGGGCGGACCCATAAGAATTGTTTGCCGCTTGAATCCTTTGCGACAAATGCCAGCCACCTGCCGTCTGGCGAAAGTACCGGAACCCCTCCGGTATTTCCAGTGGAGGTAAAAGTGTTGTTGGGGGGCGCAACAATTTCGGAAACAATTGCCGGGGTTGGCGCTTCTTTCCGCCACGGGGCCCAAATCGCCGCACCCAAAAGAATCGCGAACAGCGCTGCAACGCCCCACGGCAGGAAGTGGCGCAACGGAGATACCCTCGCTCGGTCCCGCTCCTCGGGACCACCCTCTACCGAGGGGAGAGGGCTGGTGATTATGGGGGAACCAGATAGCGTCTCTTCAATCGTAATTCGTGCTTCGCCGATGGCCTGGAGGCGCTGGCGTTGGTCCTTATGCAGGCAGCGGCGGACGAGGCGCTGAATAGATGGCGGCGTTGTTTCCGGTATCGCCGTCCAGTCGGGCTCGCTCTTTATGACTGCGGCCAGCACGTCTGAAATCGTTTCGCCCTCGAAGGGCTTCTGCCCGGCCAGCATTTCGTAGAGCACGCACCCGAAGGCCCAGATGTCCGCCCGGCGGTCGACGCGCTGCCCCTTGGCCTGTTCCGGGCTCATGTAGGCCGCCGTGCCCAGAATCATCCCTGCCTGCGTGGCCATGGTGCTGAGGGTGGGCGAATTGGCCATATCCATGGTGACACTGGAGTCCTGCACGTCCAGCACCTTGGCCAGGCCAAAATCCAGAACCTTCACCGTGCCTTCAGGATTGATCTTTACGTTGGCCGGTTTCAGATCGCGATGGATCACACCTCGCTCATGCGCGTATTCCAATGCTTCGGCGATTTGTTTGGCAAGGGGCAGTGCGTCGTCAACCGCTAACGCCGAACCACGTGACCCCTCACCCGGTCCCGCTCCGCCGGACCACCCTCTCCCCTGAGGAGAGGGCTCATGCGTGGAGGGTGGCGTTCGCCCCTGGCCCCTTGTAGAGCCGGCCTTCAGGCCGGCATGTGCCGGGCTAAAGCCCGGCGCTACAGAACCGGCGGACCGGCCGATTCGTTCCGCAAGGGTCTCGCCTTCCACCAGTTCCATCACCAGGGCGCGGATGCCGTCTGATTCTTCAAGGCCATAAATGGCTGCAATGTTGGGATGATTCAAAGAGGCGAGAGTCCGCGCCTCGCGCTCAAAGCGCGCCATGCGCTGCGCATCACGCGCCATCGCTTCCGGCAGAATCTTCAGCGCCACATCCCGCTGGAGTTTGGAATCCCGGGCGCGATACACCTCGCCCATCCCACCTGCACCCAGCGGCGAGAGGATTTCATAAACACCGAGTTGGGTTCCCGTTTCGAGCGACATAGTAATTCATTTCTTCAGGCCGGCCGTCCAGTTGGTAACCAGCCTGAGCGGCGGGGACACATCCTCTTGCGCTTTGTCAACCAGGAAGCGTTTTCCGTTGGGCGCTACGCAATACGAGCGCCCGCCCGCAGGTACACTCCCCATTGACTCCTGGAAAAGCTCGCGTGGAGCACCGATTTCTACCGCCGAACCATTCTCCTTGACGCTCGCTTCCATCAGCTTTCCGCCCGGAGCGACGTAATAGAGCGCGTTGCCATCGCGGCTCCACTCCGGCTGGTCGCCGCCGCCCTGCGAAACCTGCCATTTACCGCCGCCGGCAGGAAAGGGCGAGAGATACACTTCACTGTTCCACGACTCATCGGAAGCATAAGCCACCCAGTGCCCATCGGGAGAAAACACGCCGTTGCCCACATTAAATCGCGTTTGAAGATAAGGAAAAGGCTTCTGGTGGCCAAAGAGCGGCAGAACCCAGATTGCGATCCGGCCATTCGCGTGCGAGGCCGTGAACAGGATGTACCGTCCATCTCGAGACCAGTCGGTTGGAACCGGTAAGCTCGCGGCCTGGTGCCCGAGAAGGGGCTTGGCACTGCCCGCGCCCGAGGAGTTCTTCACGTAGAGGGAACCCATCGCCCCCTTACCCAAGGAAGCGTAGACGATTCGTGAACCGTCCGGGGACCAGACCGGAGCCCAGCTGTATCCAGGACCAAAATTGAATCGCGTTTGCACGCCCCGATCGAGGTCCATGAGCCAGATATTTCCGGGCTGCGTCGTCCCCCCCCGCGAGTAAGCCAGGCGCTTTCCATCCGGTGAAAGGCTCGGGAAAGAGACTCCGGGCTGGCCGAGTTTCCCGATTTCCTTCCCCTTCGCATCGAGCCAGACAAGCTGTCCACCGCTTGCATGCGCGTTGGTCGCATAAACCAGCAGGCCCGTCTGAGAAACGCTGAAGAGCCCGAGCCGGTACTCCCGGGGTGAACCCACGTGCTCGGCGACAGGAAAGGCTTCGCCTCGGAGCTTCAGGCTGTCGGCATCAAACCGCCGCCCCATCAGCGTACCCCCACGCAGGAAAAGCAGATAACCGGGTGCAGCGTAAAGAGCGTCCGAATCAGCCTGGAGAAGGAACTTCTGTTCGTTCGAACCAAGCTCGCCAACGTAGATTCCGAGCTTTGAGGTTCCAGGATCGCTCAGGTCTCCGCTCAAGTAAAGGAAGTGCCGTCCGTCAGGAAGAAACACGGGCCAGCGGTCGCTGAAAGCGGCTCCGGACCCCTTGTGGCTGGCAATGGCGGTCGGCGTTCCTCCCGCCGCCGGAACTTTGGAGAGCCCGCCTCCCATCACCCGGGGTGAAAAGACAATGATATTGCTGCGGCTCCATGCTCCGCCGCGCGCGCCTTGAGCGTTGCAAAGCAGCACGGGCGGCCCACCCGTCACGTCAATCTTTTTGAGCGCACCGTCCTGAAAAAAACCGATCTCGCGGCTGTCCGGGGCCCAGAAAGGGAACGTCGCGCCCTCGGTTCCTTGCAGGCGCTGCGCGCTCAGCGAATCGAGCGGGCGCACCCATAGCGCCTTTTTGCCGGAGGCGTCTCGAGCGGGAAAGACCAGCCGTGTGCCATCAGGCGAAAGAACGGGCGCGCCAGAGGGCTCATCGAACGCAAATAAAACTTTCTCCGGCGGCGAGATAAGCGAACGAATGGATTGGCCCGGCGCCGCCGGAGATTTAAAAAGATAAGCTACAACGAGAAGGGAGGCCAGAAGAAATCCAACCCCCGCCAGCACCCAGGGCAGGGCGCGTAGGGGCGCACGGCGTGCGCCCTCTGTGGCATGGGCATCAAGACCATGGTCAGCCATGGACAGGATGCCCGTGCCACCGCTCAATGTTTCTTCAATCGTAATTCGGGCGTCGCCGATATCGCGCAGGCGCTGGCGTTGATCTTTTTGCAGACAGCGGCGGACGAGGCGCTGAATGGATGGCGGCGTCGTTTCCGGCAGTGCCGTCCAGTCGGGCTCGGTTTTGATGACTTCCGCCAACACATCAGAAATTGTTTCTCCAGTGAACGGCTTCTTCCCTGCGAGCATCTCGTAGAGCACGCAGCCGAATGCCCAGATGTCCGCCCGCCGGTCGACGCGCTGCCCCTTGGCCTGCTCCGGGCTCATGTAGGCCGCCGTCCCCAGAATCACTCCGGCCTGCGTGGCCATGGTGCTCAGCGTGGGAGAAT
>Ga0102953_1001451_pt1 | contig 15086 bp, 35 predicted proteins | sample SalPon2A_C_D2_MG_FD_78509 | JGI IMG/M metagenome (GOLD analysis project Ga0102953, IMG submission 78509) | Soil microbial communities from South San Francisco under conditions of wetland restoration - Salt Pond MetaG R2A_C_D2_MG | ecosystem: Environmental > Terrestrial > Soil > Wetlands | place... | reverse complement strand
TTTTTCTCTCATAGAAATCTCCTTCCTCGGTACGAGGTTTAACCAGCGCATCAACGCAGACGGCGGGGATGCGCGGTAATTTTAGCGGGGTTCACAGGCCGCCGCTGGTTATGCTTGGTCGTTGGATTTACAACTCGATGTGCCCCAGCATGGCCTCATATCCACCCGACAGGTTCTCAAGTTTCCGCACGTTCTCGCGGATCTCGCTTGCCAGCGGCGTCAGTTGTTCATCGGGCGGCGTATCTTCTTTGCAGCACGGCGGATCATCTCGCAGCACACAGGCAATGCGCTCGCGCACCCTGTCATGCAACTCCGCAGCCCTGGCCAACTCCTTCGACAATCGCATCATCCACTTCCGCACTTCCGATTCACGCGCTTCCTTGCATCCGCCACCATCCATCATCGGTCCGTTCATTCTTCTGTCCTCCTGTTGTTGCCCCCGAAATCCAACCAAGAAGTCCACGCTATCGGCGGGGGCCGCCGAAGCGTGACTTCGATCGTTAAAGGGTTTGATGTTGGGTTGTTTGGTTCCGCGCTTCGATGACTTTCCTCCACCGCCAAACCGTCCACCTGATCCTACCGGCTGTGCCGCGCATGGTTTCAGGGTCGCGTGTTGAGCAGTTGGTGGGATAGTAGCCGTTTTTGATGTTCCTGTCAAGGACTTTTTTAAGATTCGACGACATTATTTTGTGCTTGACAGGGACCATTATTTTTTAATATAGTGCGATCATGGACACAATAAAATCGATAATAAAAGCAATTCGACAAGAGCTTGGGTTGACGCAGCGAGAATTTGCTGTGATTGTTAATTCGACCCGAAATAACATCGCCAAATATGAAACCGGGCTGTCAATGCCACCGGCTAATGTTTACCAGAGGATATTGGATGCCCGTGATAATAAAGGAGGAACGCAATGACATATGAAGAAGCTGAAAAGCGCCAGGCCGAAAATTGCGGGTTGTCGCTTGATGAGTACCGGCGGCGGCTGGATGAGTTGTTACGGCAAGTGGAGGTGGCCCGTGGCAGATCTTGAACCGTTAGAGTGTCCCGAATGCGGATACATAGATGTCCCGGCGGTTATTGAGACAAACAATGGGACCACAACTATTTACAAGGCAACCTGTAAAGAGTGTGGCAAGTATATTAAATTTCTTCCGAAATCATTATTTGAGGGAGCAAAAAAAACAAACGGCAAAAGGAGGAAGTCTGTGTGGACAGCTTTGGTATTAGGGGTTGATTACTGTGAGTTTTGCGGTAGACCTATATATCGGCTTGGGAAGAATGAAAAATTAGAAAGTCATCATAAAGAGCCCATCGAGCATGGAGGAACGGATACAAAGGAAAACATCCTTATTCTTTGCACCCCTTGCCATCGCATGGCGCACTTTCTGAGGACCTACCTAAACGAGCACACGTTACACCTCTATGAAAGTGGAGAACAGAATGCCAGAAAAAAACAATAACTTTTCGGCAGCTATAAAATACGCCGAGAAGGGAAAGCCTGTTTTCCCGTGCAATCTGGAAAAGCAACCAACAACAAAAAATGGATTTTTGGCAGCAACCACTGAAAAAGAAAAGATTCTAAGGTGGTGGAGCGAAAACCCGGCAGCATCAATCGGTATGGCAACCGGAGAGAAATCAAAATTATGGGTTCTTGACATAGATTTACCTGAAGGACCTAAGAACCTTGATAAATTGGAGCAAGAATATGGAAGTTTACCCACCACCCTTACGCAGGAAACAGGTGGTGGGGGCCTTCAATTTTTTTTCCAATGGCCTGGAAATGGAACTGAAATCAGAAATTCAGCAAGCAAAATCGGCAAAGGAATTGATGTTCGTGGCAACGGTGGATATGTAATCCTTCCACCGTCTCCACACCCATCAGGCAGTAAATACAAATGGATAACCACCGACCCACCCGCACCTGCACCTGAATGGCTTATCAATTTAGCAAAAAAAACACCCGAAAAAAAACATACCCCAATACAGGGCGTCAATAACGCCTATGGTCAAAAGGCTTTAGCGAATGAGCTTGTTGCTCTGTCATGTTCTGGTGAAGGCGAACGGAACGATCAGCTAAACAGATCGTCATATAGCCTCGGGCAATTAATCGCTGGTGGACAACTGGACATGGCAACCGTGCAAAATGCTCTCAGGGGAACGGCATCAGGTATAGGATTAAAGTCTACTGAAATCGAAAAGACGATTGCAAGCGGAATAAAGTCAGGGATGAATGACCCGCGATATCCACAAGGAGAATACATTTTTGGGGATACAGACGGACAGAATCGGACAGAATCGGACAGAATCGGACTAAATGGAAAACTCGGACAGGAATCGGACAGGAATCGGACTAAATCGGATAACGATCGGATAGAGTCGGATAACTATCGGACTAAATCGGATAACTCTGGTCCGACGCAAATGGACCTGAAAAGTGCTCTTAAAGAATGGATATTATTAGACAAAAGGACGTTTAACATACGAGATGCGTATAGTGACCTTGGTATCAAAAATCCTAAACAAAAAAAGACAGTTAGCTCTTATTTGTCGAAATTTTGTGAGGACGGATTAATTGAGAGGGCAATCGGACAAAGAGGGGTCTTCCTATATAAAGAGAGTGATTGTCCACATATAGACTTTATAAATATGGATAGTAGTAGTTTAATGGATAGCGTTATTTCACTCCCCCTCGGCCTTGAGGGCCTCGGAGTTAAAATAATGCCGGGGAACATTATCATAGTGGCTGGGGAATCCAACGCTGGCAAAACGGCAATCACTCTCGGGATCGCACATGATAACCTAAAGCCGTTTGGTGGGGCGCACGAAATCTTGAATTACTTTTCTTCTGAAATGGGTCCCATGGAATTACACACGCGAGTCAAAGCGTTTGGAGAACCCCTTGAAAAATGGGCGGGGATGAGAGCTATTGAACGAACCGGAAATTTCCATCAGGTAGTAGACCCGGACGGACTAAACATTATCGATTTTATGGAAGTGCATGACGAATTTTATCAGGTTGGGAACTGGATCAGAAGAATACATGAGACGCTGAAGGATGGGATTTGCGTTATCGCTTTACAGAAGAAAAGGGGGACTGACTTTGGGAGAAGCGGAGAAATAAGCCTGGAAAAGCCAAGGTTATATCTCTCAATTTCAGAAGTAATAAAGGGTTTTTCTTCATGTAAAATCGTAAAGGCCAAAAATTTTGTATCTGAACGGAACCCCAATGGCTTAGAAAAAGACTTTAGGGTAACGAACCGGGGCGCATATTTGGAGGAATTGTCAGATTGGAGATACGTTGACGCAAAAGAACGTAAACGTCTAAACGAAGGGTATGAGCTTCAGGCAAAACAGGAATCCATAGCATATGCCGAAAGATCAATACCAGAACGAGAAGCGGCATACAAATTTCATGTCGATGGAGATGTGAAAATTTTGAACTTTAGGGATCTAAAACGCTGGCGTGAATCTTTCAAGGGTCTTGATGTGGATGACGCATTGAAGCAGATAAGCGAAGATTCGTTTGAATCAAGTTTTTTAAGTACAAAAAATTGGTATCATCAGGTAAGCGGAATGTTGAAAAAGAAACACCAACAATATCACTCACAATTTTCGGAGGGTAATTAAATGTCAGATTTAAACCTATGCGTATTCACGGGCCGTTTGGGGCAGTCGCCTGAAATTCGGTACACGCCATCGGGGGTAGCGGTTGCGAATTTTACCATTGCCGTGGGGAAGAAATACAAAAACAAAAACGGTGAACAGGTTGATCAAACCGAATGGGTTAAGTGCGTGGCTTGGAAACGCCTCGCTGAAATCATCGGGGAATACTGTGACAAAGGGTCACGGGTTCAACTATCCGGCGAATTCCAGACCCGCAAATGGGATGATAAGGACGGTAACGCCAGATACACAACAGAGATTGTGGTTGATAAATTCCAAATGCTCGACAGCAAGGGCCAGTCGCAAGACCGTGGACCCGAAGGGACCAATCCGGGTGATCCGGTGCCGGGATTTCCTGAAGACGACATCCCATTTTAGCCATCGTAGCTTAACGGTAGAGCAACTGATAGGATTTAAGAAAATGCAATCACAAAGAAAAAAACAGAACTTTGAATACCGTCAATTATGCGGCTATCGCAACCATCCAAATTCTAACGTAAACGGAGTGATATTGGAACATAGGTTGGTCATGTCTAAAAAACTAGGCCGTGCGTTAAAAAATGGGGAAATTGTCCACCATATTGACGGGAATTTCACAAACAACTCGCCTGAAAACCTACAACTTACAACAAGGTCTGACCACCCATCGAAGCATAAAACTGGCATTACGATGGTGCCTTTAAAGTGTAGCAAATGTGGGAAAGAGTTTTATCGGGAGATTAGGCAGGTTAACACGAAAATTAAGTATGGGCAGAAGAACTTTTATTGTTCTCCTGAATGTGGACCGAGGTTTGTGGGTAACCAGTAGGTTCCCGGTTCAAATCCGGTCGGTGGCTCCAAGGGAGGGGGAAAGCGTGGATACTGAAGCAATAGTTAATGGCGACATGCAAAATCAAAAACAGATGTTTTTTAGACACACGATGTTGAGACATTTGAAAAATTTTAAGGGGGTAAATATGAATATTACAGCATTAACGAAAGCCATGTTGCATTGGGTCCCAATGGGGAGATCGGGTGGGTTTAGGTTTGAATTGTTCCCTGACGTTGATGTTGAAAAACGGGATATGACTTCAAGATCCTACAGGAAGCGAAAGACCAGGATCAAAATGGCGAAAGAAAGCCGAAGGCGTAACAGGTAGGGAATGGCATGGACCAACAAACCCCAGCAATGCAACAGACCGATAAACGGAGAGATGCTATCCAGGCCGGTACACCCAGACGTGTGCAGGTGGCATGTGGAGCGGAAAGACAAGTTTTGTATTGAGGAATGTGAGCATGGGGCGAAATTAGCGAGGGAGAAAAAATGAGCACATGGGCAACAGCGGGGATATTGGTGATAGCCGGGATAGCAGTTATCCGGCTACTCCTGGCGATTAATAGCGCTCTGATTATCTACAGCGCGAGATCCAGGGAGGATATTGGCGCCAGAAACGCGGAAGCGCGATGGGAAGAACTTAAAACCCTTTTGATCAGGCTGGCGGAGAGGAAGTGATGGACGTAACGCAATTCCCAAAACCTGAAAAGCGGTGCTGAAAATAAATGGAAGCTACATTTCTTAAAACAAGATCCGGCCTAGTACCTGATGATCCAAACACTCAAAACTGGTACGACAAGATACCTCTGGCCGGCGTGGTCCGTGGGAAGTTTACAAAAATGCGGAACCCGTATTTCCACCGCAAAATGTTTGCTTTGTTCAACATGGCATACGATCTGTGGGAACCAGGGGAAATAAACTCGAAGTACGGTACACCGCAACGAAACTTTGAGCGCTTTCGAAAAGACCTGGTTATCCTGGCCGGGTTTTATCATGTCGTGATCAGAGTTGACGGAACCACCCGCATTGAAGCTGATTCGTTACGTTACGATAAAATGAACACTGAGCAATTTGTGGCTTGCTACAGTGCGATAATTGATGTGCTGCTGCAAAAGCTCCCGGGGATGGGGAGCATGACAAGGGTTGAGGTTGACGCAACCGTGGACAAGGTTTTGAGTTTTGCATGACGTTTCCCAAGCCAAAACGAATCAAGGCAACCGGCAAAGCTATGGAAGAGCTACGAATGGAGGTATTCCATAGAGACCAAGGAAGGTGCCAAATGTGCGGCAGGTACGCAAGTTGGGAATCCGGCCACCTGGCGCATATCAAAAGCCGAGGCGCTGGTGGTGATGACGTACCGGAAAACTGCCGGTGGTTGTGTTTTGATTGCCATATCGGGGTTGAACATGGGGTAAGGTGGCATAAGGGGGTCTAATGACCCGTAGTGATTCTAGCGGGAGAAAGGGGGTTAAAAGCAGAGTGGGCAATCAGGAATATTTATCAGGTATCGTCAATGGCAAGGCCGTTTCCAGTCTTGCGGGGGACGATGAAGAACCCAGATCCGCCATGGGTAGATCCCCTTTAGGCGCGGTATATCACTATTTGCCTGTTTATCACCCATTGCCGTCTCTGCAACGGTGGGTGCGCCCGGTCGAGGCGTGTTCCTGATTGATCCCCTGCTTGCCACATTCGGGACTTACGGGTAGGGGTGAAAAAAAGCATTGACATCTTGTTCTAAATGTACTATAAAGGAAACCATGCAGTCAAGGAAAAAAATAATGGATAGAATAGAACTCGGGAAGAAAATAAGAAAAGCACGGAATGAAGCCGGTTTGTCAATGATTGAATTGGCTGCCAAGGCTGGTATCAGCATAAATACTCTCCACAGGGTCGAAACCGGAAAGTCAAAGGCCAACAAGACGACCATTCGGAGCATCATGAATGAGCTTGGTGTAACCGTGGAAGATATTGAGGGGTAGGAGATTTGACCTGATAAATAAGGAGGAAGCAGTATGGCAAGTAAATTGAACGGTTACATAAGGATTTACATGCCAAACCACAAAAAAGCAAGCAGTTGTGGGTATGTTTACGAACATATCATTGTGGCGGAAAATAAAATCGGTAGATCTCTGCGCGATGGTGAAACCGTCCATCACATAGACGGCAATAGGTCAAATAACAACCTGAAGAATATTTTCGTTTGTATTGATAGGGGGCATCACGCCACCCTACATAGAATGATAAATGCCACAAAAGATATTGGGACTCCAACAGGGTTAAAATGTAAATTTTGCGGCCAATACGATTCCCCAGAAAACCTTTACGTCCCGAAAAATGGTGGGCCTCATCATCGAGAATGTTTCAATCAATACTATCGCAAATATTTGCAAGAAAAGAATACAGCCCGACGCAGGAACACCCGCGTCGAAAACCACTAACCAGGCGCGCGGGTGAGCGGCGCGTTATATGCACAGAAGGGATCTTATGGAAAAGACTGAAAAAATTATTTCAAATGATGAAATTGAACGCGTACACGGGAACGCAAATTTTGGAGCCATGCAAAAGCGAGAGGTTGTGGACCAGGGCGTTCTAAAATGTTCATGTGGTTATTTCATGGGAAGTACGTCAACGAAAATACTCGAAGATCATGGTCTTGTTGATGATCAATACCGACTCACGCCAAAAGGAAAAATGTATCTTTGGGCGGCGTTTTCAAAAAGTCCAAGCATATAACCAAACGCTCCACCGGACCAGAATTCTCACCGTTGTTGTGCATCAAGGGGCAGCCACATGCAAGCAATATGAAATCGAGGATGCTGAATTACATGACGGTCTTAGTTGCGGAGTGATAAGTAGGCCGGTGAGCAGGGAGGAAAACCAAAATAATGAACCTATGCAGGAAAACTGAAGATGGTTTTGTTTGCGGAGCAACAAACGCTAAAGCACAAAAGCTATGCCCACATCACTTAATGGCTATTTGGGAAGTTTTTTGCCAGTGGTGTGATGATGGAAAATGCGGGATAGGAAAAACAATTTTCAACGAAAAGAAACCTATTCCGCCAACCAGCAGATGCACTTGACAAAAAGCGCAAGTGATCTGCACGTTATCTTTACGGAGAAACAAAATGAAGTGTAAAAAATGTCAATCCGAAAACCTGAAAATAATTGAGTCTGGGCCACATAAAAAACTGGTCTGCGGCGATTGTTTATCTTTTCAAAAATTTTTATCAAAAGCTGAAGCAAATACTTTTTTACAATTACAATCAGATAACAACATGAATTGCTTGGAAATAGTTAAAAATTACCTGATTTCAAACGGGTTTGATGGCTTGCAGGCTGAAGCCGAGTGCGGGTGCGAGATTGATGATCTAGTACCATGTGGGAACGATTTCTCACAATGTACCCCGGGATATAAGGTTTTCCCACCCGATGATGGGGACTTCGATTTTTATATCTGTGGTAGCAAAAAAGATCGGCCGTGGGAATAAACAGATAACAACCGGGTGAAATCGACCCGGAAACCGCATCCGGGCGCGTTACCCGGAGCGTTATGCCCTTAGCGGCTGAAAGGAGCTTATGAAAAAGATACCAACTATCTTCATGCGCAACCCTGAAAACATGCGCGAAATACTTGATGAGCCGCATCCTGATTGCGGTTGGGTTTTTGCCGGTGAGGGTGTAGCAACCCGGAAATATGACGGCACATGCGTAAAAATCGAAAACGGTCAGTACTTTAAACGACGCGAGGTCAAGCGTGGCAAACAAGCCCCGCCGGATTTCGTCGAAGAACAGCTTGACACCAACACCGGCAAGCGTGTGGGGTGGGTGCCAGTTGATCCAGATGCAAAAGACAATCGGTGGCACATGGAAGCTTTCAACGCCTCTTTTTCTGATGGCACCTATGAGCTTGTCGGCCCGAAGGTACAGGGAAATCCGGAAGGCTACGAATGTCACGCCCTTATAAAACATTCTGAAGCAGAAGTCTTTGAATCGGTTCCGCGTACATTTGAAGGAATTGCCGACTTTATGAGCGGAAGAAATATAGAGGGTATCGTTTTCCATCATCCGGATGGTCGAATGGCGAAAATTAAAAAACGAGACGTTGGACAAAAACGGGCATAACAAGCGCATCCACTGGACCGGGAAAAGCACCGGCCAGTGATGTTTAATGTTATCTTTGCGAGGTACATTATGGACGCTGAATATTTTTACTGCCCTTCCTGCGGTTATGAAGACTTTGATATTTTTGTGGCACACTCAGCCACATATGCCAATGGTGATTTTTATTATTGCCCTGAGTGCGGCGAAGAGTCATCTAATGTGGAAGCGCAAAGATAACAAACCAATAAACTCGGAGCGCAAAAAGCCGCGCCCGGTTATCGCTAATGTTATGTTTATTGCCTTTAAGGAGGTTTGTTTTGGAATTTATAAAATATAGAGAAAACGGCAGGATATTAATTAAGCCCGCAAATAAAGAAGACCTAAATTTATTTAAACACTGCTCTGGCGGGTGTGTCGCTGTCATCACAAGAGTTTTTAATGCGGAAGTGGAACCCTTATTGGTTATGCATGGGGTTCATTGCCAATACCACACAGATAAAACATAACCACCAAATGAACATCGGACTGCAAAAAGACGCAGCCCTAATGCGGGACGTTATAAGTCAAGGAGCAAGGATTTGAAAAAAGATTCAATTGGTAATCGAATGAAGGATAATTACGAAAGCCGGTATAGGGTTAAATTAACCAGGAGGATGCCGGTAATTATGCGTTTAGATGGCAAGGCTTTCCACACATTAACCAAACGATGCGAAAAACCTTTTGATAAAACATTACAAGCCACTATGGAGGCAACAGCACTTAAACTATGCTCAGAGATCCAGGGGGCAAAATGCGCTTATGTGCAATCTGACGAAATATCTATTCTACTTACTGATTTTGACAGACTCGCTACAGACGCATGGTTTGATTATAATCTGCAAAAAATTGTTTCGGTGTCTGCCGGTATCGCATCAGCTTTTTTCACAGCACACTATATGAATGATGGCTACATTGGTGTTTTTGACAGTCGGGCATTCAACACCCCGAAAGAAGAAGTTTGTAATTATTTCATTTGGAGGCAGCAAGATTGGTTAAGAAATTCTATCCAAATGCTGTCACAGGCTTATTATTCGTCAAAACAACTTCATAAAAAAAACACATCAGATATGCACGAAATGTTGCACGAAAAGGGGGTTAATTGGGCAGACCTTGAACCCGTGTGGAAGAATGGCAGTTTTATTTATAAAAATGGCGAAGGGTTGAATGTTGACCATAGTATTATATTTACAAAAACCCGTGAAATTATTGAGCAGTTTAACGAGCCTATTGAGGCTTAACTTATAACCATTGCATTCTGCTGATTCGCTTCGCTCACGGCAGATGCACAACGTTAGGGGACAATTTTAACCGAGTGAACCACCAATGCCACCGTAACCGTGGAAGATATTGATGGGTAGGAGATTTGACCTGATAACGCGGCGATCACCGGCTCGTCCGGTGAATTGCCTGGTTATTTTTTGAGGTGAAAAGATGCGAGATATCATTGAGACGAAAGAAGATTGTGCCGAACAGCAATATGCGGAAATGGAACAGCCAGACGGCAGGTTGAAGTGTTTTTGTGGCGAGCTATTTGCACCAGAAGACGGCGATGTGCTAAGCCCCGATCCGTGGGCAATGCCATCATGCCCAAAATGTAGTGCTGAGTTCTTTAAGCGAAACAAAATATAACCAGCTAATTCACCGGCCGCAAAAAAAACGCGCCGGTGATCAGCACGTTATGTGTTTAAGGAGTTCATCTTGGATTTGAGTTCTTTTGAAAAATTCGCTCCGAAATATAAACCAAAAAGTGGTTCAATTCCAGAGTTGAGTTATTTGGATGTTGGAGATGAATATTTCTTTGACATAAAACTGAAACATGAAGGCAAGAATTTATTATATCAAAAAATTCGACACTATCTGAAGAGGAACCCTGATGTTGAATTTGCGACAAAAATCATAAAAAACGGCACAATCGTAAGGAGGATAAATTGAAAGCGAGGTCAGGGGATGAAGGGGTTAGATTATGACCTGGAACAATTGGACGGAGAAAAACCGAAAAGTTCATTTGGATAGCGGTGTCAGCTCCGGTGATAAAAAGATTACGCTGTGCCAACTATATGACACCGGGAAGCTGTTAATCACAACCGACAAATCAAACGTGACGTGTTTGCAATGTCAGGCGCGGCGGGTGTTTAAGGAGGGGGTGCGATGGAATGGGCAACAACAGGAATATGGGTAATCGTCTGTATTGAGTTAGTGCGGTTGGTGCTGGCCGTGAATAGCGCATTGATAATCCGTAACTTGAGGACATGAAGGAAGCGGGGATCTTGAACAAGATGCAGATGCCCCAAACGGCCCGTGAATACGCATAGGTTTAAATCTGACATAATCATTAAAAAAAAAGGAGATTGAAAAATGATCACAATAGACCACATAGACAAGGGAACTGGAATTTTTCATGATGATGTCACGTTCTTTTACCATGAAGACGAACTACTCATGCAGGTATATAACATCAGTTTACACCCAAACGTGGGAGAAAAGGTTCGGATAAATGGAAAATACTATAGCGTCAAAAAAATTATAAACGAACCACAATACTTAAGAAGTGAAGTGTATTTGGTCGTATGAAATGGCCCCAAAAACCCCACCAATGCCACCGCCCGCTACCAGACGGATCAAAAATATCCAGGCCGGTACACCCGGAACGGTGCCGGTGGATGGTGGAACAGAAAGACCCATGGTGCTGTATAGAATGTGGGCACGGGGCTAAATTGAAATTTCGAGGCAGAGATGAAAATTTTAGCAATAGATCCAGGGACAAAAACCGGGGCAACACTCACGGACGGAAGGAGCTTTTCAACCTACCTGTGGAATGTAGCTGCAAAGCCGAAAACGAAAAAACGACCAGCTGAACCAAAGCATTTCAGGTTGGCACATCTATGGGACAAATTGGAATATTTTCGGAAAGGCATTGACCTGATAGTGGTCGAAGGCGCTCAAGGGTTCATGCGTGGGAAATCAGCGGTTGAAGCATCTCATAAATACAGGGCGGTGGTTGAATTGTTCGGAGCGCTCAACGGGATAGAGGTAGTCACTATCGCCCCTAATGACCTCAAAGAGTACGCCCTTGGAAAACGGTCTGGCTCTAAAGTCGAAATGATAGCAGAGGCGAACCGTCTAGGATACGAGGGCCATGAAGACAATGAAGCCGACTCGTTTTTAATCGCAAAGTGGGCGGTTGAACACAGGTTGAAAAAAAATGGATAGATACACCTGCAAAATATGTGGATCAGAATTTGAATCAGACAAAAGCGCAAAATACTGCCCACCGCCAAAGGATTGCCGGAAGGTAGCCAAGCGGCTGCAAAATGAAAAGGCCCGACGCAAAAAAGGCATACCGAAAAAGGTAAAGGGCATGAAGCGTAAACCGGCTAAGTTCCCCAAAGTAAAATGCTGGTGCGGAAAGATATTTCGCAAGCGATCTCCAGGGCATAAGCATTGCTCCGTAAAATGCGGCGATTTGGCAAGGGCTGAGGCGTTGTCCAAGGGTGAAGCCGTGAAACCTGCAAACGGGATCAGCCCGGACGATTTCAGTCAGTTAAAATTTAGACGAGAGCAGCGTGAAATGCAAAAACCCAATGGCCGGTATTGTGAAAAATGCGGTGAGGCCCTGCGGGGCCCGTACCGGCAGGTGTGCCCTGAATGCAAGCGCCTTCGGGACCGGGTATGCGATACATACCGGTGTGACGGGGATTGGGGATGGGAAACCGTTATTGATCAGATGAGGTGGTGATTTATGGATTTACCAAAATGACCGAAGAGAGCAACACGAAATTAATAATCCTCACTGTCGCCTATGCGATAATATTTGTCGCGTCGGTCGTGGGGTGTCTAATACAACGTATCGCAAAATGGACAATTGATGGGGGGGCCAGGAACTATGGCGAGTGAAACTGTTTTAAAGATTTTCGATGATTTAAAAGAACTCCACAACGCAAAGGACTCGGACTATGCCGGGGAGGGACCGCATAAATGCCGTGAATGCGGGGACCCACTTTATGGTTATCTGTATTGCATAAACCAAGAATGTAAAAATTTTGGAGAATAGTATGGAATTGTTGCTAGATTGGGTGATAGCCGCTATGCTTGCAGCAATGAATGCTTTTGCCTATTTTATTTTCATAAAAGAAAATAAAAACTATTGGTGGATGATGTTTGTAGCTGGATACTTTACGGCAATTGCAGAAACCTTTTTAAAAAGACATATATGGGGATAATTCTCATGATATTTCAATGCCAGAATTGTAAAACAAAGATTATCGTACCTGATAAAGTAGCCAAGGTAAAAGGGGATGAAATTTCAGTAATATTTTGTCCTATCTGTGATTACCCTGAAGCGATGAATGTAACAGATAACCGAGTCCCATGCCCAATAGTAGAAAATTGCATAGGCGTGGATTGTGCTTCTAGATTTGATTGCATTCATGTAAGCTCTAAGAATTAGGGATGCTAGCTAAAATTAAAGATCATTAGGCAATTATTCGGGATGGGAGGGGGGTAACACAATGGCAACATGCTTAGGTATGGATTGGAAGAATTGCAAGCGGGATATGGAACCCATAGGGAACCGGCGTAACTTCCACAAGTTTCAAGCCGCCTGCGAGAAGCTGCGGTGGGAGGCATTTTGTGCCATGCTGATGTGTCATCCGAATTATTAATTTTATCCCTTATACAACGTAGGATTACGGAGGAACCATGGCAAGCGAAACCGTTTTAAAGATTTTCGATGATTTAAAAGAACTCCACAACGCAAAGGACTCGGACTATGCCGGGGAGGTCCCATTAAGCAATTTCCGAAGGTGTGAACAGTTTGGAATTCCTGCATGGAAAGGTTGCCTTGTACGCCTGAGTGATAAATTCAGCCGGGTGGTTTCCCTGGTGCAAAAGGATGGGGATCACGCGGTCAATGGAGAGTCGCTTATCGATACGCTGCACGACATGGCGGTGTACTCAATAATAACGTCTGTTTTGCTGGGCGAGGCTCAAGGAGCGACACGCGGCTGCGTGTCAATGGATAAAGAGGGGGAAAGGGCAGCCAAAATTGAGAACATGGCGTATCGAGTATCTGAGGACGTGAAAGAAAACGCGCGGGCGTGGAATGAGAATGAAATGGTTATGAAGTGGTAGGCGGGGCCGTGAAACGGAGAAAAACAATTGGAAGGCGTGATGAAGCAACAGAAAAAGAAATTATTGAGTTACTTCATTGTCCATTTTGCGGGGCAAAACCAACAGGTCCAAGGGTCTCTGTCCCGTATGCTTTTGAAATTGAATGCTTTGAATGTGGCATTGTAATGGAAGGTTTAACGGAAGCCGAAGCTATCACAGCCTGGAACACCCGCACACCACCGGAGGAGGAATGATGGAACTATCAGAAGACCTCAAAAAATGGAGATCCGACCGTCCTGACGAATGGACGATGGACAGGTTTATTGAAAAGGCCCTGGCGCAGGAAGGCGTGTTAAAGCACGTATTCACTTACGGGAATGCAACAAATACCCATCTTGATATTTTGGATTATTTGTTTGAAAAAGGAGTACCGAAATCTGAATATTCAACATGGGGTAGGAACGCACCGCCGGAGGATGATGGATGAAATCATTTACTGAAATGTTTGACAATATAAGGTCCAAGCCTGAGTTCTGGATTGAGAAGGCTATCATCGACCTTGAATGTGAAGTCTATCGTAACCCGCAATACAAAGATGCAATTAATTCTGTTATTGATGCCATCAAATCTTGGGATACTCGCACAAGAGGATGGATCAGCGTGGATGAGCGGTTGCCTAAACCAGACACAACCGTTCTTGGGTATATGCCGACAGTCGACTACTGGTATGGACTTTTAATCCATGATGGTGAAAGTTGGATTGATTGGGTTGATGAATCATATGAACCAAACGGTGAAGTCACCCACTGGATGCCGCTACCCGCACCACCGGAGGATAAGAAATGATACCGATATGGATTATATGGGTTGCGGTTGTAGGCTTGGCGTTTACCACAGGGTTGTTGATTGGTTATTTCCTGGTGGGGCCTTACCATTGGGTGCCGGGGGATGGTCTTAAAAACCCATCCCCGAAGGATTGACTGTCCTCACTGTATCCCATCAACATACTGAGATTATAAAGGAAAGGTGTAGGAAAACACGGGAGACAGAAAATAAAAAAGCGTAAACAAGAGTTGTATCCCGCTCACGCTTCTATTTTCTATGATGATTTTTTTTATCGTTTAGGTGGCTGCGGCCCCCAGAAGTATTGACGATCAACCATTTTTTGGAGGTCCGACGCGTTTCTGTCGTAATTCGCCTTATCCTCCTGATACTCTCGGTAGCGCTGTTGATATTCCATTTCATTCGCAATATGGTTAAGCTCTGCGTTTCGCTGGGCGTCTTGTATTTCCTGGTAATCGCTGTAACGATCACGCCACGCCATCGCTGACGCTGGGGCTAACAGTGAAATTCCCA
>Ga0102953_1001449_pt1 | contig 15089 bp, 13 predicted proteins | sample SalPon2A_C_D2_MG_FD_78509 | JGI IMG/M metagenome (GOLD analysis project Ga0102953, IMG submission 78509) | Soil microbial communities from South San Francisco under conditions of wetland restoration - Salt Pond MetaG R2A_C_D2_MG | ecosystem: Environmental > Terrestrial > Soil > Wetlands | place... | reverse complement strand
TGCCGTTCACCCACACCGTCACGTGGCTGGCCGACTGCACGCGCAGGCCCGCGTTGCTGCCCTGCGGGTGGTAGAGCGCTACCACCACGCGGCCGCTCCCCTCGGAGCGGCTGACGACCGCGAGCGCCTCCTGGCCCGCCTCGGCCTGGGCCAGGTCTGTCACCACGGCGTCGATCGTCGCCGTCCCGCGCGCCTTGCCGCTGGCCTCGCCCTCGACCGCGACGACGGGTTGCGCGCTCGCGCTCCTGGCCATGGCGAAGGTGTACTGGTCGCCGCCGACGTCGATCACGGCGGAGTCGGCCTCGCCGATGGCCTGCTTCGCCGATGCCCGGTTGACCGCCTGTGCGTTCATGGTGACGAGCTCCGAGCCGCCGCTGCCGGGGAAGCCGCTGTAGAGCGTCACGTTCGCATGGGCGATGGCGGAGGCGCTGCCACCGGCGGCGGCCGCCGCACCGGTGAGCGCCAGGGCGACGAGGAGCATGACGATCCGTTTCATGGCGTCCTCCTTCCGAATCGTGGGGCTCGGCACCGCGCCGGGCCCTCGAACGGCGACACCCTAGGGCTCGGACGTGTGAGGCGGGTCAGAGCGACATGTATTTCAACGGAACCTGCCACGCCTGCCGCGACGCGGCGGCTCGGCGGCCGGCCCGATTCACGCCAGCGGATCGTTCCAGGGGTGGGCGGGCTCGAGCCGTCGGGCGCGACGCTCCCGTGACAGCGGCTTGGGCCGCGCGAGGGAGCGCCAATCGGTCGCGGTGTCGCTGAGTGGGTCGTGCCGGGCCGGCATCCGCCGGCGCAGCCCCAGAACGGCCAGCACCACGGCCACCGCGATCAGCACCGTGAGCAGCGGAAGCCACGGCAGGGTCCCGGGGGTGCGCCTGCCGGGCGTGCGCTTACCGGTCGGCGCGGCCGTCGGGGCGGGCGTCGAGGAGGCAGGTGCGCGCGCGGCGGGGGCCGCCTGCGCGCCGGGGGCCACGTGCACGGCGCTTGCCGGTCGCGTGGCGCCGGCCGCCGCATGCCCGGCGGTGGCAGCCGCGCTCGCGGCGCCTTCCGAGAGACCGGCCGCCGTGGCGACCGCCAGCCCTCCCGCCGCTTCGGATGCCAGCGCACCGGGGATCCGGGGCAGCACCGCGTCGCCGTCGGGGGTGACCGGGGCGGGGCCGAGCTCGCGATTGAAGGGCTCCAGCGCGGCGAGCGTGGCGCCGTCAGGCGCGATGTACGTGGGATCCCCGCCTGCCTGCAGCAGGGCGTCGAGGACGGGACGGCTGCCGTTCCTGCCGGCTGCCAGCAGCGGTGTCCAGCCGTCGTCGGCGATGTGATTGGGGTCGGCGCCGCCCCGCAGCAGCGTCCGCACGGCCGCCACATTGCCGCTCGCCACCGCGTCCCACAGCGGCGTGTGGCCCCGGCTGTCGGTGGGATCGGCGCCGTGGCAGGTCACCGCGGTCGCCATCCGGGCGTACTGCCCGGCCGTCAGCGTCGGCAACCTCGCGAAGTCGAAGAGCGCGTCGGGTTGCAGGCACACCGCGTGAGCGGCGCTGCCCGGGGCGAACGCATAGCTGAGCGTGGCCGCGATCATCCCCGCCCGGGCCTTGCTCGGGGCGACCTGCAGGCGGTAGGCGGTGTCGCCGGCGTGGAAGGTCGCCACGCTGCCGCGTTCGCCGCGCGCCACCGCCCCGACGCCCGGCTGCGACCGGAGGAAGTCCAGCACCAGCCGCTCCCCGGCCCGGACGTTGCCGGCGCTCGGAACGAGCACGCAGGTGCGGGCGGCACTGTGGAACGGGCAGTCAAGGTACGCCACGCTGGGCGGGAACGCCGTCTCCAGCGCCGGGGCGATGCCGCTGGCGTCGAGGGCGTGAGCGGAGCCCAGCAGCGCGAGGGCGAGGAGTGCGAGGAAGCGGTGGGGTCGATGCATGCGTGCCTGCCTTCCACGAGGCTATTGCCTGAGGGCGCAGCGGGGTGTGAGTAGCTTCCCTTCCGCGCCTCCGGGCGAGCGCGCGGAGAGCGGGCGGGACAATTGTCCTTGATAGAGGCAACCGTCCTTGACGCCTAATGGGACCGGGGATATGGTTTCCCACGAACATCGTCCGGTTCTTCGTCTTAGGGAGGTAGGCATGAGGGTTCGTCAGTGGCTAATGCTCGGTGGAGTTGTGGTCGCCGGAACGGCGCTCGCGGCGGGGTTGGTGCTGCAGGGCAAGCCGATCACGGTGGCGGCGTCGGGGTATGCGGTCCCGGAGGTGTCGTCGGTCGCCAATGGGCAGAGCGTTCCGCTCACCAGCGAGGGCCCGGGCAACGAGCCGCAGGACTGGTCCTTCGCGCCGACCCACACGGTGACCGAGCCCGGCAGCGATGGTGAGGTCAAGGGCGTGGCCACGTTCTTCTCGGGCCCCAACTTCAAGCCGGCCTTCCCCAATGTCCTGCTCCCCAACGCCGACCAGGGAACGACGACGGTCACGCTCACGTATCAGGGCTCCAAGGTCGACGTGCCGGTGACCGTCACGCCGGCTCCCAAGCCTGACGTCACGAACGGTAAGCAGCTCTACGACCAGAACTGCGCGGTATGCCACGGCACCCAGGCGCAGGGCGTCGCCGACTTCCCGAACCTGACCTACACCGATGCCGGCATCGGTGGCTGGACCGTGTCGCAGTTCAACCGCGCCGTGCGCGTCGGCGTCGACGACCAGGGCGCCGCCCTGGAGCAGACCATGCCCCGCTGGCAGGCGACCGGCTTCAAGACCGATTTCGGCCACGCGCCCAGCGCGCAGGAGGTCAGCGACATCTTCGGGTACCTCGAGACGCTGAAGTAGCCCGCCGCATCGCGCAGGTCACGCCCCGGGACCGTCTCCACGGTCCCGGGGCGTGACCATCGAGGGGGTTCCTGGCGCGGCGTCCGGCCGAGCGCCCGCGGCGTTCTGGCGGCGCCGCGCCCGCTGCCGGACCGAAGCGAGCGTGATCCGGTCGGGCTCAGGGTAGGCGGACACGCGGTTCGGTGAAGGCGCGGGTCGCCGGAGCTGAAGGTCACCGGAGCTGCGGCTTGGGGAGCGCCAGCGTCAGGACGGCCGTCACCAGGGTGAACGCGGCCACGACCAGGTAGACGCGGTGCAGCCCCAGTGCGAGGCTCCCGCGAAGCAGGGCCATGATGCGGTCGCTGCCGGCGACCGCGCTCTGTCCCCGTTCCAACAGGTTCTGGACGCTGTCGACCGATACCCGGTCGCCGAGCCCCTGGCGCACGATGCTGCGACCGAGGCTGAGGTTCAGCACGCCGCCGAGCAGCGCGGCGCCGGTGGCGTTGCCCAGGATGCGCATGAACATGTTGGTGGCCGTGGCCACGCCCCGCCTCGACCAGTCCACGCTGCTCTGGATCGCGACGATGAAGGTGGTCGACAGGAAGCCCATGCCTACCCCCATGAACAGGGACGCCACGCTGGCGTAGAGGGGCCCGAGCCTCGGCGCGAGGAAGACGAAGAGCACCCCTGCCGCCAGCCCGGAGAGCCCGCCGATGCGCGCCGACGCGCGGGCGCCGATCCGTACCAGCAGCCGCCCGGCCAGGACCGAGGCGATGGGCCAGCCGATCGACATGCTCGTCAGGGTGAAGCCGGCCACCAGTGGCGAGCGTCCCATGATGCCCTGGACGTAGGTGGGGAGGTAGGTGATGAGCCCGATCATCATCACGCCCGAGGCGAGGGTGGCGAGGTTGGACACGGCGATGAGGCGGTCGCGCCACTGCGTCAGGTCGATGATCGGTTCCGGGGCTCGGGACTCGCGCCAGAAGAAGCCCACCAGGCTGCCCACGCCCACCACCACCAGCACGGCGATGCGGGCGGTGCCCCACTGACCGGCCTCGGTGAGCATCAGCATCAGCGACGACACGCCCAGAAGGAAGAGCAGCGCGCCGGCGATGTCGATGGCGTGCTCGCGGGGGGCGATGTCCTCGTGGAGGTACAGGGTGACGCCCAGGATGGCGAGCACGCCGAAGGGCACATTGAGCCAGAAGATCCACGACCAGTGCGCGTACTGCACGATGAGGCCGCCGACCAGCGGCCCGACCACCGCCGACACCCCCCACACGCTGGAGAGGTATCCCTGCACGCGGGCACGCTCCTGCAGGTCGTAGAGGTCGCCAGCCAGGGTGGTGACGGTGGGGTAGACGGCACCGGCACCCAGCCCCTGGACGAAGCGGAAGCCGACGAGCACCAGCATCGAAGGGGCGAAGCCGCACAGCACCGAACCGATGAGGAACACCACCACGCCGCCCACGAACACGGGCTTCCTGCCGAACAGATCGGCGAGCTTGCCGAAGAGGGGCGTGGTGACGGCCTGCATCAACAGGAACGCGGAGAACACCCAGCTGTAGAGCGCGAAGCCGCCCAGGCTGGCCGCGATGCTTGGCATGGCGGTCGCCACGATGGTGCCCTCGATGGCCGCCATGAACATGGCGAGCACCAGGGCGGCCAGCACCAGCGGCCTGCGGGTCCTTCCGGGGGGCGCCGCCCCGCTCTGAGGGGCGACGGGGGGCGTGGGCAGGACGGGCGCGCGCGGCATGCGAGGATTCTCCCAGGGGAGGGCGGCGGCGTCAACGGCGAGACGGGCGGCCGCCGCAGGAGCGAGGTGCGGGCCGCGCGACGGACAGACCGGCCGGGAGGCGCTGCGCGCGGCCTCGAGCCGCGCCACGGGCGTGGCTCGCAGGGCCGGCCGGGACGCGCCCGCCAGCGTCAGGGGGAGCGCTCGCCGGGCCGAGATCGGGCGAACCAGTCGGTCAGCAGGGTGACGTCCCGGCGAGTCAAGCCGTGGCCGGCCGGGACCACCGCGTGGGCGACGGTCGCGCCGAGGCCGCCGAGGAGGTCCGGGAGCGGCCGTCCCGCGGCGAGGTAGGGATCGGAGGAGCCGAGCAGCAGCAGGACCGACAGCCCGCCGAGGGAAGGCCGAGGCGGGTCTTCGAGGGCCTGCACGGCGCGCAGCAGCGCCAGCTCCGTGAACGTCCCCGGAGCGCGCAACTGCGTGGCCACGGCGATGTTGGCCCCGTTGGAGTACCCCAGCGCGGCGCGCGGCAGGCCGGCTGCCGCGTAACGGTCGGCGGCTGCCGTGACGAAGGCGGCCAGCGCGTCGGACTCGGAGGTCAGGTGCTCCTGGTCGAAACGAAGCGTGCCTTCACGGCGGAAGTAGCGGGTGACCCCTTCCTCGTCGGAGCGGCCGCGCACGCCGATCAGGAGACGGTCCGGGGCGACCGCTCGGCCGAGCTCGAGCAGGCTGGTCTCGTCGCCGCCGGTGCCGTGGAGCAGGAACAGCACGCCCCGGACGGTGCCGCTCGTCGGCGGCGCCACCACGTGCCGGAAGGCGAGATCGGACCCCACGGTCACGGCCGCGCGCTCGCCCGGTGGTGCCGGGAGTGCCGGCCCGGCGCGTCGCCGCCCGCCGTCCGGGCGGCTCCGCGGCTCCGGCCTGGCGACCGCGGCCTCACGCCAGCGGCCTCAGATGCCCTTCGATGTCCTCACGGCGCGGCTCCAGGAACGGAGGCAGCGCCAGGCCCTCGCCCAGGCTCGCGAGCGGTTCGTCGACGTCGAAGCCGGGGCCGTCCGTGGCGATCTCGAAGAGGATGCCGTTGGGCTCACGGAAGTACAGGCTGCGGAAGTAGAAGCGGTCCACCCGGCCGCTGTTGGGGATGCGATGGGCGTTCAGCCGCTCCAGCCAGGCGCCGTGCTGAGCGTCGTCGGGGGTGCGGAAGGCCACGTGGTGGACACCGCCCGCGCCGGGACGGGCGGGCGGCAGATCCGGCTGCGCGGCCACGTGGACCTCGGCGCCGGGGCCCCCGTCAGCGATGCCCACCACCTGCACCTGGTGGCCCGTAGCGAGCTCGTAGCGCCGCACCGGGCGCATGCCCATGACGTCGACCAGCACAGCCATCGTGGGGCGGGGGTCGGGCACGCTGAGGGTGACGGGTCCGAGCCCGCGGATCTGCCGATCGACCGGCACGCCGCTCGCCTGCCATGGGTGTGCCGGGCCGGCGCCGGCGTCGTCGACGAGCGCGAGCCGCTGCCCTTCCGGATCCTCGAACGGCAGGGTCAGCCTACCGTCCACCTCGCCCGGGGCGAACACGCGCGCGCCGGCCTCGGTCAGCCTCGTCCGCCACCAGGCGAGCGCTTCCGTGCCGCCGGCCACCCTCAGCCCGGTGCGCGCCACGCTGTGGCTGCCGCGATGCTCGGGCGCCGCCATCGCCCAGTCGAAGAAGGTCAGATCGGTACCGGGGGACCCCCTGCCGTCGGCGTAGAAGAGGTGGTAGGCGCGGACGTCGTCCTGGTTGACGGTCTTCTTGACCAGCCGCATCCCCAGCGTGTCGCGGTAGAAGGCGAGGTTCTGCTGCGCCTCGGCCGTGACCGCGGTCACGTGATGGATGCCCTCGAGCGTGGGGGTCATGCCGCTCCTCCTCGTCCTGTTCCTCCCTGCCGCCGCCCGCGACGCGATGGCGGCCCGCAGCGTCAGGCACGTCCGACTCTATGCCTCGACGGGGTGGCCCGGCGACCGCCCGAATACATGCTCGACACGCTCCCGACGTGGTCCGGGCGTGGCTGCCGCGGCGCCGCCAACGGTATCGTGGGCGGGCCCATGGACCGCCTCTTCGCGCTCTCAGGCGCCGTCACCATCTCCTTCTCCGCCATCCTGGTGAGGCTGGCGCACGTCTCGCCGTCGACCGCTGCCTTCTTCCGTCCGGCGTACGGGTTGCTGCCGCTGCTGGTGCTTGCGTTCGCCGTTCCCGGCTCGCGGCCGCGCAGCCTGAGGCGCCGGGCGGCCACCGTGGGGGCGGGCATGCTCATGGGGCTGGCGTTCGTGCTCTGGAACTACGCCATCGGCGACATCGGCGCCGGCGCCGCCACCGTGCTCAGCAACACCCAGGTCGTCTTCGTGGGGCTGGCCGCCTGGCTCCTGATGGGCGAGCGCCCCACCGGCGTGGCGTTCGTGGCGGTGCCCGTGGTGTTCGCCGGTGTGGCGCTGACCTCCGGCCTGGGGCTCCCGGGCACCTACGGCAGCGCGCCCGTCCTCGGCGCCCTCTGGGCCCTCGCCAACGCCGTCGTGTACGCGAGCTTCCTGCTCCTGTTCAGGTCCCTCAACGGCTCCCGCAGCCTTCCGGCCGGACTGCTCTTCGACGCCTCGCTCGGCGCCGCGCTGTCCACGCTGGCGAGCGGCATCCTCACCGACCCCGGCTTCTCGCTGGCGTTCACGTGGCCCAGCCACGGCTGGCTGATCCTGCTGGGGCTGGGCCCGCAGGTAGTGGGCTGGCTGCTCATCCTCACCGCCCTGCCGAGGCTCCCCGCGCTGGAGACCTCCGTGACCCTGCTCGCCCAGCCCATGCTGACGGTGCTGTGGGGGCGGCTGATCTTCGCAGAGAAGCTCTCCTGGGTGCAGGCCGGCGGCGTCTCGCTGGTGCTGCTGGGGGTCCTCGCGCTGAGCCTCGGCGGCACCGTCCGCAGGCGTGCCGGGAGACGCGCCGAGGCCCGGGGCGCTGCGGACTGACCGCCGCGGAAGGAGTCCGCGGCCCGCCCCGGCGGCGGGCTGGGTCTCCAGGCAGGCGCTGCTCACGCGGACCTGCTAGCGTGAGCTCCATGGCACTCCTGAGACGGCTGTCGCCCCTCCTGCTCGTTCCCGTGCTGCTGGCCGCGTGCGCTCCGGCCGCCAGCGGCACCGCGCCCTCGAGCGCCTATCCCATCACCAGTCAGTCCATCGCCACCACGCCGGGAGGCACGCTGTACGTGCAGGCCCACTACACCTTCGCCGACTTCGGGATCGATCCCACCACGATCACCGGCATGATGTGGGTGCCCAGCGGTTACAACTCCGACGTCGCGGTGTTCACCACGAAGTTCGACCTCAGCAACGTGCAGGTCCCGCAGGGCTGGAGCCTGTCGCTCCTGCAGGTGCAGGCCAGCCGCACCACCGTCGAGGGCGCCCGCACCATCGACAAGAGCAGCACCGACTACACCCTGACGGCCCTGCTGCAGGTGAGAGCCAAGCCCGGGGCGGTCCCCGGCCCGTACCACCTGCGCGCCACGTTGAGCTACCAGAAGCAGACCAAGCCCCTCCGCGTGGACCTCACGGTCGAGCGCTGAGGCGCGGCCGGCGCGGCCAGGGGAGCGTCGGCCGGCGGCCCGGAGCGGCCCCCCGTGGGGCCGCGGACGAGCCGGCCGGTCGGCACACGGCGGTCACAGGTCGACGCCCTCGCGCGCCATGCCGCTCAGCAGCCAGCACCCCTTGCGGTCTCCGTGGCGGGCGCGCGCCAGGGCCACGGTGAAGCGCGCCGTGACGCCGGCGCCGTCCCGCGCGACGACCGTGGCGCGGGCGCTGTCGCCCCGCCGCTCGAGCCCTTCGGCGTGGATGGCGGCGGCGTTCACGAGCGGCGCGTAGAGCTCGTTGACGAGCGCCCGGCGGAAGGCGTCCGGGCCGCCGATGGCGCTCCGCATACGGTCGGACGCGAAGGCGTGGAGCACGGCCACGCCGTGGTCCCGCTCCGGCTGGTGGGTGTCGGCGAGCGCGCGCACGACCGCCTCCAGCGCCTCCCGCGCGCAGAGCTCCGGGGAGGGCGCTTCGGGGCGCTGCGCGCGCTGGCGGCTCGTCACGGGACCGAGGCTCGCGCCTGCCGGCTCGGGCTCAGTGCGGGAGGGCGATGGAGATGAACTTGGTCTCCAGATACTCGTCGATGCCCCAGGGGCCGCCCTCGCGTCCCAGGCCGGACTGCTTGACCCCGCCGAAGGGCGCGTAGGGCACGCTGGGGACGCCGTCGTTGACGCCGACGATGCCGTACTCGAGAGCCTCGGAGACGTGGAAGGCGCGGCTCAGGTCGTTGGTGTAGATGTACGCCGCCAGACCGTAGGGGGTGTCGTTGGCCATGCGCACCGCGTCCGCGTCCGCGTCGAAGGTGAGGATGGGGCTGACCGGCCCGAAGGTCTCCTCCTGCATGAGCTGCATATCGGGCGTGACGCCCAGCAGCACCGTGGGCGCGAAGTACAGCCCGCCCGTCGCCTCGCCGCCCCGGACCGCCGTCGCGCCCTTGGCCAGCGCGTCCTGCACGTGCTGCTTGACCTTGGTGAGGCCGGCCTCGTCGACCAGCGGGCCGATGTCGGTGCCCTCGTCCAGCGGGTCGCCCACCACCAGCTTCCCGGTGGCCTCGGCATAGCGCTCCACGAACGCCTCCTGGATCCCCTTCTGCACGTAGATGCGGTTGGTGCACACGCACGTCTGCCCGGCATTGCGGTACTTGCAGGCGACCACCTGCTCCACCGAGCGCTCCAGGTCGGCGTCGTCGAACACCAGGTAGGGCGCGTGCCCGCCCAGCTCCAGCGAGATCTTCTTGACCGTGGCGGCCGACTTGCCGTAGAGGATCTTGCCCACCTCGGTGGAGCCGGTGAAGGTCACCTTGCGGATGCGCGGGTCCGCCATCAGGGCGTCGGAGACCGGTACCGGGTCGAGCGCCGGCAGCACCTGCAGGGTGCCCTCCGGGCCGCCCGCCTCCAGCCACAGCTCGCCCAGCAGCAGCGCCGACAGCGGCGTCTGCTCGGCGGGCTTCAGCACGAAGCTGCAGCCCGCGGCCAGCGCCGGCGCCGCCTTGCGCGTCACCATCGCCAGCGGGAAGTTCCACGGCGTCACCCCGTACACCGGCCCCACCGGCTGGCGGATCGCCAGCAGCCGCTTGTTCGCCACGTGCGAGGGGAAGGTCTCGCCGTAGACGCGCTTGGCCTCCTCGGCGTACCAGCGCACGAAGCCCGCGGCGTAGCTCACCTCGCCGCGCGCCTCGCGGATGGGCTTGCCCATCTCCCGGGTCATGGTGCGCGCCAGCCGCTCCTGGTTCGCCATCATCAGCTCGAACCAGCGCATCAGCACGTCCGAGCGGTCGAAGGCGCTCACCTGCCGCCAGCTCTGGAAGGCATCCCACGCCACCTGCGCCGCCGCCCGCCCCTCGGCCGCCCCGCAATCGGCGACCTCGGCCAGCGCCTCGCCCGTCGCCGGGCTCTTCACCGTGTAGCTGGACCCTGCGTCGTGCCACGCGTCCGTGAGGAAGCGACGTTCCACGTTCCGAAGCGATTCCATGCGCCAGTCTAGCAACGGCGCCGGCCGGCGCCGGTCGTGGCCCCGCGGGCGCGGAGCGGGCGCCGCGCGGTCACGACCCGTCCGGGCCGTCCTCCTCCAGGCGCCAGAGGTCGTCGACCCGCTCGCGGCGCCGGGCCAGACGGGGCCTCCCCGCCTCGATCACCACCTCGGCCGGCCGCAGGCTGGAGGCGTAGTTGGAGGCCATGGCGAAGCCGTATGCGCCCGCCTCTGCCACGGCCAGCAGCGTCCCGGGTCGCACCCCTGCCAGGTGCCGGTCCCGCGCCAGGCGGTCGGCGTTCTCGCACAGCGGGCCGTCGACATCGACCAGCGCAGGCCCGGCGCCGTCGCCTGCCTGGCGTCCGGCGGGCGCCGACCCGGCAGCGTCCCCACCCACCACCCGCAGCGGGTGGTGGGCGTCGTAGAGCGCCGGCCGGATCAGCTCCGCCATGCCGGCATCGGCGATGACGTGGCTGCGTGGACCGCTGTCCTTCACGTGTAGGACGCGTGTCAACAGGACGCCGGCATCGGCGACGAGGAAGCGCCCGGGCTCGACCAGGAGCGCCGTGCCCAGGCGCTCGGCGATGGCGCGGGCGCGTGCGGCGAAGGCCGCCAGCGGGAAGTCGGGCACCGCGAAGCCGCCACCGAGGTCGAGCAACGGCAGCCCGGGCAGCGCCGCGTAGAGCGGCTCCAGGACGTCCAGGACGGCGTCGTAGACGGTCAGGTCGCGGATCATCGAGCCGGCGTGGACATGGAAGCCGGCCAGCTTGCCGGCCGCGGCCACCTCCCGCCCCAGGGCCAGCGCCGCTTCCGCGGGCAGGCCGAACTTGGAGCCGGGGGCGCCCGTCGCCAGGTGCTCGTGCGTTCCCGGATCGAGCCCCGGGTTGACGCGCACGAGGAAGCGTGCCGCCGCGCCGCTGGCTGCCCAGCCGCGCCACTGCCCGGGCGAGTCCAGGCTCACGAGGCCGGCCCCCAGGTCCGCCGCGCGGCCGATCAGGGCGGCGTCCTGCGCGGGGCCGCCCACGAGGATGCGTTCCGGCGGGACGCCCGCCCGGGCGGCGCGCTCCAGCTCGCCAACCGTGATGACCTCGGCTCCCGCGCCCAGGGAGGCCAGGCGCCGCAGCACGGCGCCGTTGGGGTTGGCCTTGACCGCGTAGAGGACGGCGGCCCCTGGCAGCGCGCCCTGCACCGCGACCAGGCGCCGTGCCATGCGGTCGAGGTCGTAGACGTAGGCGGGCGTGCCGAAGCGCCCGGCGATGGCGGTCAGGAGAGCGTCGTCCGGGGGGTGGGTCATGGCGATGCGGCGAGGCTAGCACGCGCTTCGGACGCCGATGACGGCGTGTCTGGCCGTCGGCCGACGGGGGAACGCGTCAGCCCACGCCGGATATGCTGTTCCGCATGAACAGACAGATCCGGCGCGAGCAGGCGAAGCAGGACCGCAAGGCGGTCAAGGAGAAGCAACGCAAGCGCGCCGCCCGCCGCGCGCGGCTGCGTTCGGTTCGCCAGAGCCGCGGCGAGGGGCGCAAGGAGAGCCGCAAGACGGGCGCGGGCGGCGGCTCGGCCAAGGCGACCACGAACGAGCAGCGCAAGCGGCTCCCCGGCAGGTTCTCCGGCATCCTGATGATCGCCACGGTCTTCTTCATCGTGCTGCAGGCGGCCGTGCCCGCCAAGCAGGCCACCACCCTGAGCAGCGTCACGGGCGCCGGCTTCTTCGTGCTCTTCGGCTACTTCTCGGAGCTCTACCTGGAGCGTCGTGGCGCCGGCCGGGCGCTGCTGATGACACTGGTCTCCGGCGTGTTGCTGGTGGTGGGCGTGAGCGCGGCGAAGCTGCTGCAGCCGGCACTCGGGATGGACTGGCTGATGATGGGCCTGGCGCTCCCCGGTGTGGTCGCGGGCGCCTTCCTGGGGCGGCTGGTGTTCTTCAACGCCCCCGGGTAGAGCGCCTGCCGTGAAGGTGTCCCCGGACGAGGCCAGCCGCCGCCAGGCGAACGCGGGAGCGGGCGAGGCGCCGGGCCGCACGCGGCCCGCCGGCGCGCGCGCGCCGACCGCTCTCGTGGGCGCCATGGTCGAGGAGCTGGAGGCCCTGCTCGACGCCGTGGAGGATCCGCGGCGGGAGCGGCTGGGCCCCTTCGAGGTGACCTCCGGGGTGCTGGAGGGCCAGCCGGTGCTGCTGGCACACTGCGGCATCGGCAAGGTCAACGCTGCCGCGCTGACCCAGGCGTTGCTGGCGCGGGGGGCCGTGCGGCTGATCTTCACGGGCGTGGCCGGAGCGGTGCGGCCGGGCCTGCGGGTGGGCGATCTGGTGGTGTCGAGCGACGCCGTTCAGCACGACGTGGACGTCACCGCACTGGGGTACGAGCCGGGACGCGTGCCGGGGGAGCCGCTCGCCTGGCAGGCGGACGCCGGGCTGCGGCGCCTGGCGCTGGAAGCGGCCGCCGAGCTGGCGGGCGTTCAGGCCGTGGACGGGCGCGTCGCCTCCGGCGACCAGTTCGTGGCGGACGTGGCGCGCGTCCGGGTGTTGCGGGAACGCTTCGGCGCCGACTGCGCGGAGATGGAGGGCGCCGCCGTGGCCCAGGTCTGCGCCAGGTGGGGCGTTCCCTTCGTGATCATCCGGAGCATCAGCGACACCGCAGACCAGGACGCGCACGTCGACTTCCGCTCGTTCACGCCGCTGGCCGCGGCTCGGGCCAAGCGCGTGGTGCGCGGCATCCTGCGGCGGCTGTGAGCCGGCAGGCCGGCCGGTGCGGGCGGGCCGCCCAGCATGGCTAGGATCCTCATCGCGATCGGGCTGGTGCTGGTGGCGCTGGGGCTGGCGCTCGCCTTCCTCCCCCGCGCCTTCGCGTGGTTCGGGCACCTTCCGGGCGACGTGCGCATCGAGACCAGGCACGGCGTGGTGTTCATCCCGCTGGCGTCGATGCTGGTGGTGAGCGTGCTCGGCAGCGCGCTGCTGAACCTCGTGGCGTGGATCGTCCGCAAGCTGTGGTAGCGGCGATGCGCCCCGGGGCTGCGCCCGCCGCGGAGCCGGGACGGCGCCGGCCCAGGGCGTAGCCTGCCGCTTCCTGGACGGCCCTGCACCGGGCGTACAATGAGGAACCGTGACCAGGGTGTGGGCGGGCCGCCCGACCCGACCGTTCCCAGCTGCTCCCGGCGCCGCGCGCTAGGCGCCTCGTGAGAGGACACGACAAGCATGAGTGACGTACTGGACGAACTACTGAACCTCGATCGCTCTCAACTGGGCGCGGACGAGTTGCGGGAGCTCAACGAGACCGAGCTGCGGGAGTGGCTCGAGTCGCTGGACTACGTTCTGGCCAGCGGCGGGCCCGAGCGGGTCAAGGCCATCCTCGACAGCCTCGAGCGCCACGCCTACAAGCACGGCGTGCCCATCCCCTACATCGCCACCACGCCCTACATCAACACCATCGGCGTGGACGAGCAGCCCGACTACCCGGGTGACCTGGACCTCGAGGAGCGCGTCACCAACCTCATCCGCTGGAATGCCATGGCCATGGTGGTGCGCGCCAACAAGTACTCCGCCGGGATCGGCGGGCACATCGCCACCTACGCTTCGGCGGCCACGCTCTACGAGGTGGGCTTCAACCACTTCTTCCGCGGTCCCCAAGCGGGCGCCGACGCGGACCTGGTGTACTTCCAGGGGCACGCCAGCCCCGGCATCTACGCGCGCTCCTTCCTGGAAGGCCGCTTCCCGGTCGAGGCCATGCGCAACTTCCGGCGGGAGCTGCAGGACGAGCCGGGCCTGTCCTCGTATCCCCACCCGTGGCTGATGAAGGACTACTGGAACTTCCCCACTGTGTCGATGGGTATCGGGCCGCTGGCGTCGATCTACCAGGCGCGCTTCCGCCGCTACCTGGAGGACCGCGGCCTCTACGCCCCCGGCCGGGGCAAGGTCTGGGCCTTCGTGGGCGACGGCGAGACCGACGAGGTCGAGACCCTGGGCGCCATCCGGGTGGCGGCGCGCAACAAGCTCGACAACCTCATCTGGGTGGTGAACTGCAACCTGCAGCGCCTGGACGGCCCGGTCTACGGCAACGGCAAGATCATCCAGGAGCTGGAGGCCATCTTCCGCGGGTCGGGTTGGAACGTCATCAAGGTCGCCTGGGGGAGCAAGTGGGACGAGCTGCTCGAACGCGACCAGGACGGCGTGCTGGCGCGCCGATTCGACGAGATGGTCGACGGCGAGTCGCAGCGGTACGCGGCGTTCGGGGCACCCGAGCTGCGCGACCGCTTCTTCAACACCCCGGAGCTCAAGAAGCTCATCGAGGACTGGACCGACGACGACATCGCCCAGCTCAACCGTGGCGGGCACGACCCGGTGAAGATCTACGCTGCCTTCCAGCGTGCCGTCGAGCACAAGGGATCCCCCACGGCCATCCTCTTCCGGACGGTCAAGGGCTACGGCATGGGCGAGGCCGGAGAAGCCAAGAACGTCACCCACCAGCAGAAGAAGCTCGACGTGGACCAGATGAAGGCCTTCCGCGACCGCTTCAGTCTGCCCGTGAGCGACGAGGAGATCACCCGGTACCCCTTCTTCCGGCCCCAGGAGGACAGCCCCGAGCTGCGCTACCTGCTGGCGCGCCGTGAGGAGCTGGGCGGCTTCCTGCCTGTGCGTTCGCCCCGGTCCGAGCCTCTGGACCCGCCCCCCGCGGAGAGCTTCGAGGAGTTCATGCAGGGCACCGAGGGCCGGGAGGTGTCGACCACCATGGCTTTCGTGAGCGTCCTGCGCAAGCTCCTGCGGGACGAGGCCTGGGGCAAGCTGATCGTGCCGATCGTGCCGGATGAGGCACGCACCTTCGGGATGGAGGCGCTGTTCCGCCAGATCGGCATCTACTCCAATGTGGGCCAGCTGTACGAGCCGGTCGACAGTGAGAACCTGCTGTTCTACAAGGAGTCGCGCGACGGCCAGATCCTCGAGGAAGGGATCACCGAGGCCGGCTCCATGGCGTCCTTCCTGGCGGCGGGCACGGCCTACGCCAACTACGGTGTGAACGCCGTGCCGTTCTTCA
>Ga0102953_1001448_pt1 | contig 15092 bp, 16 predicted proteins | sample SalPon2A_C_D2_MG_FD_78509 | JGI IMG/M metagenome (GOLD analysis project Ga0102953, IMG submission 78509) | Soil microbial communities from South San Francisco under conditions of wetland restoration - Salt Pond MetaG R2A_C_D2_MG | ecosystem: Environmental > Terrestrial > Soil > Wetlands | place... | reverse complement strand
TGGGCCCAGTGCCGTGCCGGCCAGGGCGGTAAAGCCGGAAATAATGCAGTCGGGGGCACAGGCCTTTTCCATTATTTCAATATGACCAAGGCCGTTTTGCAGGGTTATAATCGGAGAGGCAGGGCGGACGAGATGGGCTGCCTGGTGGATAGCAGCCTCGGTGTCATATGACTTTACGGTCATAAAAAGAAGATCACATTGCGAAATCTCTTTGCCCTGGACGGCAGCATGTGCCGGGTAATACTGCAAACACTGAGCCCCCTGGCATTCAAGATTGGCCACGCCAACGCCTTTTTTATTGATGGCATTTACAACCTCCAAGTCAGGTTCGATAAAAAGAACTTCCTGACCTCCTCTACTTAGAAAGCCTCCTAACAGTCTCCCTAATGCTCCTGCCCCAACAATGACAACTTTCATGATCTCCTCCTGGATTTAAACCTGGTTGAGCTCTCCCGCTTTTTCACAACTATCCTGGTTGTTCCTCATTTATTTATGTCTGTTTGCAATTTATGCCAGTTGAGCGCGGACCCAGCTGACAATGGCGGCGCTGTTCATCGCTCCTGACTGGCGGGCTTTTTCAACCCCACCCACAAAGAGTACCATGGTCGGAATCGACTTAATGTTAAACTGCGCTCCCAGATTTTGCTGGGCCTGGGTGTCAACCTTCACCATCCGGACCTGCGGTTCGAGTTGACCTGCCGCCTGCACAAAAGCCGGTCCCATTATTTTACAGGGCCCGCACCAGGGTGCCCAGAAATCTACAAGCATGGGAATGTCGGTATGACGAAGATGCTTTAGAAAAGAAGCTTCAGTCAATTCAAGCGGGTGACCTGTAAAAATTGGGCGAGCGCATTTTCCGCATTGCGGACGGTCTGCAAGCCGCTGGTCTGGGATACGGTTGATTGCCTGACAGTTAGGGCAAACCAGGTGTTTTGCATCTTTCATTATGATATCCTTCATGTTAGCCGGGCATCCCGAAATGCGACCGACAGTAATGTTATAACAAGCATCTCCTTCTTATTGACTCTCATTGCTCATGGAATTTGACAATGACGCAGTTCTGTATCCAGCCACCAGATCAAGCAACTCAGCCGTAATGGTGGCCTGACGCTCAGCCCGGAATTGACCGCCCAGCTCTTCCAGGTGCTCCTGAATGTTTTTTTCAGCATTCTGCAATGACTGCAACCGGCTAGCCTGTTCACTGACCAGTGATTCCGCCTGGGCTTTAAACAAATGGACAAGCAGAAACTGACGAATAAGTGCTGAAAAAAACTGCTCTGGCCCAACAGAATATTGCGGTAGAGAACGCCCCGGCCATGGTTTATGGGCCATCTCCGACAACTGATTGTAATCAATCGGCAACAGAGGCTGGCAGAATGGCGCACAGATAATGGATGATTCGCGCAAGTTAAAGAAGAGATCAATATGGCTCAGCTGATAGGTATTCTGCCACTGCTCAAGGGTGAGAAGAATCTGATACACGCTGTTATTTATGCCTCCGGCAGAACTTGGCGCCCAAAAGCGCTTGGCAATGACCACCTCTTCCGCTTCCAGACGGGCCGCGAGCCGAGCTCCAATAACCATCAGATAAGTTTGTTCCTCTTGGTGGCTGCTTTGCACTTTGTTGCTGACCAGTGTTGCCATTCTCTCATTGAAACGACCACAGAGCCCCTGGTCGGAGCCGAAAACAACTAGTCCCCGCCGCACACCAGCCTGTTTATCTTGATGCTGAGGTAAAACACAGTCTTTAATGACAATTTCCAGGCCAAGAATAATGGTCTGCAGATACTGATCAAGAGCCGTAGCCGTTTTCTCGTATTGTCTGATATTAACCGCAGACAAGGTCTTCATAGTTTTGACAATTGTTTGCAGCTTAGCTGTTGTCTCAATCCGTTTATGCAGGGCATGTAAAGTTTCCACGGCATTTCACACTTTTGGGCTTAGAGAGGACAGTTTTTCCTGACAGAAAGATAGTATCCTGCTCTTATCCTCCTCCGCTAATTTTTCACCACTATTTATTCGCTGGCATAGTTGCGGTAATTCCAACGCCATTGACTCACAAATCAGCTGTTGGGCCTCGCCTATCTGTTTTAGGTCAACAGGGTCCAGTACACCCTTGGTCAGGGCCAAGATAAGGGCAATCTGTTGATAATTTGTCAGAGGCGAAAATCGTTTCTGTCTTAAGATTTCACGCAGCCGTTTTCCCCGTTCGAGCGAAGCTTTAGTCTGTTCATCAAGGCGCGTGGCAAAACGGGCAAAATTTTCAAGCTCTTCAAACTGGGAATAAGAAAGCCGCAGCACCCCGACCAGATCGTGGTAGGCAGCTCTCTGGGCCTTGCCACCAACCCGAGAAACTGATTTTCCGACATCCACCGCCGGCAGCAACCCCTTGGCAAAAAGATCCGGCGACAGGTAAATCTGGCCATCGGTTATGGAAATCAGGTTCGTAGGAATATAGGCAGAAAGATTCTGGGCCTCTGTTTCTATAATTGGCAGGGCGGTCAGACTCCCTCCACCATGCTTACTGCGCAGATGAGTAGACCTTTCCAGCAGGCGTGAATGGATATAAAAAATGTCACCAGGATAGGCCTCCCGACCAGGTGACCGCTCCAACAACAGCGAAAGCTCCCGGTAAGCACGGGCGTGCCGGGTGAGATCGTCATAGATTATCAGCACATCCCGTCCCTGGTCCATGAAAAATTCACCGATGGCTGTAGCAGCATACGGTGTAATAAATTGCAAACCGGAAGGGGCTTGTCCGCCAGCAACCAAGACGACGGTATGGGACATGGCGCCCTGTTGCTGTAATACTTGCGTTGCCTTGGCGACCGCCGACTCACGTTGACCAATTGCTGCATAAATGCAGATGACGTTTTTATCTTGCTGGTTGATAATGGTGTCCAGGGCGATAGCCGTTTTCCCGGTTTGCCGATCTCCCAGGATCAATTCACGTTGTCCTTTGCCAACCGGAATCAGCGTATCAATAACCTTAATACCTGTTTCAAGCGGCTCACTGACGGGAGCACGATGCATGATCGGCGGCGCTGGTTTTTCAATAGTTCGACGCTCAAGTTCCGGTAAGGCCCCTTTTTCATCAAGGGGACAGCCGGTGGCATCGACAATGCGCCCCAGCAATTCATTCCCCACTGGCACATCAACCACTCTGTGCAATCGCTTGATTTCCATACCGGCCCGCACTCCGGCTGAGTTGCCCAGCAATATAATACCAACGACGCCGGGATTGAGGCTGGCAACAAAACCAAGGGTCCCGTCTTCACACTGAACCAATTCCTCAGCCGTAACCCCGGCCAATCCATCGGCACGGAGGACAGGACCGCTTATGGCAATAATCCTGCCAGTATCTTCCGCCTTGATCTCCGGTGTATACGAGTTAATGGTTTGCTCCAAGGCAGTTTGGGTTTTTCGAAGAGATTTTTCCAACATATCGATTTATCGCATCATTTCCCGGTTCAGTGATTTAGACAGTTCATCCTGAAACTCTTTCAGGTACTGTTGTATGTCCCAGCGGACCTTTTTATTGCCAATTGTTAAATAAAGCCCGGCGACCAGCTCCCTGTCCTGTTTGAACTGAACCTGTATATCTGGGCACAAGACTTTTGCTAAACAGCGATTGATCTCTTTTTTAACCTCCTCAGACAGAGTAAAGGCGCTGGTGATGACAGCCTGCTCTCCTGCCGCTGCAGCCGTTCTCAATCCCTGCAAATCTTCAGGCGGCAGCAAATCAATCCTGCGCAGAAAAGCCCCTGTAATCTTGTTCTGCAAGGCTTCGTCGGCAAGGTTATTTAAAACAGCCCTGGCCAACTGTTCAAAGTGTTGGGCCATGGCCTTAGTTGTCTGCTCTAGAAAGGTATTTTTTTCTTCCTCTACTGCTTTATGCCACTGACTTCGGGCACTTTCCCCTTCCAGCCGGGCATCTTTTACAAGACGGGCCCGTAGCTCATCAGCCTCGTTTCTGACCTTTTCAAGCTCACTGCGTGCAGCTTGCTCAAGGCTTTTCTGCATCTCAAGATACTTCGCCTTCTCAGCCAATGCCTGTTTTTGTTGCTCTGCCGCATCTTGCAAGCGCTTGGCAATTGATTGTTCCCGCCTTTCCATCGCCCCCAAAATCGGTTTGTAGAGAAATTTCTTGAGAAGCCAGACCAGGATAAGAAAATTAATGATCTGGACAACTACCGTAAACCAATCAATGCCCATCAGCCACCCGCTTTTATTGCGTATTCCCAGAAGGGATTGGCAAAAATCAGAATCATCGACACCACAAAGGCGTATATGGCTGTAGATTCGATCATGGCCATCGATACAAACAAAGTTCTGGTAATCGTGCTGGTCTGGTCCGGCTGCTGAGCGATGGAACGCAGCGCGGCAGCCGCAGCCATTCCTTCACCAATCGCAGAGCCGACCGCGCCAATACCAATACACAATCCGGCAGCCAGGGTTGACATCATTCCTATAAGTGCTATTGAATTCATTCGCTCCTCCCAGTTAACTTGTTGATTTTGGGTCGTCGTCTTTTTGCAAGGCCGAAGCTATATAGACCATTGCCAACAGTGCAAAGATATAGGCCTGAATAACGCCGGTTAAGAGGCCCAGAGCCTGCATGATCACCGGAAAGAAAAGGGGCATGACAATCAGAAGAACAAGGCCGATCACCGTACTGCTCATAATATTGCCATACAAGCGAACCGCCAGGGCAAAGGTCCTGGTCAGTTCTCCGAGAATATTGAACGGCAGCATCAGAGGCGTCGGTTTCATATAGTCTTTTAAGTAGTTGCGCAGACTCCGGGTTGAAAGACCGAAACTCGGGACCGCCACAAAAACGAGTAATGCGAAGGCGGTGGTGGTTGAAATGGACCCGGTGGGGGGCATAAAATACGGGACTACGGCCAACACATTGGAAAAGAGGATAAAAAGAAACAATGTCCCCACAAAGGGCAAAAACGGGTAAGGACTCCGATGGGTAATGTCCTCTATATGCCCGGCGATGCCGCCGACTATCACTTCCAGCAGGTTCTGCCAAGGCGTCATTTTCGCACCATCGGTCAATTTGCGGCAGATCAACCATGCACCGCCGACCAGAACACTCATAATCAGCCAGCTAAAAACAATCGTGGCATTCAATCTTCCCCAACCCCAATCGAAAATCAGATACTGGTCCGGTGATATTTTCATAGGCTGCCTGCTTTGCTGCAATTATTCAAATTGAGTTTAACGGCCCGGACAATACAAATACGGACACACATAAAACCAGCAGCCAGTGCCGCCAAGCGTTGCCAATCTCCTTGCATGAGCACAAAGAATGCGCCACAGGTGAGTCCGGCCCGAAGTATGAATCCGGAAAAATGCCATATATAACCGCCCTTGCGGGCAACACATAGCTTCAAGGTCAGCCACAAGCCGCCAAAAAAAAGCAGGCCGATTGTACCTCCAATGAAAAACAGGGCAACAAGAGTAACAGTTGTCTGTGACATATCGTGTCCTTATTGTTAAATTACTTAGTTCTTCCTTCTCTGTTCAGCCATTGCCAGGCAATAACTCCCCCGATGGCAAGGCCAGTCAGAAGCAACGTCAGGGTCCAGGAAATCCGGCCTTCATGGAGAGTGTCAAGCCAACGTCCAACCATAACGCCTACTACTGTGGGAATTGCAACAGACCAGCCAACTGTGCCGAACATGCCAAGACCAAAAAAAATGGACTCCTTTTCCTCTGCCTGGGCCTTCAGGCGCTGCCGCGACTTCTTTTTGATAATATCCGGCAGCGGCTCTTTTGGTGATGAATTCTGAGTTGTCATTTCTTATGGTTTTCGTAACTCCGTAAAACGTCTGAGCATTCCATATTCCAGACCAGTAAGCGCCGTTCGGGCCCTTTTCTCCAGATCATCAATCTGTTTAAACTGCTCTTCAACAATCTGGGCCAAGGTAGCGATATTTTCCCCCTGTACAGCATTGCGGGTAGAAATGCAGACCGCTGCGTCTTGTTTAACCAGCGTGCCATGATCAACGGCAAAAGCCAATTCTTCACCGCCCTCTGAGGTTACAGACAAGATCCCCGGCACCAGAATGGCAGCATAATCGATATGTCTTGGTTGTAAGGTAAAATAGCCCTCCAGTCCTTCAGCAGTAATCTTGCTGATCGTACTTGACTCCCAATAGATAGCAGTTGGTATTAAGATCCTTAAGGTCATCATGCCCCTATTTCCTTGCCTCATCAACAGTACCAATCATGTATAACGCCTGCTCCGGAACATCAAGGAACTCTCCCTCGATAATTCTTTTGCACCCTTCTATCGTTTTGTCCAGCGGCACCATTTTCCCAGCCATCCCGGTAAACTGGGTTGTTGTAAAAAACGGCTGGGTCAAAAAGCGTTCAAGTCTTCGCGCTATGTCAACCGTCCTGCGGTCTGCTTCCGAAAGTTCCTCCAGTCCCAACATCGAAATGATATCCTTAAGATCTTCATATTCTGAAAAAATACGGCGAACACTGTGCATCGTTTCATAATGGTCCGAGCTGATGATATCAGGCGCCAGCATATTGGAGTTTGAGGCAAGCGGATCAACCGCCGGATAGAACCCCTGGCTGGCACGTTTACGAGAGAGAACGATTGATGCTGATAAATGAGAAAATGTATGCGATGCCGCCGGGTCGGTAAAATCATCCGCCGGGACATAAACAGCTTGCACCGAAGTCATGGAAGCGCTTTTCGATGAACATATCCGTTCCTCCAACTCAGCCAGTTCCGAGGCCAGCGTTGGCTGATAACCAACATGGGAAGGAATGCGGCCCATCAAACCTGAAACTTCAGTTCCTGCCTGTATGAAACGAAAAATATTGTCTATAAGGAGAAGTACGTCGGTTTTCTGATTATCACGGAAATATTCAGCGATAGTCAGAGCCGCATGTCCAACGAAAAAGCGTGCGCCCGAAGGCTCATTCATCTGGCCGAAAACCATGACCGTCTTGTCCAGAACATCGGCATTTTTCATGTCGCGGTAAAGCTCTTCCGCCTCCCGGCAGCGTTCACCTATCCCGCAGAATAGGCTTATGCCTTCATACCGCCCTACCATATTGTGAATCATCTCTGTGATGACTACCGTTTTACCAACCCCGGCGCCACCAAACAGCCCTGCCTTACCTCCTTTTTCCAGAGGGGCCAGCAAATCGATGATTTTGATGCCCGTCTCAAAAATCTCGGCGGTGACTACCCGACGGGATAAGGGCAGAGGATCACGGCTGATGGGCTGGTAGTTGCTATGGTCCGGCAGCGGACCAAGATTGTCAATCGGTTGGCCGAACACATTAAACATACGACCCAACAGTTCTTCACCTACCGGCATCAGCAGCCGCTGGCCCTGGCTCAATACTTCATCGCCCCGGGCCAGTCCAGCTGTGGGCGTGAGCGCGATTGCACGCACGACTGTACTCGACACATGGGCTGCAACGACAAGAACACATTTATCCTGCTGATCGACAAACAGAGAGGTGTGAAGAGACGGCAGCCCAGTCTCAAACTGGATATCAACAATACTGCCGTTGACGGCAACAACGATACCGCGGGTCATATTCATTATTCCACCACTCTCTTTAAAAGGGTAAACAAAAAGTGATAATGAGACCTTTTAAAAAACTTTCTTGTTCTGCAAAAATCTTTCTATATCTTCTATTGTACCAACCACTACCAGTTGATCTTTCTCCATGAATTTCTCATCCGGACTGTTGATGACATGGACTTTGACACCTTCTCTTTTCAACAGCAATGCAGTTACATTAAACTTTTTTCGCAGATTGAGGTCCTTCAATGATTTGCCTGCCAGGTCTTTATCTATTGATATCTCGGCAATTTCAACCTTTTCGTCGAGAGTCATGTAGTCCAGAATATTGGGGATGGCAATTTTTTCAGAAAGGCGGATAGCTGTATCTTTTTCCGGAAGAACAACTTCATCCGCACCAATTTTCAGCAGGATTTCCTGTTGAATTTCGGTAGTCGCTCTCGCTATTATACGCTTCACCCCCAGTCTTTTCAGATTGGTGACCCCAAGCACAAGATGCTCAAAATGACTGCCAATTCCAAAGATGACAAGATCAAATTTAGGGATGTCCAACTCCCTCATGGCAATTTCATCAGAAACGTCTGCTACAACAGCGCCTGTAACATGGTCTTTAATCCGGTCGATTTTGTCGGTATCCGAGTCAATGGCCAGAACATTACTGCCTTTTTTCTCCAGCTGTAATGCCAGCTCATGGCCGAATACACCCAGTCCTATAATGGCAATGTCTTTCATTGATGGTCTCGCAGTTAACCTAAAATAAGTTTCTCAGTTGGATATTCCACATGACTCGACTCTTTGGGACGAAGCAACATCAGAACCAACACAGCAGGACCGACACGCCCACCAAGCATTCCTGCAATCAGGATTATTTTCCCCGCCGCCCCGAACTCGGGAGTTAACCCCACAGATAGTCCTACCGTGCCAATTGCCGATGTCATCTCAAACAAAGTTCCGAGAAAATCACGCCCTTCGAAGTAGAGCAAACATGAGACACCGCAGACCAAAAAAAGGAGATAAATAGTCGCTACAGTAAATGCCCGAAAAACATTTTCCCGGGGAACCTGCCGGTTAAAAATTACGAGATGCTGACGACCTCTGATTGTGTTATACACCCTGGAAACAATGACCCAGAGTGTTGTCAGCTTCATCCCTCCTCCTGTCGAACCAGGGGCAGCGCCAATAATCATTAAGATAATAAGAACTAATAGACTCAGGGCCTGGAGATCATAGATATTAACAGTGTTGAAACCGGCAGTACGTGCCGTAACTGACTGAAATACAGCCCCCAGAGGAGAAAGTCGACCATTCTCTGCCAGGCCGAGCAGGAGAGCCCCTGAAATTATAGAAGCAAAGGTTGCAAGCATCACAATTTTTGTATGGATAGTCAACCGGTCTTTCTTTCGGACATACTCCAGACAGTCAAAAACGACATAATAACCAATTCCTCCCATCACTATGAGGATCATGACAACTATCTGGACCAGATAATTCGTGTGTTGCAGGCTTGAATCAAAGGTAGAAAATCCGGCATTGCAGAACGCTGAGATTGTGTGAAAGAGGGCATGATACATGCTGGCAGGCAAAGAAAATCCATCAATGTGAAAACCAATTGCCAGAAACAGAAATCCGATTGCTTCGGTAATTATGGTAAACGAGACAACGGTCTGCAAAACACCCTCTACGTTGCTTAATTTCGGCGATACAGAGAGTTGGGTCATCATCATTCGATTTTTAAAGTCCAAATCCCCGCGAAAAAAAAGGATAAAGCTTGCAGTTAACGTCATGATTCCTATGGCGCCAATCTGGATAAGGGCCAGAATGATCAGTTGCCCCAAAATATTGAAGCCGGATGTAGGGATGGTGGTCAGTCCTGTGACACATGTTGCAGAAGTAGCAATAAACAGGGCATCAAGCAGAGAAACCGCCTGGGAATGCCTGACAAAGGGCATTTTGAGAGCAGCCGTGCCAATTGAAATCAGCAGGAAAAATGTCAGGAAAATGAGCAGTTCGTGATTATGATTTTTCATTTTTAGCATAAAACGTTGTCTTGCCGGGCCTGTACATTAATCTTTGGACAATGCCATCCCAGGATACAGTAAAACGTCTGCCAATATACAACTCAACAACATCACTACAGAGGTTCCGTCTTGTTGAGTCGTAAGGTGAAGCTCATACATTTACATTTAAACTACTATTACAATAGCATTCACCCCTCGATATTTACAAATTTATTTTCAATATAGCAGACCGAAATTTCGCCCAATCAAAATACTGACAGAGTATATAACTGCCCTCTCGCAATAACTAAATTTCGTTACGTTACTTAAAGACTGCCGCACAGCACTGTTCATCTGCATTTCAGGAGTCCATCAGCTATATTGAAGGAAACTATTAATCAATTAAATAAGGCCAGATCATCAGGCAATGCTTTCACCAGGCAAAATTAAAACGAAGCATTACAGAGCACGGCGAAATTAGCCTACTATTGCATAAATCCACTTGACAGCAAACCTTCCTTTTTTATAACCTTACTACAGTATTTTATTAATAAATGAAATACTTTACTACTTTGTCGTACAGTTAAATGAATGCCAGCCTACATACCTGCTTGCAAATAACTAAAATATTATCAAGAGGATAAAGAATTTATCATGCGTATGTTGCAAAAAAAAATGTCACTCAAACAGCGGATTTCGCTTCCTCCTTTTCTGGTCCTGATTTTTCTGCTGGTGGTTGCCCTTTTTTCCTATAGGAATATGGTGCTCATGGGGGATATCGTTAGTTCCCTGATAGACAAATCCGAGCAGACCCTTTCTTCACAGACCAAGCTTGCCAACCTGATCTCTGAAACCCAGATATCGGTTAGCCGCTACTTCAGCCAGGATGGGCAAAAAAACTTTGACTCCGCAAATTTGGCGCTGGATGTCATTAAAACAACCCTGAAACAGGGCAAAAATCAGGCGGCTATCGACGCCATCGAAGAACTCGAGCGCTTGACCTCTGCCGCCAAAGCCCGGTTCGCCAGCCTGGACAAAGAAAAGGAAGCCTTTCTTGACGCCCAGACAACCCTTTTCAGTTTATCTGCCAGCAGTGATGATGCCAATAAAATAATGGACCTCATGGCCAAGGTCGGCAACGATATGACCGACCCTGCGGCAGAAAACCAGAAGAATCTTGAGAAAGAGTTTGAACTTCTCACCTCGTCAATGGCCAAAGGTGATTTAAAATACGCCGTTGAAGATTACTGGGATATATGGGCCGGATATACTGCAGTCTACCTTAAATTACAGGAGGATACGACCCAGGGCTTAAGCAATGCCCTGCAATCCCTCTACGCCTTCCAGGAACAGGCTATTACTGAAAGCAAAATTGAGGCCCAGCAAATCGGCAAGCAGACGTTACAGACAATAAGCCAGGCTAACTCTCTTGTTGTCACAGCCAGCATCATTGCAATCGCTCTAGGGATTATTCTCACCTTGCTTCTGGGACACAACCTCATGCAGATCATGACATCAATCACATCGGGAATCCGGCAGAGCTTTGAACAGGTTTCAGAGGCGTCCATGAGTATTACTTCGGCCAGTCAGACCTTATCTGACGGTTCATCGACCCAGGCTGCCTCGTTGGAAGAAATCGCCTCATCTCTGGAGGAAATGACCTCAATGAGCCAGCGCAGTGCTGACAACGCCCAGGATGCTAATCAACTTATGAAAACAACCCATAGTTCTGTGGAAAACGGCTCTAGGTCTATGACCCTTTTAAGCGAATCAATTAGCATGATTACCCGGGCAAATGAACAGACTTTCGCCATTATTAAGACCATTGAAGAAATCGCCTTCCAAACAAATCTGCTGGCCTTGAATGCTGCAGTGGAAGCAGCTCGGGCAGGAGAGGCCGGTGCAGGTTTTGCTGTCGTTGCCGAAGAGGTTCGCAACCTGGCTCAGCGTTCATCAACAGCGGCCAGCGAAACAAATCAGCTCATTCAGGACGCTGCCACCAAGGTAAAAGGTGGTAATGAACTGGCCAGCCAGACCAATGAATCATATCAAGAAATAGCCGTCAATTCAGGTAAAATTGGCTCTATGATCTCAGAAATTTCAGTTGCTTCCGCCGAGCAGGCCGCTGGAGTTGGCACCATCCGCACCGCTATAACTACCATTGATGACGCCGCCCAGAATAACGCTGCCAGCTCTGAAGAACTTGCCGCTGCTGCAAAAACAATGACAGCCGAGTCTGACCAGCTTGCTGCTTACGTTGAACAATTAACTGAATTAATGGGTGGAGACATGCGCCTCATATCGCCAACAAAATCAAACAAGAAAAACCTGTTACATCAAATAGGTTTTAATTTTCATAAAGATTGATCAATCATTTTGCAAAGGAGGGAGGAAGAACGGTGAAAAAGCTATTGATTCAAATGACTATCGGCGCTTTTCTCTGCGCCTCGGCAGCAGTAGCCACGGCAGACAGTCAGGGCCTATTTCTGGACAAATGCGGAAGCTGCCATAAACGTGGGGGACAAGCCGCAGTGGTGAACCCGGCAGATAAGGCCGGAAGGGTTTGGGAGAAATACTTTGCGCGAGGTCGACATCCTGTTGATATGGGTATAAACGAAGGCGATCTCGGGGCCGTTATCCAATACCTGGCCGACCATGCTGCAGACAGTGATCAGCCGGCTTCAGCGGTTATTCCTAAATAATTTTATCCTTTATACAGTTTAGACAATAGGAGATTCAACGAAATGAAGAAAATATTATTCGCACCGGCCCTTGTGCTCACTTTTCTGGGCACGGCATTGGCCGCACCGGAAATGGTTACTCTACCCGCCTCAGATTATAAAGCTATCTTAGAGCAGCTTAAGACCCTGCAAACCCGGGTTGAAACCTTGGAGCATCAAAGTCCAACAACAAAAGCAACAAGCGCCGCCATGCCCAATAAACTCGCAAAGGATGTAGAGTTAATCTACGACACCCTGGATGAAGTGGAGACCAAAACCCTGAAGGACCGCATCAATCTTGGCGCCGAACTGCGCACCCGGGTCGATAATTTCAAGGTTAAAAACCATCTCTACTTTTCAACGGGCTCAACCGGTACACAGGAGAGCAATGATAATAGCTGGACCAACAGATTCAGGCTGAACCTGGATGCCGACATCCAGAAAAACCTTAAATTTACCGGCCGACTGACCGCCTATAAAAACTTTGCCGACAGCGACTCGCCGAATGCTGACGTCCTTGGCGACTCCAACAACGCCCATTTGCCGGACGGCAGCAATATAAAACTGGACCGGGCCTATGTTGATTGGATACCCAGCAATATGCCAATCCCCCTGGCCATCACCTTTGGCCGGCACCCTTCATCTGAAGGCCCGCCGTTTGAGATCAAGGAAAATCGTAAACGTCAGTCCACCTATCCTGCCCTGCTCTTTGATGGTGAGGCGGACGGGGTTGTGGCCACCATCGGCCTGGAGCGCTACACTGGCTGGAAGGACTCCGGCATCCGATTTGCCTGGGGCAAATCCTACCAGGATGACGATGACGTCAATTCCTATCTTGATGCACCAAGCGGCCTCGACGACAGCAACGTTTTCGCCGCCTTTTTCGAGACCCAGATCCCCGGCATAAACGACAGCCTCCTGGTGCTCAGCGCCCTGCGGGCCAATGATTTAGTCGCCGACTTTACAAGCCTTGGCATCACACCGGCAGCAAACATTGGTGACATTGACCTCTATGGCATCCATGCCCAGGCCAATAAGGTAATGGGCTCCAACTTCGCTCTCTTCCTTTCGCTTGGCCTGGACAAAACCCATCCCAACGGCACAACAATGAGTTATGGTCCGTATACGATGGGCCTGTTAAATAGTGACGGTACGAGCAGCCATAGCGGCTGGGCAGTTTACACCGGACTGGCCTATACCATTCCCTCACCGAGGCTGAACAATCCTAAAATAGGCTTTGAATACAACCATGGCTCAGATTACTGGTTCAGCTTTACCTCCGGCAGCACCGAACTTTACAACAAGCTGGCAACCCGGGGTGATGTATACGATATCTATTATATACAGCCCTTTAACGATAACCTGTACGCCCGTTTTGGCTACACATACGCAGATTATGATTACGCCCTGAGCGGCTATCATATTGGTGACTTTGGAGATTCTGAAGAAAAGTTACGCAATGCTTATTTTCTGATGGATTGCCGATTCTAGTTGAGCCACCCAATCTTTATTACAAACAAGAACACCCCGACTGCTTAGCAGTCGGGGTGTTCTTGTTTAATCCTAAGTAGATCCCGCTCAGCAACATCTGGGCCAGATCAATATTGATTACGTTTATACTAATCCCTGTTTCCGAAAAACTGCAACAGCATCAAGAAGAGATTGATAAAATCAAGGTACAAAGCCAGAGCACCCATGATTGCGGTCTTGCGGATGGCAACTTCTCCCTGCTCCATAATTCCGGAAGCACCCATCTGGGTAATTTTCTGCACATCATAGGCTGTCAAGCCTGTAAAAACAATAACACCGATGCCGGAAATCACCCAGTTCATCATAGAACTGGCCAGAAATATGTTGACCACAGAGGCAATGATTATACCAAACAGGCCCATCATCATAAATGATCCCATACCGGACAAGTCTTTTTTGGTCACCAGGCCGTAAATCGCCATTGCCCCGAACATACCGGCAGTAATAAAAAACGTTGAAGCAATTGATGTCATTGTATAAACGAGCAGAATCGCAGAAAGGGTCAGACCATTAAGGACAGAAAAGGCAATAAACAGCCCCGTTGCCGTCTGGGCGGAAATCTTCTGAATCCTGGCCGACAAAAAGAAAACCAATCCAAGTTCAGCCAGAGCAAGAATGATGTGAATCGGATAGACCACCTGTTGTATTGCAGGTGAAGAGGCAGTTATAAAGGCCGTAACAGCGGTCAGCCCTAGACCTATTGCCATCCAGTTAAACACCTTTGCAAGAAACAGGGTTGATGCTTGAACTCTTGCCTCCTGAATAGTTGATACTGGTGGAGGTCCTGATTGTTGGGAATACATAATTTCTCCTTTTAATGTCTGTCTATTTATTGTATTGGGAAAGGTGACAAACTCGTAAAAAGCCTCAATAGTTCCAGCGCCACCTTGTAAAGTAAACCACTTACATAGTGTTCCGGGGATGTCGAGTAGGTTTTTACGAGACCATCAAATGTAATTAGCTAATTTTGCTAAAAAAAATTATAATCACATCTTTGTAAATATCAATAGAGCAGATATTTAATTATTGTCTGACCATTACAAGAATATTTTCCGGACGGCCTCATGACTGCAGTTGAGAGGTTCTGTCTTCAGCCTCTGTTTCAGCCAAAACACAACCCGCATTCGGGACAACTCGTCAAGCCAGAAAAACTTGCTCCACAGGCCGGACAGGTATTTTCGTTCCTTGACGAATCAAACCCATAGTCAACATAAGCGGTGTTGTGTGAATCTATGGCAGTCACTTTATTAAAATCTCTTTCAATAAATGCCATTGCCTCC
>Ga0102953_1001447_pt1 | contig 15095 bp, 10 predicted proteins | sample SalPon2A_C_D2_MG_FD_78509 | JGI IMG/M metagenome (GOLD analysis project Ga0102953, IMG submission 78509) | Soil microbial communities from South San Francisco under conditions of wetland restoration - Salt Pond MetaG R2A_C_D2_MG | ecosystem: Environmental > Terrestrial > Soil > Wetlands | place... | reverse complement strand
GTGTCTTCAACTTCTGTACCTAACTTAGGTTGTCCGGCTTCATCCACAATCATGTCTCCATAGTAAGCACTATTTTTGTCGGTTACATGTTGTGGGAGGTAGGTGTAATAAGTACCCATTGGTTTACCTTCTTCAGCATACATGTAAACAGCATCGTTTCCAGCAGAAAAGCTGTATATCGTAACTTTTCCTCCTTCAAGACTGGAAGGCATTGATATTACCTTGTTTCTGTTCATCGCAAAATTCACATTCAAATCCCACTGAACGTTTTTCGATTTAATAGGAGTTGTGGTCAACAGTAGCTCTGTACCTTTGTTCTGTACTTCACCAAAGTTAGTCACGAAGCTACTGAACCCAGTAGATGGATCTACAGGCAACGTGAAAATTTGGTCTTTGGTTTTCCGGTTGTAGTATGATGCATCAAGGCCAATACGACCATTGAAGAACTGCAAATTTAGTCCTAATTCAGCTTCAGAGGTCATCTCCGGTTTCAATGTTGTACTTGGAGCAGTTGTAGAGGCAATAAAAGAGTTTGTGCCGTTCATTGGGAAATTCGCGATGTCAAGTCCGTAATAGCCGTTAGCATAAGCTTGTACATAACGTGTACTGGTGTAGTACGGACTAGCATCGTTACCGGTTTTACCATAAGCCAAACGTGCCTTGCCGAATGATAACACCTTATTCTTCGGAAGTAATTCACTAAACACCCAGCTTAATGTCGCTCCGGGGTAGAAATAACTGTTACTTCCCAATGGCAAGGTTGAAGACCAATCATTACGGGCAGACAATCCAACGAAAATCATTTCTTTATAGCCCAGTGTCGCGTCTCCAAGTAGTCCGACTAAGCGACGTTTTGTTTGACCTTCACCTAAAAGTGATTTGGTAGAGCCGTTACTGAGATCCCAGAACCCGGTGTTAAATGTTAGAACGTCTGTTTGTCCTACCATAATCGTAGAGTAACGTTCATTTATATTGACACCTGCATCAGCGGTAATTGAAAAATCTCCGAATTTGTTGTCGTAATTAGCAAGAAAGTCGTGATTCAATTCATATGAGCGTCCATAACGTGCATATACATTACCGTCTTGGTTCATATTAGTTGGAGAATAACCGTAGTCTTCATTAATCAATGCAGCGTCATTTCTAATTTGTGGAACGCCGGTCTTAAAATCATAATCAGTATAGTCAAAGCCAAAGCGATAAGTAATGGTTAACCCAGTCATCGGCTTAATGTCTGCCTGCAACTTACCATATACCTGTTTTGAGTCCATATGGTTGTAATTGTTTGCCAGTGCCCAGTATGGGTTCGTAATACCATATGGTGTGTAATAGGCTTCAGGAGTATTAAATGGGCTGCTTAGATCTTTTTTGTCAACAATGGATACATCTCTTGGGAATTCATAGAGTCCATCAATAACAGAAGTTCCTTGGTAAGAGTTTACCAAATCGGTTTGCGACCGTGCAAGATTTACAGAAGACGAAACTTTAATCCAGTCAGTAGCGTCGAATGACGAACGATAGGCAATTGTATTTCTTTTATAAGAGTCTGCGCTGGTTGGCATAATACCATCGTCATCGGTGTGTGAATAAGAAACATAGTAACTGAGTTTGTTATCGTCAGAAACGCCGCTTAAAGCAATATTGTGGTTTTGTGACAAGCCAATGTCAAAGAAGTCTTTAATATTGTTCTTTAAGGCAGAATATTGGTGAATGAGCTGCTGATGATTCCAAATAGGACCGTAAACTTGTGTAGATCCATCCAGTCTTGGCCCCCAGGAACCATTCTCAATGTAGGTTTGAGTTCCATCCCATCCTTGTCCAAATTCATTTTGTAATTTTGGGAATACAGACATTTCACGAGCTTGAATTCCTCCATCATATTTAATAGAGAAATTTTTACCGTCCCCTTTGCTTCCTTGTTTCGTTGTGATCAAAATCACTCCATTGGCAGCACGGCTACCATAAAGGGCAGTTGCTGCAGCACCTTTTAAAATGGTCATAGATTCAATGTCACCGGATGCGATATTGGAAATACCTCCAATATTCATTGTCTGTCCTGCTTTATCCAGAGCATCGAGGTTAAGCGTGCTATTTTGCAATGGAACACCATCGACTACATACAGAGGTTGGTTGCTTCCATTGATTGAACTGAACCCACGAATTGTTACAGTGGTAGCAGTACCTGGATCAGAAGAAGAAGCGTCAACTTGAACCCCGGCAACTTTACCAGATAATGAATTGGTAATGTCTGTGTTCCGGTCTTTCAATTCGTCGTTCCCCACAGTTGTTGCGGCGTAACCTAATGACTTTTCAGAACGTTTAATTCCCATTGCGGTAACCACAACTTCATTAATACCAACAACATCTGGCTTCATTTGCACATTCATTGTATTTCCCGTAATCGAAACCTCCTGGGTTTGCATACCTACGAAAGAGAATACTAACGTTTTGGTGTCTTGTGGTACTTTAAGTACATATTTCCCATCAAGATCGGTGATTGTACCTAGCGTGGTACCTTTCACAGATACAGAAACACCAGGAATGGAACTTCCATCGTCCGCGGAAGTTACCACACCTGTAATTTCCTTGGTTTGAGCGTATATCGCTTGCAAACCAAAAGCAAATATTACAAGTAATAATGCGATTTTTTTCATAGAAATAATTTTAATAATTAAACAGCATCAATTTTTTCTCGTATATATATAAGGATAGTAAAATTTCAATATTTTCCCCCTTGAGAATAACTCGAACATTCATTCCCCCAAATGAACTGTTCTTCCGCTAAGTTGATATGAAACCTTCAATTTCAAATTCAAGTGTTAAAAAATCTTAACAAATACAAAAATATAAAAAAATTGAAATTACAAAAGTTTTGTTCAAAAAATCATTCTCAAAATTGATAAATGTCATATTTCTCTCAATTACTCTATTACCGATGCAAATCGACTTATATAGATGTATCGCTATATTAACGCCGACCTATAGGCTTATCAGAATTCATAAAACAAAATATTATTTTCAATTCCTGATGTCCATAGAATTGAGTAAACTAGCCATTAGACAATGATTAATGTCCCCCTTTGTTTGGTTCCAGACAGAACGGGCAATCCTTGTTCCCCCAAACTAAATTACCTCGAAATAAATTTGATCTTAAATCCTTCAATTTCGATCTATTATTTTCTCTGTACTAATTGTTAAAAAATCTTAACAAACACAAAAGTAAAAATTTCTAATTATCACAAAAATCTCAACAAAAATTGACAATTGGCGGAACATGACAAAAGTCATAGATGACTGAAAATCTATGACTTTAAGGTGCTATTTAACCGTTGTTGTAATGCTCTTTAATTCAGATTTTTGAGTAGAGTTGACTGTAGCGTTTAGAGCCACTATTTAGAAATATTCTAAATTAAAATAATTTAGTTAAATAGACGAGGTTTGGCACAATATACGTTTTGAATTGGGGGGTGTCCTTTTGGAAGTGTCCTTTTTCTTTCATGCCCCATTCTTTCCTTGGGGGTAGTGTTTTATTTTCTCCATTATTTGTGATGGCAACCTGGCTAATGCCGGTGTTGATTGCTCCGATAATGTCAGAATCCCAGGAGTCGCCTATCATGATGCTACGACTTTTTTTTGCATTGCAGGTTTTCAAGGCATGTTGAAAGATCCGGATATCGGGTTTCGGAAATTTGATTTCTTCGGAAATGAACACCCTCGAAAAATAGGGTTGCAAGCCGCTGCTTTCTATTTTTTTGTGCTGGACCTCACTAAAGCCATTGGTAATGATGTACATCTGGTAGCCTTTCCCTTTCAAATAATCAAGCGTTTCAATGGCACCGGGGAAAAGTTTGGTTTGCAATGGCATCAATTGCAGATACAATTCATTCATTTCGACAGGATCAATTCCCTCAATGTTGAAATATTCAAGGCTGTCCTTAAATCGCTTTTTGATGAGCTCTGGTTTGCTGATTCCTTGATTCCGATATGCTTCCCAAAGTTGTGCATTCACGTTCTCATAGTAGTCAAAGAAAGATTCGAAATCATCAATAATCGCTTTTAACTTCAGTTGATTGACCACCTCTTTCATGGCAAGTTTTGAGTTGGTCTCAAAATCCCAAAGGGTGTGATCAAGGTCAAAAAATAAGTGGTCGTATTTTCTCATCGTGATTTTTTTCGGGGGTGGGGCTATTTTTTCCCTTCCACAACCATAACAATTTCTCCTTTGACGGTTTTCGATTTGAAATAGTTCGCCAGTTCTACAAGCGTGCCGCGTTGTGTTTCTTCATAAATTTTAGTCAGTTCTCGGGAAACAGAGCCCAGGCGATCCGCACCAAAAAACTCTGCCATTTGTTCCAGACTTTTTACCAGCCGGTAGGGCGATTCGTAAAACACCATTGTCCGCTCTTCTTCGGCAAGCTGTTTTAGTTTTTTTTGACGTCCTTTTTTAGGGGGTAGAAATCCCTCAAAACAAAAGCGGTCGTTTGGGAGCCCCGAGTTAACCAGTGCTGGAATGAGTGCAGTGGCTCCGGGCAGGCATTCCACCTCAACACCGTGCTCAATGCAACTGCGAACCAGCAAAAAGCCGGGGTCGCTGATTGCCGGAGTGCCGGCATCTGAAATCAAAGCAATGTTTTCACCGCCAAGGATTCGATGAACGATGGATTCTGATGTTTTGTGTTCGTTGAATTTGTGGTGTGAAAACACTTTTTTCTGAATCTCAAAATGATGCAACAGTTTGGAAGAAGTGCGTGTGTCTTCCGCCAAAATCAAATCCACCTCTTTCAGGACTTTGATGGCCCGAAGTGTCATGTCATCCAGGTTGCCGATGGGAGTTGGTACCAGGTATAATTTTGCCATATTACTTTGAAAAACGTCGTTTTACGAGCTGTGCAAACTGAATGCTGATCTCGGTTTTCTTCCATTTAAAATTTGAATTCAAATAGTTGACCGCTTCATCCAGGTTGCTTGATTGGTCAATTTGCTGAATGGTTTTCCGAAACAGATCCGGATTGTTTTTGAATAATTCACGGGTAAATTGAAAGCGATCATTCAGTCCAATAGCTGTTTCCAGTTTATTAATCGGTGAACCGGCCAATTTTGCATCCAACCGTTTTCCTTCAATTAACAGATCATTCAGCGATTTCCCTTTCACAAAATTGTCGCCAACCCGTTTCTGTTGAGGTTCTTCTGTCTCATCCTCATCTGCAGTCTCATTCATGGTTGCTTCCGGTTCAGACTGATCCTCTACTATTTTATCCGGTTCAATTTCTTCGTCTTTGGTCGCTTCTTCCGGTTCTGGTTGCACTGGCTTTTCTTCAACAACTTCCTCTGACTTTTGCGCCTCTGTTTTTTCTTCCTGTTTTTCAACTACAGGTTCTTCTTTGGAAACTTCATGTTGTGCTTCTTCAACAACCTTTTCTTCAGGAATGACCGGCGATGAAACAGTCACCGGATGGGGTGGTGTGTTTTTGAACTGGGCTCGATTCAAATCGTTCAGGAACTCAAACTCCTGATAGACCAATTTCGACTTGCTAACAGCAATATCCAGCTCCAGTTTTGTCAAGTCACCGGAACTGTTCAACCCTGCTGCAATCTCGTTCAATTCTTCAAGGTCTTTCAATATAATTTTGATCAATTTGTCTTTTTCCATAATCTTTTACAAACGATTTAACCCGACATTTTCGTTACTTTTGTAAAAGTACTAAAATCTAAGACTGTTTCGAATTTGTTTTTGGGAATTGTTTTTAATGAATTAAGTTCTCAGGCAAGGAAAAATTGACGCGGCATGAGGGCTTAAGGCGTAAAAAGAAGCCAAAGGATAAAATCCAAACAGTCTTCCAAAATGAATCACGATCAATGTTTCTTGAAAGGGATGTCAGTCATCGAAAGAACGGTGGAATAATAGAAGTTATTGCTGGGGCCATGTTCTCGGGAAAAACCGAGGAATTGATCCGGCGGCTGCGGCGTGCACAATACGCCAGGCAACAGGTTGAGATTTTTAAGCCGGTGATTGATACCCGCTATTCTCAGGATGAGGTGGTATCGCACGATGAAAATTCAATCCAAAGTACACCTGTTGAAAACTCATCCAATATTTTGCTGTTGGCCGGTAATGTGGATGTCGTTGGCATTGATGAAGCCCAGTTTTTTGATAAAGGTTTGGTTGAAGTTTGCCAAAAACTGGCTAATCTGGGAACCCGGGTGATTATTGCCGGTTTGGATATGGACTTTCAGGGACGACCGTTTGGCCCAATGCCCGACTTGATGGCTGTTGCTGATTACGTGTCGAAAGTACATGCCATTTGCATGCGATGTGGCAGTGTTGCCCAGTTTTCGCACCGGCTGGTATCGAACGAAAAACAAGTACTTTTGGGTGAAAAAAGTGAATATGAACCGCTATGCCGTGAGTGCTACAATAAAGTAAATAATTCATGACAAGTTTTCCCATACAACAAGTCGCTTCCCTAGTTCATGGCCAATTGAAACAAGTTGGTAAAAGCTCATTGATGCCTGAAATTAGCAGTATTTCAATTGACAGTCGCACGTTGGTTGATGCTGATTCCTGTGTGTTTTTTGCATTGGTTGGTGAACGGCACAATGGGCACAATTACTTGTTGGAATTGTATGAAAAGGGAGTTCGCTGTTTTGTTGTTTCTGATTACCCGCAAACAGATTCTGCGTTTGATGGAGCATGTTTTATTGTTGTGGAAGATACTTTGCAAGCTCTGCAAGAACTGGCAGCTTATGTCCGGCAGCAATTCCAGTTTCCTGTTTTGGCAATCACCGGGAGCAACGGAAAAACCATTGTCAAAGAGTGGCTGTTCGAGTTGTTGGTCAGTCGGCTTAAAATTGCAAGAAGCCCCAAGAGTTACAACTCCCAGGTCGGAGTTCCGCTGTCAATTTGGAACATGGATGGTGATTTCGATTTGGGGATTGTCGAAGCTGGTATTTCAAAACCAAGTGAAATGACACGCTTGGCTAACATCATTCGACCAGAGATTGGCTTGATTACTAACATTGGTGATGCGCACCAGGAAAACTTTTCATCGTTGGAAGAAAAGCTGGAAGAAAAGCTTCAGTTGTTTGATGGCAGCGAGTTGTTGATTTATCGAGACGATCAGCCAATTATTCGGAAAGCCGTTCATGAAAAGTTCGACTCCACATCAACCAAATTGTTCTCATGGTCAACGGGGGACTCGAAAGTTGATTTATTCGTTGGATTAAAAAAAGAAAAGCAAACGACCCAATTGATTTTTCATTTAAAAGGGGAAAAGCAAGTGCTGACCATTCCCTTCACGGATGAAGCTTCCATTGAAAATACCTGCCATTGCCTGGCGCTGATTGCCTCCCAGGATTGGCTGAATACAACGGTGGCTGAATCATTTTCGAACTTGCAATCAGTCGCCATGCGCCTGGAATTGAAGCAAGGCATTAATAATTGTATCCTGATCAACGACTACTATAATTCCGATATCAACTCGCTTGAAATTGCGCTGCAGTTTTTGGGGCAGCAAACCAACTCATCCGGTCAGCGGAAAACCGTTGTTCTTTCCGATTTCAAACAGTCAGGTTTTCAGCCTGAAAAACTTTATACTGAAGTCAACCGATTGTTGCAATTGAATCAAGTCAGCCGACTAATTGGTATTGGGCAGGATATTCAACAAAATGGGTTGTTGTTTGATTTGAAAGCCATCTTTTACAACGATACACATGACTTTCTGGATGATTTTGACGAAGCTGATTTTAAGGATGAAGCCATTCTGATTAAAGGAGGACGCGAGTTTCGCTTTGAGCTGGTCGCCTCAGTATTACAAAAGAAATACCATCAAACACAATTGGAGATTAGTTTAAATACCCTGGTTGAAAATCTCAATTTATTCAAAGCAAAATTGAAGCCTGAAACCAGGGTCATGGTCATGGTGAAAGCGTTTTCGTATGGCAGTGGAACGGTTGAGATTGCACGGGCCTTGGAATTTCAGAAAGTCGATTATTTGGCGGTTGCAGTAGCTGATGAAGGCATCGAATTGCGACAGGCAGGGATTGAAACACCAATCATCGTGATGAACCCGGAAGAGCATAGTTTTGAAGCGATGATCGAATACCGTTTGGAACCCAATATTTATTCCATGCGGGTTTTTGAGCGGTTCAACAAGGCAGCGCGTAGTACTGCTGTTCGCGATTATCCGGTACATATTAAAGTAGAAACAGGAATGAACCGGCTTGGATTCTTGAATCCACAGGAATTGGAAAGAATGGCGGAAAAAATTCGGCAAGATGGCGTGCTGCGGGTGCAATCGGTGTTCTCACATTTGGCAGCCAGTGATGGGCCCGAACACGATAACTTCACCAAAGCACAATATGAACGATTTTTAGCTTTTGCTAAAAAAATTACCTCCCGGCAGAAACACAAAGTCTTTTTACACTTGCTAAATTCGGCAGGCATTGAGCGGTTCCCGGAGTTTCAACTGGATATGGTTCGTTTGGGAATAGGACTGTATGGCGTTTCGGCTACTCAAAACCTGGTTGTTCGGCCAATAGCCCGATGGACCAGTGCAATTTCGCAATTGAAGGTAGTTGAACAGGGAGAGACGGTTGGTTACAGCCGGATGGGCAAAGTGGATCACCCCAAGAAAATTGCGGTTGTTCCGGTTGGTTATGCAGATGGATATGATCGCCGGTTTAGCAATGGTGGTGCTAAAATGTGGGTGAATGGCTCGCTGGCGCCGGTTATTGGCAATGTGTGTATGGACATGACCATGATTGATGTCACTGGGATCGATGTTGAGGAAGGTGATCTGGTCGAATTGATGGGTGAACATGTGCATCTGAATCAACTAGCCACGTGGGCTGGTACAATTCCTTATGAAATCTTAACTGGAATTTCGCAACGCGTCAAGCGGATTTATTCACAGGAATAGGATGAGCCAAATAACTTCCAGCTACTGGCTTTTCCACCTATCCCAATTTGCTGATACGCTCCAGCTTTTGGATATCCAGGATACGGATTTTGCGACCGTCAATAGCAATTACTTTTTCACCCGCAAAGGTTGAAAGTGTACGGATGGCATTCGATGTGGTCATGTTTGAAAGATTGGCAATGTCCTCGCGTGACAGGAATACTTTCAGTGTTGCTCCGTCATTTTCGTAACCGTATTTTTCTTTCAACAACAAGAGCGATTCTGCCAAACGACCGCGGATATGTTTTTGCGTCAATGTTACTGTTCTGGAATTGGAAAAGCCAAGCTCGCGAGCCAGTTTGCGAAGCAGTTTAGCGGCCACGTCTGAATTTTTCAACATGTAATTGAAAAAGAAATCAGAGTCAACATGACAAGCGAGAGAGTCTTCCAGGGCAACAGCTGAACCATTGTGGTTTTCATCAGCTAATAACGCTCGATAACCAATGAACCCATTGGGTTTTGTCATGCGGATGATTTGCTCTCTTCCGCCAACACCTTCTTTGAAAATTTTGATTTTTCCTTCAATTAGAAATGAGAATCCAGAGGGTTTATCACCTTCTTTATAAATAAACTCGTTCTTTTTAAAATTGGCCAGGGTGATATGGTTCAGCAGTAGCTCTTTTTCTTCTGGAGTTAGTAAACTGAAAATCGACTTTGGATTCTCAAGCATCTCCTTAATCCCCATTTCGTGACTCAGCATATTTCCAATTTTATATGTTCTAGAGCATCAAAGTTAACTAATTTTAACAAATAAAAAACGTTTTTCTAACTTATTTTGCTCGCAAACTGTTGTTTGCTATTGGTGCTTTTTTAAGGGGATATTGTTGCTAAAAGTGCGATTTTTTTGTCAATCATACTTTGCAACGAGAGGCATTTTTCTTCCGAAGCCAAAAGCTTTCGAGCTGACCCTTAAAATTGGCGGTGCCTGAAATCTTTTATATTCGTTTTGATTGACCATTCTCGTGACTTTAAAAACCATTTCTGAATCGAAACCTTGTTCAATAATTTCTTTCGGTGAATTGTTGAGTTCGATGTATTTAAATAAGACATCATCCAAAATATCATAATCAGGAAGTGAATCGGTATCTTTCTGATCTGGGCGTAACTCTGCAGAAGGCGGTTTTACAATGCTATTGATTGGGATGATTTCCCGGTCGCGGTTGATGTAATGCGACAATTTATACACATCTGTTTTGTAGACATCGCCAAGAACAGCCAATCCACCGTTCATATCACCGTACAAAGTTCCATAGCCCACGGCACACTCACTTTTGTTGGTTGTGTTCAGTAAAATGTTTCCAAATTTATTGGAGACGGCCATCACCAGGATTCCCCGGGTTCGGGCTTGAATGTTTTCTTCAGCAACACCAGGAGGAAGATCATTAAAAATAGGGTTCAGTTGTTTCTCAAATTCGGTAACCATGTTTTGAATGGCGATGGTGTCATGCTTAATTCCTAAATTTTCCGCCAGCTGCACAGCATCCGCCACACTGTGATCGGATGAATATTGCGATGGCATCAACACTCCGCGGACATGTTCCTTGCCTAAGGCTTCCACAGCCAATGCGCAAACTAGTGCTGAATCAATTCCGCCCGACAATCCCAATACTGCATCTTTGAAACCCATTTTGGCAAAATAGTCGCGAATACCAAGAATCAGAGCCTGGTGAATTTTGGCAATGTAGTCGGTTTCCTTTTGTTTCTTTGGTGTTGGATTTTCAGTGTCAACAACCTGGAAGTCTTCTTTGAAATAGTCCAACTCAACCGGAATAGTTCCGTCCTTTTGCAAGTAAAAAGACCCGCCGTCAAACACAATTTCAGTTTGTGCCCCGGTTTGGTTGACGTAGATAATGGGCAGCTGGTATTTGATGGCTTTCTTCACCAATATATCTTTTCGCCAGCTTTCCTGGTTGTATGAAAACGGCGATGCCGAAATGTTGATGACCACATCAGGGTTCAGTTTACTCAACTCTTCCAGGGGCGAACGGGTGTACAGCTTGTCTTTCCCAAATTCGTTTTGGGTGGGCTGCTCATCCCAGACGTCCTCGCAGATCGTCAGAGCCAGCCTTTTACCATTCAACTCCACAACATCAAACTGGCGGTTAGGCTCGAAGTGGCGATATTCATCAAAAATATCGTAAGTTGGCAACAGTGATTTGTGCCGCACTGCGTCTACTTTTCCATCTTTCAACAAGAAAGCTGAATTGAATAGCTTTTTCCCTCTTGGACTGGTGTTGATACTGGGTGCACCAACAACGGCAGCAATTCCGGTGCAGGCTTTCGCCACTTTCTCCACTGCCTGCTCCGCTTTTGCAATAAACTCTTTTCGCTCAAGCAAATCGTGCGGGTAGTATCCGCTAACAGAAAGTTCTGAGAAAACAACGAGCTCAGCACCTAGCCGTTCCGCCTTTTTGATGGCGTCAATCATTTTGTTGGTATTGGCCTCAAAATTGGCAATATGATAGTTGAGTTGCGCTAATGCAATTTTCATAGGTATTTGCTTTTAAGTGAGCAAAAATAAGGGAAAAAGAATAAACAGCTGTTTGTTTATTAGAAAACCAATCCAAGTTTAAGAACAAGTGAATTTAAAGTTGTCTTATCGTCAAATTGTTTGTTTGAAGTCACATCGATAAAGCCGTTTTTATAGATGATACCCAGTGAAATGGCATTGTTACCACCCAAATCAAAATTGGAACCAACGCCCATGTTCAGAGCCAGGTTGAACAAATTCACTTCATCATTGATGTTGGATTTGTCAAGCACATCATTGCTACTGCTGCCTTTCGCCTGGATATTGATGAAGTTTGAAAAACCAAATTGGCCCCAATAGGACCAGCGTCGGAAGTCACTGGTGCGTAACTTGATGGCCACAGGAATTTCGACGTATTTTAATTGATACTTAAATGTCGTTCCGGATGGAAAACTTTGATTCGCAAAAAAGATGTCTCCTGAATTGTAATACCTGATGTTGCCTCCGGTGTTGTTGATTAAAAGCCCGGTTGTCAGGGCATATTTGCCGTTGGGATCGAAAAAAAAGTCGGCGTTCACACCGTAGTCGAAGCCCATGGCAACTTTGCCGGATTCAACACCTTTTAAATCGGAATTCATCCAGCTGATGGAAGGACTAGCAGTAAATGATAAACGTGTTTTACGCTGTGAAAAAGCTGGTTGACTCAGTAATAAAATGAGCAGGAACAAGCCTGATAGTTTCAAAAATGGTTTCATCGTTTGTTGTTTTCTGTTTCTAAGAACGGAGAATTCGAGTACAAATGTATTGCAAAGCTCTAATATTCTGCAAAAATAGACAATCTGCTTACGATAAAAAGATTGAATTTCACAAGAAGTTTAAAGTAGACAAAAAATTTGACCTATGACCAACAGCATTATATTCGGGGACTTTCGATTTTAGTGCTTGTCCTTTCCTGATGGAAGTGACTTGATCATAATTCTCCAAATTGTGAGAATATGCTCAAGAATATAGTCATTTTTCAATCATTGCAGAAATTACCTATTTTAATTCATTCTAAATAAGCGTAACTTCTAGTACGTTTATTATCAAAAATTTAAATGAAATGCTTATGACGAATTTTACAAATCTTACGAAAAAAATGTTCGTGACTGTTATGTTGCTAGTCACAGTTGTTGCAGTTGCGCCATTGAAAACCCTGGCACAAGAAAACCACCCTACTTTTGCGGTCGTTGATTTTATGAAAGTGAATCAAGGAGATGAGGACAAATATGTCCAGGTGGAAGAAAACTATTGGAAACCGATTCATCAGGAACGTATTAAAGATGGTGAAATCGTAGCCTGGGAATTGTACAAAGTTAGATACACCGGTACGGACGACGAATACAACTTTGTAACGGTTACGCTTTTTGATGATCCTGCCAAGCTGGAGCATCCCCTGCAGGTTGACTGGGAAAAAATTAAACCGGAAGCTGACCTGGACAAGATGTTTGCCGAAACCATGGCCAGTCGCCAGCTCGTAAAAAAGATTCTCTTTATGCAGCTTGATGGCGTCGATGCTGGTGAAAATGGGCAACCAGTGAAATACCTGCAAGTCAATTTTATGAAAGTTAAGCCGGGAGGCGAAAGTGCATACGTAGCAAATGAACAAAAAGTCTGGAAGCCTGTACATCAGGAATTTGTAAAAAATGGAACCCGTGCCGGGTGGTCTATTTGGCAGACTTTGTATCCGAACGGAGCAGGAGAGCCCTACCAGTATGTTACGGTTGACGATTACAATAGTTTTGCTCAATTGGGACAGGCTGATTTTCAGGCCGCATTTAAAAAGGCACACGGCGATGAAGATGTTAGTGAATTGTTGAAGGAAACCGACCAAGCAAGGACGTTGGAAAAATCCGAATTGTGGGAATTGTTGGACATCGTTGTGAAGCCAAAAGAGTGAAATTTTTAATCGTATTTGATTTTACATAGGCTCGTTGAAATAATTTTTGATGAAACGAGTTATTAAACTGACCCCGATTTTTATAATTTCGGGGTTTGTGTTGTTTCAAAAATGAATAGCGTATGAAGGAAGGTCGGAAAATCAAGTTTTCATTATTGTTGGTTTTAGTCGGATTGGTTCTTTTTGCTTGTCAGAATAATCCCCTGAAGGTGGATGTTTCTGATGTGAAAGTCAACCTCAATTTTAAAAGTTATGATGACGACCTTTTTGCAGCATCTGGTCACTTGGAACAATCAATTTCTAAACTACAAAAGGAATATGGCAACTTTTTCACCCTGTTTAATTATCGGATGATCGGTATTGGTGGACCGGACAGTTCATCTTTCTACCCCCAATTAAAATCATTTTTAAACGACACATTAATCGTTAGTCTGAAAAAGAAAGTGGATCAACGGATCGATAAAAAGCAATTGAAAGATGAATTCACAGATGCTTTCAAACACTATCGTTATTACTTTCCAAATAAAGCGATACCTAATATTTATACGTGTGTGAGCGGTTTGAATCAATCCATTATTGTAGCTGATTCATTGATTGGAATTAGCCTGGATAAATTTCTTGGTATGGATTGCAAATACTATCCCCGGTTAGGACTTCCGGAGTACAAAATCCGGAATATGTATCCGGGAAAAATTGTACCTGACGCGATGCACTTTTGGGGTCAAACGGAATATCCAATTAGCAATTCGGCCAGCAAGGTGATTGATCACATGATTTATCAAGGCATGCTCCTTTATTACGAAGATGCCATGATGCCCGATGTGCCCGACACGGTAAAAATTGGCTACACCAAAAAACAGCTGGACTTTTGCATCGCCAGCGAACAAGGCATGTGGACCTACCTGGCCGAACACAATTTGTTGTTTTCCACTAAACGAATGGATATCAAACGATATGTTGGTGATGGCCCATACACATCGAGTTTTTCGCCCAAATCGCCCGGACGTGTTGGCGCTTGGCTGGGCTGGCAAATTGTGAAAGCATATATGAAAAAGAATCCCAAAGTGAGCTTGAAAGAATTGATGCAAACGAAAGATTACCTGGGTATTTTGAATAATTCGGGCTACCAGCCGGAGTAAAATCTATCGAATACTTTTCCGGGCTTCGATTACAATTTCCTTGATGCGTGTGTTTGGAGCCAGCTTCAACAAGTATTCAATGGTGGAGAAGATATCTTCGGGTTGAATCATCTCTTCATTCTCGTGATTGCTGCCAGCTTTCCGGGCCATTTCTGTGGACACATAGGCCGGGCAAATCGCTGTCACCGAAATGCCGAACGGTCCCAACTCGCGGAACAGTGATTCGCTCAATCCAACCAGCCCAAACTTGGAGGCTGAATAAGCGCCACTATTGGCAAAGCCAACTTTCCCGGCTCGCGATGCAATGTTGAAAATATGCCCCGATTGTTGTTCCTTCATGACCGGAACCAGTTCTTTCAAAATCGTAAATTGTGCTGTTAGGTTGAGTTCCAGTTGTTGCCGGAATTCATCGGTTTCCATCTGCAGGTTGCCACCAATATACATCCCGGCATTGTTAACCAGCACATCGATTCGTGGGTAGTATTTTTTAATTTTTGCAAGCACATTCAGCAAGGCTTTTTCATTGGTTAAATCCAGAGCGAAAACAGAAGAATCGCCTCCTGCTTCCTGGATTTCCCCGGCCAGCTCTT
>Ga0102953_1001445_pt1 | contig 15100 bp, 12 predicted proteins | sample SalPon2A_C_D2_MG_FD_78509 | JGI IMG/M metagenome (GOLD analysis project Ga0102953, IMG submission 78509) | Soil microbial communities from South San Francisco under conditions of wetland restoration - Salt Pond MetaG R2A_C_D2_MG | ecosystem: Environmental > Terrestrial > Soil > Wetlands | place... | reverse complement strand
TTTCTCCGGAACCGCCGACGATGAGAATCTCTTTAGCTTCGTGCGTCGCCCGCGGAAACCGGCCGCTTGACTGGCTGGCACGCGAACTGCTCATGATCATGCGGAGAAAATCCTCAGCCCAGTCAGCGTCGATCCCGTGTTGCTCGGCTTGTCCGCGAAATCGTTGTACTTTGTCTTCTTCACGATTTGCTACAAAAATGGGCAGTTTATTCTGTATTTTGGTTTCGATCACGTCCCGAACCGTTTCATTACGTTGCTGCAAAAGCTCGAGAATTTTTTGATCGATCTCGTCGATTCGTTTACGCGATCCCGATAAATGGTGTTCTGATGTGGTCATGACACTTTGAGTGAAATCCTGTGGATGAATTTATATCATCTTTTTGCCGAATGAGCGTTAAAGTACGGAAACATAAAGCAAAAAAACCTCTTTTTGGATAAAATTTACCCAAAACAAGTATGTCCGATTATAAATTAACATCCCCCTTTTCGCCTGCCGGCGACCAGCCCAATGCGATCGAAGAATTGGTGGAAGGATTACAGAGGGGCGACAAATATCAGACATTGCTCGGTATTACCGGATCTGGAAAAACCCGCACGGTAGCTTCGGTTATTGAGCAGCGCAAGACACCGACTCTGGTGATGAGTCACAATAAGACACTGGCTGCCCAGCTCTACCGCGAGCTCAGCGATTTTTTCCCTGAGAACCGCGTCGAATTTTTTATCTCCTATTATGATTACTACCAGCCGGAAGCTTATATCGCTTCGCAGGATAAGTATATCGAAAAGGATCTATCGATTAATGATGAGATTCAGAGGCTTCGGCTTCGGGCAACGAGTGCGCTTTTGTCCGGGCGCAAAGATGTGATTATCGTTTCGTCGGTGAGTTGTATTTACGGTATCGGCGCTCCGGAGGAATATGCCCAGATGATCATTCCGCTTCAGACCGGTATGGATATGCCGCGGAGACGCCTGCTCTACGACCTGGTCGATCTTCACTACAACCGGAATGATATCGAATTTATGCCGGGGGTATTCCGGGTGAGAGGAGATATTGTCGATCTGTATCCGGCATATGAAGATCGTGGCTTGCGCATCACATTTTGGGGGGATGAGATTGAGGAATTGGCTTTTTTTGATCCAATGACCGGAGAAGTGCTGGAAAATCTGGAAGAGTATACGGTCTATCCGGCGTCGCATTTTGTGACCACCAAAGAACGCCTGAAAACAACCATCGACCAAATCCGGGACGAGTTGAAGTGGCGCTTGGAAGTGCTTGAAAAGGAAGATAAGCTTTTAGAGGCCCGCCGGCTCGAACAGCGTACCTTATTCGATATTGAGATGATTCAGGAAGTTGGCTACTGCTCGGGCATTGAGAATTATTCCCTTTATTTGGCCGGACGCAAACCGGGCTCCAGGCCCTATTGCCTGCTGGATTATTTTCCGGATGATTACCTGATGGTTGTGGATGAGAGCCACCAGACCGTTCCGCAGATTCATGCGATGTACGGAGGAGACCGTTCCCGGAAGCTTTCTCTGGTTGAGCACGGATTCAGGCTGCCATCGGCGCTCGACAACAGGCCGCTGACCTTTGAAGAATGGGAAACGATGGTGAACCAGTGCATCTTCGTGAGCGCAACACCCAGTGATTATGAGCTTGAGAAAAGTGAAGGCGTCATCGTTGAGCAGATCATCCGTCCAACAGGACTCATGGAACCGGAGATCGAGGTGCGTCCATTAGCTAATCAGATTGATGATCTGTTGGACGAAATACAGGGTCGTGTGAGCCGCAAGGAACGCACGTTGGTTTTGGCACTGACCAAGCGGATGAGCGAAGAGCTATCCGAATATCTGAGGAATCTGGGCGTTAAGGCGGCTTACATGCATTCGGAACTGGATGCGCTTGAGCGGGTTGAGGTTCTCTATCGATTCAGGAAGGGTGATTTTGATGTGCTGGTCGGGATTAACCTGTTGCGCGAGGGGATCGATATCCCGGAACTGGGACTCGTGGCGATTCTGGATGCCGATAAGGAGGGCTTCCTTCGTTCGGAAACGTCGCTATTCCAGATTGCCGGTCGTGCTGCCCGGAACGTGGAAGGGCGGGTCATCCTGTACGCCGACAAGATCACGGACAGTATCAAAAAGGTGATGGAGGAAACGGATCGCAGGCGTGTTATCCAGGCCGAGTATAACCGTGCCAACAACATCACCCCGTATACTGTGCAAAAAGAACTGAAACCGCTGGTTGACCCGTCGCTGATCTCGGCAAAGGGATTCAATTTTATGGATGAAGTCGGAACCGGTGATATTGAGCATATTCAGGTGGCAGAAGAAGGTATCCGTTATAAACCCGGACCAAAGATGAAAGAGGTTGTTTTCGAAGATAAACAGCAATTTATCGAATATTTGCGCGCCGAAATGCGCCAGGCTGCGCAGAATATGGAGTTTGAGGAAGCTGCCAGAATTCGGGATCAGATTGAGGAGTTGACCAAGGAATTGTGAAGTGGTCACATCCATTATTCAAAAATCGCATCATTCAGGTAGTACAGATCCTTTCGATGTATGGATACCCGATAGTCACTCTTGTGTAGATCATTATAACTAATTGTCAGGCAACGGCACTATGTAACCAAAGTAACTTCAGATAGCCTTCAGAGTGGAACTATGATCCGAGGAATGTCGCGTATTTCTATAATAAGTTATATATCCGGATTCGGAAGGCAGGTCAGTATTTTTGAATGGTACCCATCCAATCACATTATTCTAACATAAAATTGTGGGTATCATTCAGTAAGTCTTCGATCAGGTTTTAGCACATGCCATCCAATGAAAAGCAACAAAGTCAACATGATCAACGCCCCGAACTGGTGGGCGGCTGCGAAGAAGACAGGAATATGAACGGTGCTGTTGATCACGGTCAAAGCACCGAGTGTAATCTGGAGTACGACAGCAGCGACTAACAGCCCGGTGGCGGTTCTGATCGATTTGCTGGAAAAGCTCTTGAGCCCTTTTATTGCAAAAACAAAGATCAATATTGCGATGAACCATGGCAGTGTGCGATGAATGGCATTAACCAGGTTTCCGTTTTCAAAGAAATTTCTCCAGAAAGGCGAGATGATAAAAAGATCACCCGGAATAAGGCGGCCATGCATCAACGGAAATGTCGGGAAGAACAAGGCACCATGCAGACCGGACATCAATCCACCGTATATAATTTGAACGCCAAACAGAATCAGTAACGCACTCATTATTCTTTTTAAGAACACTGGGATAGTATTTTCAACAGATGGGTCGTCTGTACGCCATAGCGTTAGTGCATTCCAGAAGATATAACTGAATAATGATAGCGCAAGAATGAGGTGAACAGTGAGCCGGTAGGGACTGACCCACGGCTGATTGATAAGCCCGCTTTTTACCATATACCAACCCCAGGCACCGACAACGCCAACCCACAAAATAATGGCTACGTATTTTCTGATGAGTGTCTTGTTCAGCCAGCCTTTCCAGTAAAAGAAGATCAACTGGAAAATGAAGTACATGCCGATTGTACGGCCAAGCAAACGGTGTATGAATTCCCACCAGAAGATGGCTTTAAACCCGGAGAGCGTCATGCCCTCGTTTACGAGTTTATATTGCGGAGATTGCTGGTAGGCCCTGAAAGCCCGTTCCCACTGATGATGCGTCAAGGGAGGGATTACCCCGGTTACAACATCCCAGTGAACAATGGAAAGTCCGGAGCCGGTTAGCCTGGTGATCGCGCCAATGTTTACCATAATGGCAATCATCCCGCACCCGATCCACAACCAAACTGCAATTTTTTTCTTCTGTGTCATTCTTTCGATCCAGATCAAAAAAAGTATCGGGCAGAAATTAAGACTATTTACACTGAAATGTTGATCAAATCTATTTCATATTGGCAGGTGGAAATCCATACAGATTAATCAAAAAGGTTTAGATCTGTGTTTTCGGCATTTCTTACCCAATCGGCGGCTTTCTGAACCGCTTCCTGAACGGCTGGATCATCTGATTCGAGACCAGCGTAAACATAGCCGTCCTGAAAAGCTCCCGTGGTTCGGGCCAAAATTTCGGCGGCCGCATGTAGTACAGCCCGTTTTTTGATATCAGTAGCGAACAAAGTGGGATTCAAATTTTCGATTTTCTCCTGATATGTTTCAAGATATGCATTTCTTATCTCGGTAAATCGTTTTGCCCGTTTTGGATCCGCAGAACGATGTTCGAGCATCCAGAGATGTGCAAGCATGTGTCCCGTATCCTGGGCCGGTGATCCATAATGAGAAAACTCCCAGTCAATCAGGTACCAGGAATTTCCATTCCAGATTAGGGAACGAGGCCATAAGTCACCCATAATCAAGCATATGCCGGGTCGCAAGAACTCCCGGCCGAGCAATTCCAGTTGCCGGCCGAGGGATTCGTAATCAGCAATACCGGCTTTCAGGAAATAATGAGCCGAGGGTTGATACTGGACCATATAGCGTGTCTTCTGAATAGATGTATTATTCATGCTTCGAGCGAGCCGGGTATTCCCCGATGTTTTTGCATGTAATTCAGCAATAAAGTTACCAAGTACTGTCCCTAATTTTTTATCACCGGATTCAGGATGCAGCAATTGATCCAGCGATATCGTCCCGGGACCGGCATCTTCCATAAAAAGAATATGACGCTCCGAATCGTGAGCTATCAGTTGTGGTACTCTGAGGTAGCCAGTGAGCAATGAAAAAAGCAGATTATTCTTTCTGAAGAGATCGAGTGCACCTGCTTCAAGGTCTTGTCGCCCGGGATCGAGCGGAATTTCGTGATTGGAGGCCACATAGGGCGGGGTATATTTCGCAATAATGGAGTTTGGTTCTCCTGAAAGGCGAAACACATGATTGAGCAGCCCGCCTTCAACAGATTCTATTGATCCGTCGAATTGGAATCCCGGTATTTGCGTTCGGGCAAATTCAGATATGTACGCAATCTCAGATTCGGTCATCGTATCGGTAAATATGGTTGGCAAAGGGGACCGGTTGACCCTCCATCAGAAACCGCGTTATGATCGTTTCAAAGGAATCGCGGGCTTTTTGCAACTGCAAATCAATGTCATCGGAATTCTTCGGATTGGAGATGCCGGGTATCGAATATTTATGAGCGATGACAAATCCGGCACAGGGAATCTCCATTTCGTTGGCAAGCACAATTTCCGGGGCCAGTGTCATTGAGTTCACATGCGCTCCGAGTAGGGCCCACATCCGGTTTTCAGCTTGTGTTTTGGAGCGTGGGCCGCCGGCATACGCGAAAACGATATCTCGTTGTTTTTGATCCGGAATATTTTTACTGATGGCCTTCAATTGTGCATTTAGAGACTGTGATATCAATCCTTCACTTAAAATCAAATGTCCTTGTCCATCAGTATGTTCCGGAAACATTGTACAGGTAGATCCGTCTGGGAGCCGGTTTTCGGGCATTATAATATCGGTAATTAGTAATGGTTTGAATAACGATATATCGGTTACAAGGGCAGCTGCCGAGCTCGTTGATACCAAGGCGCCACAGTTGACTTCCTTGAGTGCTGCGACCATTCTCCGGTAGGGTATTTGGTGAGGCAGTAGATGGTCATTCCGATTGTGGCGATACAAGAGGTAGGCAGGCATTTTGGTATCTGAAACACGATATATCGTCTGCGTACCCCACGATGTATCCACCGATATTTCGTTATATCTAACATTAGATAAGTCGCTGTTTTGATAGGCACTGCCGAGAATTACCGCGATGGATTTGGTATTTGACATCTGCTGACTCATTTCAAATATTCCGGACTTTTCTGGTTGTCCAACGTATTCTTTTCGGAAAATTGATTCCAGAAAGCCATCTCATCAGAGGCGCCTGATGCCGGATCGCTGATAAAAGAATGTACGTCGTTATAGGTGTGTAATTGTCCGTTTTTTAAAGTGGATATATGATCGCCCATCACGATGGCTTCTTTCAGATTATGCGTCACAAAAACGGAAGTGATGTGATAATCAGCAGACAGCTTTCGATACAGTTTTTGCATATCCGTTCGTGTCTCCGGATCGAGATTTTCAAATGGTTCATCCAGCAAAAGTACGGCCGGCTGTGTAATCAGCGATCGCCCGAAGGAAACCCTGCGTCGCTCACCGCCGGATAATTCGTATGGCCGACTGCGCAACTTGTCCGACAGTCCGAGTTGTTCGAGCATCCTGCGGACTTCATCTTGAATGACTCGGTTTGATTTCTTTCGCACCCGAAGACCGAAAGCGATATTCTCACAGACATCAAGATGTGGGAATAATAAAGCCTCTTGTGGTAAATATACCATATGCCTGAGGTGAGCCGGTGTGCCCGTAATATCTTTTCCATCGATGAGAACCTTTCCCGCATCAGGCGCAATGAGTCCGGCCAGCATTTTCAAAAGTGTTGTTTTGCCACAACCGGAACGCCCCAAAACGCTCATCGACTGACCGGTTTCAACACGAAACGAACAGTTTGCGATTACGAGGGTATCCTCAAACGACTTCGATAATGATTGTATCTCAAGCATCAGAATCGCCTTCTAAACAGGGATGGTTTGTAAATCAACAATAATATAACCGGCGGGATGAACAAAAAAAGACTGCTCAAGGCTGCCAGCGTAGGATTCCCTTGTTGAATATAGCCAAATACTCGAAGGGTCAACGTCTGGATCTGTCCAAGTCCGAGCAGGGTCGTCAGTCCGTATTCAAACCAGGAGATTAAAAAAGTCTGGAAAAAAGTTATGAAGAGAAGCCCCCGCGCCATTGGCAGCAATACATGGAAAAAAGCCTGCTTGGGAGAAGCCCCGAGTGTTTTTGCCGATTCTTCAGATGTCAGGACCGTCCGGCTCCAAAATCCACGAAGTAGCAGAATCGCGAAGGGATAGGCAATCAAAACCTGACCGATGATCACTCCGATAACGGTACCGCTGATGTGGGCAATAATGAAAAAATGAGATAACATGGACGCATAAATGACCGGTGGAAAAAGGAAGGGCAGATATGTCATTTTTATGAGACGCCGTTCGCTGTTGTTTTTTGCAAATGCGCGGGATGTGACAAACCCTAATCCCGTTGAAATGGCAGCTACTGAGAGGGAGATGGTGAGCGAGACTAACAGGCTCTGGGTCAGTTCGCTTTCCCCCGTAAAAACAGAGATCCAGTGCGAGAAATCGAGGTGTTTGGGTATAATTTCCGGAAAAGGATAGCGGCTGGTGAGTGAAAGGATGGCCAGATAGAGAAACGGGAAAAGATACACGATCACCATACCGGACTTTAATACCCATTTGCTGTTATTACGCATACTCATCCTCCGGTGATGTTGTATGTAACAGCAGGGCCAGACCAACAATACCCAGGTAAATCAGGTTAATTACATAGGCAACCGGCACCTGGTTCAGGTCAAACATCTGCAGTTTCTGTATGGCCAGGACGGACAACATGCGTGGGTTACTGGGTCCAATAAGCAGCGGGATTTCGTAAGATCCGAAGGCGAAGAGCAGATAAAGAAGAAGCGTCGGCTGGGAACGGCGCAACAGAACGGGAGCAATAACACGCCGGAACACCTGACGTGGAGGAGTACCCAGGGTAGTGGCCAACGCACTATATTCGTCGATGCGTTCCTGATGGTACAGGTTGGTAAATAGCAGGTAGAAGAATGGCGTCGCCATCCCAATGTGAGTCAAGAGGATGCCGATTCCAAGCTGGTCGTTCACCAGGCCCGGGAATTGGTGTAAATTATGAATCATTCCCAGGTGATACAGGAGACGTGATATGAATCCGGACTCCGAATAGAGCTGGAAGATCAGGAAGGCAGCCATAACAGCGGGGACGACAAGCGGGAGATACAGAATCACGGACAGTGCCGGGCGGCGTGGAAAATCAGGTGCAGCCTGGACAAGAAAGAGGGCCAGAACTACTGAGGGAACGATGGATGCTACGGCAATATAGAGACTGAAACCCAGTGAACTCCATAGTTCGGGATTGGTAAGCTCATCTATCCAGTAGTGAAAAGTAAACCCGTGAGCCAGTAAGCCGGTGAGACCCAAACTATAGAGCAGAGCATAACCAGCACCAAGGATCATCGGCAGCAATACCAGCAGGCAGAAAAAGATAAGACCGGTTTGGTCAGACCCTTGCTTACTCAATAATTTTTTTACGGAAATCGTCATAGAGACGGATCATGTATTCGGGTGCAAGCTCCGGCAGAGCATATTTTCGCAGTGTATCACGCGGCAAGGCATGTTTTCGTGGTGGCAGATTTTTGAATTTCATTCGCCACTTCCCGGGAAGCTTTGATAGATCAAGTACCGTTCCATCCCCCCAATTTTTTGGAATTTTCTTCTCATACTGCGCCTCCGGTGATATCAGAAAATTACAGGCCGCTAGCGCCGCTTCCTTGTCCGGGGCATTGATTGGAATACCGATATAGTGTGAATTACGAATGGTCCCAGTGGTTAAAATGAACGCTTTCGAAGCTTTTGGAAAGAAACCCTGGTCCACTTTGTTTTCGACTTCGGCATCGTTGTCGCTCATCGTAAAATTGACTTCTCCATTTTCGAATAACTGGTGTAGGGCACCCAATGTAGAAGGAAACGAGTTCCCGTGCTTCCAGAGATAGGGTTTGATCTGTTCGATATAACTCCAGAGTTTTTCCGAATACTTTGAATATACAGAATCATTGAATGGCCCGTATAGAGCACCTTTTGGAGCCATGCTAATCATTAAGCTTTTTAAAAAGGTCATTCCCGTGAAATCATTGCTGAAAGTGAATGATCCGGGGTGATGTTTCACGTAATTTGCGAGTGCTTGTGATGTCTCCGGCGGATCAGGTACCCGTGAGGTATCGGTAATCATACAAAACTGGACGGTGCCCCATGGACATTCGTAACCATCAATCGGCTGCTGGAAGTCTTCGGATACGAAAGGATCGGAGAGATCAAGATATTTACTGCCCGGTAATTTGGAGACAAAAGGCCCAAACAATGCTTTCAGTTGCCGGAGTTGATAAAACGTAGCCCCATTGATCCAGACAAGATCAATGCTTCCGGTCGACCGCCCGGCCTCCAGTTCCGATCTCAGGATGGAAACGATCTGTGCTCCCTGCCCCGCGGATATTTCAAGATTGATGTCGAAATCTTTTTTAAGAGCTGGCTTCACGAAATTATTCATGTACTTGTTGATCGCCGGATCACCCTCCCACATCATCATGCGTACCGTCTGTCCGTGTGCATCTTTGAGAATCGTATCCCAGGAGAGCTGGAGAGGATCGTTCTTCCTGACGGAATGGCCGCAACCGTCGGTAGAAAGTAGTAAAAATGTAAGTATGGGGATAAGGAAAAAGGAGAAGGACTTGCGGGTTGTCCCGATGCCTCGGGACGGGTTACGAATAGATAACCTCGTTACCGGAAAAAGGGAGCAGAGCTTCGTAACGAGGAAGAAAAATCCCCGCTGGTGCAAGCATGCTCGCTTCCACACCTGCACGGACACCCATTTTGCACGCAATTTAAAACTCATACTTTAAACTAAATTGAAATTGCCGGGGTGGTCCGGCGTTTTTTTTAACGATTCCCCGTGAGGGCGGTCCCACCTGTATTTGATTACTTTGAGTGGCGTTATTCGCATATCCGCTCAGGTTCGTAGTATTGAGGAGATTGAATACATCAGCCTGAAACACCAGTTTCTGAGCATTGTGTATCGGAAAATCGTACTGTACGGAAAGATCGATGACTTTTGACCACGGGAGTCGCCCGCTATTTCTGGATTGCCCGGGATACCGGTCATTATTTCCGACATAGGAATCGCTGTACGAGCGTCCGTCTCCGTTTAAGTCGGTAGTCCCGTACACCGTGGCATTTGGAATCCAGTTGATAGGTTGCCCGCTTTGAAACAAACCGGTTGTTGTCACGGAAAGCCGTTTTCGGGGGTACCAGGTCAGACTGGCATCAATAACATGACGACGATCGTTGACGGAAGGCCCCCATTCAGCAGCGAAGTTATTGGCATCCATCGCCCGGAAGTTTATGTCTTCAGTATTGTTGTATGACCATGAGAGTGTGTAACTCAAGGAATAAGAAAATGGAGAATTGGACTGAGTTTTAGAAAAACTCAGCGTTGCACCAAAATAGCTGGCTTTTCCTTTATCCTGGGTCATGACGACATCACGTGAAATTCCCCGGAGAGTATCACCGTTGATAAGGGCGTAAGGACCTTTGGAGTCCGTATAGATCGGTACGGGACGGGTTGAGTCAGCTTTGGATTGTGTCCGGATTACCACATTGTTCGGATTATTCAGAGGATAGCGTGCCGGCGAATTTACATCCCAGAGACGGAATAGATCATAAGAACGACTGTAAATCAGGTTCAGTGATAATAGTTTGTTAGACCCGAACTGATGTTGGAAACCCAGAACAAACTGGTGGGTATACGGATTCTGATATCCGTTGGGATTGAGAATTCGCCGTTCATTCGAGAATTGGGCGTTACGAACAGTTTGTAGAGAGGCCGATGACGGTCCCTGCAGGTAGGGCACCGAGCCAAAGCTGGCATTCAGGTTTCCATTAAAGGTAACTCTTGCCAGGTTTGTATTAGAAGGAAGCTGGTCTGCATTGATGAGAGCCCGAAGCTCGGCGAGGTAGTCAGGGCCAGTCGTATTTTGCTGCAGTGCATCACTGTAGACCGAATAGATGATCTTATTATAGACAAGGCTGTACCCGCCACGGAGCACACTGTGATCGGAAAGCTTGTAATTGAAGCTGAAACGTGGAGCCAGGTTGTTGTAATCACCATGTTTCGATCCGCCTTTGGACAGGTTGTCGTAGTCATACCTTAACCCAAAAGTCAGGTTGAGACTGTTGCTTGCTGAAATCTGATCCTCGATATACGCGCTGTACAGGTTTTGCCATCTGCCGAAGGAACTCGGTCGCAGTTCGACATTGTAATTCAGAACATTTGCATTTTGTGGAATATCGTGAATACCCAATGATGTACTGACACCATTTTGCTTGAGTTGGTCTAGCTGTTGCTGTGTTAGTTTCACGGTGTAGTTACCAGCTGGATTGCCGCCTCCTTTCAACCCATGGTCCGAAAAGATCATATCGATGCCTGCCCGGATAGTTTGATTATCATGATACAAGACACCCTTTTGTTGCAACTCGATGGTGTTTTCAAGGGAGTTGAACACATATCCGGGATTACCGAGGATGGCAACAGGTTGTTCATCGGGTCCCAGCACTGTTACTTGTGGGTTATTGGGATTGGTAGGACGGGCATAATCCCAACGGAAACGGGAATACTGGGCATTTGATTCCATCGACCAGGGGCCCAGATGATAGCTGTTTTTCAAGGCAGCAATAAATGAATTTCGTATTTGCCGATTCCCCGCAGATGGAAAAGTTACACCGCCTTCGAGTCCGCCGCCCTGGCGGTCAATGGAAACGAGGCCGGTATTGATTCTCAGTGAACTGTGCGCGTCATTCTTCCAGTATTGGTCAATCTTTCCGGATAAAAGTGTGTATTTATTGTAACCACGCACTGTTTGATTGACCCCGAGGGCGGGTACGTTCAGAAGGTTATCCTTGATTGCAATAGTCTGTTCTGCATTGATGTAATAAAACGTTTTGTCATGGATAATAGGTCCGCCTATGTCGATGCCGAACTGATGGCGTTGAAATCCATTTTTAACAGCGTTACCGGAAAGATCGCGCTGGGCGAACGGGGAAGAGGCGTCGATAACGGGACCAGGCCTTACCTCATAGTAAGCTTCCCCGGAAGTGGTGTTGCTACCGGACCTGCTTGTGATATTGATCACACCGCTTCCCGACCAGCCATATTGACTGGAATAGGCACCGGTCAGCGCTTCCACATGCTGTGCAAAACCAATGGGTATCGGGAATTTCATCCCGCCAAGAAAATTTTCATTGTTCCCCAGTCCATCGATGCTGTAGTATGTGTATAATGAATTAGTACCGTTGATACTTACAACGGGTGCCTCCGGAAAAAAGCCGGTGGCAGGTGTAATATCGGGCAGGCGGTAAAGCATTTGCGAAATATCCCGTCCCTGAACCGGAATTGTTGCTATTTGTTTCCGGTCCAGATCTGCAGACAGCTCGGCATTGACGGTATTGAGCCGGGTGGCCGGGGCAGAAATTGTAATTTCCGGTAGTTTCTGGTTGCGCCGGGTAAGGACGATGATTACAGAAGAAGTATGGTTCGATTCCAGGTGGATATCATCAACGGAAATCTTTCGATATATAGGGGTTTCCGGTATTGAGACACGATAACTGCCGGATGTGGACAATCCCGAAAACCGAACATTGCCATGTGTATCTGATGTTTTTGATTTTGAATAACCTATAGCTCTGTTACTCAGTTGGATCGGAATGCCCGGAATGCTTTGTTTGCCGGATTTCTCAAGAATGCTAATCTCAATAGCACTCTGTGCCATTAAAGGTGCAGAGCTACATAAAATAAGCAGGAGCATACTGATAATATTTAGTCTGGATCTTCTGCTGCACAAATAGTGAAAAAGGGGCACGGACGTCGCACTGGTTAGTTAAATAGGTTAGTGTATCACACCGTTTATGGTTGTAACCATTTTAAGGTTAGAGATAACATTTTTTGTAAGAAAATGCACTTTTGAAGAAAACCTGTGTAGTCGGGAGATGTTTCTGCAAGAGATAATCTTACGAATCGCCTATATTCCAGTGATTGACACAATGTTATACTTCAAAATCGAAATTGGCATTGATAACCGATGCGAATTGATGGATATGGATTATAAGCTATAATGAGTACCCTATCATATATAAAGAATTTCCTTACAGATAAAAATGTCGCCTCAATCACACCTTCGTCGACAGCCTGCGTGAAACACGTCTGCAAGAAAATAGATTTCAATAAAAAATTTGTCATATTCGAGTACGGTCCCGGTACCGGAGTGTTCAGCCGGTATCTTTTAGATCATATGACTAAAGATTCAAGGCTTATATTGATCGAGTTGAATAACAATTTTGTTGAAAAGCTCAGGGAAGAATTTATTGATGAGAGGGTTCGTATTTTTGACGATTCCGCAGAGGAGGTGGGAACGATTGCTGAAAATCTGGGGATCGAGAATGCGGACTACGTCTTATCCGGCATTCCGTTCTCGTTTCTTGAGGATGATCAAAAACTCAATATTTTGCAACAAACGTACGATTTACTCAGGGCCGGCGGAAAATTCCTGGCCTATCAAACCTCGGGACACCTTAAGGTGCCCATCCGTAAGATTTTTGGACAGGTTCATACCGAGTTGGAGTTACTCAATATTCCGCCAATGCTCGTATATGAAGCGGTGAAATCAGCGAATTAGAAAACAGTTACCCATATAAGGAATAACACGAAACCGGCAAACCGTATATTTGGGCGGAAATTACTGAAAGCTGATCGCTGACGGGTACCCTCAGACTTCAACGCCTGTTTCACTCTTACGTGCCAGCCATCTATCGACACTGAATGGCCCGGCGCCATAATGAGCCAGGTATAGCAACCCGCCCATAATGGCCATATTCTTCAGAAAATTTAAGAACTCGTGGGTAAACTGTAACCCGGAAAAAGCCCAAAAGTTATGCATGATCAAACTTACTGGTAATAAGTAAAGGAACAACATCATTGCAGTATATCGTATTTTATAGCCCATCAAAATGGACAGCCCACCAAGAATCTCCACAAGCAGGGAAACAAAAAGGACAAGAGGATCCAGGGGAATCATTTTTGTACTTAGTATTACCATGTACGTGTGCCATAGGATTACTTTTGATAACCCGGTTATCAAAAAAATAAAGCTTATGAAAATTCGACCTGAAACAGGGAGAAAGGAGGGATTACTCTTTTGGTCCATAGGTACAATTTGGAGTTATTTTCAAACTTTACGTCCGAGTTTTTTGCATAACCTGGACAACTCTTCCAGCTCGCCAGGATCGAGTGCAATCATTTCATTAACGATATTGGTAACGTGTTCAGGGAAAATTGATTCTATTAAATTTTTTCCTTCATACGTTAATTCAACTTTCACGTAACGACGATCGGTTTTACTTCGTTTCCTGACAAGCAGGCCTCTTTTCTCGAGGTTGTCAGCTACCATAGTGATATTTCCGCCACTCTTCAACAGCTTCTGGCTCAATTCGCTCAGGTTCATGGGCCCCAAATGATAGAGTGCCTCAAGCGCCCCAAACTGACTGACGGTCAGATTCCATTCATTGAGTTGTGTGGATAGGCGGCTGTTTAGTGATTCTGAAGCACGGTTTAACTTGATGAATGCATCAAGGGCGCGTATCTCCTTTTTATTACCCTTATAATGTGTCCCCATTGGTATTAGTCATGTATTTTAATATTAAACAACTGCAATTGCAGGTGCACTATGATACTAAATTTTGACCTTCGTGCAAGTTCTCCTTATCAAAAAGGTTGATGAATGAGCAAAAATCAGTTAGACAAAAGTCGCCCGAACTTACGTTTACCCACCTTTATTACCCGGTTAAAGCCATCACCGATTGTTAGGGTATGATGAATGTCATCAATCGTATCTCCATCGAGAGTAACCCCTCCCTGCTGTATCAGACGTTTTGCCTCACTGTTGCTTGTGGCAAAATTAATGTTGCGAATAATCTGTACCAGATTTAACTCGCTGCCTCTATCAAAGGTAAACTCAGGGATTTCATCCGGTATCTCCTTATTTATTACGGTCTTTTGAAAATGTTCTTTCGCCTCATTGGCCGCTTCCTCACCGTGATACATTCTTGTGATGGTGAAGGCCAGATCGTGCTTCGTGTTTCTTGGGTCATCGACAGCCTTCTTCCTGAATTCCGGCAGTTCTTCAAGTGGAATATCCGTCAGGAGTTCAAAGTAAGAATAGATCAGATCGTCCGGTATCGATAACGCCTTGCCATACATGTCGTTAGGTGCTTCTGTGATGCCGATGTAATTGTCGTACGATTTGGACATTTTCATGGTTCCGTCCGTACCTACGAGCAGGGGCATCATCAGGCAAACCTGGGGCTCCTGACCTTCTTCGCGTTGCAGATGACGCCCAACGAGCA
>Ga0102953_1001443_pt1 | contig 15117 bp, 10 predicted proteins | sample SalPon2A_C_D2_MG_FD_78509 | JGI IMG/M metagenome (GOLD analysis project Ga0102953, IMG submission 78509) | Soil microbial communities from South San Francisco under conditions of wetland restoration - Salt Pond MetaG R2A_C_D2_MG | ecosystem: Environmental > Terrestrial > Soil > Wetlands | place... | reverse complement strand
ACGCGCGGTGCGCGGCATCAGTTGCATCAGGCCGTGCGCTCCCGCCCAGCTTCGAGCATGCGTATCGAAGCCACTCTCCTGCCGGATCATGGCCATGACGAGGGGGCTTGGCAGACCCTCGGCGTGAGCATAGTGCTCGACGATCGAGACGTAGTCGAGAGGGTAGTAGAGCTCGAGCGCGCGCGCCGGAACCTCGGCCTGGCGAGGGGTGCCGAGCCGGGGAAAGGCGCGGCGCAAGAACGTCATGCTCTCCCGCCGTCTTCCTTGGCGTGCGAGAATCCAGCCGCTCAAGGCATCGGCGGCGCGGGGAGAGGCCTTTGGGCGTTCGACCTGGCTCTCGAGGAGCTCAAGAGTTGCGCACGTCGCAGCAGCGGGTCGCGCGGCCAGAGGGCCTGGCGCGTCTCATGGGAAGGTATGGCCAGAGGCTTTGTCGAGGTGCGGGCAAGGCGCTCGAGGGCGTGGCGGCGGTAGAAGTCGTTGGTGCTCGCGGCGGCGATCTGACTGAAGATCGCGGTGGCCTGATCGTTGTCGCCCAGACGTTGGTAGGCGCACGCCGACCAGTAGTGGGCGCCCCTGCTGCGGCGCGAATTCGGATAGATGTCCTCCAGCTCACTCCAGTAGCCGATGGCTCCGGATGAGTTGCCATTCTCGAATGCCTGCCAACCGCGTTCCCAGAGGTTTTCCTCCCCGGTCGTATCCGTCGGATCGAGCCGGCGCAAGCGGCGCAAGACGTTGAGCGAACGCTCGAACTCTCCCTCCTCCGCGAGGTCGGCGAAGAGATGGCGTAGCGCTCGGGCGGTGAGCGTGGGGTCGTCGCTGTAGGCGGCGACGCGGATGAAATCGTGACGGGCGTCGCGGCGCAGGGCCTGGCGTTTGGCGAGCGGAAGATTGCGCCGATGGCGTCGCACGGCGGCGGCCTCGAGGGCGGCCTTCGCCCTTTGCCAGTTGACGCGGGCGCCCAATGCACCGTTGATCGAGCCCACCTTGGATGGGGAGAGAAGCTCGAGTGCATCCTTGCCCCGGTGATCCTCGGTCAGTGCTCTGGCCATCTCGATACGCCAGTCTGTATCTCGGGCCGGCATAGGGACCTGCTTCAGGGTCTCGAGGGCGGCCGATTCGAGGCCGGCCCGCAAGAGATTGGAGGCGCGCTCGATCGTCTCGGCGGGGGTGAGAATCTCGTTCCACGGAACAGTGCCGTCGGGGCGACGGAAGGTCTCGGCCACGCCGAGCCTCGAGGCAAGCAACGGTGCCTCGATCAATAGCCTGCGGGCGGTCCGCCGGGTGCGCTCGATCTGACCGCTCTTCTCGGCGGCGCGCCATTCGAGGCCGTTCAGCTTGGGCCTCAGTTTGGAATCGATGCCCAGGGCGTGTGCCCGGGAGATCCATGCCTGGGTGGCCGAAACCCTTCCCGCGTCCCAGGCGATCTCCGCCCCTCGCAGGAGAGCACGCGAGAGCAAGGGCGAGGTGGCGTGCTGGGCCACGAGCTCGCTCAGGGCCGAGAGGGCGAGAGAAGGACGGTCGAGGGCCGCTTCGCAATCCGCGAGGATGAAGAGGCGCCAATCTTCGAGCGGTCCGCCGGGGTCGGCCGCGGCGCGTAGCTCACGCTCCGCGCGCTCCACCCGCTCGCTCGCATGGGCCGCCAGCCCGAGGATGAGATGAGCGTCGAGGGCCGTCTCCCCCGCCCCTGCAGTCAGCGGCTCCAGAGTGTTCTCCACCGCGTCGAAGTCGCTCTCGCGCAACGCCTTGGCCGCGCTTTCGAAGGGTGGCGATACGGTGAAGCCGGCGTCTGAATCGAAGTCGGAGAGGGCGGGTGCCGGTGGCGCGACCGGTTGTGGTCGCAGGTCAGGATCGCTGCCGAGCAGAAGGCCGGCGCTGAGGATGGCTACGAGGATGTTGCTGGTGCGGAGCAACGGTCACCGAATGTGTTCTATCAGTCTCCGGATTGCTCGAACTCTCCGCCCATTGCCGAGCGGTCGCCGCCGGCAAGGAGGCGCACGAGCTCCTGATCGAAATACTCGGTCTTGTGCCGCAACGCCGGGTCGATGCGCTCTTCGTAGATTTCGCGCGAACGCTCGATGTCGGACTGCAATCTCTCGTAGAGGTCGCGTTGCTCGCGACCACGGCGGACCTCTTCCTCGTTGTAGAGCTTGATCTCGCTCACCAGCAGACGCGCCAGGCGCCGGGCTTCGTCGTGCAGGGCGGACTCGCCTTCCCCGCTGCTAAAGGCGAGGCCCGGTCCGAAGACATCGGCCGGCGGCGCGACCTCGGCTGACTCGATAAGGGGTGCGGCCGGGGAGCCGGTGGTTTCTGGATGGCCCCCGAGGCGCCCGGGCCGCGTCTCTTCCTCGTCGGGCGCGGGAGCAGATTCGGGCTTCTGCGGCTCGGGAGCCTGCTCGGCAGGCGGTGTTCGTGGCGGCTCCGCCGGCGGCGCCGGGGTTATTGGCCGATCGAGGAGGACCGTCTCATCTTCCGACAAATCAACTTGGAGCGTCTCGCTTGTTTGGGATTGGATATCGGTGTCGGCGCCCGCCTCTGACGACTCAGCGAAGCCATAGTCGCTCGCCGACTCCTCCTCCTGTTCTTGCGCGCCGGCCTCGGGCTCCGCGGCCGGCACTGAGCTGAGCTGAGCCGCCTCGGCTTCAATGGTTTCGGTCGCGGGCTCAGCCGCTGGGGGACTCGCCTCGAGCGCTGGAGTCTTCTCCGGGGCCCCCTCGGCCGGCGTTTCGATCCCGGCGGGAGCTGAAGCTTCGACCGGCGCCCCTGCAGCCTCTGCCTCGACCGGAGCCGCGCTCTCCTCGGGATCCCACGGGGCGAGGAGCTCGCTCATCTCGATATCACCCGCCTGGTAGAGGGTCGGCGTCGTTCGCCGCGAGCGGAAAGGAAGCGTCTCGATGGCGAGAGCGGTCAAATAGGTGAGGACTTCGAGAGCCTCGGTTGCGATTGGATGCGAGTCGTCGAGGCGATCGACGTAGAGGGCCGCGGCGATGCGATCCCCGACGATCAAGGGTACGAGAAGCGCCTCGCGCGGCAGGGCGCTCTCCAGGCGGCTCACCAAAGGCGCGCACTCCCCGGTGCTCAAGCTTATGACTCCGCCTTCCTGCAACAGGCGCTTCCATGGCGAGCCCACGGCGTATTCGACCCGAATGTCTTCGATATTGGGAGCGCCGGAGTCGAAGCCGTGCATAGCCCAACCTTGGACCTCGTTCTTGCGAGTCAAGAAGAGGGCGGAACGCTGGGCGAAATGGGCCCCAGCGGAAACCAGGGCCTGGAGGATCTCGCGCTGATCGGTCGCCTGGTCGATGGCGGTTGCGGCCTGGCGCAAGAGAGCGGTGTTATCGACGGGCGCGGCGACCTGCACCAGGGGGGTGAGCTCCTCCTCAGAAAGGTAGCTCGTCGGCTCGCTCGGCGAGAATTGGGCAACGGCGCGCTCCAAGGCTCCCGTCTGCTCACGCAGAAGAGAGAGGATCTCTTCGCGCAGCTCGTCATTGCCGCGCGCTACTGCCCGGCGGATCGCTTGCTGGATCGTTTCGATTGGCTCGGAGCCTGACATCGTCTCCCTCGCGAATGAGCTGCCCGACGGGTTCGAAGAGCGGCCTGATTATTCACCGGGCGTTGCCCGCTGTCAAGGCGAAGAGGGAGCAAGTGCCGATGACACAAAGCATTTTTCTCCCCACGAGCGGGCGACGGGACCATCTTGTTCGTTCTACGGGCCTATGGTACCTTCGCGCATGATGCAGAAGTGCGTTAGCCCCAGCCGCGGTCAGGCTGGCTGATCCAGCGCTCGAAGGAGATCGATATGAAAATGAAGAAGACCTGGGTGGGTGTGACGGTGGTCGCGCTGCTAGCCTTAGCGGCCGCCGCGTGTGGCGGCGGGAAGCAGGCCAAGCAAGACGCGGCCCGTCAACAACAATGGCAAGAGCTTCAAGCCAACAAGCAGAAGCTCGACGCCAAGCGCAAGCAGCTTGCCGATCTGCGTACCCAGCTGAAGGAAGCGGAAGCTGCTTCCAGGGAGACGCACGGCCGGCATTCCAAGAGCGAGGAGGCGAGCGAGGCAGCCAAGCCGACGGTCGCCGACCTCGAGACGCAGGTCAAGACGCTCGACAAGGATGTGTCGACCGAATCCGACCAGTTCGACCAGAGCCTCGTGGACTTCATCAATGCCAAGCCGATCGTCGAGGGAACGCCGCCAACGGAGATCCAGAAACAGGCGATCCGAATGAAGAGCGACGAGGACATGAGGCTGGCGCAGGAGTACATCACCAAGGGTGGCGACTATCGGCACGCCATCGAGATCTACAACAATGCCCTCGCCGTCGATCCGGACTATCAGGCCCTGAAAGATGCGCTCGCCAAGGCGCAGGAGGACCGGTACATGACCAAGGACCGGTTCGACAAGGTCAAGAAGAACATGACGGCCGACGAAGTGCGGGAAGCGATCGGCCAGGCCAACCTCTATAACGTGAAGGACTATCCGGAAAAGCACGTTACGGCCTGGTTCTACCCCAAGAAGGACGGTGGAGCCGCGGGAGTCTTCTACCGCAAGGACACCAACACGGGCAAGCTCAAGGTCTACGCCACCAACTTCGACGCGGTGAAACCGCAGGTCGAAACCGAGAAGTGAGTGAGCCGGTTGACTTTACGGCTCTGGGTGGCACAAAATAGGCCTCCGCATGTCGGTGCGCGGATTGAGAGCGCACCAAAATTCTGCGGCAGAAGAGAGGTGAGAGTTTCGTGCCGGTAGTTCACGTGCGCGAGGAAGAGAGTTTCGAAAACGCGCTGCGCCGATTCAAGAGGAAGTGCGAAAAAGCAGGCATCCTCACGGAGCTGCGTAAGCGGCAGCATTTCGAGAAGCCTTCCGTCAAGCGCAAGAGAAAGGCCGTGCAGGCGCGCAAGAAGATAATGCGCAAGCTGGCCGAGGAGCGGCGTCAGGGTCTCGCCTGACGGCGCATGCCATCGAGGCTATTGAAGGGGCGGGGGCCAACCCCCGCCCCTTTTCCTTTGCAATGTTGAAGATGAGCACAGCCACCTCCCGGGCTCTCGAGCTTCCGGCGGTGTTGGAAGTGTTGGCCGCCCTCGCGGCCACCGACCTGGGGAAAGAGAGGTTCCTCGCCCTGGTCCCGAGCGAGGACGTCGACGAGCTCGAACGCTGGAGGCGGATGGTCGGCGAGGCCCAGGAGTTGCTGGCCCGGGGCGGCACGCTGGTGCCGGAAGCGGAAGAACCGATCGCGCCTCTTCTCGCACGTTTGGCGGCGGGAGAGGATCAGCCTTCCGGCGGCGAGCTCTTGCGGCTCGTGGTCCTGCTCTCGAGCGGACTTCGAGTTCTCGACCGGATCGGTGCGGACGAGGGCCGCTACCCGGTCCTGACCAGCGAGGCTCCCGCCGCGGCCGCTTGCCGGGCGTTGGCGTCGCGGGTCGAGAGGCTTCTCGACCGGCGCGGAGAGCTCCGGGAAGACGCGACTCCGCGACTCGCCGCTTCCCGGCGACGCATTCGGCAGCTTCGCGAGAGCCTCTACACCGAGTTGCGTACGAGCGTCGAAAGCCATCGCGAGGAGCTCGCCGAGGACACGATCCCAATACGCAATGGCCGCCTCGTCGTGCTTGTCAAGGCGGGGGCGCGAGGGCGGCTCCAAGGAATCAGTCACGGCCGCTCGTCGTCGGGACAGAGCTTCTATTTCGAGCCTCTCTCCGTGGTCGAGGGCAACAACCGCCTGGGACAAGCTCAGGAAGACGAAGAGCTCGAGCGCCGCCGGATCCTGGCTGAGCTCGCGTCCGAGGTGAGCTCAGCCTGGCCGGAGATCGTCGGTCTGGTCGAGTTCATGACCATGCTCGACCTGGCACAGGCCCTGTGCCGCTGGATCGATCGGGCGGATGCCAGATGGGTCGAGACCGGGATCGAAGGAGAGCTCAGGCTGAAGGGAGCGCGTCATCCTCTGCTCGACCCGCGGCTGGCTGATCTGCGTCGCCGGGCCTTGGGGTCGAGCGGCCACGAAGGGGAGGTCGTAGCGCTCGATCTCGAGCTCGATCCTGATCACCGCCTGCTGGTGGTAACCGGCCCCAATGCGGGTGGCAAGACCGTGGCGCTCAAGACCGTGGGTCTCCTCGCCGTCCTACACTACTGTGGGGTGCCCCTGCCGGTCGCGCCGGGGAGCCGGATGCCGCCTCTCGAGACCGTGGTCGCTACCGTGGGTGACGACCAGGATCTTCTCGCCGACCGCTCCACTTTCAGTGGTCGTCTCCTGCGTTTGGCCGAGGCATGGGAGGAGGCAAGTCCCCGGGCCTTGATCCTGTTGGACGAGCTCGGGTCCGGAACCGATCCCGAGGAGGGGGGAGCCTTGGCGGTCGCCCTCCTCGAAGAGCTCCTGGCCCGCGGTGCGCTGGCCGTCGTCACTACGCATCTTCTCGCGGTGGCGAGCGCGGGCTTCTCGAGCTCGGGAGCCGACTCGGCGGCAATGGAGTTTGACTCGGAGAGCGGAGGGCCGACCTATCACCTGTTGCGCGGCGCGCCGGGGGGGAGCGAAGCGCTTGCCTTGGCCGAGCGGCTCGGCCTCCCGGGTTCCTGGTTGCGCCGGGCGCGCGAGCTGCTCTCCCCCGATCATCGTGCTTTGAACCGTCTGCTCGAGGAAGTCGAGGAACAACGTCGAAGCGTCGCCGCTGAGCGTTCGCTTCTGGCGGAGACGACCGGGCAAGTGGAGAAAGAGCGAGTGACCCTCGAGGAGCGTATCGCGGAGCTCGAGCGGGAGCGGAACAAGGTGGGAGAACGGTTGGGAGCCAAGCTCGACGTGTTTCGCCAACAGGTGGAAGAGCGCCTGAGCTCGGAGGTCGAGCGGATCGCCGAGCAGGCCGCCGCTGGTCGCCGGCGTGGCCTCGCCGCGGAAGCCTCTCGCCGCCTGTTCGCCGACGCCCCTGAGCTCTCCCCGCGCCCTCCGGCCGGGCGGGTCGAGATCGGTTGGCTCGTCCGCCATCGGAGCAAGGCATGGAAGGGACGTCTCGAAACGGTGGCGCGAGGAGTCGCGTCGGTGCGGGTGGGTGGAAAGCGGTTGCAGTGTCCGGTCGAGGACCTCGTGCCAGTGGCGAGCGATCCTGCGAAGAAGCAGCGGACGAGGGCGGTGGCGGTGTCGGCGCGGGAGGTCGACGACCTGTCGCTGGAGCTCGATCTCCACGGGGAGCGAGTCGAGGAGGCGCTGGAGCGGCTCGAGCGCTACCTCGATCGGGCCCTCCTCGCCTCCTACTCCGAGGTGCGGATCGTCCACGGCCATGGCACCGGCCGGCTGCGAAGAGCCGTGCGGACGAGGCTCAAGAGTCATCCGGCGGTGAGCTCGTTCCGGCCTGGCGAGCCCAACGAGGGGGGTGACGGTGCCACGGTCGTCCGCCTCGGGGGCGGATGAGAGCGGCCGAGCTGTCATAGAGTAGGCAAAGGATTTAATGTCATTGCGCAACGTTCAATTGACGCCGCAGCTCGTGCAGGCGGTTCGCGACGCGGTGGATATCGTCGCCATCGCGTCGGAGCACACCAAGCTCAGGCGGAACGGACGCCGGCACGTCGGTCTGTGCCCACTGCACAAAGAGAAGACGCCGTCGTTCAGCGTCGATGGGGAACAGGGCCTGTTTTATTGTTTCGGCTGCGGAAGCGGAGGCGACGCGATCAAGCTTCACATGCTCCTGTCGGGGGACGATTTTTCCGCCGCCATCGAATCGCTCGCTCTGCGCTATGGCATTCCCCTCCCCGCGCCGGGACGGGAAAAGAAAGGCGGCCGTGCCGCGCCGGAGCTGGATCGGGTCCTGGAGGCGGCCGAGGACTTCTTTATGCGAGCGCTCGAGCGCTCGCCGTCCGCCAAGGGATATCTCGAGCGGAGGCAGATTCCCGCTGAGCTAGCCCGGCGGTTCAAGCTGGGACTGGCTCCGCCCGGTTGGAGAAACCTGGTCGAGGCCCTGGGGCCTCACTTCAAGCTCACGGAGCTCGAGGCCGCTGGACTCGTCGGGCGCTCGGAGCGGCGGGGGGGGGAGCCCTATGACCGCTTCCGCAACCGACTGATCTTTCCCATCCGCAACGCCTCGGGTCGGCTGGTCGGATTCGGCGGTCGGACGCTTGAAGATGACAAGGCCAAGTACATCAACAGCGCTGAGACGGATCGCTTTCACAAAGGGATGCTTCTCTACGGCCTCGACCTCGCCCGGCGGCGGGCCCGGGAAGCGGGACGGATCCTCTTGGTGGAAGGCTACTTCGATGTCATTGCCGCGGCGGCGAGCGGGGTGGAAGAGGTGGTGGCGAGCATGGGGACCTCGCTTACCGGAGACCAGAGCAGGCTACTGGCTCGCTATGCCGAGGAGGTGATCGTCGGCTACGATTCGGATCAGGCGGGCGAGCAAGCCTACCGTCGCGCTCTGCCGGAGCTTCTGGCGCAGGGGCTCAACGTGCGCCGCGCGCGTTTTGGCGAGGGACACGATCCCGACTCCTTGCGCCTCGCTCGAGGTGTCGAAGCGGTCCGGCGGGCTATCGATGAGGGCAGCGATGCGGTCGCGGACGAGATCCATCGGCTCACCCCTCCCGACGTCCATCGCTCGCCGCGCCGGCGTGCCGACGCCGCCAAGGCTGTCGCCGATCTCCTCAAGCCCATCCCCGACTCGGTTCTACGCTACACCTACGGGCGGGACGCCGCTGATCGCATCGGAGTCCCGGTGGAGCTGCTGTGGAAACGGCTCGCGATCGACTCACGATCGCTTGCCAAGGAGGAAGGGGCGCCAGCGAGCGAGCGGAAGTTGGTGCGCTCTCTCGAGGAGCGGGCGCTCGAGCTTCTCCTCGATCCACGACAGCCCGCGCTGGTGCCGGAGGCCATGCCTCCAGAGGAGGTTTTTCTCGATCCCGCCGCCAGGAATATTTTCCGGGTCGTAAACGCTCTCTATACTGCGGCGGAGGGCTTTCCTGAACCCAAGGCGGTGGTCGCGGGGCTCAAAGGAGAGCGAGATGCGGTTGACCTCTTGGCTCGAATTCTGTTAGAAGGAAGGTTTGCGCCTGCGGAAGGCGAGCTGGTGGGCGTGTTGAGCCACTTGCGCCGACGCTGGATGCAGACACGATTGCGCGAGATCGGCACGCAGATCCGGGAAGTGGCGCGGGGCAGCGATGATGAAAGGCTCGAGCGACTCTTGGAAGAGAAAGAACGGCTGAGTCGAAGCCTCCATCATCTCGGAGAGAGTTGAGCAGCATCGGCTCAGCGCGTGGCCACCGCCAGAACAAATGCCCAAGGACGACTGAGGAGTAAACCATTGACGATTTCCAGGATTGTGACGGTCGAAGAGAAATACCCGGCGGTCAAGCAGCTGATCGAGCTTGGCAGGGAAAAGGGCTACCTGCTCTACGACGAGATCTACGAGATGCTGCCCGACGAGGTGGCGAGTCTCCCCGACGAGCTGGATGAGATCTATTTGCGCCTGGGCGACCTTGGCATCGACGTGATCGATCGGCCCGAGCGCTACCAGAACCGCGATGACATCGAGGGCGGAGAGTTCGACAAGAAGGACTCGGACGATTCGGTTTCCTACGGTTACGCCGAGCACGAGAAGACCAACGATCCGGTGCGGATGTATCTGCGCGAGATGGGTACCGTTCCCCTCCTGGACCGCGAAGGTGAGGTGGCCATCGCGCAGAGGATCGAGCAGGGTGAATGGACGATCTACGAGGCGCTGTGCGAGAACACCGTCGTTCTGCGCGAGCTTCTTCGCTTGAATGAGCTGGCGCAGAAAGACAAGGGGGTTTTGCGCGAGCTGATGGACACGGAGCCCGACGAGCCGCTCGATCCGAAGGCGGCCGAGCGCATCAAGTCGAACCTGAAGATCTTCAATCAGATCGCTCAGCACGATCGCGAGATCGAGAAGCTCACCAAGCGTCAGAAGCGCTACAAGGCGGGCGGCGCGAAGTACCAAGAGATCGAGCGTGAGATCGATCGACTCGTGGCCCGCATCGCCAAGGACATCCGCACCATCGACTTCTCGCTCCAGACGCGCAACCGTCTGGTCGCTTTCTTGAAGGACCTCGACCGTCAGTTCAGCCGCCTCGAGACCGATATCCGTCGTGCCGAGACCGCCCTGAACCGCGAGTCGAACAAGCAACTCCAGGCTCTCCACAAGCGCCGGATCGAGAAGTACCGCGAGGGGATCAAGGAGATCGAGGAGCGTTACGGCACCGACCACGAGCAGGTGGCGACCACGATCAAGAAGATCCGCGAAGGCGAGGACATCTGCGAGCGCGCCAAGGAAGAGCTGATCGTCGCCAACTTGCGGTTGGTGGTGTCGATCGCCAAGAAGTACACGAATCGCGGTCTTCAGTTCCTCGATCTCATCCAGGAGGGGAACATCGGCCTGATGAAGGCGGTCGAGAAGTTCGAGTACCGCAGGGGTTACAAGTTCTCGACCTACGCCACCTGGTGGATCCGACAGGCGATCACCCGGGCGATCGCCGATCAGGCGCGAACCATCCGCATTCCGGTGCACATGATCGAGACGATCAACAAGCTGACCCGCACCAGCCGCTCGCTGGTCCAGGAGCTGGGACGCGAGCCGACGGCCGAGGAGATCGGTGAGCGCATGGATCTTCCGGCCTCGAAGGTGCGCAAGATCATGAAGATCGCTCAGGAGCCGATCTCGCTCGAAACCCCGATCGGCGAGGAAGAGGACTCGCACCTGGGCGATTTCATCGAGGACAAGAACGCGGTTTCGCCGATGGACGCGGTGATCACCACCAATCTGCGCGACCAGACGGGGTCGGTCCTGAAGACGTTGACGCCGCGCGAGGAGCTGGTGCTGCGCATGCGCTTCGGGGTTGGCGACGGTTCGGAGCACACGCTCGAGGAGGTCGGTCGCTCGTTCAACGTGACCCGCGAGCGCATCCGCCAGATCGAGTCAAAGGCCTTGAGGAAGCTCCGTCACCCGAGCCGCTCGACCCGTCTGAAGCCGTTCCTCGATCGCGTCCTTTGAAGCAAGTGGCCGGTCCGCGGGGCCCCCGGCTGCGCGACCGTATCCCAGGGTCCTCGCTACGGCTGCGGGCCCCGGGAGCCCTCGGTCGCGGCCGCCCCACGGACTGCACTCTTCTGTGGGAGTGGCGATCGGTCTCGATGGAGCTCCGGCCAAGATCGGGGCGGAGCTCCGACAGCGACGTTTGACAAGAGGCGCTCGGCTTCCTAAGATCCGGCTTCGGCCGGTAGCTGGCCCATGATCCTCGGTAGCTCAGTGGTAGAGCGATCGGCTGTTAACCGATTGGTCGGGGGTTCGAGTCCCTCCCGAGGAGCCAACAATCCAAGGCCGCCGGGCCCGCCCGGCGGCCATTCTCAATTCTGGAGACAAAGTGATGCTCGAGATCTCGGAGTGTGACGGAATTCGTGAGATCAAGCTCGACCGGCCGCCGGCCAACGCGCTCAATCGAGAGCTCATCGCCCGCCTGGTCGAAGCGATCGAAGGGGCGGCGGGGGCTGGCGCCAGGGCTGTTCTCCTTTCCGGGCGCCCCGGGATGTTCTCGGGCGGCCTCGACGTGCCCGAGCTCATCCGCCTCGACCGCGCGGAGATCACCCAGGCCTGGCACGATTTCTACTCCTGCCTCAAGGCGATCGCGTCCTCGCCGCTGCCGGTGGCGGCGGCGATCACCGGTCACAGCGCAGCGGGAGGCGCGGTGCTGGCGCTCTTTTGTGACCTGCGCGTCATGGCGGAGGGAGAGTTCCGGATCGGCTTCAACGAGGTTTCGGTCGGCATCCCCATGCCGCCGCTGATCTACCGCGCCGCCTCGCGCCTGGTCGGTTGGCGGCAAGCGGAGAGGCTTTGCGTCGGGGGTTTGCTCGTCTCCGCCGCGGAGGCGGAGCGAATCTCCCTGGTCGACGAGCTGGCTCCGCTCGACGCTGTGGTCGCCCGGGCGCGGGCGCGTCTCGAGGCACTCCTGGCGCTGCCGCCCTTGGCGATGGGCGAGACCCGCAAGATAACGCGTGCTGAAATCACCGTGCTCTTCAATCAGGCGGAGGAGGCGGGAGAGATCGACCGGGTGATCGAACACTGGTTCTCAGCGGAAACGCAGCAAGCGCTCAATGCTCTGGTCGCGCGCCTCACCGCGAAGCGGGGTTGAGCCGGCGGGGGCGCAAAAAAAGAACCCCGCCGAAGCGGGGTTCGATCCACCAATTCACTCGGTCCTGGCTCAGTAGCTCTGAGCGCAGTAGCCGCCCGAGGCGTTGACCCAGTTCTGCTGGATCAGCCAGTCGCGGCCGTTGAAGTTCATGTTGGCCGTGGCGCCGTTCGAGGTCGTGTACTCGGTCCCGAAGGTCCACGCGCACTTGTCGGCGTTCTCGTAGCCACGCCGGTCGTACCAGGCGTTCAAGTCGGGGTCGGTGACCGCTTCCTCGAGCTCGTGCGAGATGATCGACGCCATGCCGTCGGCTCCGGTCGAGCCGTTGGGGCCGGTGGTCTGGACCTCGCAGGACGACGGACAGCGGCTCGGGTCGCCGATGAAGGCGTACTTGATGTCGGCGCCGTTGATCGTGCCGTGCGTGTGCCAGCCACAGTACTGGGTGCAGAAGCCCGAGGTCTCGTTGACGTCGGAGGAGGTCAGGACGAAGTAGACGGCGTTGCTGTCCAAGGGCAGTCCGCCGCTGATCGCGGAGGAGACGATCGACTGGATGTCGGAGTCACCCAGGGAGGTGCCGCGCGAGTAGTTGTCGCTCGCCGAGCCGTTGTAGAAGACCTTGTTGGTGACGTGAATGCTGTTGCCGTCGTAGTAGCTGGTGTTGATGTTGAAGTACGGCGTGCCGCCGATGCCGTTGGCGAGGTCGGTCAGGATATTGACCGCTTGGCTGCCGCTCCAATTGCCGTACCAGATGTAGTAGACGTTCACTCCGGCCGAGGAGTTGAGCACTGGACCACCGTGATAGTCGATGCCGTTGCTCTTGGTATGACCGCCGCCGCCGCCGCCGCCGCCATGGCTGCCGCCTTTGGCTTGGTTGACTGCCCAGCCCTTGCCGGTGGGGACCAACTCGTTGTTGTTCCCATGCCTCTGCGTCGGTGCGTGGCCCTGACGGACCACGGTGGCGAAGGCGCCGGCCGCGATCAGGCCCATCGAGAGCGCGAACACGGTGCTCCAGCCTTTGACATTCATAACGTTCTTCCTCCTCTTCTGCCGGTTTAGATAGCAGTCCCCTGGCTCGGCGCGACCGCAAATGCGGGTCCTCGCCGTAAAACGGCGTCCACGAGTCGGCAGATGTCTCGGTAGCTCCGTTCCATCGCAGGGTTCAATTGGATTAGCGCAATCTACCCCGGCCTATGGAGAATTGTCAAGAGGCGAAAATCGGGCGTGGCCCGAAGGCCCCTGGGCCCATTGGAATGCACCCCGAGGATCGTGCGTTACGAGAGACGGAGGATCGAAGCAAGCGATGGATACCGCGGTTGTTCGTGACGAGCACGTCGTCGCCACCAAATACTGGCACCAGCTCGAGGATGGGCGCATCCAGTGCGACCTTTGCCCTCGCTTCTGCAGGTTGCGCGAAGGTCAGCGCGGCCTCTGCTTCGTGCGCGCGCGGCTCGATGACGAGATCGTTTTGACCACCTATGGCCGCTCGTCGGGTTTCTGCGTCGACCCGATCGAAAAGAAGCCGTTGAACCACTTTCTTCCCGGGACCTCGGTCCTCTCCTTCGGTACCGCGGGCTGCAATCTGGCGTGCCGCTTCTGTCAGAACTGGGATATCTCCAAGTCACGGGAGATCGACACCTTGGCGGACGAGGCCTCGCCCGAGACCATCGCCCGCGCCGCCGAGCGGCTGGGGGCGGCGAGCGTCGCCTTCACTTACAACGATCCGGTGATCTTCCTCGAGTATGCGCTGGACGTGGCGCGCGCCTGCCACGATCGCGGGATCAAGACCGTGGCGGTGACGGCGGGGGAGATCTGCCCCGAGCCGCGGCGCGAGTTCTACCGTTTCATGGACGCGGCCAATGTCGACTTGAAGGCGTTCACGGAGGATTTCTATCGCAAGATTTGCGGCGCTGAGCTAGCGCCGGTGCTGGAGACTCTGCGCTACTTGAAGCATGAGACCGAGGTCTGGTTCGAGATTACGAATCTGATGATTCCGGGCGAGAACGACTCGGACGAGGAGGTCGATCGGATGACCCGCTGGATCGCCGAGGAGCTCGGTCCGGATGTACCCCTCCATTTCACCGCCTTCCACCCAGACTGGAAAATGCGTGACCATCCACCCACGCCCACCGCGACGCTGATTCGAGCGCGCGACATCGCTCTCGGCAACGGCCTCAACTACGTCTATACCGGGAACGTGCACGACCGCGAGGGTGGAACCACCTACTGTCCCTCGTGCGGCGAGGCGGTGATCGAGCGCGACTGGTTCGAGCTGCGAGCCTGGCGTTTGACCGACGACGGCCGCTGCAGAGCGTGCGGAACCTCGATCCCCGGGCGCTTCTCCGGCCCCGCCGGCACCTGGGGCTCCCGCCGCCTGCCCGTCCGCCTGCGCGACTTCGCTAGCGCGTAAGCCTGACGCTCGCCGCCAGCCAGACTCCCGCGATCGCCAATCCAAGGGCGAGAAGCACGAGCCCCAGGCCGCTCTCGGTGGGGATCTCCGTTGCCGCCTGCGCAATGGCGGTGAAGCGGGCCGTCGCTGTCGTCTGGTCGAGCTTCGGATCCGTATCGTCCGCGGCCACGGTCGCGGTGTTGACGATTGTTCCCTGCTTGAGGACGTTGACCACCACATCGCAGTTGATCGAGCCATTGTAGGCCAGGGTCCCCACCGTCCAGGTCACCGTTCCGCTGGAGCTCGAGGCGCAGCTCGAAGAGGCGAAGGAGACCTCGGACGGAAGTGGGTCGGTGACCATGACGTGGGTGGCGGGACCGGGGCCCTGGTTGGTGAGCGACAGGCGGTAGGTCGCCTGGTGGTTGACGTGTGGAACCGCCGGAGCGAGGAGCGTCTTGCTCAACACCAGAGTGGCGTTGACGCCGGTGACATTAATCGACACCGTGCCGCTCGCGCTGTGGTTGGTCTGGTCCTCGGCGACGTAGCCGAAGGTGTCCGTGACGTTTTGCCCTTGGCGCAACGCCTGAAGGGTCGCCGAGCCGCGTGGGTCGTAGGTGAAGGAGCCGTCGGCGTT
>Ga0102953_1001441_pt1 | contig 15123 bp, 12 predicted proteins | sample SalPon2A_C_D2_MG_FD_78509 | JGI IMG/M metagenome (GOLD analysis project Ga0102953, IMG submission 78509) | Soil microbial communities from South San Francisco under conditions of wetland restoration - Salt Pond MetaG R2A_C_D2_MG | ecosystem: Environmental > Terrestrial > Soil > Wetlands | place... | reverse complement strand
GCGCTCTTCAGTACCTGTTTGGCAAGGCTTCTCTCAGGGGCATCCCCCCACACACCGGGGCCGGTAAGCTGCATGGCACCATATCCCAGTCTGTTTACTTCATGTTCTCCACCGATTTTAAAAGTAAGTGCGGTTTGATCGGTCATCTTTTCCATCGTGATAAATTTTTACGTTTTGAATGATTTGCAATGTCCTCAAATACTATCTGTCATCCGACGGACCAGTCAATTAAATACTTTCTGCTGAAGGTCTGTCCTGATGTGTTTATCTGTATTCACAACGCATCATTAAAGGCATTCCAACCCGTCATCGTTCCCGGATTACGTATCCTGATTAGCAGCTATGCCTCTTCATTCCTGCATCGATAATATGTGCGGAATATCCCCCAGAGATTTGACAATTTCGTACGAAAAAATCCCCTTACCGCCAGTCCTGACTTTCAGATTGACGCTGAGTAATCACGCGGTCCTCTTTTGAATTGGGATGCGAAATAACCAGAAATTCGAGGCTATTGTTCGATTTATTGAATACCTGATGGGGTAAAAGTGACCGGACTTCGATTCCTTCATATTGATTGAACCGATGGATTTTGCCCTCTATCTCAATTTCCATGACCCCAGGAAGAGTAAAGAAAAATTGCGTTGCTTTGTTATGATAATGCCTGACCTCACTTGTACCCTATGACGAACCCAGATAATGGCAAAAAGCTGTTGAGACCCGGGCCATCACCTATGAGAGTAACTTAAATCAGTTATACTGATCCGTAAACAAAGCTTTCTCCATGATATAATCTTCCATCAGGAGCGAAATTCCTATCAGAACATTTTCGCAGCCGGTTTTACAAAATCCAAGTTTTTCATACATCGCTAAAGCCGGATCGCCCCTGTCGACGTTCAGGACCAATATATGGTTATTGTTCTCTCTTGCAATCTTCGAAACCTTATCGATGAGCAGTTTTTCGATACCCGTATCCTGCTCAGACGGGAGAATAAAAATTTTATGGATTTTCGTCTTTGATAACCCACGATAACCGGTCTCATAGGTTGCATAACCCAAATAACGGGTATCATCGGCAGCCAGACAAACCTTTTGCCTTTTATCACGAGGCTGTTTCATTAATGATGTGATGCCATACATCATTTCAAGCATGTAACCGGTCTGGGCCTCTGTAGATGCTTTTCCAAATGCATCTGACCAATCCTGATTCGTAGTCCAGCGAATAGCCTGATAATCTTTTTCCGATGCTTCAACTATGTTTACCATGGGAGTATATTTACAGTAAATGGAACAGGTCAATTATTCGGTATTCCTTGCAATATTAACATACACCATCACTCTCAGATGGGAAATGTTTTTGCGATATTATGGCATATACTGTGGTATGCTTTATACAAGCGTTGGCGACTTACATTGTTGATCCGCAAAATGGACCTTAGAGCTGGCCAGCGGTGTCAATCTTTGGGTTTGTAATTGAAAGGAATTAAAGCCCCCACACGGTAATTATCCCAATTGCCAGCCAGAGATACTGATATGGGATTGAGCAGATTTCCATTTGAATCCACAAAAAAATACTTAGGTTTCAATTTGATGATCTCCGATTCAGTAGCTTCGTACCTGACCGACACATCATTATCGATCCGAAATCCGGTCAGGGGTACATTGCTTAGCCCTCTCTTAGCTAATTCTTCCTGGTTCTTTTTGTTACTCAGCCGATAGATCCCCCACTTGTATCTGTAACCATCCTTTAGTGCCGCGTTGTGATACAATGCAAAGAGAAAATGACGTATTGAGTACTTGTATGCTGTTTCCCTGTTTGTCTTCCACTCGTTAAGCTGCATCGGCGAAGACGGCTTCATCTCCTTGAAAAAGGGGTATATTTTATATGTTCCTGTTTCACCATGCCATCTGAAAGATATCAACTTTATGCGCATCCGGTATCCGAGCGCATTATTTATGATTATAAGCGCACTATCTGTGCGGGCAACTAAATCACCGGTTTTATGGTCTATGGTAAAATCGAGCACTTCCGGGTTCACGATTACGCATTGATCGGCAAACTCTGAACTTCCCAGAAACTCATCCTTAAATACCTGAAGCCTCCTTTTCCATTTCTTCGGGTAGGTACCTGTCACCTGTACTTCCTTCATATTGTATACGTGTGGTTCCAGATCGGTCTCCGCTTTGGCAATTTGATTTTTACCAAGCACAACTCTTCTCTCCACAGCAATATACCCTATCCTTGTGAAAACCAACGGGTAGACACCCGGGGCGATACCTTCCAGCTTGAAAAATCCTTCATTATTGGTAGATGTACCAATTGTAGAACCATTTATATAGACATTGACATTCGCTAACGGCTCTCCTGTTTTATGGTCTTTTACGGTTCCCTCAATAATACTACCATTCTGGGCATATCCATCAGCAAAGAGGACGAGGGTGAAAAGAATCGTTATAAGAGTAATACGCTTCATATAGACCAAAAGCCGGTACTTATTCTAACAACGTATATTTAAGAAATAAGACAGAGATTTTCTAATAAGAAACTGCAACTAATAAACTTTCAGAAAACCAGTTCTATTTCCTTCAAACTGAACGGCTATCGGTTTACAAACTATGCGTACATACTACCGGAATTATTTGTTTCTGATCGGTCCGTTTTTTCGGAGATCCAATCAGGCATTTACCGTCGATATATCTGCTCTATATCAGTCCGTGTCTCCGGTGCCGGCACCTGTCGATTTTTTCATCATTGCATACTGCTGCGGCGTCATATTCTTCATTTGCTCCAGAAACGCGACGATGTCCTGTATCTTTTGATCGGAATGAGTCTTTCCAAAGGATGGCATTCCGGTGCTTTTGATCCCGTTTTTTATTACCCAGAAAAGATTTTTAGCAGGCATTTCTTTCGCCGATCTTGCCAAATCCGGCGGATGAGGATCCAGTCCCTTACCTCCATCTCCCCTCTTAACACCAGGAGCTCCGTGACAGCCCACACACATCTCGTTATAGCGTTTAAAGCCATGTGCAATCATTGTGCTGTCAGCTAAGTCAGGCATCTTAATGTTTGCGGCATGATGCTCGACGGAACGGTCGCTCGTAGTGGAAAGAGCCCACGTCATAATGCCAGGATCCGGAGTCATCACCGACACATTATAAAAGCCGGAATAGATAAAAATGATCCCAAGCACGATTTCAGCCAGAAGCGTCGCAATGATAATTTTCAGGGTTTTCATTAGTAGTATCCATTAGTCATCAATTTCATATCTCGCAACGAACGTGTGACCCGTATAATTCCCTGCCAGTTCTGTTACAAGAAGAAAACACCCCGGCCACCGCACAATACGGTGGCCGGGGTGTGGGTGTTCGGGCAATTATTCAACTTGTAATTGTTCCAATTCATATAAAAAACCCGGTGAAAGTCCCATTTAGTTATTCAGGGGTAAATCACCCAATTGATATAACCATGTCCCAGGTTATGCAACGAATTCCGGTTGTCGAATTGCTTGTTGAACAGAAAATCCATTAAAAAAATCACGGCGAGTTTTAGGGCGTTGATTGTGGAACACTGCCGCTCAACTGTTGGAGATCTCCTTTCAAATTGATGGTCATTGATGCCTGCAGACTTGCCAGTGCTTCTTTTTTATCAATACCCGGGTAGCGACGTTTGGAGAAAATATTGGTCCCGCAAAAGGTAGGCCGGCGGACCTTAAACGTTGCTGAATCGCAGCTGAATTTTTTTTAAGGGGGGCGAGCGGTAAATTATAGAAGTGACGACGGGGCTTTAGCCCTTTAAACAGCGAGACCGGATTGGATGATTGATGACATCGATCGCAGTGGGTATCTTCTGCAAAAGATCAAAAACACATGACCGGTTCCGGATGCATGTATTACTTGTAGAAGACGAAAAAAAGACGGTCTCTTTTCTCCATAAAGGACTCACTGAAAAGGGTGTCACCCTTGATGTGGCCGAAGATGGACCTGGCGGCTTATCACTTGCCTGTAAAAATCGTTATGACCTCATCATCCTTGATGTCATGCTCCCGGGTTACGACGGGTGGACCGTGCTTGAAAAGCTGAGAGCCGATGGCCGGAACACACCGGTGCTCTTTCTTACGGCGCGCGATGCTGTGGATGATCGCGTAAAAGGGCTGGAACTGGGTGCCGATGACTACCTTGTAAAACCGTTTGCCTTTTCAGAGCTGCTTGCCCGTATTCATGCCGTAACACGCCGGCAGAATCAGACGAAACCCTCAATCATTAGTGCCGGTGATCTTCGGGTCGATTATACCCACCATGAAGTAACCCGCGAACAATCCATTATCGATCTGACTCCCAAAGAATTTGAATTACTAAGCCTGTTTGTCCAACGGAAAGGAGAAGCTCTATCGCGACGCACGATTGCCCGAGAAGTATGGGACATCGATTTCGATACAGGTACCAATGTCGTGGATGTCGCAATTCGGCGATTAAGGGCCAAGGTGGATGATCCGTTTGGCCGGAAACTAATACATACGATACGGGGAGTCGGTTATGTTTTCCAGGAATTCTAAAAAAACATATCTCAAATCCGGAGATACAGACGAACACCAGGTTCATGCAACCTGGTCGATAACACAGCGTCTGATGATCCTTTATATAACCTCTTTGGTTTGTATTCTCGGGGTAACTCTTTTTTTGCTTTTCCATGACGTAAAACAGAATCTTCAGTCCCAGGATTACCGGTTTCTGGTAAATAAGGTCCAAATAGCAAGGGCTATTCTCAAAGATGCGGGTGATCCGCGTAATCGACTGGAAGAGGAAGTGGTAGTGGAAAGTGATGCCATGCAATTTGCCAAGTATTACAGCCGGATTGCGGACGACAAGGACCACACGGTTATCCAGTCTATGAACTTCTCGCATATTCTTAAAAAATCTGCATTCCCCGGACCCGTCGGAGTAAAGGCTAAACCGATTAAAGGCGTCCGGTGGCAGGCAGCCAACGGCAAGTGGTACCTGCTGGTATCGGCGTTGGCTACCGACAACCGGGACGGAAGAAATCCCTACCTGATACAAATTGCCCTGGACATTTCCTATGAGCGTGCCTTGATCGATGATTATAAACGAGTGATGATCATCGTATTGATAGCCGGTTTCCTGCTGGCAGGTCTCCTGGGTGTGATAATCACTCGAAAAGGGCTGCAGCCGCTGAACGAGATCACCCGGGCCATTGGCAAGATCTCCTCAAACAGGCTTCACGAACGTATTGGTTCCAAACCCTGGCCGGAGGAATTGGTTGTGCTGGCCGAGTCTTTTGATGGTATGCTTACCCGACTGGAGGATTCTTTCCTGCGTTTGCGACAATTTTCAGCGGACCTGGCACATGAACTGCGTACTCCGATTCATAATCTTATTGGTGAGACGGAAGTCGCTCTCGGTAAGAACCGTACTGCCGGGGATTACCGCAGGGTCCTTGAATCAAACATGGAGGAATATGAGCGACTGGTCACCATGATCGAAAGTCTGTTGTTCCTCGCCCGGGCTGATAAAACCGAAATCAGCATTCATAAAAAAAATATGGATGCCCGGGAATCTCTGGTATCCATCATTGATTTCTACAAACCACTGTGCGATGAAAGCCATCTATCGATTGCCTTAGAGGGGGATGGTCAGGTAAGTGCAGATCCCGTTCTTTATCGCAGGGTGATTAATAACGTTATCAGTAATGCCGTGAAATTCACCCCGGACCATGGGGCCATCAATCTTATCATTCGTAACCAATCGGACGATACAGAAATAGAAATTAACGATTCAGGATGTGGGATAGCACGGGATGATCTCACCCATATTTTCGACCGATTTTACCGTGCGGATCGATCACGGACCGGCAGCAAGGATGGCTCAGGCCTTGGATTATCGATTGTAAAGGCTATCATGAAGCTTCATAAGGGAGAAGTGACCATCACCAGCGAGCCTGGCCAAGGTACACGGGTATTGCTGCGTTTTCCATTGGGTGACTGACGTCTCAGGAAGAATAGAACACGGACGACACAGATGACGCGGACTTCGCCCGCCGAAGGATGAGAAGAATGGGAGGAATTGAAAAGGATTACGTCCCCCCGAAGGCGGATTCTCACAAACAAGAATTAAAGATAGCCCCTCTCCATGCATACGGAGATAGCTTGTCCCAAATGCCTTCGGGAGGTTGGGGTGAGGTACAGCACGGGATGTCATTCCGATGCATTCCCGCTTGCCGGGAATACGTAGAATCCCGTTCGTGACGGGCAGCGATCCTTTAAGTGTCTTTACAGGCTCGGTGCCATGATATACGAGATCCTACTTTTTTCGGTAAACAGAAAAAAATCAGGATGACAGTGGTAGTGAATGGGTAGAACTGAATTAAGCAAGAAAGTAACGCTGCCCCTCCCAATCTTCTACAATCTTTGACGGTTTTGTCAGCCTACGTACTGCTTTGTAACTGCATGAAACAAATACGCCCCGACGGAATCCCTATTTTGTAATCCAATTGTAATGGCGTTCCAATAGCTGTTTCGATAGTTTACATATCAATATCATTTATAATACCGCAAACTCCTGCCAATAAGGAAGTTAGCATGGTATCAGGCAGCTATGGATAATTACAAACTGAACCGGATCTGGATTCTTTTGATTTTCACCGGTCTGGTTGCATGCAACCGGTCCCGATCCGATAAACACTCCGAAAAATTACCGTCTGATACGACGCAGACCCGGATAGCAAATCCCGGAGTAAAAATCAATCTGCAGACACAGAAGCTGGAAGGAATTCGTGTGGCTCGTCCTGATTCGGGTAGTTATCAGGAACACCTCGATGCCTACGGAGTCGTTCTCTCGCCGGCAGGACTGGTTACTTTGCAAAACCAGTATGTCAAAGAAACCCAGCTCATTCGCAAATATAAAGCACAACTCCAGGTCAGCCACCAAGAGTACAAGCGACTGGACACCCTTTACCGGCACCATAGTACATCACAGGAAGACTACCAGACTGCCCGTATGGAATGGGTTTCGGATCAGGCGGATCTGGCGGAGTCGAAACAGGATCTTCGTTCGCTTGTTGATAGTAGTCGGCAAGTCTGGGGACCGGTGATCACCCATTGGTTACAGACTAACAACAATGTCATTCAACGCATCATCAGACAGCGGACCTGGCTTGTTCAGGTCACTCCTGCCGGACCAATCCATGTTCACGAGACCTTTCCACCAAAAGAAGTGTCTGTTGGTGTTACCAAACAACAAATGTTTCCTGCACGGTTTATCTCGCCATCTCCGGGGTTGGATCCGCAATTCCAGCATACGGGCTATTATTACCTGGTCAACCATTCACCGGTCATTTTGGCTCCGGGAACGAATGTAATTGCCGAAGTGCCGGTTGGAAAAAAACAGCCTGTTATTGTTATTCCCGATTCAGCCGTGGTTTGGTGGCAGGGTGAACCATGGATTTATATAAAGCGAGGCACCAAACAATTTGATCGATATTCAATGGCTGGCGTCCCATTCAGCGACAGCCATTGGTATGTTGGAACAGATATTATTCCGATTCATCATAGTGACAACCTGGTGGTATCCGGCGTTCAGTTTCTATTGGAAAAGGAGTTGCTGGCTGGTGTCCCAACAGTTTCTGCGGGAGAAAATGATGGAGATGACGACTGATGGAATCCCGCGGTATCCTCTCTCGCATCGTTCGTTTTTCCCTGAAATACAAAGGCATCATCATTGCCCTGGCAACGGTCCTGGTGCTTTATGGCGCTTATCTCCTTACCAGGGTGCGATATAAAATATTCCCTGATTTCGCCCCGCCGGAAGTTGTCATCCAAACCGAGGCACAGGGACTCTCACCGGTTCAGGTAGAACAACTGGTTACCCAGCCTATCGAAAATGTACTGAACGGATCCCGCGATTTGAAGTCGATGCGATCGGGTTCCATCCAGGGGATATCTGTGATTACCCTCACCTTCAGGGACAACAGCGATATCTATCGCGACCGGCAAATCATTGCCGAACGGTTAAGTACCGTTGCAAGTTCACTGCCTCAGGAAGTCAAAGCGCCGGTTATGACTCCGCTGACCTCCACTATGCGCAGGATACTGGTCATTGGATTAACTTCCCCCGATAAATCGGGGCGGTCGTTAATGAAGCTGCGAACCATTGCACAGTGGACGATTAAACCACAGCTTCTGGCTGTTCCCGGCGTGGCAAGTGTTCCCGTTTTTGGGAAGGAGGTGGAAGAGCTGCAGATCCAGTTAAAGCCTGATGCCATGTATCGTTATCATATCTCGTTAGGAGAGATCGTGGCCGCGGCCAGGGAAGCCACCGGTGTGCGGGGAGCCGGATTTATCGATACAGGCAATCAACAGGTCACCCTTAAAGTTTCCGGTCAGTCAGCAACCCCGGATGAAATAGAACATACCGTGATTCGTCATGATAATGGTGAAAACGTCACGCTGGGTGATGTAGCCGATGTCAGGATTGGTTACGCTCCGCCGGCCGGTTCGGCAACCATCAATGGAAAAGATGGCGTCATTTTAAATGTCGTTTCGCAGTACGGAGCCAATACCATTGAGGTCACACACAGGGTTGAGAAAGCTCTGAAAAGTTTGGAGCCGGGGTTAAAAGCCCAACATGTGGAGTTGTACAGTCATCTGTTTCGTCCCGCCAACTTCATACAAACGGCCATCCACAACCTGGATACGGATCTGTTGCTTGGTGGATTGCTGGTTATCATTGTCCTGTCATTATTCCTGTTCAATCTCCGCACTGCCGCTATTTCCTGTGCGGCCATTCCTATTTCGTTGTTAACAGCAATTATCATCCTGGACAAATTCGGACTTTCCCTGAATACGATGACGCTGGGTGGCCTGGCCATCGCGATCGGCGAAGTGGTAGATGATGCGGTCATCGATGTGGAAAATATCCTCCGGAGACTGCTCGAAAATCGTCATGCTGAGCGTCCACGGCCGGCGGTCAAGGTCGTTTTTGATGCCTCTCTCGAAGTTCGCAGTGCCGTGGTTTATGCCACATTTACCGTGATCCTGGTTTTCCTTCCGATTCTGTCCATTTCCGGAGTGGCCGGGAAACTGTTTGCGCCACTGGGCATTGCTTATATCCTGGCTATTCTTGCTTCCTTACTCGTTGCTGTCACGCTTACCCCGGCACTGAGCCTGATCTTACTGCAAACAAAAAAGATCACCCGGGCCGAACCTCCACTTGTTATGTGGCTGAAACGAAAATACATCTCGTTGCTTCGTGTGGTGGAACACTATCCCCGGCTGATCATGGCTGGCGTTGTCTGTCTGATTATTGTGGGATTGGCTGTCCTGCCCTTCTTAAACGAACAGTTTCTGCCGGAATTAAGAGAGGGACATTACGTGGTTGAGATGAATCTTTTGCCGGGCAGTTCGATCACACAATCCGAAGCCCTTGGCCGAAGAGTTGGCCGGGCCCTGCTCAAGCTGCCCTATGTTCGTGCCTTTGCCCAAAAAATCGGTCAGACCCGGGAAGCAGAAGACATCAACGGTCCCCACCAAAGTGAGATCGATCTGGACCTGAAGCCGATTCCCAAAGGCGAGTATGATAAGGCACAAAACGCTATTCGCAACACATTGTCCAAATTCACCGGTGCGACATTTACTCTTGAAACCTTTCTGACCGAACGAATTGATGAAACCCTCTCCGGATATACTGCTGCAGTGGTTGTTAATATTTTCGGTAATAATCTTAAAGTGCTTGGTGAGAAGGTAACGCAAATCCGGGATCTGCTTAACAGGTTGCCCGACGCGCGTGATGTACGCATACAGTCACCGCCCAGCACGCCCCATCTGGTGATCCGGCTACGCAAAAAAGCCCTGGAGCGCTGGGGGTTCACCCCTGTCGAAGTAATGAATAAATTCGGCATTTTTTATAAAGGGTTGACCGTCGGCCAGGTTTACAAAGGTAACCGGACTATTGATGTCACGATGATTTTAAACAACAAATTGCGTAAAAGCTTGTCGGCGGTCGGTAGCCTCCCGTTAATGAGCCCGACGGGTACTTTTATAAAGGTGGATCAATTAGCGGATATCTATGAAGCATCCGGGCCCTATTCCATCTTGCATGAAGGTGCCCGTAGGGTTCAGGTGGTCACCTGCAATGTGGCCGGTGGCAATGCAAGTGCTTTTGTTAGCCGGGCACAGAAAGAGATCCATAGCAAAATCAGGTTCCCGGCCGGTACCTATGTTACATTTACCGGTACAGCAGAAGCACAAGCGCAATCCCGCAGGGATTTGTTGATGTACAGCCTGATAGCTCTGACCGGCATTATTATCATCCTCTCCGTTGTGATGAGACATTATCGCAATTTATTGTTGATCATCCTCAATCTTCCCTTTGCCCTGGTTGGCGGGGTATTGGCAGCATGGATGACTGGTGGTAGTTTGTCGTTGGGGTCGATGGTTGGTTTCGTAACTCTGTTTGGAATCACCTTACGAAACGGGATCATGATGATTTCTCATTTCCAACATCTGGTGAATGTGGAAGGTCATAGCTGGAATTTTGACACGGCCATTAAAGGTGCCTCAGAACGGCTGGCCCCGATTTTGATGACCGCACTGGTTACCGGGCTCGGTCTGTTACCTCTTGCTCTGGGCAGTGGTGCCGCCGGCCGGGAAATTGAAGGTCCGATGGCGGTAGTGATCCTGGGCGGGTTGATCACATCCACAGTACTTAATCTGCTTGTGTTGCCGACACTATCTTTGCGGTATGGACGGTTTGAAAATCTGCTGGCTGAAGATGCTTTAGGGGAAGGTTCCGAAAAGAAATGAGGATACCATTATACCATTTCAGGTGTAATGATCGCAACTATGATTTAGTCAGGAAGATATAATTGAAGAGTGGGAAAAAAGTTAGCAGTATGAGTGGTGAATGATTGACCATGACTCGTTATAAGAATTCCATTAGACTTTCCGGGCGACAATCTTTTTAAAAATCCCTGATCCATTCAGGACCTGTATACTTTCAATCGTCCAGCCGGATTTCTGAACATTAGCTACTGTTTCCCGGGCGATATGGACGCCGGTCAGGTAATGAAAGGGCCTGTCAAGCTCTCTCATGAATCCCCTGAGTCCGGACGAATCGGCAGCCATATGTTCGAGCAGGTGTAATTCTCCCCCGGGACGTGTAACTCTCAGGGCATCGGAAAGTCCGCGCACCGGATCGGGCACAGAACAAAAAACGAAAGTGGCAACCACGGCATCGAAAGTATCATCTTCAAAAGTGAGATCCTGAGCGTCCATAATGACAGGAACTGCATGAATATCTTCAACCGGATTTGCTTTAAGCCTTTTCTCATATCGACCAAGCATTGCCGGCGTCAAATCGATGGCGGCGATTTCCATATCGGATCGATAATAAGGAATATTTTTGCCGGTACCTGCTCCGATTTCCAGGATGTCGCCGGACGGTAAACCCGCCCAAAGCTGCTTTCTCCAGTCTTGATATGCCCACCTTTCAATTGGCCATTCCATGATGTCGTAGACGTGAGAAAAGAGGGAATAACGATTTCTCACATGACTGGTGGCCCTTCGGTCAACCTGGTAGTCGTTTTGCACTTTAGTTGTTGTCATTGTGATTATTCCTCAGATTTTTCGCTCATGATATAGCCGTTCAACTTTATGTTACATGTTCAATGATTATCCGGTAATTAATGCTACCCTGTTTATCTGAAGCGTGGCAAAGTCATAATTACCTTATCAATCCGTTCTCTCTTCACTTATGGGTCATCATTTTACCTCTCAGTGTTAATTCCTATACTCAATATACCATACCCCCCTATAGTATGTCAACTAAAATTATTTTAAGGTTCAGGTATGTATGGAAGGATGGCTGTTTCGATGAATGAATGACAAACTCCCGCACAATCACTCATTCATCCATCCATCCATCCATTCAATCTTGAAGTTACAATCACATCCTTATGTAGCTACTCAAAAAGAGGTCATACTTGCGAACGCTCGGTCAAAGTCTCTCTCCAAATTCATTTTCCCCTTCCAGGGCATTCGGGATAACACAACCCACTGTATTCGTATTCATCCGGCATGAATCCATCAGTTCCGTCAATACTTTTAAAATCTTCTCCAGGTCTTAAATCTTTCGAGTCACATCGTGAACTTTGTTTGTGAGTTGATAGCAGTTCTGGCAAATCGTAGATCAACTCGACCCACTGTTAGCCACTACGGAGTTTAACCTGAGAAAACTCCTATAGGAGCAAGGAAGCTTTTTATCATTATTTTTCGTTGATATTCTTGCTGACATCTCCTACGAAGAATTTGTCCCTTTCTTCTTTTCCTACTCGTTCGATGATTTAAAGGGACCGATCAACTAATATTCAGTTTTGTCTTGTTTTCAAATTCAATGACGAAATAACGTGCCATCCCTACAAGACTCGTAAAATCCGTTTTTAGCACAAGAATGTGTGGTTTACCGGCTGAAATATTGAATACATTGCCTTCCTCAAGTGGATGTTCGGTGCCATTCATTTTCAGCACTGCCTCCTTTTTTGCACGATAATCATTGCTTCGCCAGTTCGTGATGCGGAGGCATCGTCATTCCGGCCCTTCCGGTAATTTGTAAAGCCTTTACGGTGCTCCCGGATCTCAGCACTTCCAATTCAGGCATCGTTTTCTTTATAGTGTTTAAAGTTGTATTTAAGTACGACGACTACATTCAGGAGTTAGCGGAAACAGCGGCCTCATCATCCCACTCTTCTTTGAGATATTCGCGCTTATGCTCCACTTCGGCCCATTCTTCCGCATCAGGTAGCGGATCCTTAGCTTCATTGATTACCTGCGTGGTCCACTTCTGTGAGAGTCTGTCATTCAGCTCAATATAGTCTTCCCATTCTTCAGGGACCTCGTCGTCGGGATAGATCGCATTCACCGGACATTCGGATACACAGGCATCACAATCGATACATTCATCCGGATTAATGGCTAAAAAGTTAGGTCCTTCCCGGAAAGCATCAACGGGACAAACGGCTGCACAATCAGTGTATTTACACCGGATACAAGGTTCAGTTACTACGTAAGCCATAGTTCATCGCAATTATAGAGTTTTGGGTTGCTTAAAAAACAACGTATCGTTTGGCAAAACCATTTTCAACTATAAAAACTATTATAATAGATTTTATTGTTTTATCACTGTAAGATAGTTACTTTGGAAATGACCTGAATGATGGAAAGGAGTAACAATGGTGAATACAAATCAAAATCTGATTTCTTTGGCTACCGTGACACCGGATACGACCATCGCTCAAATTATCTCAGCCGATCCTAAATCCGGTTATCTCTTGGGATCAATTGACGTACAGGTCTCCGGCGATGGAATGAGAAATAGGTATGGCAGTGGGTTAGAAAGAACTGCATTTCCAGCACTGGACAACTTATTAAGCAAAAGATCAGACGTTTATAATCTGTTTACACAAAACTGAATAAAGATGATCCGCCATGTTTTATGATACAAAAAAAGAATTACTTGATCTGATAAAACGACAAGGTTCTCTCTCACTGGATCAGGCTGTTAGACATACGAAATTAGGGAAGACCGCGCTGAGGGGCCATATACTACAGTTGGAACGGGACGGATATGTAACACATGAAACCGTCCGATCAGGTCCCGGTCGACCCAGCATGCGATATCAGCTAACCAAGAAAGGGGACCGCCTTTTTCCGTCTTATGAGTCTGCACTTATCAAAGGACTGATTGAGTTCCTTAAGTCGAGGGATGATGAAGAGACCCTTAAATTATTTTTTGAAGGTTTCTGGAATGAGCGTTTTGTTAAGGCAAAGAGACGTATGAATGAAGCCTCGGACAATGATCCCGAACTGCGATTAAAAGCATTGGCACAGATGCTCGAAGAGGAGGGATTCATGCCCGAACTGAAGCTTGATAAAAAAGACAAGCAGCTAACGGTCAAAGAATGTAACTGTCCTTTTGGAGAAGTGATAAAAGAGACGCGCCTGCCTTGCAAGCTCGAGGCTATGTTTTATAGAAAGTTGCTTAATGAGCAGACCAGGAGAACAGCCCATATTGCCGAAGGTGATTCCTCTTGCACATATGATATTCCAATGAATGAAGGATGGACAATAAAAGGACCATCCTAAAATCTGTCCGGAAAAGTTGGGCTACTATGATTTTACACGATTTAGCAACATTTGTAGATAACACAGAATTTGATGACTTGTCCGAACATGCGGTTGGGCAGCTGCAAATACGTCTCCTCGATTCATTAGGAACGGCTATCGGAGCTCTGGAAGGTGCGCCTGTGAGGGCCCTGCGAGTGACAAGAACGGGTGCTCTTTCCAATTGGAAAGGGCTCGCCTATCCACATACTGTTTTTGGAGAAGCACATCAAATCGAGAAAAGTGACTATGAAGGCTTCCATACCCGGCCCATGAGCTGGGAAACGGTAACTCAAAAATTTGAAGCGCTGGCTGAGCCTCATACTTCGTCCACTTTGCGCGAACAAATAAAAGAAACGGTTAAAAATTTTGAGAAAAATAAGGTGACCGATCTTATGAGGTTACTGAAAAATGTAAAGACCGGTCATTAACGCCGGATCGAATAATTATGGAGAAAGACATACCCGTCAGACGGCTTAGATTGATTAATCCCGAATTAACGCAATATCCTGAAGCCGTCAGATGGGTATCGTAAAGCCTCCTGTAAACCAAGAAGAATACTATTATGGCTAACGATAAAACTTTCGACTTTTTAAATAAAAACGAACGGGCGGCCAAGCCCAGAAGCATCGGTGTTACCGAAATCCGCGGCCCCTATTATGCCGTGATGGGCAAACGCTACCTGAAGGATATTATGGAAACGATGGGAGAATATGTTGATTCACTGAAATTTTCGGGCGGATCCTTTTCGCTCATGCCCAGAAAGGCGGTGACTGAACTGATCGACATTGCCCACGAACACGACGCGTTGGTATCCACCGGCGGTTTTATAGAATGGGTACTGACCCAGGGTAAAGAAGCCGTTGACAACTACATCGAGACCTGCAAAGATTACGGCTTCGATATTATCGAGTTATCGGCAGGATTCATTACGCTGCCCACCGACGACTGGCTGCGG
>Ga0102953_1001440_pt1 | contig 15123 bp, 9 predicted proteins | sample SalPon2A_C_D2_MG_FD_78509 | JGI IMG/M metagenome (GOLD analysis project Ga0102953, IMG submission 78509) | Soil microbial communities from South San Francisco under conditions of wetland restoration - Salt Pond MetaG R2A_C_D2_MG | ecosystem: Environmental > Terrestrial > Soil > Wetlands | place... | reverse complement strand
GGCTCCGGTTCCCGTCCGTCGTCCACGTCCAGGACACCCCCGTGTCTGCGCGACCATACCTGCGTGAACTCGGCCCCCACGAAGAAGAGCTGCGCCGAGAAGTAGACCCAGGCGAGAAAAGCCACCACCGAGGCTCCAGGGCCGTAGTAGGAGGTCCACGACGAATGGGCGATGAGCTGCGCCACAAGGACCTTTCCGAGGACGAAGAGCACGGCGGTGCCGAACGCCCCCACCCACACGCTGGACCATTCGACGCGCACCTCGGGAAGGGTGCGGAACACGGCGCCGAAGAGCAGTCCCACCATGAGGATCGAGACCGCGACGTCCACGCTCTGGAGGAGGACGGAGCTCAAGGGTATCGAGTCCCTCAGGAAGCGCGACATGACGCTCACCACGGAGGTGACGAGAAAGGACAGCACCAGAAGCAACCCCGTGACACCGATCATGACGAATCCCCTCCACCGGGTGCGCAGGAACGCCACGACGTGGTCCCCGAAGCTCTGGGCGCCCTCCTGGACACCCCAGATCGCGTTGAGCGCGCCGCGGATGTTGGCGAAGACGGCGGTGGCACCGAATACGAGGATCGCCACGGTGATCAGGGAGGTCGGGGACAGGAGGTCCGGGGGCTGCGCCACGGACATGACGGTGGCGGCCGTATCGGCGGCCCGGTCTCCCACGAACTGCCGGATGGCGTCCAACACCGCAGGCGTTACCGCCTCGTCGGCCAGGATCGTCTGGAAGATGCCCACCAGGATGGCGAGGAGCGGGCCGAGAGACAGGAGCACGTAGTAGGAAAGGGCGACGCCGCGCTCCATGACGCCGTCCTCGAACCACTCGACGACGGTCTCGCCCAAGACGTCGCGGACCTCCTTCGTCAGCGCCGCGACGCGACGTCGAATCCCCGTGTCTCGTCCCGTATCGTCCCGTTTCACAGCGGGTGCAGCGCGTAGCCCACGCTATTCCGGGCCGCCATGGCCCACGGCGACGCTGGCGGCGCCCAGGAGTCCGACATCCTCGTTGAGGACGACGCGCACGGGGATCTCCTCGACGTAGCCACGCATCCGTCCCATGGAGCGGAAGGACTTCATGAAGCTCCCCTGCCGCAGGGCACCCAGGATGCGCGGGGCGATCCCGCCGGCCACGTACACGCCACTGCGCGCGCCCAGCGTCACCGCCACGTTCGCGGCAAAGGCGCCGAACGCTGCCACGAACATGTCCAGCGCACGTGCGCATAGGGCGTCGTCGCCCGCCAGACCGCAACCGGCGATGAAGGCGGCCGGACCGTCGTCCCGAGTGCGCCGTGCTCCGGCTTCCGCGGCGGCGACGTCGCCGCCGAGGTGGTCGTATATATCGACGAGGCCGCCGCCCGACAACACCCGCTCCCACGATGCGCGACCGTGCCGCCGGGCCAGGAAGCGGGCCAGCGCCCACTGGGCATCGGAACGGGGGGCGAAGTCGGCATGTCCGCCCTCGGAGTCGAGAACCCGTGGGGGGTCGGCCCCCAGGTCCACGGCCGCGACGCCCAGGCCCGTGCCGGCACCCAGGACGGCGAGAAGACCACCGTCCCCGGTCCCGCCGACCACGCCGGGAGCGTCGGCCGCCGCCCCGTGACCCTGCCCCTCGCGCTCCGAGGGGCCGTTCAGCGCCGCGACTTCGTGGTCGCCAAGCACCAGGACGCCGTGGCCGATGGCGCTGAGGTCGTTGAGAAGGCGCAACGGCTCGATTCCGGTCTCCCGGGACAGTTCGGCCTGGTCCACGCGCCATCCCAGGTTCGGCACTCGGCACACGCCGTCTTCCACCGGCCCCGCCAAAGCGAGGCACGCCGCGTCGGGTGCGTCGGACCCGTCGTCGAGGAACTCGCACAGGACAGGGAGGAGCCCGTCGTAGTCCGCGCTGGGCCACGACTCCTTGCGCAGCATCCGCGGCCGGCGGCCCCACCCGTCGAAGAGCGCGAAACGGGCATGGGTCCCACCCACGTCGGCGGCCAGGACCCTCACGACATCGACGTCCCGCCGTGCCCGCGTGCGCGCAGGCGGGAGGCGGCATGCGGATCCAGGAGCCAGACGCCGCGTCGCGCCAACTGGGCCGGGCACTCCACCGGGGACCATTCTCCCTCCAGGGCCCGCGCCACCGCGTCCGCCTTGGCGGATCCCCGCGCCAGCACGTAGATCTCCTCCGCCGCTTCCACCACGGGCGGGGTCACCGTCAGGCGGAACCGTCCGGTGGGGGCCCGGCTGGGAACGACCCGGAGCACCGTCTCCCCCAGGGCCGGCGACCCGGGAAAGAGGGACGCCGTATGGCCGTCGGGGCCGACGCCCAGCAGGAGGACGCCGAGTCGGTCCGGGAGCAGCCCCTGGTACTGCTTCGCGGCGGCGTCCAGGTCACCCGCCTCGGCCTTCATCCGGTGCACCTGGGCGTCCGTGAGGCCCAGAGGATCCAGGAGCGTCTCCCTCGCCATGCGGTAGTTGCTGTCGGGATGGTCCGGTGGCACGCACCGCTCGTCTCCGAAGAAGATCTCGACCCGGTCCCAGGGGACCCCCCCGGCGGCAGCGAGCCAACGGTATACCGGCGCCGGAGAGGAACCGCCGGCCAGGGCCAGCGTCACCCGGTCCCGGGTCTCGGCGGCCCTCGCCAGTGCCTCGGCAATGCGCACCCCGGCGCTCTCGGCCCAGGCGTCGTCCGCCGGCGTCTCCGTCGGCCGCGTCACAGGGTTCTCCATCGCCGGCGGTCACGCTCCAGGAGCGCGTCGGCGTCGGGGGGTCCCCAACTCCCCGGCGCGTAGTTGGGAAAATCGGCGGGGGGCTGCCCGGCCCATCGCTCCACCAGGGGATCGACGATGTCCCAGGCCCTGGAGATCCAGTCGGCGCGAGCGAAGAGGCGCTGGTCGCCCTGCATGGCGTCCATGATGAGCCAGGCATAGGCGCGCGGGGGTTCCTCCACCGCGAAGGCGTCGGCATACGCGAAGTCCATGGTCACCGGCTCCAGGGATACGCCCGGACCGGGGCGCTTGGCCAGGAAGCGGTACAGGATCCCCTCCTCGGGCTGGAGCCGGAAGGCGAGGACGTTGCTGGCCAGCTCCTGGCGGTCCATCCCTGGAAACATGAGATGGGGGGTGGGCCGGAAATGCACGGCCACCTCGGTGATCTTGCGCGGCAGACGCTTGCCCGTGCGGAGGTAGAAGGGGACGCCGGCCCAACGCCAGTTGTCCAACGTCAGGCGGACGGCGGCGAAGGTCGGGGTCGTGGAGTCGGGGTCCACGTCGTCCTCGTCCCGGTACCCGGGCACGCTCTCCCCGTCGACTTCGCCCGGACCGTACTGCCCGCGCACCGCATCCCGCTCCGGGTCGAAGGAGGAGGCACGGACCGCATCGAGGACCTTGGCGGTCTCGGACCGAACGGCGGCGGAATCGAGGCTCACCGGCGGCTCGATGGCCGTCATGCACAGGAGCTGGAGCAGGTGGTTCTGGACCATGTCCCGGACCACGCCGGTCGCCTCGTAGAACGAGCCGCGCGTCCCCACGCCGAGGTCCTCCGCTACGGTGATCTGGACATGATCCACGTAGTTCCTGTTCCAGATGGGCTCGAACCCGGGGTTGGCGAACCGGAAGACCAGCATGTTCTGCACGGTCTCCTTCCCGAGAAAGTGGTCGATCCGGTAGATCTGCTCCTCGTCGAAGACCGAGCGCACGCGCCGGTCCAGCTCCTCGGCCGAGACCCGGTCGTGGCCGAAGGGCTTCTCGATGACCAGGCGGCGCCACCCCTCCTCACTTCGAGCCAGCCCCGAGCCCTCCAGGTTGGAGACGATGGTGTCGAAAAAGGACGGCGGGGCGGCGAGGTGGAAGAGGACGTTGTCCGGAAGGTCGTTCTCGTCGCGGATCTCCTCGATGCGCCGGAGCAGCCGGGTGAAGTCCTTCTCCTCCCCGAAGTCCCCGGCCACGTAGAACATGGAGGAGGCCAGCCTCTTCCACGTCTTGTCCCGGAACGCGCACTCGTCCTCGACGCCGGCCCGCATCAGCCGACGGAACTCCTCGTCGGTGTGCTCGCGGCGACTGTAGCCCACCACGGCCACGGGCTCCGGGAGCAAGCCCTTCGCGGCGAGCTCATAGAGAGAGGGCACCAACTGGCGCCTCGTCAAATCGCCGCCGGCGCCGAAGATGACCAGGACGCACGGCTCGGGATGCGGTGCCTGGTCCAGTCCCGAGACGGCCGTGCGTACCCTCCGGCGGCCCAGGTTGGCGTCATTCATCCTCGTTCTCCTTTCCGCCACCCTTCCGCACCGCATGCCCGCCGAACTGTTTGCGTAGCGCGGCGATGGTACGGTAGGCGAAACGCTCCTCGATGCGGGAGTCGAACCGCTGGAAGAGCGCCTGGGCGATGGCGGGCACCGGTACCGCCTTGTCCAGCGCGAAGTCCACCGTCCACCGGCCCGTCCCGGAGTCGTCGACCCAGGGCCCGATGGACGCCAGGCTGTTCCCCTCCTGGTCGAAGGCATTCCCCAGCAGCTCCAGAAGCCACGAGCGGATCACCGAGCCGTGCTGCCAAACGTCGGCGACCTGCTTGAGATCCAAGTCGAAGTCGGAGGCGTTGAGGCACTCGAAGCCCTCGCCCAGGGCCTGGAGCATGGCGTATTCGATGGCGTTGTGGACCATCTTCACGAAGTGCCCGGCGCCGCTGCCGCCCACATGGGCGTACCCATCCTCGGGCGCCAGGGCCCGGAACAGGGGATCCAGCCGCTTCACCGCCTGGTCGGGGCCGCCGATCATCATGCAATAGCCCACCTCCAGCCCCCAGACGCCGCCGCTGACCCCTACGTCGAGGAAGTGGACGCCCTTCTCCCGACACGCGCCGGCGTGGGCCACCGAGTCGGGAAAGTGGGAGTTGCCGCCGTCCACCAGGACGTCACCCTCGTCCATCAGGGGAAGGAGCTCCTCCACGGTCTTCCGGGTGGGGTCCCCGTGCGGCACCATGACCCATACGGCCCGAGGCGCGTCCAGGGCTTCCACGAGCTCCGCCAGGGAGCCGGCGCCCGAGGCGCCCGCCCGGATCGCCTTCTCCACGTTGTCGCCGTCGAGGTCGAATCCCACCACTTCATGGCCCCGCTCCACCAGACGGCGCACCATGTTGCCGCCCATCCGACCCAACCCAACAAGTCCGAGTCTCATCGTGTGCGCTCCTCCATGATCAAGTCGGCCAGATCTCTCGCGTACATCGTAATCATGCACTCACCAACGGGGCGTCGACGCCGAGGTGCAGCCCCTTGGCCAGATGACCGAGGGCGCCTTCGACATCACCCTTGAGGTGGATTCGCACCACCCGGCGGCCGGCCTGCGCAAGGGCTCCATAGTCCCCCATGGCCTGCGCCCGGTGCAGCGTGGCGAGGCCGTGGGTCTCACCGGGGATGGACAGGTCCCCCTCCTCGTCGACGGTGACGAGGACGAAGATCCCGGTGGACGGACCACCTTTGTGGAGTTGGCCGGTGGAGTGGAGATACCGCGGGCCGAAGCCCACGGTGGTCGCGATGCCCAGACGGTCCCGGAGCGCGGTGCGCAGCCGCTGCACCCGCTCGGCGCGGTCATCCAGACGCGCCATGTAGGGGAGCAGGGCCAGGTAATCACCGGCCCGGGCGCCCCGCAGCAGCGTGCTCAGGGCCTCCGCCGGCCCGCCGTTGCCCAGGGCACGACGATCGCCCGGCGAGAAGAGCGCCAGGCGCTCGTCCTCGGCGATGAGCTCCTCCGGTACCGATCCGACAGCGTCGTCGGCATCGGCGGACAGGAGGTCACGGGTGCGGGACTTGGCCGCCTCCACGTCGGGCTGATCGAAGGCATCGACGCCCAGCACCGCGGCGGCGGCGGCCGTGGCCACCTCCCAGCGATAGAACTCGGCGCCCAGACCGTGGCGACCGTCCAGGGTCAGTCGGACCACCGGATGTCCGGCGGACTCCAGTGCCGACAACGCGCGTGCGTTTGCCGCGTCGTCCTCCTCCGCGAGGGTGAGGTGTACGAACAGCCGGTCGTCTCCGTACACCTCCGGGGAGGCCAGGGGTTCGCCCACCACCGGAACCAGACCGGTGCCGTCCTTGCCGGTGCTCTCCGCAAGGAGCTGCTCCACCCAATCGCCGAAGGGCCGGAGAGCGGCGGACAGGACGAGGGTGACCTTGTCGCGACCGCGGCGCGCGAGTCCGGCCAACGTCGCTCCCAGCTCCACCCCGGGATTGAGACGCTCGGGGAGCTCGGCGCCGCAGCTGGCACGCATGTGCAGCGCGGAATCGAGGATGGCCCCCGTGTCCACGCCCTGCAGCGCCATGGGCACGAGCCCGAACCAGGAGAGCGCCGAATAGCGTCCGCCCATGTCCTCGCGGTTCTCGAAGACGCGAAGGAAGCCCCGGGTCCTCGCCTCCCGGGCCAGGGATGTGTCCTGGTCCGTGACGGCGACGAAGTGCCGCCCCGCCCTACCGTCGGCCACGGAGCCCTCGACCCAGGCGAAGAAGATCCGATACAGGCTCAGCGTCTCCGCCGTGGTCCCCGACTTGCTGGCGACCACGAAGAGCGAGCGCGCGGGGTCGAGACGGTCCCGCATCGACGTCACCGCCCCGGGAGCCGTATCGTCCAACACGTGAACCGCGGGATGGCCGTCCACCCGTCCGAAGACGCGCCGAGCCACGTCGGCGGCCAGGGAGGATCCACCCATCCCGAGCAGAACCACGTCCTCGATGCCGTCGGCGGCGACCTCCTGGGCAAAGCGTTCGAGGTCGTCCACGCGCCGGCGGTACTCCGCGGGCGCCGACAGCCAACCGAGTCGGTTGCGAACCTCCTGGGCCTTGGCCGGGTCGTCGGTCCACAGGCTCGCGTCCCGGGCATGGAGTCGGCGCGCGAAGCGTCGGACCGCCAGCGCACCCACCACCTCGTCGGTGATGGCGCGGGCGTCCTCGGGCTCCACGCGTCGTTCTCCGCCGGCGTCGCTCACCACCTCCGCCCTGCGCGCGGCCAACGCCTCCAGGAGGACGTCGAACGGGGCGATGAACTTCTCCACCCCCTCGTTCATGAGTTGCCAGGTCACCCGGTCCAGATCGACCCCGGCGCCGGGCAGCGCATCCAGGGTTCCGCGTGCTTCCTCCAGGTCCCGATCCACGGTGCGCGCCGCCGTCCCGTGACGGGCGAACGCGTCGATGGTGTGGTCCGGGAGGGTGTTCACGGTGTGGGGCCCGATGAGGGGCTCCACGTACCGGATGTCGCTGTACAAGGGGTCCTTGGTGCCGGTGGACGCCCACAGCAGCCGCTGGGGCCGGGCGCCGGCTTTCTCGAGCTTCTTCCATCGTTGGGAGTCCAGGAGGTCCTGCAGGCTCCGGTAGGCCACCCGTGCGCTGGCCACCGCCGCCTTGCCCATGAGGCCGGCTCGGCCCGCGGCACCGTCGTCCTCGACCAGCAACCTGCGTCCCAGGAGTCGGTCCACGAGGACGTCGATCCGGCTCAGGAAGAAGCTGGCCACGGAAGCGATGCGGTCCACCGACTTGCCGTCGGCCAGCCGCCTCTCCAGGGCGCGCACGTACGCCCGGGCCACCTCCTCGTAGGCCGAGACGGAGAACAGGAGGGTGACGTTCACGTTCACCCCCTCGTAGATCATCTCCTCGATGGCGGGGACTCCCGCCGGCGTCCCCGGGATCTTGATCAGGACGTTGGGGCGGTCGACCTCTCCGAAGAGACGGCGGGCGTCGCGCATGGAGCCCTCGGCATCGTGGGCGAGGTAGGGAGACAACTCGAGGCTGACGAAGCCATCGGCGCCGTCGGACGCGTCATAGACCGGGCGGAGCACGTCGCAGGCTTCGCGGATGTCGTCCAGGACCAGGGCTTCGTAGATCTGGAGCGGATCGGCCCCTTCCCGGGCCAACGCATCCATCTGTTCGCGGTATGCGTCGTGTCCGACGATGGCCTTCTGGAAGATGGCGGGGTTGGAGGTGACACCCCGGAGCCCCTCCTCCGCCACCCGGCGCTCCAGTTCGCCGCTGCGGAGCTTCTCCCGGGTGAGGTTGTCGAGCCAGTAGGACTGGCCCAGGTCGAGCAGTCGATGAAGCGGGGTGTCCGATCTATCCATGATGTCCACCTTACGGCGTCGAGAGGGTCTGCCGGCCGCGATCTCGCTTGCTCGGCCTCGGGAGTGCCTGTACCCTGCCTGGCGGCGCGACCGCAACGCACACCCGGACAGGGTTGCAAGCTCCATTCCAGCCAACGCGGCCTGCAGGACACGCATGAAACACGGTTCCACCCACCCGCTCCCGACCTCGGCGACCGCACCCGGAAGCCGACCGTGACCCGCGTCGCGGATCGGGCCTGGCGTCTCCTCCAGGAGGCGCGCATGGATTTCGACGGGCGCGTGGTCGGCATCAAGGCGTCGTGCGACGACCGCGCACCGTCACTGAACTACGACCAGTGCTTCGTACGCGACTTTGCGGTCTGCGCCCCGGCATTCCTTCTACGCGGCGAGCATGGGATCGTCCGCGACTTCCTCATCACCACGCTGTCGCTGCAAAGCAAACGACAGGCTCTCGAGGCCCTCGAGCCCCGTGAAGGACTCATGCCCGCGAGCTTCCGACCCGTGCAACGGGACGGTGCCACCGCCCTGGAAGGGGACTACGGAGAGGAGTCCGTGGCACGCGTGACCCCGGTGGACTCGGTGTTCTGGTGGCTGCTCACCCTCCGGGCCTACTGCGTCGTCACCGGCGAGACGAGCCTGGCGCACCGCGACGAGTTCCAGATGGGGATCCGCCGGGTGGTCGAACTGGTCCTGGAGGGAAGCTTCGAGATGTTCCCCACCCTCCTCGTGCCCGACGGCTCGTTCATGATCGATCGCCGCATGGGCGTATACGGCCATCCGCTGGAGGTACAGGCGCTCTTCTTCGCGGCCCTGCGTGCCGCCGGCGAGCTGCTCGACGGTGAGGATGCGCTCGTCCAGGCAGTGGAGCACCGGTTGGGAAACCTGCGGCACCACGTAGGGCGTTACTACTGGCTCGACGCGGAGCGGTTGGCGTCGCTTCGCCGTGTGGAGCGGGACCAGTACGGGGAGGAAGTGGCGAACGTGTTCAACGTCTTTCCCCAGTCCATCCCCGACTGGGTCGCGGAGTGGCTCCCCGACGACGCCGGGTACCTGTGCGGCAACGTGGGTCCGGGACGCATCGATTTCCGCTTCTTCGCCCAGGGCAACCTGTTGGCGGTGTCCACGGGGCTGTGCGGCGACGAGCACGCCGCGCGCATCTGCAGGCTCTACGAGGAGCGGTGGGACGACCTGGTGGGTTCTCCGCCCCGGATCGTGTTCCCCGCCCTGGACGGGGAGGCCTGGCGGATCCTCACCGGCGCCGACACCAAGAACGAGCCGTGGCGATACCACAACGGCGGATGGTGGCCGTGCATCCTCTGGTCCCTCGCGCCCGCCACGGTGGCGTGGGGTCGCGCCGACCTCCTCGAGCGCGCCGTCACCCCCCTGCGCCGGCGCATCGACGACGAGGACTGGCCCGAGTACTACGACGGACGGGAGAGTCCTACGCCCGGCAAGCGCGCCCGCCGCCGCCAGAGTTGGTCCATGGGCGCCTACCTCTTCGCCGAAGCCTGTCTGGACGACCCCTCGGTGTGCGACCTCTACCGATGGTCCGAGACCATCGCACCCGAATCCGCCGAGGACGGCCGGAGGCGGAACACGCGAGGGGGCGAGGCCCCGCCGGGGTAACGCCGGGAGACACCTCTGATCGGCGCCACCAAAAAGGACGTGGAGGGGCCGTCAGTCCCGGGCGGTTCGTCCAGGGAGGATCCGTTTCAGAATCCGCGTGGTTGAAATCCACGCCCCTCCGCTACGGGATCGACCGGAAGACCCTCCGAGCCTCGCCCACGGCCTCGTGCCGGGTGTCGTCCGTCGTGACGGCCGTTACATATCGCATCCTATCGGCCATTTCCAGCCTGTGAAAACCACGGCACATGCCGTAGGGTTATCAGGAATCCTTACAAATTTTCAACGTTCGAGTGGTGACATGAGCACGAGCAAGAAGCTTGTCGAGAGACGCCATGCCGTGGTGCCCCGCGCCGTCGGGCAATTCGCCGGCGAGACCACCGTTGCATCCGCGTCCGGGGCCCATCTGGTGGACGCGGACGGCGCACGGCTCATCGACTTCGCAGGCGGCATCGGGGTCCTGAACGTCGGTCACTGCGACGCATCGGTGGTGAAGGCGATCCAGGAGCAGGCGGCCAAGCTCATCCACACCTGCATCCACGTGGCGACCTACGAGCCGTACGTGGCGCTGTGCGAAAAGCTCGTGTCCCTGCTTCCCCACGGCGGGCCGACGAAGGCGGTGCTTCTCAACTCCGGCGCCGAGGCGGTGGAGAACGCCGTCAAGTTCGCCCGCCAGGCCACGGGGCGGCAGGCCGTGATCTGCTACACCGAGGCATTCCACGGCCGCACCATGATGTGCATGTCCCTCACCTCCAAGACCCGGTACAAGGTCGGGTGCGGGCCCTTCGCCCCCGAGGTCTACCGGCTTCCCTTCCCCAACCACTTCCGGGACGGCGCCGGGTTGGAGCTGGACGCATTCGTGGAGCGGGAGCTGGCCCGGCTGGAGGAGGCTTTCGTCAACGTCGTGCCGGCGAGCCATGTGGCGGCCATCATCATCGAGCCGGTCCTGGGCGAGGGCGGTTTCATCCCCGCGCCCGCGGCGTACCTGCGGGGCTTGCGCGAGATCTGCGACCGCCACGGTATCGCCCTCATCTTCGACGAGGTCCAGTCGGGCTTCGGGCGGACCGGGCGTTGGGCGGCCTACGAGCACGCCGGCGTCGTGCCCGACATCTCCACGTGGGCCAAGTCCATGGGCGGCGGTATGCCCATCTCGGCGGTGCTGGGCAAGGCCGAGCTCCTGGATCGCGCCGAGCCGGGCACCGTGGGCGGGACCTACGGGGGCAACCCGGTGGCGTGCGCCGCGGCGCTGGCCACCATCGAGAGGATGGAGGAGCTGGATCTGAACGCCCGGGGCGCGGCCATCGGAGACGTCCTCCGTGAGCGGTTCGAGGCCATCCAGTCGCGCTCGGAGCTCGTGGCCGACGTCCGCGGCCTGGGCGCCATGATGGGCATGGAGCTGTGCTGGAAGGGAGACCCCGCCCGTCCCGCCGGAGAGGCGGTGACCGCGGTGACCGCGATCTGCCGTGAGAAGGGTGTCCTGGTGCTGCCCGCGGGCCCCCACGGTAACGTCCTGCGGGTGCTCGCCCCCCTTGTCATCGACGACGAGGATCTGGCGTTCGGACTGGACGCCATCGAAGACGCCGTGCTGTCGGTCTCGGAATCGGCGGTGGTCCAGGCATGAAGCCCTTCGCCATCGCGGGGATGCAACTGGAGCTGTCGGCGGTCCACTCCAACGTGGAGTACATGGGCCAGCGCCTGGACGTGCTCATGAGCGTCTACCCGTGGGTGCAGATGGTCGTGTTCAGCGAGTTGGCCGCTTTCGGACCCCTGACGGCCAACGCGCAGCCCGTCCCCAACGCCACCGAGGCGACCTTCCAGGAATGGGCGCGCACCCACGGAATCTGGCTGATCCCGGGATCCATGTTCGAGCAGGACGGCGACCGGGTCTACAACACGGCCTCGGTCATCGACCCCGAGGGCAACGTGGTGGGGCGCTACCGGAAGATCTTCCCGTTCAAGCCCTACGAAGCCGGCGTGGACAGCGGCACCGACTTCCTGGTGTTCGACGTCCCCGAGGCGGGGCGCTTCGGCATGTCGATCTGCTACGACCTGTGGTTCCCCGAGACCGCCCGCACCCTGGCCGCACTGGGGGCCGAGGTGATCCTCCATCCCACGCTCACCGGGACCATCGATCGGGACGTGGAGATGTCCATCGTCCGGGCGACGGCGGCCCAGAACCAGTGCTTCGTCTTCGGTATCAACGGGTTCGGCGACTGCGGCAACGGCCGTTCCATCATCGTGGGACCCGCCGGGGAGGTGCTCTACGAGGGACAGAGCGCCCAGGAGATGATCCCCTTCGAGATCGACTTCAACCGCGTGCGCCGCAGCCGCGAGGTCGGGCTGCGGGGGCTCGGCCAGCAACTCAAGAGCTTCCGCGACCGCGCGGTGGACTTCGCCGTCTACCGCCCCGAAGCCCGGGAGTGGCCCTACCTCAAGAGCCTGGGCCCCCTGGTCAAGCCCGACCGGGGCTCCCGAGCCGGCATCCAACCCAAGGAGACGACGGAATGACGCCTCCCCGGAACCGTTCGCTGCAGGACCACTACGCCGCGTCCCAGTTCCGGACCGAGGCGTGGAATCTCCTCCAGCAGAGCACGACGTCGCTCCGGTCCCTCTCGGAGTCGGACCGCGACTCGTCCGACGTGGAGGCGTCGGTTCGCGCCACCCTGACGCTGCTCACCAAGGTGGAGAGCTACTGGGCCTTTCCCGGCGTCGCCGTGTGCGCCGAGCTCCTCCACCTTCTGGACCAGAAGCGATTCGTGACCCTGGCCTTGAGGACGTCCCGGGTCGTGCGCCTCCTGGTGAGCCACTCCTATCGGGTACAGGACACCTCCGAGGTCCTCCTCAACGACGACGACGTGCGCGAGCCCGAGCCCAGGGCCGAGTCGGACGCCGACGACCGCCCGTACTTCGAAGTCCTGGTGGTGGACGACCTGGGCCCGGGCGACAAGGAGGAGCTCCGGCAGGCGCTCAAGGCCGTCAAACGCCCCGACGACGAGTTCATCTACGAGGTCGTGGTGGTGCCGACCTTCGAGGACGCGGTCATCGCCGTGCTCTTCAACGACAACATCCAGAGCTGCGTCGTCCGGTACCGCTTTCCCATCCCGTCCCGGGTGGACATCCCGGAGCTGCGCCACTACCTGCACTTCGTGGATCCGGCTCGCCTGAAGCGGGCCGAGGTGGAGCCGTGCGACGCCCTGGGCGAGACCATCCGGGAGTTGAGGCCCGAGCTGGACCTCTTCAAGGTCACCGACGAGACGCTGGGCAGCGTCGCCGCGAGCCGTACCCGGTGCTTCCGCCGCGTCTTCTACCGCCAGGAGGACTACGTCGAGCTCCACCTGAGCATCCTCAAGGGGATCCGGGAACGCTACGAGACGCCCTTCTTCACGGCGCTGAAGGAGTACAGCCACCGTCCGACGGGGGTCTTCCACGCGCTACCCATCTCCCGGGGCAAGTCCATCTACAAGTCCCACTGGATCCGCGACATGGGGCGCTTCTACGGCCCCAACATCTTCCTGGCCGAGACGTCTTCGACCACCGGGGGGCTCGACTCGCTCCTCCACCCCACGGGCCCCCTCAAGGCCGCCCAGGAGAAGGTGGCGCGGGCGTTCGGGAGCCGGCAGAGCTTCTTCGTGACCAACGGCACGTCCACGGCCAACAAGATCGTGACCCAGGCCCTGGTGGTGCCCGGCGACCTGGTCATGCTCTCCCACGACTGCCACAAGTCGCACCCCTACGCCCTGGTCCTGGCCGGCGCGCAGCCGGTCTACCTCGACGCCTATCCCCTGGACGAGTTCACCATGTTCGGCGGGGTGCCCCTCCGGGAGATCAAGACCCAGCTCCTTCGTCTGAAGCGGGCGGGCAAGCTCCACCGCGTGCGCATGCTGCTGCTCACCAACAGCACCTTCGACGGCATCGTGTACGATCCCGAGCGCGTCATGCGCGAGGTGCTGGCCATCAAGCCCGACATGATCTTCCTGTGGGACGAGGCCTGGTTCGCGTTCGCCCGGGCGACGCCCACCTACCGGCCCCGCACCGCCATGGCCGCGGCCCAGCGGCTGCGCACCGACTTCGCGTCCCAGTGGTACGTGGACCGATACGCGGCGTGGAAGGCGGAATTCGAGGCTCTGGACCCCGAGGACGACGCCACCTGGCTGGACCGGACCCTCATGCCCGATCCCGCCCGGGTCCGGGTGCGGGTCTACGTGACCCACTCCACCCACAAGACGCTCACATCGCTCCGCCAGGGCTCCATGATCCACGTGTTCGATCAGGACTTCGAGCAGAAGGCCAAGGAGCCGTTCCACGAAGCGTACATGACCCACACATCCACGTCGCCCAACTACCAGATCCTGGCGTCGTTGGACGTGGGACGCAGGCAACTCGAGCTGGAGGGACACGAGTTCGTCCGACACAGCATCGGGCTGGCCATGATGATCCGAAAGCAGATCACCGACCATCCGCTCCTGCGCAAGTACTTCCGGGTGCTCAAGGCCGGCGACATGATCCCCGCCGAGTACCGCCCCTCGGGGGTCGAGAAATTCTACGACCCCGAGGCGGGCTTCACCCGCATCGAGGAGCACTGGCGCCAGGACGAATTCGCGCTGGACCCCACGCGGATCACCCTCCACGTGGGCGCCACGGGCCTGGACGGCGACACGTTCCGCAAGCTGCTCATCGAGAAGCACGACATCCAGATCAACAAGACGTCGCGCAACACCGTGCTGTTCATGCTCAACATCGGCTCCACGCGAGGCTCCGCCACGTATCTCCTGGACGTCCTCCTCCAGATCGCCGAGGACATCGAGGAGCGCCGCGAGGAGGAGAGCGACCTGGACCGCGCCCGCGCCGCCGGACGGGTGCGCTCCCTGGTGGAGCAGCTCCCGCCCCTGCCCCGGTTCAGCCGCTTCCACGCCGCCTTCGTCGACGACCCCGCCGGGGACACTCCCGAAGGAGACATGCGCACCGCCTTCTTCCTGGCGTACGACGACGAGGCGGTGGAGCACCTGCGCATGGACGGGTCGGTGGACCGGGCCATGCAGAGCGGCCGCGAGGTCGTGAGCTCGGCGTTCGTCACGCCGTATCCGCCCGGCTTCCCCATCCTGGTGCCGGGCCAGGTGATCACCGACGACATCCTCGCCTACATGAAAGCCGTGGACGTGAAGGAGATCCACGGCTACGACCCGGAAGACGGTCTCCGCGTGTTCCGGCCCCACGTGCTCGAGCGGCTCGCCGAGGGCCGCGCCCATTCCGTGACGACCAAGGACGCTGGCTGATGAGGAAGCTGAAGACCGTCTCCGACATACGGGCCTTCTTCCACCGGTACGACGTGCCCACGTACTTCGTGGGGGCGACGCCCTTCAACCTCCAGGGCATGGAGGAGTGGGTGGGCGACTTCACCTTCATCAACTACATC
>Ga0102953_1001436_pt1 | contig 15146 bp, 13 predicted proteins | sample SalPon2A_C_D2_MG_FD_78509 | JGI IMG/M metagenome (GOLD analysis project Ga0102953, IMG submission 78509) | Soil microbial communities from South San Francisco under conditions of wetland restoration - Salt Pond MetaG R2A_C_D2_MG | ecosystem: Environmental > Terrestrial > Soil > Wetlands | place... | reverse complement strand
GGCGCGACGCCGCTGGTGCCGGCGGGGACGTCGATCGAGCCCGAGGCGTTCCTGAGCGACCAGATGCCGCTGCTGCCGCGGATCAGGGTCGAGCCGTCGGGCAGGACCACGATCAGGCCGCCGGTGCCGCGGATGCCGACCGTCGCGGTCGGGGTGGTGATCTGGTAGGTGCTGCGGTTGACCCGGCCGATGAGGCCCGTCACCGCGCGCATGGCGCCCTTCAGGAGCGAGAAGAAGCCGCGCTCCTTGCCGTCGGTCTTGCCCTCGTAGTTATACTCCTTGACGCCGAAAACGGTGTTCGGTTGCAGTGAGACGTAGGCGCCGTCGGGGAAGCGGATCTGGGCGCGGCCGTCGTTGGTGCGGATGGTGTCGCCGTTTTGCAGCTCGGCGCCCTTGGCCAGGGGCCGCTGCTGGCCGTCGGGCCGGGTGGCCACCACGCCGCCGATGCTGAAGTCGATGCGGCCGGCGCTGGCGCCGGCGTTGCCCGCGAATGCCGCGGAAACCAGCGCGAGCATCAGCGCGCTTCTGTTCATCCGGAATGGTGCTGTGCTGTTCATGTCGTACCCCCAGCCCGAGCTAGCCTTAGCGGAAATATGTCACGTTTCGCAGATTGAGATTGTCAAAAATCGAAACGGACCGAAACCGTGCTGACCGTACGCGTGAAGCGGTACAGGTCGATATTCGATTTGTTGTCGGTGCTTACCGCCTGCAAGATCAGCGTCGTGCCCGCGCGCATCAGGTAGCTCGCGCCGAGGCGCAGGTCGGTCTGCTTGTCCTTGCGGGTGGCGAGAAAGATCGGCTCGGGGCCGCCGTAGCGCCGCTCCTCGTAGTTGACCCCGCCGAATACGGTCCAGCCCTCCGCCGGCTTGAACTGACCGCCGATCCGAATGCCCGCCGGCTCGTGGCCCAGGTGCGGCACGCCGTCGGCGACTTCCTTCTCCCTCCCGCCGTAGGCACTGAGGAACAGGACCGGCGACAGCCTGCTGGAAAACGCCTGCGCGTAGGCGACCCCGCCGATGCCGCGGTTCGCGTCGCGAATGCTCTGCTCCGGGTAGCGCAGTTGCGCGTACTGCAGGTAGCCGGTGAGCTGGCGCTGCTCGTCGAGATTGTGCTGCCACTGCGCGATCATCCCGCGCGAGTCGCGGTAGCGCGAATTGTCGAGGCTGAAGCTCTGCATCTGCGCGGCCAGGGTCAGCGCATCGGCGTCCGCCGCCCAGCGCGCGCCGAGGTTTCCTTCCACCGTGTCGGTGTCGAATTGATCCTCGTTGCGGTTGAACTTGCCGTTGCCCCCGACGCTGCCGATGACCGACCAGCGCTGGTCCAGCTTGCGGGTGAAGTTGATCCCGCCCGCAACGCTGGTAAAGCTGTCGCTCTTGCTCGTCGCCGCCGAGTTCAAGGTCGCGATGAGCCCGCCGAAAGCGGGCAGCGCGATCTGCGAATTGGCGGTCGCGCTGTTGACGTTGCTGTCTGAACCCACTCCGATCTCGATATAGCCCTGCACCTGGGTCGTCTCCGCCGCCGTGATCGCCGACAGGTAGCGGTCGATGGTGGCCCTTGCCTCGGCCGGGATCCGCTCGCGCTTGACGTTCTCGAACTCGCGCCGCGCGGTGTCTTTTTCGCCGACGGCCAGGTAGGCGCGTGCAATTTCCGCGCGGGCCAAGGCGTTGTCGGGCTGCACTGCCAGCACGCGTTCGAGCGCAAAGATGGCACGCTCGCGGTGACCGGAGTCGAGCGCGGCGATGCCCAGCAGGTAGTCGTACTCCGGGTTGCCGGCGCGCTGGGCTTCGAGCGGCAGCAGCAGCTCGTAGGCCTGCGCGGGCTGCTTCTGCTCGAGCAATCGCTTGGCGCGGTCGAGAGTCTGATCGGCGAGGGCGGAAAGGCTCAGGATGGCCAACACGACCCCGAGCACGATTCTTGTCATCATTCTAGGCGCCGACCGAAGCATACCGTCTCCCCCCGGGATGCACTGGACGACGGCAAGTCTACCACCGGCCCACGTGAATGCCTGCCCCTCGGGGCAAGGCGGGTCAACCCTCGAAAAACTCCTTCACCTTCTCCAGCCAGGACTTGCTGCGAGGGTTATGACGGGCCGTGTCTTCCAGGCTGATCGCGTCGAACTCGCGCAACAGCTCCCGCTGCCGCTCCGTGAGCTTGACCGGGGTCTCGACCACCACGTGGCAGAACAGGTCTCCCGCGCTGCGGCTGCGCACGCCGACGATGCCCTTGCCGCGCAGGCGAAAGACCTTGCCGCTTTGCGTTTCCGCCGGGACCTTGATGCGGGCCGACCCGTCGAGGGTCGGGATCTCGATCTCGCCGCCGAGCGCCGCAGTGGCGAACGAAACCGGCATCTCGCAGTGCAGGTCGTCGTGGTCGCGCTGGAACACCGGGTGCTGCTTGATCTGGACCTGGACGTAGAGGTCGCCCGGCGGGCCGCCGTTGACGCCCGGTTCGCCCTCGCCCGAGAGGCGGACGCGGTCGCCCTCGTCGACGCCTGCCGGGATCTTCACCGACAGGGTCTTCTGCAGCTTGACGCGGCCCGACCCGCCGCAGGTGCCGCAGGGATGCGGGATGATCTTGCCGCTGCCGTGGCAGCGCGGGCAGGTCTGGGCGATCGAGAACGGGCCTTGCGAGATGCGAACCTGGCCCGCGCCGTGGCAGGTGGGGCAGGTCTGGGCCTGAGTGCCCTTGCGCGCGCCGCTGCCGCCGCAGGTTTCGCACTCGGCAATGCCGGGAATGCGAATCTTGGTCTCGAAGCCGTGCGCCGCCTGCTCGAGCGTGATCTGCAGGTTGTAGCGCAGGTCAGCGCCGCGGTAGACGGTGGAGCGCCCGCCGCGCTGGCTGCCGAAAATCTCACCGAAAATGTCGCTGAAGATGTCGCCGAATCCGGCCGGGCCGCCCGCGCCGCCCTGCGGGTTCACGCCCGCGTGTCCGAACTGGTCGTAGGCGGCGCGTTTCTCGGCGATCATGAGCACTTCATAGGCTTCGTTGGCCTCCTTGAAGTGCTCCTCTGCCTTCGGATTGTCCGGATTGCGGTCCGGATGCCACTTCATGGCGAGCCTGCGGTAGGCCTTCTTGATTTCCTCTTCGCTCGCGTCGCGGTTGACGCCCAGAACTTCGTAGTAGTCGCGTTTCGCCATTTCCCTTCCCAGACGCCGAACGGGCGGCAGGCTTTCGCCGCCGCCCGTCTGCGCTTAACCGCGGCCGACGCTCAGCCGGCCTTTTTGTCCTTGACTTCGGTGAACTCGGCGTCGACGACGTTGCTGTCGTCTTTCTTCTCGCCTTCCTGCTCGCTCGCCGCTCCGGCCCCTCCGGCTGCGCCCTGCGCCGCCTGTTCGTCGGCGTACATCTTCTCGCCGAGCTTCTGCGACGCCTGTGCCAGCGACTGCGACCTGGCCTCGATCTGCGCCTTGTCGCCCGATTTGACCGCTTCCTCGGCTTCCTTCAGCGCGGTCTCGATTTTTTCCTTCTCGCCGGCTTCCAGCTTGTCGCCGTAGTCGGCGAGCGACTTCTTGACCGAGTGTACCAGCGCCTCGCACTGGTTGCGCGCGTTGACGAGCTCGAGCGCCTTCTTGTCTTCTTCGGCGTGCGCTTCGGCGTCTTTCACCATGCGCTGGATCTCATCCTCGTTCAGCCCGGAGCTGGCCTGGATCTTGATCTTGGCTTCCTTGCCGGTCGCCTTGTCCTTGGCCGAAACGTGCAGGATGCCGTTGGCGTCGATGTCGAAGGTGACATCGATCTGCGGCATGCCGCGCGGCGCCGGCGCGATATCGGTGAGGTTGAACTGGCCCAGGCTCTTGTTGCCCGACGCGACGTCGCGCTCGCCCTGCAGCACGTGAATCGTCACCGCGGTCTGATTGTCGTCCGCGGTCGAGAATACCTGGTTCGCCTTGGTCGGAACGGTGGTGTTCTTGTTAATGAGCTTGGTCATCACGCCGCCGAGCGTCTCGATACCGAGCGACAGCGGGGTGACGTCGAGCAGCAGCACGTCCTTGACGTCGCCCTTGAGCACGCCGGCCTGGATCGCGGCGCCGACCGCGACCGCCTCGTCCGGGTTGACGTCCTTCCTCGGCTCTTTGCCGAAGAACTCGCGCACCCTGTCCTGCACCTTCGGCATGCGCGTCATGCCGCCGACCAGGATCACGTCGTCGATGTCGGAAACCTTCACCCCCGCGTCCTTGACCGCGATGCGGCAAGGCTCGATGGTGCGCTGGATCAGCTCGTCCACCAGCGACTCGAACTTGGCGCGGGTGATCTTCATCGTCAGGTGCTTGGGCCCGGAGGCGTCCGCCGTGATGTACGGCAGGTTGATCTCGGTCTGCTGCGAGGACGAGAGCTCGATCTTCGCCTTCTCGGCGGACTCCTTGAGCCGCTGCAGCGCGAGCACGTCCTTCGACAGGTCGACGCCCTGGTCCTTCTTGAACTCGGTGACGATGTAGTCGATCAGGCGCTGGTCGAAGTCCTCGCCGCCGAGGAAGGTATCGCCGTTGGTCGACAGCACCTCGAACTGCTTCTCGCCGTCGACGTCCGCGATCTCGATGATCGAGATGTCGAAGGTGCCGCCGCCGAGGTCGAACACCGCGATTTTGCTGTCCTTCTTGCCCTGCTTGTCGAGGCCGTAGGCGAGCGCCGCCGCGGTGGGCTCGTTGATGATGCGCTTGACGTCGAGGCCCGCGATGCGGCCGGCGTCCTTGGTCGCCTGGCGCTGATGGTCGTTGAAGTAGGCCGGCACGGTGATCACCGCCTCGGTTACCGCTTCGCCGAGATAGTCCTCGGCGGTCCGCTTCATTTTGCGCAGCGTCTCGGCGGAGACCTGCTGCGGCGCGATCTTCTTGCCCCGCACCTCGACCCAGGCGTCGCCGTTGTCGGCCTTGACGATCTTGAAGGGCATCAGGGTAATGTCCTTCTGCACTTCCTTCTCCTCGAAGCGGCGCCCGATCAGGCGCTTCACCGCGAAAAGGGTGTTCGTGGCGTTCGTCACCGCCTGGCGCTTGGCCGGCGCGCCGGTCAGGATCTCGCTCTCTTCGGTGTACGCCACGATCGACGGCGTGGTGCGCGCGCCTTCGGAGTTCTCGATCACCTTGGGCTTGCCGCCCTCCATGATCGCGACGCATGAGTTGGTGGTGCCGAGGTCGATGCCGATGATCTTTGCCATATCAGTATCCCTGTCTGGGTGCGTTCCGAATGATTGCTAAGCTGATGTACTAAATGGGGTTTATGCCGCGCCTTTTCAAGCGTCGTTTGCGGGGCGCGGCTTGGCCACGGTAACCAGGGCCGGGCGGACGACCCGCTCGTGCAGGCGCCAGCCGCGCTGCAGCACGGCGACCACGCTGTTGGGCTCGGCGTCGGATTCGACCGCGACCATCGCCTGGTGCCAGTTGGGATCGAACTTCGCCCCCGCCGCGGGTGCGATGTCGATCACGCCGGCCTTCTCGAGCACGCCGCGCAGCTGCTTCAGGGTCAGCTCGATGCCGCTCTTGATCGCCTCCGGCGCGGCCTCCGCCGCGCCGAGCGCGGCCTCGAGGCTGTCGACGACCGGGAGCAGGGACTCGACGAAGCGCTCGAGGGCGAACTTGTGCGCGTTGGCGACCTCCGCTGCCGCGCGCTTGCGCACGTTTTCGGCCTCGGCCAGCGCCCGCAGGGCGGCATCGCGCTGCTCGTCGATGCACGCCTGGGCCTCGGCGAGCTGCTCTTCGAGCGGCTTCGCCTCCGGCAGTTCGGCCGGGGCAGAGCCCTGGGGCTCGGGGGGGTGGGGATTCGGGGTCGGCTCTGACATTCCGTTATCTTCCGGCTCCATTGGCAACCCCTTGAATTTGGGGCTGGCGTGGGGCGATTCAAGGGGGCCGCGGTTCGCATGCCAAAATGCCCCCTGTGCAAGATGCCGTTGAAACAGTCGATCTCAGGCGCGAGCCTGACAGCCGGTTGGCGCTCGCAGCCCTCGCCGCGGTGCGCGAGCTGCGCCCGGGGCGCGCGCTACGCTTACTTACCCGCGACGATCCGGCGCTGCTGCTGCGCAGCCTCAATCTGCAGCTGCGCGACGCGCTGGCCTGGGACGGTGCCGCCCGCGCCGAGGGGTGGGAGGCGACGGTCAGGCTCGCCCTCGACACGCCGGCGGTGGACGCGCTCGACGCGCTGACGCGCGACCACCGTCGGCTCGACGAGCTTCTCGGGCGCGCGCTGCGGCGCCTGAACGCGGGGGACCCGGCGGGCGCGAGGCCGATGCTGGAACTGTTCGCTGCCGGGTTGAGGCGCCACGTCGAGGCGGAGAACCGGATCGTTGCCCCCGAGCTCGGGCCCCAGCCCGCGGTCGAGCCGCTCGAGATCATGCTGCACGAGCACGACCAGCTTCTGCTGCAGCTCGACGAAGTCGAAAAGTGTTTCGCCGAAGCGCCGGCGGGGGGCGCTCCCGAGGCTTGGGAGGTCGAACCCTTGGTCGCCATCTTGTCCGGCACGCTCGCCAAGCACGAGCACCGGGAAGAGGGCAGCCTGTTTCCGCTCTGGGCGGCGCGGCTGGCGCTGCGCCCGGCGGCCGAGCGCCAGGCCTTGCACCAGCGGGTGCGCGACGCGTTGGCGGGCTAGGCCTTCGCCCCCATTGCCGCTGCGCGCTGCATGCGGCGCGCCAGGTCCTGCGGCGCTGGCTCGCGCGGTGCCCAGCCGTACGCCGCGCATATTTCGGCCAAGGCGTCGATCCACTCCGGCGCCTCATTGAGGCAGGGAACGAGCTGGAACTCGCGTCCGCCGTTGGACAGAAAGGCGTGCTTGGCGCCGATCCCGATCTCCTCGAGGGTCTCGAGACAATCCGCGACGAACCCCGGGCAGACCACGTCGACCCGGCGCAGGCCTTCGCGCGCCAGCGCAACGAGGGTCGGTTCGGTGTACGGCTGCAGCCACTCCGCGCGCCCGAAGCGCGACTGGAAGGTCACGGCGTACTCGTCCGCCCCCAGGCCGAGCGCTTGCGCCAGCAGCCGGCCGGTGGCCTGGCACTCGCAGTGATAGGGGTCGCCGCGCTCGAGCGCGAAGCGCGGCAGGCCGTGGAAGCTCATCACCAGTTTCGCGCCGCGCCCGTGCGCCTGCCAGTGCCGCCGCACGCCGGCGGCAAGCGCGGCGATATACCGCGGATGGTCGTGAAAATGCTTGACCAGGCGGAGCTCGGGCACGTTGCGCGTGCGCGCGAGCCAGGCGCAGACCGCGTCGAAGGTGCTCGCACTCGTGCTCGCGGCGTATTGCGGGTACAGCGGCAGCACAAGGATGCGGTCGCAGCCCGCGGCGCGCAATCGATCGAGCGCCGCCGCGATGCTCGGCTCGCCATAGCGCATCGCATGCTCGACCGGCGGCGCTTGCGGTCCGAGCGACTCCGAAAGCAGCGCCGCCTGGCGCGCGGTGTGCACCGCAAGCGGCGAGCCTTCGGGGCTCCAGATCTCGGCGTACTTGCGCGCCGAGCGCGCCGGCCGCAGCGTCAGGATCACCGTGTACAGGATCGGCAGCCAGACTGCGCGCGGGATTTCCACCACGCGCGGGTCGGACAGGAACTCGGCCAGGTAGCGGCGCACCGCGGAAGCGGTCGGCGCCGCCGGGGTGCCGAGGTTGGCCAGCAGGATCCCGTCGCGGGCGGGGCGGTCGTGGTTGAACGCCGGTTCGGGGCGAAACCGATCCGCCACCCGCCTAGCCCTGGGACAGCGCGCTCGAAAGGAGCTTCGCGGTGACGTCGACGATCGGCACCACGCGGTCGTAGGCCATGCGCGTCGGTCCGATCACGCCCACCGTGCCGACCACCTCGCCGTCCACCTTGTAGGGCGCGATCACCACGCTCACTTCGTCGGGAGTCGAGAAGCCCGACTCGCCGCCGATAAAGATCTGCACCCCCTGGCCGCGCAGCGACACGTCCAGAATCTGCAACAGCGAGGTTTTCTTCTCGAACAGCTCGAACAGCTGGCGCAGGCGCTTCATGTCCTGCGACAGTTCGCTGACCTCGAGCAGGTTGCGCTCGCCCGAGATCACGTACTCCTCGTTGCCCTCGCTCACCGCCTTGTCGCCCGCTTCGAGCGCGGCGGTCATCAGCATGATCATGTCCTGGCGGATCTCGCGCAGCTCCTGGTGCAGGCGCTGGCGCACGTCCTCGAAGCTCTGGCCGGCGTAGTTCTGGTTGATGTAGTTGCCCGCCTCGATCAGCTCCGACTGGGAGTGGTCGTGCTCGGTGAACAGGATCCGGTTCTGCACGTCGCCCTCGGGGGTGACCACGATCAGCAGCACCCGCCGCTCCGAGAGCCTGAGGAACTCGATGTGGCGGAAGGCGACCGCGCGCCGGCGCGGGGTCATCACGACGCCCGCGAAGTGCGTCAGCTGCGACAGCAGATTCGACGCCGACTGGATCGCGCGCTGCGGATTGTCGGGGTGAAACTGCCCTTCCAGCCGGTGGATCTCGCCGGACTGCAGCGGCCTGGTGACCAGCAGCGTGTCGACGAAGAAGCGATAGCCGAGCGGTGTCGGGATGCGTCCCGCCGAAGTGTGCGGGCTGGAGATGAAACCCATCTCCTCCAGATCCGACATGACGTTGCGGATCGTGGCCGGCGAAAGGTCCAGGCCGGAGTACTTGGACAGGGTGCGCGAGCCCACCGGCTGACCCTCGGCGATGTAACGCTCGACCAGAGTTTTCAGCAGGATCTGTGCGCGCTTGTCCAGCATGGGAGCATTCTACATTTCCCGCCGACGCGTGCTGTGGTTAAATCGCCGCCATCATGCCCCTCGCTTTCCGCCGCGTCGCCCTGATCGGCAAGCACCACAGTCCCGAGATTGCGGCCTCCCTGCGCGAGTTGCGCCGGCTGCTCGAGGCGCGGGGCTGCGAGGTGCTGATCGAGAAGGAATCCGGGCCCGCTTTCGGCGACGCGGTGCGCGGGGTCGACTACGAGACCATCGGCGGCGGCGCCGACCTGGCGATAGTGGTCGGCGGCGACGGCACCATGCTTGCGGCGGCGCGCAATCTGGTGCGCCACGGGGTGCCGCTCGCGGGGGTCAACCTGGGCCGCCTCGGGTTCATGACCGACATCGCCCTGAAAGACATGCCGGCCTCGATCGGCACCATCCTCGACGGCCGCTACCTGCTCGAGGAGCGGGCCCTGCTCGAGGCCGAGATCCGGCGTGACGGCGAGCTTCTGCAGCGCACCCTGGCGCTCAACGAGGCGGTGGTGGGCAAGGGCTCCCAGGGCAGGCTGATCGAGTTCGAGCTGTACATCGACGGCGAGTACGTCTACACCCTGCGCGCCGACGGCGTCATCGTCGCGACGCCGACCGGGTCGACTGCGTACGCGCTGTCGGCCCAGGGCCCGATTCTGCATCCGGGGGTCGGCGCGTTCGCGCTGGTGCCGCTCAATCCGCACACGCTTTCGGCACGGCCGGTGAGCGTGAGCGACCGCAGCGTGATCGAGATCGTTCTGGTGCGGGCGCTCGACGCGCGGGCGCATTTCGACGGCTACGCGCTGGCCGACATGGCGCAGGGCGACCGCCTGGTGCTGCGCCGCTCGGCGCAGGCGGTGCGCTTCGTCCATCCGCCGGGCTACAGCTACTTCGTCATGCTGCGCGAGAAGCTGCGCTGGAGCGAGGCGGTGGACAAGGGCCTCGACCCCGGCGATCCAGACTGAGCCGCGATGCTGCGCGCCCTGGGCATCCGCGATTTCGTCATCGTGCAGCGAGTTGAAATCGAATTCGGCGCCGGCTTCACGGTGCTGACCGGGGAGACCGGCGCGGGCAAGTCCATCCTGGTCGACGCGATCGAGCTGCTGATGGGAGGGCGTGCCGACGCTGCTACCGTGCGCGACGGCGCCGAGCGGGCCGAGTTGTCGGCGGAATTCGATCTCGACGCCGGGGCGCCGCTCGCCGCCTGGCTCGCCGAGCGCGAGCTGGAGGGCGACCCCGGAAGCCTCATCCTCAGGCGCAGCGTCGACCCCGCAGGCCGCTCGCGCTGCTTCATCAACGGTCATGCGGCAACCCTGACGCAGCTGCGTGAAGCGGGCGAGTACCTGGTGGACATCCACGGCCAGCACGCGCACCAGTCGCTGTTGCGCGCGAGCGCACAGCGCCAGCTGCTCGACGCGCACGCGGGCGCCGAAGCGCTGGCGCGCGAAACGGCCGAGGCGTTCCGGGCCTGGAAACGGCTCGAGGCACTGGCGGCCGAGGCTCAGGCCCAGTTCGCGCAGCGCGAGGCCGAGCGCGCGGATTTGCAGGACAAGGTCGACGAATTGGGCAGGCTCGGGCCGCGCGAAGGCGAATGGGACCGGCTCTCGGCCGAGCACGCGCGGCTCGCCCATGGCTCGGCCCTGCTCGAAGGCGCGCAGTCATCGCTCGAGGCACTGTCGGAGGCCGAGGGCGCGAGCCTGCCGCAGCTCGCGGCGGTGATCGGCCGTCTGCGCGCGCTGTCCGCGCACGATGCGCAGCTCGTGCCCGTGGTCGAGGGACTGGAATCCGCCGCGGCGCAGGCGGGGGAGGCGCTGCGCGAGCTGCGCCGCTACGCCTCGCGCCTCGAGCTCGATCCGCAGGCGCTGCGCGAAGCGGAGTCGCGCATCGAGGCGCTGCACGCGGCGGGGCGCAAATTCCGCGTCCGCCCGGCCGAGCTGGTGAGCCTGGCGGGCGAGTTGCAGGCGCGACTGGCGGAGCTGGACCTGGCAGTGGACCCGGAAGCCTTGCGGCGCGAGGTCGGCGCGGCTCGCGAGCGCTTCGGCGCGGCGGCGAAAAGGCTCTCAGCGCGGCGCAAGAGCGCCGCCCAGGCGCTGTCGAAAGCGGTCAGCGAAGGGATGCAGCAGCTGGCTATGAGCGGCGGGCGCTTTGCCGTCGCCCTGCGCCCGCTCGATGTCCCCGTAGCTGCCGGAGCGGAGGAGGTCGAATTCGAAGTTTCCTCGCACCCGAGCTTGCCGCTGCGGCCGCTGGCAAAAGTCGCCTCGGGCGGCGAGCTGTCGCGCATCAGCCTGGCGCTGCAATTGGTGGCGAGCAAGGCTTCGCCGGTCGGCGCCCTGGTGTTCGACGAAGTGGACTCGGGCATCGGCGGCGCGGTGGCGGAGACCGTCGGCCGCTCGCTGCGTCGCCTGGGACGCGAGCGACAGGTACTGTGCGTGACGCATCTGCCCCAGGTCGCCGCGCAGGGCGACCGGCAGTGGACGGTGGTCAAGGCGGGCTCGCGCGGCAAGCTCGGCGTCAGCGTGCAGCAGCTGGAAGGCGCCGCCCGGGTCGAGGAGCTGGCGCGCATGCTGGGCGGCGCGCAGATCACCGCGACCACGCGCCGGCACGCCGCCGAGATGCTGGGCGGCTAGGCGCCGCCGCTGGAGTCGTTCTCGAGCTGCCGCGCCTCTGCGCGGTACTCGCAATCAGGCTTGCTGCAATCCGCGTACAGCGCAAGCGAATGTCCGCGCAGGTCGAATCCTCGATTGCGCGCGATCTCCATTTGCCGCTTTTCGATCTCGGGGTCGTAGAATTCCTCGACCCGGCCGCACTGCAGGCAAACCAGATGGTCGTGATGGCCGCCCTGGTTGAGCTCGAACACCGCCTTGCCGGTCTCGAAGTGCTGGCGCGAAAGCAGGCCCGCCTGCTCGAACTGCGTCAGCACGCGGTAGACCGTCGCCAGCCCGACATCGATGCCCTCGGCGATCAGCTTGCGATAGACGTCTTCGGCCGAGAGATGGCGGACGTCCGTGCTGGTCTCGAACAGCTCCAGGATCTTGCGCCGCGGAAGCGTCGCCTTGAGGCCGATGTCCTTCAGGCTCTGCGCAGTGTTCATCGTCGGGCGGATCCCGCGATATCGATCGTTTATGATATAGCCTTTCGTCTTGCTTGAGAATCGCGCTTCCGTGCTGCTTCCCACTCGCGTGCTCATTGCTGCCGCGGCGCTCGCGCTCGCCGGTTGTAGCCTGCTCGACTCCTTTACGATCGAGATCCAGCAGGGCAACTACGTTTCCCAGGAGATGGTGTCGCAGCTCAAGCCCGGCATGTCCAGGGAGCAGGTGCGCTTCGTGCTGGGCACGCCGCTGCTGACCGACATCTTCCACGCCGACCGCTGGGATTACGTCTATTACCGCAAGATTCCGGGCGGTAAGACCGAGGAGCGCAAGCTGGCCGTGTACTTCAAGGACGGGCAATTGGCCCGGCTCGAGGGGGACGTGGTGGCGGCAAGCGAACGCGAGAAGTTCAAGGAGACGGGCGGGTGAGAATTGCGATCGCGGGCGGCGCGGGGCGCATGGGGCGCACCCTGGTCGAGGCCGTCCTCGGCGACGCCGAGCTTGAGCTCGCGGCGGTCCTGGAGCGGGCTGGGCACCCGGCGCTGGGACGCGAGGCGGGCGAGCTGGTCGGCCTGCCTTGCAAGGTCGTGCTGAGCGCGGACGTCGCCGCGGCGCTCGCCGCGGCGGACGTGCTGATCGATTTCACGCGTCCCGAGGGCACGCTCGCGCACCTGGAGGCCTGCGCCGGCCTGGGCAAGGCGATGGTGGTCGGCACCACCGGCTTCTCGGCGGCGCAAAAGGCGCGCATCGCCGAAGCGGCGAAGCGAGTCGCGCTGGTGATGGCGCCGAACATGGCGGTGGGAGTGAACGTCACCTTCAAGCTCGCCGAGACGGCGGCCCGGATCCTCGGCGACGGCTACGACGTCGAGATCGTCGAGGCGCACCACCGGCACAAGGTCGACGCGCCTTCGGGCACCGCGCTCAAGCTGGGCGAGGTGGTTGCGCGCGCGCTCGGGCGCAATCTCGCCGACTGCGCGGTGCACGGACGCCGCGGCGAAACCGGTGAGCGCGATCCCAAAGCGATCGGTTTCCATGCCATCCGCGGCGGCGACATCGTCGGCGAGCACAGCGTGATCTTCGCCGGCACCGGCGAGCGGGTCGAGGTTACCGTTCGCTCCTCGAGCCGCATGACCTACGCCCTTGGCGCGCTGCGCGCGGCCAAGTTCCTGCGCGGCAAAAAGACCGGGCTGTTCGACATGTTCGACGTGCTGGGGTTCAATTAGCGCCACGTTGCCGGGGAGGCCCCGGAGCCGGTATAATTCCCTGCTCAAACGAGCGGGAGGGGCGCCAGCCTCTTCCGCTTTTTCGCATCTACTCCTGGAGTTCGTGTTTTGGCCGCTCTCGAACCTGCCGCACTCGTCCTCGCCGACGGGACGGTGTTCCGGGGCCGCGCGGTCGGCGCAAGGGGCCTTGCCGCCGGGGAAGTGGTGTTCAACACCGCGATGACCGGCTACCAGGAAATCCTCACCGACCCGTCGTACTGCCGCCAGATCGTCACCCTGACCTATCCCCATATCGGCAACACGGGTACCAACCCGGAGGACGACGAGTCGGCGCAGGTGTTCGCCGCGGGGCTGGTGGTGCGCGACGTTCCCGCCGCGCACTCCAACTGGCGCGCGCGCAGCGGCCTGACCGAGTACCTGGTGGCCAACGGCGTGGTCGCCGTCGCCGACATCGACACCCGCCGCCTGACCCGGCTGCTGCGCGAGAAGGGCGCCCAGAACGGCTGCGTGGTCGCCGGCGAGGTCGACATCGACCGGGCCTTGGCCGCGGCGCGGGCTTTTCCCGGCCTGGCCGGGATGGACCTCGCCAAGGTGGTCAGCACCGCCAAGCCGTACCAGTGGCACGAGGGGGCCTGGGCGCTCGGCAAAGGCCATGCCGCGGGCGGCGAGGCGCGTTTTCACGTCGTTGCCTACGACTACGGCATCAAGCGCAACATCCTGCGGCTGCTGGTCGAGCGCGGCGCCCGCGTCAGCGTGTTGCCGGCGCAGGCAAGCGCAAGCGATGCGCTCGCACTGCGGCCCGACGGGGTGTTCCTGTCGAACGGCCCGGGCGACCCGGAGCCGTGCGATTACGCGATCCGGATGATCCGGGAACTGCTTGAAAGAAAAGACCTTCCGCTGTTCGGGATCTGCCTCGGACATCAGCTGATGGCGCTCGCTGCCGGGGCGCGGACGGTGAAGATGAAGTTCGGCCATCACGGCGCCAACCATCCGGTGAAGGACCTCGATACCGGGCAGGTCGTGATCACGAGCCAGAACCACGGCTTCGCGGTCGACGCGCAGACGCTGCCGGCAAGCGTCAGGCCGACGCACGTGTCGCTGTTCGACGGCTCGCTGCAGGGGCTGGCCCACACCGACCGGCCAGCGTTCTGCTTCCAGGGTCACCCCGAGGCAAGCCCGGGCCCGCACGACATCGGCTACCTTTTCGACCGCTTCGCCAAGATGATGAGCGATGCCCAAAAGAGCTGACATCAAGAGCGTGCTGATCATCGGCGCCGGCCCGATCGTCATCGGCCAGGCCTGCGAGTTCGACTATTCCGGCGCGCAGGCGTGCAAGGCGCTGCGCGAGGAAGGCTACCGGGTGGTGCTGGTGAACTCGAACCCGGCCACCATCATGACCGACCCGGGAACCGCGGATGCGACCTATATCGAGCCGATTACCTGGCGGGTGGTGGCGCGGATCATCGAGAAGGAGCGGCCCGACGCGCTGCTGCCGACCATGGGCGGCCAGACCGCGCTCAATTGCGCGCTGGATCTGGCGCGCGAAGGCGTACTGGAAAAATTCGGCGTCGAGCTGATCGGCGCCTCGCGCGAGGCGATCGACAAGGCCGAGGACCGGGAGAAGTTCAAGCGCGCAATGCAGAGGATCGGGCTGGCGTGCCCGCGCTCGTCGCTTGCGCATTCGATGGAGGAGGCGCTGCAGGTTCAGGCCGGAATCGGCTTCCCGGTGGTGATCCGGCCGTCGTTCACGCTCGGCGGCAGCGGCGGCGGCATCGCCTACAACCGCGAGGAGTTCGTCACCATCTGCGAGCGCGGCCTCGAGGCTTCGCCGACGCGCGAGCTGCTGATCGAGGAGTCGGTGCTCGGCTGGAAAGAGTTCGAGATGGAGGTGGTGCGCGACAAGCACGACAACTGCATCATCGTCTGCTCGATCGAGAACCTCGATCCGATGGGCGTCCACACCGGCGACTCGATCACGGTCGCGCCGGCGCAGACGCTCACCGACAAGGAATACCAGATCATGCGCGATGCCTCGATCGCGGTGTTGCGCGAGATCGGGGTCGACACCGGCGGCTCGAACGTGCAGTTCGCGATCAGCCCCGAGGACGGACGGATGCTGGTGATCGAGATGAACCCGCGCGTGTCGCGCTCCTCGGCGCTGGCGTCG
>Ga0102953_1001434_pt1 | contig 15171 bp, 9 predicted proteins | sample SalPon2A_C_D2_MG_FD_78509 | JGI IMG/M metagenome (GOLD analysis project Ga0102953, IMG submission 78509) | Soil microbial communities from South San Francisco under conditions of wetland restoration - Salt Pond MetaG R2A_C_D2_MG | ecosystem: Environmental > Terrestrial > Soil > Wetlands | place... | reverse complement strand
CGCATCGCGACCTTCGAAGAGAATAATCATGCGCTTGCCTGTATTTTCAAGATACCTCTGCAAATGTATCAACTCAGCCTGATAAGGCTTAAGCTCCTCCTCCTGCAGATACTTGGTTAAAACGGCTATTTGCATTCTGAGGTAGGATTGCAAATCTCCCCCTAAATTGGATTCTTCACCCTTCTGTGCAAAACTTGGTTGACAATCGCCTTTTGGAAGTTGTATCGTTTCGTGCAAAAGGTGGTTGGAGGCTAGAATGACAGAGTTTACTGGATCAGCAGCTTCGCAGGCTGATTTTATTTGGAAGAACGCCGAAGACTTGTGGGGGGACTTCAAGCATACCGATTTTGGCAAGATCATCTTACCGTTCACGTTGCTACGCCGTTTGGAGTGTGCGCTGGAACCGACCCGCGAGGCGGTAAGAGAGGCTTACCGTTCCTTCAAAGATGCTGATGTTGAACTTGACCCTATTCTGCGATCAACGGCTAATTACCCCTTCTACAACACCTCTGAATACTCACTTGCCACGATGGGCAGCACCAAGACCCGCCGAAATCTCGAAGACTACATAACCCTATTTTCGGATAACGCCCGAGCTATTTTTGAAGAATTCGAGTTCGGCAATACGGTGATCCGCTTGGAGAAGGCTGGTTTGCTGTACAAAATCTGCAAGAACTTCGCCGGCATCGACCTGGACCCTGACGTGGTGCCAGACCGGGTGATGAGTAATATCTATGAACACCTGATTCGCCGTTTTGGTGCCGAGGTCAACGAAGGGGCCGAGGATTTCATGACGCCCCGTGACATCGTGCACCTAGCGACCGCACTTCTGCTTGATCCGGATGATGCCTTATTTGAGGCAAGCCCCGGTTTGATTCGCACCCTGTACGACCCAACCTGTGGAACTGGTGGCTTCCTTACCGATGCCATGAACCATGTAGGCGACTACGGCAGCCGCGACAAAATCCAGCCGGTATTGGTGCCACATGGTCAGGAGCTGGAACCGGAAACTCATGCGGTATGCGTTGCGGGCATGCTGATCCGCCGGCTGGACTCCGACCCTGGGCGTGACCTGTCCAAAAACATCCGCCAAGGCAGCACGCTGTCCAACGACCAGTTTGCCGGTGAGCGTTTCCACTACTGTCTGTCCAATCCACCTTTTGGCAAGAAGTGGGAGAAGGACAAAAAAGCCGTTGAGAGTGAGCATGAAAAAGGCGAACTAGGTCGCTTCGGGCCGGGGCTACCCAAAATCAGCGACGGTTCCATGTTGTTTTTGATGCACCTAGCAAGCAAGTTAGAGCTTCCTCAGAATGGTGGAGGTCGTGCCGCTATCGTGCTTTCCGGCTCACCATTGTTCAATGGTGGTGCCGGCTCTGGCGAGTCCGAAATTCGCCGCTGGCTACTGGAAAACAACTTGGTTGAAGCTATTGTGGCGCTGCCAACGGATTTGTTCTTCCGCACTAATATCGCAACCTACCTGTGGATTCTGTCCAACAAGAAACCGGAAGAACGCAAAGACAAGGTACAATTGATCAACGCCACCGATCTGTGGACATCCATCCGCAACGAGGGCAACAAGCGCCGCATTGTCAGCGATGACCAGCGCCGCCAGATCTTGGACATTTATGCGGCAGGAGAAACCGACGAGTTTTCCCGGATGCTGGACTACCGAACCTTTGGCTATCGCCGTATCAAGGTACTGCGTCCGCTGCGTATGAAGCTGGTGCTGGATGAAGCAGGCTTGTCACGACTGCAATCGGAAGCGGCTTGGGTGAAACTCTCACCTGCCCATCAGGATTTCTGGCTGGAAGCACTCAAACCTCTGATTGGGCAAACCCAGCCCTACCTTTGGGCTGAAACCTTTGCCAAGGAAGCCATCAAAGCTGATGACGCCAAGCCACTCAAGGTGAAGGCGAATAAGACCTTTATTACCGCCCTGATCAGCGCCTTCGGACACAAAGACCCAGAAGCCGATCCAGTCACGGATGCCAAGGGTGAACTGGTGCCCGATAAGGAGTTGACCGATTTCGAGAATGTGCCCTATCTGGAAGACATCGACGATTACTTCGCCCGCGAAGTGTTGCCCCATGTACCGGATGCTTATCTAGACGAGAGCTTTTCTGATGTTAGAGATGGCCAAATGGGCCGCGTAGGCTACGAGATCAACTTCAACCGCTTCTTCTACCAGTATCTGCCGCCGCGCAAACTGCATGATATTGATGCTGACCTGAAACAGGTGGAATCTGAAATTGCTGTGCTACTGGCAGAGGTAGCAAGCGAGTGAGCCAATACAAAGCGTATCCAGCGTACAAGGATTCCGGTGTTGAGTGGATTGGGAAGGTGCCGGAGCATTGGGATGTCGCTCGAATCAAATGGGTTGCAGGACTTCGAAAGGAGCGGCGCGGTGATGTGCCTGCCGATGCGACATATATTGGGCTTGAAGATGTAGAAGCGGCATCTGGTCAATACAAGCCGACAAAAGGCGATTCACGGCAGACAGAGGATTCTACTGTTGGCATTTTTTATGAGGGCGATGTCCTTTACGGGAAGCTGCGTCCATATTTGCGCAAGGCCATTGTTGCCGATATGAATGGAGCATGTTCAACGGAGTTTCTAGTGCTGATGGCTGTAAAGGCAGTTCCTAGCTGGCTCCAACAATGGCTTCTGACTCCCGAAACAACACATCAAATTGAGGCTGGATGTGAAGGGGCGAAAATGCCACGTGCCGATTGGGAGCATGTTGGTTCAATCGAAGCCACATACCCAGCTCCAGAAGAGCAGTCCCAAATCATTTACACCCTAAACAGTGAAGCCATCCGCATTGATGCGCTTATCCAGAAGAAAACCCGCTTTATCGACCTGCTGAATGAAAAGCGCCAGGCACTGATTACCCATGCGGTCACCAAGGGCCTAGACCCCAACGTGAAGATGAAGGATTCCGGCGTGGAGTGGATTGGGCCGATGCCAATGCATTGGGACATAAAACCATTCTTTGCCTTGGTGGATGTGCTAAACAGAAAGAACACAGGTTTAATTGAAACTAATATCCTGTCTTTGAGCTTTGGCCGGGTCATCAAGAAGCCAGAAAACAGGAATATGGGCTTGATGCCAGAATCCTACGAGACCTATCAAATTGTAGAGCCTGGTGAGATTGTATTCAGGTTTACCGACTTGCAAAATGACAAAAGAAGCCTTCGTTCTGCCGAAGTTACACAGAGAGGGATAATTACCTCTGCATATATGGCCGTGAAACCCCATGGCATTGAGTCAACTTACCTTGCGTGGTTAATGCGGTCATATGACCTTTGCAAAGTGTTTTATGCAATGGGTGGCGGGCTAAGGCAGTCATTGAAATTTGAGGATGTCAGGAGACTTCCTGTGCTTATCCCTTCTTCCGAAGATCAGGCCAATATCACCAATGCAATTAACGTGGAAACAGATCGCATTGATACGCTTGTAGAAAAAACCGAGCGAAGCATCGCCCTGCTCAAAGAACGTCGCGCTGCCTTTATCACTGCGGCACTGACTGGTCAGATTGATTTGCGAGGAGAACAATAATGAATCCATCAGCGCATCAGGAAAAACACTTCCAGCAATACATCATCGACCGGCTGGTTGAGCAAGGTTGGGAACTCGGGGAGACCAAGCACTACGACACCGAGCGGGCGGTGTATCCCGAAGACCTTGAAAGCTGGATCAAAAACAGCGGCCAGCAGGGCAAGTGGGACAAGCTAGAACGGCTTAATGGGACCAAGACCCTTGAGGTACTGATGGATCGTTTAGGAAAAGCGCTAGAAAAGCAAGGTACCATGCAGGTGCTGCGCCAGGGCTTCTCAATTGCCGGGTGCGGCCTTATCGAGATGACCGAGGCTGCGCCAGAAGACAGGCGCAATGAAACGGTGATCAGTCGCTACAAGGCCAATATCCTGCGCGTGGTGCCAGAGCTGAAATATCACCCCGTTCGTGAATTTGCCATTGATCTGGTGCTGTTCATCAATGGCCTTCCGGTGGCCACCGTCGAACTGAAAACCGACTTCACCCAATCCGCCGAAGCGGCGATGGATCAATATCGCAATGACCGCTTGCCCTATGACCCCAAGACCAAGCGTAGGGAGCCGCTACTGACCTTCAAGCGCGGTGCAGTGGTGCATTTCGCCATGTCCGATTCAGAAATCATGATGGCGACCAAACTGAACGGGGAAAACACCTTCTTCCTGCCATTCAACAAGGGCCGAGAAGACGAAAGCGGCGCTGTCCATGCCGGTAACCCGCCCGGTGAGATAAAACCCGATGGCACCCAAGAATACCCCGTATCCTACTTCTGGGAAGGTGTCTGCCAGCCGGATGCCTGGCTGCGTATTTTCCATAGCTTTGTCTATGTCGAGAAAAAGGATGTGGTGGATATTCAGGGTAACTGGTCGAAGAAAGAGACCCTGATATTTCCGCGCTTTCACCAATGGACAGCGGTGAATGAAATGCTGGCCGATGCTCGCAAGAACGGTGCAGGCATGACTTATCTGGCTGACCACAGCGCTGGTTCCGGTAAAACCAGCACCATTTCCTGGACAGCACACGACCTAGTGAAATTGCGCGAAGACAACGGCGATGCGGTATTCAACAGCGTCATCATTGTCACTGACCGCAATGTGTTGGATGGGCAGCTTCAGGACGCGGTAAAGCAGATTGACCATCAGTTTGGCGTGATTGCCGCCATTGACCGGCAGAAGTCTTCCAAATCCAAGAGCAAGCAGCTCTCAGAAGCCCTACTGGCCGGAACACCGATTGTGGTGGTCACCATCCAGACCTTCCCTTATGCGATGGAAGCCATCATCACTGACAAGGCCCTGAAGGGGAAAAACTTTGCGGTGATAATTGATGAGGCGCATAACTCGCAAACAGGCTCTACGGCTGCCAAGCTGCAAGCGGCTCTGGGCATGAGCGGGCAAGGCAAGATGTCTACCATGACGGTGGATGAGCTGCTGGAGCAACTGCAAAAATCCCGCGCCCGCCCGGACAATATCAGCTACTTTGCCTTCACTGCGACTCCAAAGCACTCCACCCTGATGTTGTTTGGTCGCCCGGAAGACCCGAGCCAGCCGGTGTCGGACGACAACCCTCCGGAAGCCTTTCACAAGTACACCATGCGACAGGCCATCGAGGAAAAGTTCATCCTCGATGTGCTTAAAGGGTATGTGCCCTACAAGACGGCCTTCAATCTCTCCAAACAGATTGAGGACAGCAAACGGGTCAGCGGCAAGGCCGCAAAACGCGCTCTGGCGCAGTGGATGGCCCTGCATCCCACCAACGTGACCCAGAAGGTGCAGTTAATCATTGAGCACTTCACCAAGAACGTCGCACACCGGCTGGATGGCAAAGCCAAGGCGATGGTGGTGACCAGCTCTCGTGCCGCCGCCATTCGCTACAAGAATGCGTTTGACCGCTATATCAAACAACACAGCGAGTACGACTTTATTCATTCACTGGTCGCCTTCTCTGGTAAGATGACCGGCAAGCAGGTGATGCATCAGGACGACGGCGAGTTCAAGGATGATGTGTTCATTGTTGATGAGAACGAGGAGTTCACCGAGCAAAGCATGAATCCGGATGTACGGGGGCAGGACTTGCGCTTTGCCTTTGATCGCCCGGAATACCGGGTGATGCTGGTTGCCGATAAATTCCAGACCGGCTTTGATCAACCCAAACTGGTGGCGATGTATGTGGACAAGAAGATCGCCAACCATGTGGAGATTGTGCAGACCTTCTCCCGCTTAAACCGGATGGCTCCTGGCAAAGATGAAGTCTACATTCTCGACTTTGTGAACGATCCTGCGAATGTCCGCACGGCCTTTGAGACCTATGATCAAGGCGCTCATATTGATGAAGTGCAAGACCTCAACGTGGTCTATGAAATCAAGGAGCGACTGGACGAACACGGCCTTTACGACGAGAAGGCTTTAGCCGCGTTCAAGGAAGCACGCTTCAAAACTATTCGTGATATTACCCATACCAAATCTCCGCAGCACAAGGCTTTGTACGCCGCGACCAGCGGGGCAACGAGCCTGTATAACGACAAGATGAAAATGCTCCGCGATGGCATGACGACATGGGAAGCTGCCTTCGAGAGAGCGCGCGCCAAGGGCGATGAAGCAGGCATGAAGTCTGCTGACCACCATCAGGATGAATACGCCGAGCAAATCAAGACGCTCTTGGGCTTCAAGTCCGATTTGGGGCGCTTTTGCCGTACCTATTCCTATATCGCCCAATTGATTGATTTTGGCGACCCAGAGCTGGAGAACTTCGCCGCCTTTGCCAAGCTACTGCAAAAACGCCTGCTGCATGAAGCGCCTGAGACGGTGGATTTGACTGGTCTTGTGCTGACAGGCTTTGACATCAAGGCGCGCCCGGATGAAACAGGGGAAGATGGCAAGATACCGGTACTGAAACCGGTTGGCCCCGGTGGTGGTGGTGTGACCGGAGACAAGCCGAAGTTCGTCAAAGAGATTATCGATCGGCTCAACAGCCTGTTTGGTGAGGCTACGCCAATTCAGGACCAAGTAGCTTTCGTCAACCAGATCAAGTCGATTGCCGGCGAAAGCGATGTGGTCATGGCCCAGGTAGAGAGCAACACCCGAGAGCAGGCAATGAAGGGCAACCTACCCGGCGCGGTTCAGCAAGCCGTTGTGCGTGCATTGACCAGTCACCAGAAACTGGCAACTCAGGTGCTCAAATCTGATCGTCAGGGCATGACCGTGTTGGTTGATGTGGTTTATGACATGCTGCGCGAAGGCAAAGACATCGACCTGGATATGGACTAAGCCGATGCTTGACCTGCTAAATCTGCCAGGCATCAAGCCGGTGGATATGTATAAAGAGAGCAAGGCGCTCATTATTGTTGCGGTGCCGGAAACGGTCGCGGTTCCCCTATGCGAAGATTGCAATATCCCCATGCACAAGCATGGCACGCGCAAGAATAAGTTCTCGGATACACCGTTGTATATGGAACCTGTTCGCCTTGAGATTCAACGCCCGCGCTTTCGCTGTGAATCCTGTGGCAAAATGGCGATGCCGGAACTGAGCTTTCTGGATGACAAGCGCCGAGCCACCAAACGTCTGGTTGATGTCATACGGCAACAGTGCCTGAGCACGACCTTCCGTGCCTTGGCAGAGCAAACAGGCGTTGCAGTGAACACAGTCAAGAACATCGCTCATGACCTGATTGACGAGCTTTCGCAAACGGTGCGCTATGAGACCCCTGTTATCATGGGGATCGACGAAGTGAACCTGGCCGGTGGTTACCGCTGCGTTATAACAAATCTGGCGACCAACAACGTCTTCGACATGCTGGAGTATCGCACGCAGGATCACCTTAAACCGTTCTTCAAGAACTTACCGGATAGAGATAAGGTGGAGTGGGTCTGTACTGATATGTGGCGGCCATTTAAGCGATCTTTTGCGGAGCACCTTCCCAATGCCAAGCTGGTGATTGATAAGTTTCACCTTGTAAAAATGGCATCTGAAGCACTGGAAGAAGAGCGCAAGAAATATCAGGTGCAGCTAAGCAAAGAAGATCGGATTAACGTCAAAAAATCAATCCGCTGGCTGACGTTGAAGCGCCCTGACAATCTCACACCTGCTGAGCAAAAAGCCCTGGTAATCGTTCGTGAGCAAATTCCAGAACTGGCTATTGCGTATGATTTCAAAGAAAGCTTTTTTGCAATCTATGACGAACCAGACAAACAAAACGCCCAAAATGCCTTTGATGCCTGGAAGAACAGCTTACCCGATGAAGGCATGGAACCTTTCAAGAGGTTAGTGAAAACGGTTCACAATCATTATGCCGATATTTTTGCATATTGGGATGCGCCGTTTCCGATCACCAATGCCTATACAGAGGGGTTAAATGGCTTGATCAAGATGTCGAACCGTTTAGGGAGAGGCTACAGTTACGAGATTATTCGAGCTAAAACACTGTATTCAGCAGAAGCACGAAAGGTAGGCAGTAGCATTCGATCAGGACGAGGCAAGGTTGAATATGGCCCGCACATTCCTACGCTGCTGAAACAAGCCGAGAGTGGTGAGCTTGACTAGGAGAGTATGGTGTATGAAAACGGTTAGAATTAAGATTGAGAATGCAAAATGATTCGCCACTAATTTCCTAGACAGCCTGATGGGTTTTTTAAAATGGTGTGTCTTCTTCTCGACCATATGCGTCTACTGGTTAAATCGACCACCGATTATGGTGGCAAACAAGCCACCCATTATGGAATAAAATCGGCCAGTGTTGTCGGCTGACAGACGCACTTCGGCCAAAAGCATCATTCGATTATCCATGAGCTAACGTCCGCTCGATGGAGGCGCACTGCCTGCACCCGTATCAATATGAGTATCGTATAGTCGAGAATATCAGGAAATGGTCCGGTAGCGATTGGAGATGCATTTTACCGTATCACACACCGGACAGGTCGTTGGGCCCCAAGTAGGTGATATCGATCCGGCCGACATCTTGGGCCACTTGGGCGCGTACCAGTCCCGCTTTCCCGTGATTAAATGCAGCCTCAACCGTGCCTAGCAGCGTACCATCTGCTGAGAGCACGCGTTCCTGACCGTCCCAATGATGGATTTGGACGGGCGTGCCCGGGGGTGAGGGCACGGTAAGCCATGCTACGTTCGCCCAATATCTGCGCTCCGCCCAAGTATGATTCTCAGGCGTAGTAAAGCTCTGCACAAAATCCGCCCACATTGCTTTGGTTTCCGCTGTCGGCCAATCCGGTAGCGCGCTCCAAGCTACGACGGCTTCCGAGTTGAGCCAATGGCGAAGCTCATGACTCGTCTGGAACGTGACTCCTGTGTCTGTGGCGACCTTGATGGCGGCGGACCTCGAGTTGAAGCCAGCTTGGATGAGCATTGATGCGGAGCGGTTCAGCGTGCCAGTTTCGACAGAGGGAACGGCGAGACCAAGCTCATAGTCTTCGATTTGAAGACCAAAATCGCCGATTGTATCGCTATTCGCGCCAGCTCGGACACGAATCGCCTCCATGGCCCAGGGAAGTCTATAGACCAAGCCTCCCTCGATGAATTGCAGCGTCTCCGACTGGTGACCAGCAACGATGCCGGCAAGAGTCTGACCGAGGAGCCAAGCGCGTAAGATATCCCGCCAGTTTATGGGCATAGGGTCTGGCGTGAAGGGGTAGATGGTGAAGACCAACTCGGCGAGTTCCATGATGGCGGCAATCGCCACCTCCACATCACCTGTAAGAATAGCGCCGTTCGCCTGAACTAGTAAAAGGTTAGCGTCGGCGGCAATCGTGTCGAGTGCATGCCCGGTCGCCAACCCGACTCCGGCCAAGAAATAGCCACGGCGGCGCACTGCCGTCGACTGATTCCAAATAAGTCGGCTTCGCGACACGAGGCCCGCTTTAAGAAGCTGCTGCACCTCCTCGTCTTGACGCAAAAGCCGACGGTGCCAGAGCGAGGATTTAAGAATTTCGTCCAGCGCGACCTCAATTCCATCGTCAGGAATGTCATTTTCACCAATGAGACAGAGGATGGCCGTGTCAAGCGTCGCGACATGCCGCTCCCAGTCGACAAGGGCGCGCTCGCGATCTTCTGGCCTCTCGTTCGGAATTTCCGGAAAGTTCCAAGCTACGGCGCTATTGATAACATATTCTATAAGCTGATTGCGGTCCCCGCCGATGCACGCGTGCATGCGCAACAGCAGAGCCACTACAAGCCGCACCAAACCGCTCTCCATCTCCCGTGCGCCTAGATCGGTGATAAGAGCTTCCCAGTCGCGTCGCTTTTTCACGATGTTCTCAAACATAGGGAAAAGCACGATGCCTTCGACGTCGACATAGGCGCGGCCCGCTCGCCCGATAACATTTTTGAACTCGGAAATTTCGATCCTTTCGCCATTGCGATGAAGGGAGTGCATTATGACGGCTGTGGCTGACAGGTTTAGGCCTTGAGCCAAGGTCGGCGAGGAAATGGTCACCTTGAGCACATTATCGCGGAGCAGACGCTCCACTTCTTTGCGATAGGCGGTTGGCAGCGCGCCGTGGTGTAACGCGACCCCTAGGCGAAGACATTTGAGGATTGCGCTGTTCGGCCCCAGCCATTCCTCCCCAAGCGCGATCGCAGTGTTGAGAACCGAAGGGTCGGCTTCGAGCAGCGATCGCAGCGCGCCCCGCTCATGAAGATCGACGATCACGTCCGCGAAGGGCTCGACACTTCGACGCACTGGGCAGAAGATCAGGACGGTCTGCCCATCCTCGACCAGCCTCCAAGCCGTCGCCAGGCAGAGTTCGCGTTGATTGTTGGGAAAGAGACTGGTTCGGCAACGCTTTGGTGGAATCCATTTCGGTGGTGCCGCACCGATGAGGAAGCGTTTCACCCACGGACGCTCATCACCGACACGAAGGTTCAGTCGTGCTGCGGGCGATGACCAGACGACTTCGCCGAAACGTAGCCGGGTAGGACGCCAATCGTTTTTGATCAGGTCGCCGGGACGATCACGGCGCAGCCATGCGGCAAAGTCGTCAAGCTGGTCACCATCAGGCAAAATCGCCGAAAGGCACACAATCCGCCGTTCATGCGCGTCGGGACGGCGAAGGAGCCGCTGAATCTGCACCTCGTAGCGAACCTCACGCTCATTGGGTCCGATCATATGCCCTTCGTCAAAGACGAGCAGGCCAACGTTATCAAGAAGGGACGGGTCGTTACGCAATGCAAAATCGAGCTTTTCTGGCGTCGCAACCACGATATCTCGTTCGCGAATCGCGTCCTCGTCAAAGCCACTGACCCCGATGCTGCCGTAAAGCGCCGATATCGTCTTGCCGAGAGGGCCGAAGGTCCTCTGCAGGGTGACTTCTGTCTGGGCCGAGAGAGCACGCAGCGGGGTAATGAAGGCCACCCGCTTACCACTGGCTAGGCATCGCAGAATGCACAGCTCGGCAATGCGTGTCTTTCCAGCACTTGTAGGTAGGGAAACCACCAGATCGTCAGACTGGTCGGCTGCGCGGGTCGCGGCCTCAATCTGCGATGGCCAAAGGTCGACCTCGGCTTTGGGGCGCCGTTGAAGCGATGCGATGAACAGATCGCGAAGCTGAGGCCAGTCGACAGCATCGCCGCCCGCAGACTGGAGAGGCACTCTCTCGTGGAAGGTGCTCGACCATAGGTCCGACAAGAGGTGGATCGCGATACGATGTGCCCACCACTGGGGCAGCATGTTTAACTCGCTGCATATATCCAAACTCCCCCGAAGTCGTACCAAGGCCTGATCGACCAGCGATCGTTCGCCGCGTTCTAGAGCTAGAAGGAACAAGGACATGGCTGCCATGAAGGCGTCAGTCAGGGCCGTATCGATGCCTTCAAAAAGAAAGTCGCTGCTATCGTCAACGGAATTGTCCACTCCATCGATCTGATCAAGACTGGCCTGGATATAACTAGCGATTCGGGCATCACTGCCCTCGCCGGAAGCACGGTAGTCGAGAACGCTAGCTCGAAGAGGGAAGAAGTTACGTCGCATCAATTGCGCGAGTCCCCTTTCAACTGGCGAGAAGTTTTCGCCGGCTTCAACGATTGCGAGGAGGGAATATGCGCGCGCAGAAAGGTGTGCGAGATGATAACTTGCCGCTGCCACAATGAAGTGGAAATTACGATCTGCCTCCTGCGGGTCACCTTTTGCTATGGCCGCTTCAAGTGCCGTGGCGGCTTGCTCGAAAGCAATGCGTGCCTGCCTGGGATCACCACCAAGTTCAAGCAGGCGAAGGCCTAGTCCGAGAAGTGAGTAGCTGTAAGAATGCAAGTCGTAGGTGAGCTGTGGAGCGAAATCAGGAGCGGCAGGCGGAAGTACACCATCGCGCCAGATAATCGCACGCGCCTGACCGCGCGCAATGAGACGACCGCGGAAGCCGGAGGTTGCAGCTTCTTCTATAGCGGCCGTGATTAACTCAGGCGTTGTGGGCATCGGCAATCACTTGATCATAGACAGCTTGGATAAAGGCTGCGTGCCCTTCCACGCAGAGGCCAACACCCCATTGTGTAATTACACCTGAGTAGGCTTGAAGCACAGTGGTTAGCAGAGCATCCGGCGCGTTGCCTGAAAAGGTGAATAACAGATGCCGGACGCTCTGCACCGGAATGCCGTGCTCGAGCAGCGCGTCGTCAATTGCGTCGGCGAGTTGCAGCTCGCCCATATCAAGGAGCCTCGCCGAGATAAAGGCTAGAGCATGGGCAGACGGTCGTCCGCCGTCCTTGTCGAGGCTGGCCCGGGCTTCGGCGAGCACTTGGGGGGTGAGCCTTGCCCGGCTCTTAGCTTCCGTTTTCAGGAAATGGAGACGATGCGTCTGAGCTTCTTGAAAGATGCCGATTACGTCTTCACCGCGCATAGCCATGTTCCGATGGTCCTTCCACCGCAGGCGCTTTATCGGCGCGCAATAGCTACCACTGTGCGCGTTGATCCATTCCGTCGCGTAGATCTCTCCGAGATCGCCGGATCTGATCGCCTTGCTGGTTGGGAGCTTACCTTGGAGCAACGCGGCCGCAGCCGGCTTGCCGAGACGTGCGAGCACACGGGCTACCTGTTCCTGAGACGCATAGTGTTCCGGGACGATCGCTGCAGTCGCCTGAATCCCCGCTGGAAGGTTCGTGGGTTGACCAGTCATCACCCGGAGGAAGTGGTTCCCGATCGCCCCTTCGACCAAAGTACACCAATCGTTGAACTGAGTCACGCTATTCGCCTCAGTCAGAAAAGAGATCGCGTACGCGAACGAACGGCGCGCCGGTCTCGGCAGCACGGCGAACCTTGCGTTCGAGTATTTGGGTGAGCGGGATTTCCCGGTCCAGCATCTCATAGAGATCCAGTCCGTCCATGCAGATGACCCGCTTGCCTCGCCCGAAGGCAATAAGGCCGTCATCGGTGAATCCGCTGTTGCTGACGAAGAGACCACGAGTCCATGCCGCCTTTTGCTCGATCTTTCCATGGAAGGTGTGCAGATCGGCAACACCAATGGGATGGCCATGCCATTTGGCTTCGAGTAGGTAAATGTCGCTTCCGAGCTGAAAACTGCCGTCGATCTGCTCGCCCCGGAGCCGGAAAGGCTCCTGGGCAGCTAAGCCGAACGCGTCGAACAGTCCCTTGAGAAAGCTTTCGAATGCGTAGCCTCGTGCCTGGGGGCTGAGCGTTGTGACCTGCAAGAGGTCAGCCTTGATCTTTGCGATTTTCTCACGGTTTATCACGTTGGTGGCTACGTTGGGTGCTCCCTTATGTGGAGCTGAGACACCTGAGAGGCGGTTGATCAGTCCTTGGTAGCGGGCTTCCATATTTACGATAGGGTCATTGCTGTCGGTATAGGCAAGATACTCGGAGCGATGCTCCCAGAGCGCCGTGAGGGTGTGGACCGCAGTAGCGTTGTCGCATATCTGAAGGAAGCAACGCAGTCGCTTACCCTTTGAGCCACCTTTTACCGCATATTTCGGATCGTCGATGTTGACCTTAAGCTCGGAGGCGAAGAAGTCCGAGAAGCTGGCATCTGAGAAATCCAGCACAAAGCCAGGCCCTCGAACGAAGTCGACAAGGTCGTCTATGAGGCGCAGATCAATGGACCGTATCGAGCTAATAAACTTTCCTCCCCAGCATATGGTATAAGCAAAGCAAGCTATTGCTTGAATACCTCGACTTTACTGCCTTTATTCGACCAAAGCAAAAATCTACGGAATTGAAATGACCTCTAGCCAGCGCTTAGGGTTATCCTGTTTTGTGTCATAAACAATATTCGAACGAATGACCGAAAGTGAGCTACTACCGATCACTACGGCCACTTCATTAGACTATTTGGACCTCAAGCTGTCTAATTATTATGATTCAAGCGAATGTCCTAACTTTCGAAAAAGAGAACTGATTTAGGACATGCCAATCCAGTTTGCCGTCTGGATTATTGCTAGGATGAGGCTGCGAGCAGAGCAAGTAACGTGGGTATTTGTGTCACCAAGCCAGCTCCAAGTGCTCCTCCAGCTGCGCCCTCAAGAATTGTTCTAAGGCTCTCAAGGCATTCTCTGAGAATATTCGGTTTCGGTTTGGGTGAGTTGGTTTGCGATATAAGTGTGTTTATATCAGCCTGAGCTTCCTCTTTAAGTTTAGTCGCCAAGTTTAATGAGTCTAAGTTTCTTTGTACTTCGGAGGCGAAGGATTTTATCTTTTCAAGACACTCTCCAGTGACAGTCATGGTTAGAGTGCTGTAATGGGAACCCTGTTGGACAGCTGATCCAATCATGGTTCCCACATTCAGAATGTTAATTGCTGGGAAGTGTTCTGTTGACTCGTCTGGTTTTGAAATGGCTGTCTCTATCTCCACTATGCCATTGTGGCTGAGTTGTACGAATGCGGGAAAGCCGCCTCTGATGCGATTAATCTTTAGTAGGCCTTCTCCCTCAAGGAATGAAACGGCATCGATATACTCTTGAATTCCATCATCGTCATCTGTTATCCCGACCTGCTCAGCAAGTTCTCCACCATTAATGAAGTCGTTCGTACTTCCTGAGGCAAGCTCATATACCTTGTTCAGTATATTGAAACGCAAGCTCTGCGCGCGCTTAATGTGCTCATTCATTTTCATCACCCCACAAAATAAGAGTATAATGCACATAACCATAAATAAAGGCTCTTCAATTTCTTCAATGCTCGTTAAGCAGTCCGTATCTTGATGTGTTCAAACCACATGTTCGCCTTCGGCAGATGCCAGCCTGTCAGTCCACCAACTGCGGATTCCAGATAAAGGACGCACCTAATTCCGATTAAAAGTGCAAGAGAATCCCAGCGTAAAGTCCCAGTGGTACCCAGTCAAAAGTGGACATTCAAGTTAATGGGGTTCAGACAAGCATGCGGTCGATTTAACCAGCATACGCAGTTGGATAGTAATCCAGAAAATCCAACCAATGTTTACTTGAGAATCATTGCTGAATTTTAGTGAAATCCAACCAGGTAGCGGGTTCACTTGAAGGGAGTATCCAGAGTTAGAACAGGAGAATTCCAACCCTAGATTGCAAATAGCCGTTAAAACCTTCTTGATCCTGGAATCATCGATATCGTGCTGGGATGCCAGTGCATCGAAACAGCGCCCTTTCCCGCCGATTTCCGATTCACTATTGTTACTGGAATTTACATCCTGCATCGCT
>Ga0102953_1001433_pt1 | contig 15172 bp, 14 predicted proteins | sample SalPon2A_C_D2_MG_FD_78509 | JGI IMG/M metagenome (GOLD analysis project Ga0102953, IMG submission 78509) | Soil microbial communities from South San Francisco under conditions of wetland restoration - Salt Pond MetaG R2A_C_D2_MG | ecosystem: Environmental > Terrestrial > Soil > Wetlands | place... | reverse complement strand
CCTGCTCAATCGAGTTGTGGACGACGACGTTGTCGGCGACGAAGTTGTGCAGGCCCTCGACCTCGATGTCGAAGACCTCCTCCACGCCATCGGGCTCGATCGAGACGATCGGGTCCCAGTATGCGTCTCCCAGCGCCAGGTCGACCAGCTCTTCGCAGCGCACCGCCGACGCAACCCGCATTGCGCGCTCACGGCTCAATCCGCTCCTGTAAAGCGCCGTGCCGCAGTACCGGGCGTCGATCGCCGCCTGCATCTCGCGGCCGGTGATGCCCGCCTGTCGCATCGCGGGCACGACGAGCTTCCCCCATGCCTCCTTCGGAATCACGTCCTTGTTGGGATTCCTCGCCCGCCCGTCGAAGTGCTCGACGATCGCGCTGGCGTGGCGGCCCTTGCGCGCGCCCAGCGCCCCGACGGTCTCGAGAAAGCGCACGATCTCCGCCCCGCCGCTGATCGTGACATGGAACTGCGGGCGCCCCTTCTCCGGCGCCTCGTGCCGGCTCACCCGGGCATTGATGCCAAGCCTCAGAAGAAGCGTCTGCACATCGTCGGCCAGCCGCCGGCTGCTGGTCCCGTAGTAGACGTTGACGCCACGCCCCACCGGTCCACCTAGCCAGACGCAACCGGCAGCGGCCCAGAGATGTCGGAGAAAGGTGGAAATCGCAGCGTTGGGCTGTCCGAACACGGCGTCCGGGACTCCCTTCTCCTGTGACCGCCGCTGCAGCCTGTTGCCATTACCGATCGAGCGACCGAGCAGGGCGAGTTCGTCCTCGCTCATCGTCGACTGTGTCCTGTCCGGCAGGGTGCCGGGAGCGGCGATCGCATCTCCGGCGGCCAGCTCGTCCAAGCGACGCCAGCCGGCAATCGTCAGGAATCTGTGGTTGCCGGTCGCCCGCACCGTGCGGCCGAGGCGGGTGGTGAGGCGGAATGCCTGCTTGTGCCCGGTTGAGAAGGCGCGCCGCGCGAGGGCGGGTCGAAGCTTCCAGGTCTCCGGATCCATCGCCAGGACTTCGAAATCCTCCCTGCCCACCAGCTCCCGGATCGGTTGGCGCACGCCGGTGCGGGGCAGATAGACGAGTGAGTCGCCAGTCAGGCAACCCGACTCGCGAAGGTCGGAGAGCATCGGCTTTGGCGGGCTGCGTTGCTCGGGGGCGCGGGAGAGCTGGGAGATCGCCAGCACCGGGACCTCGAGCTCGCGGGCGAGGATCTTCAGGCCGCGGCTCATCTGGCCGACCTGCTCGACCCGGTTGGCGCGCAGGTCGTCGGCGCGCATCAGCTGCAGGTAGTCGACGATCACCAGGCCGAGGCCGCCCTGCTCCTGGACCTGCGCGTGCAGGCGCCGCGCCTTCGCCCGCAGGTCGAGCAGCCCCAGGTCGGAGGAGTCGTCGAACCACAGCGGCGCCTCCTCGAGCTCGTTGCAGGCCCGCACCACCTTCGGCCAGTCCTTCTGCGCGACCTGGCCCTTGCGCAGCTTGTCGCCGGAGATCCGCGCCCGGCAGGCGATGAAGCGCTGCGCCAGCTCGACCTCCGACATCTCAAGCGAGAAGAACGCCACCGGCAACTGCCGCTTCACCGCCACGTTTTCGGCGATGTTGGCGACGATTGCGCTCTTTCCCATAGCGGGTCGTGCCGCCACGATAATCAGGTTTCCCGGTTGAAAGCCGCCGGTGATCGAGTCGATGTCGCGGAAGCCGGACGGGGTGCCGGTCATCTCGAGCTCGCCGGTCGAGAGCTTCTCCAGCCGGTCGACCTCGTCGTGGAGGATCTCCGAGAGCATGCGGAAGTCGCTCGCCTGCTCTTTGTGGGCGACTTCGAAGAGCAGCCGCTCCGCCCGCTCGGAGAGCTCGCGCGGCTCGCCCTCGCGTTCGTGTACCCACCCCTGGATCTCCTGCCCGGCGCCGAGCAGGCGGCGCAGCAGCGAGTTCTGCTGGACGATCTCGGCGTAGTGCTTGGCGTTGCCCGCGGCCGGCACCTTGGCGGCGAGCTCGGCGACGTAGTTGCGCCCGCCCGCCTCCTCGATCTCGTTGCGCTGCACCAGCGCCTCGGCGACGCTGAGCTCGTCGACCGGCTTCGAGGCCGCGTAGAGGTCGTGGACCGCGCGGAAGATCGCCGCGTGCTTCTCCAGGTAGAAGTCCTCGGCGTTGAGCTTGACCTCGTCGATCACCCGGGTCAGCGACGGCTCGGCGACCAGCATCGCGCCGAGCACCGATTCCTCGGCCTCGATGTTCTGCGGCGGAACGTGGGTGGCGGGCGGCTGCGGCATCGACACTTAGTTAAGGGCTGGGGGCGGCGGAACTCTCCCCGCCAAGCAAACCAAAGGCGGTCGGGGCCGGGGACGATGTGGCAGCAATTAGGGAGAGAAACCCGCGGCGGGAATCTCCCCCGCCGCCTCCTGCCGACGCTCGCCTCGCCGCAGGATGCGGCGAGTGAGGATCGCGATGCTGAGGATCGCCGTCGCGCCGAGGCTGAGCTGCACGCTGAGCAGGCCCTCGCGGGTCCAGTAGACGTCGCGCAGGTCGAGCAGCAGCGCCGCCTCGTCGAAGGTCAGGCCCATGCCGGCGCCCATCGCCAGCGCCAGCCGGTCTTCGAGCTCCTCGTCGTCGCTCAGCAGCGCCACCGTGCCGGCGCCGAAGGCGAGCACGATGCCGGGCACGAAGTGGTGGATGTGCCGCCCCCGCACGCGCACGTTCTCGAACGGCCACCAGCGGTCGCGGATGCCCCAGGTCGACATCCGCACCAGAACGAAGGAGCCGAGGAAGCCGGCGAGCAGGTTGAAGAGGACGACCTCGCTGCGCGGCGTCGCCTCATAGCCGCTGACCGCCACCCCGACCGTGTCGAGGGCCGCCGCGGGCGCCGCTTCGGCCAGCGGCTCGCTGCCGTCCCGCTCCTGACGCCGCCGGCGCAGCAGCCGTCCGAACTGGCCGGCGAGGACGGTTCCGGCGCCGCCGAGGGCGACCACCGCCAGTCCCACCGTGGCCCGCTCCGAGCGGGCCCAACCGAACCGCGTCCGCGCCCTCAGGCGGCGGCCCAGGCGTCCGATCCTCAGGACTCCTCGGCGACGATCGTCTTCACCGCGGCGACGCTGCCGTCGGCGAGCTCGATCTCGACCATATGCGTGCCGATCTCGCGGATCGGCGGCTCGAGCCGCACCTGGCGTTTGTCGAGCCGCAGGTCGCGCGCCTCGCGGATCGCGTCGACGATCTCCCGCGGTCCGACCGAGCCGAACAGCCTGCCGCCGTCGTCGGCGCGCTGCTGGATCGTCAGCACGGTCTTGGAGAGCAGCGAGGCGGCCTGCTCTTCGCGCTCGGCCCGCAGCTGCGCGGCCCGCTCGGCTGCCGCCTGCCGCTGCTGTGCCTGCTCGAGCGCGCCCGGCGTCGCCGGCGCGGCGAGCTTGCGCGGAATCAGGTAGTTGCGCAGGTAGCCCGGGGCGACGTCGACCGGTTCCCCGCGCTGGCCGAGGCTCTCGACGTCCTCGAGCAGGATCGCCTGGGCCATCGGCCTAGCGCTCCCCGACGTACGGCAGCAGGGCGATCTCGCGAGCCCGTTTGACCGCCACCGAGAGCTGCCGCTGGTGTTTGCGCGAGAGGCCGGTCACCCGACGGCCGCGCGTCTTCCCCTTGTCGGAGAGGAAGCGCCGCAGCAGGTTGAGGTCCTTGTAATCGACCGCCTCGGAGTTGATCCGCGTGTATTTGCGTGGCCGCGCGCGGTCGGCCCCACGCCGTCCACGGCGTGGCGAAGCGTTTGCGTTGTCTCGATCTCTGGGCATAAGCGACCGGGGATGCTACACGCCCCGGCCGAGGACGGGCAGGAACCGCCAGGCGGCGTCTTCGGTCGCTCGCGTGCAGAGCACGCCACGCCCCCTGCATCCTTGCCTGACGGTCCCTGACCGCCCTCGGTTACCTAGAACGGAATGTCGTCGTCCCCGCCGCCACCGGCTCCGGCGCCAGCGGGTGCGGCGTCGTAGTCGGAGGTGTCGGCGGGCGTGTCGGTCTGCGGGGTGAAGCCGTTGCCGTTGCCGCCACCCGCGCCGCCGCCGGCACCGTCGCGCGAGCCGAGGAACTGGACCGAGTTGGCGATGATCTGCACGGCCTGGCGTTTGCCGCTGCCGTCTTTGGCTTCCCACTCGCGCCAGTCGAGGCGGCCTTCGACCGCCACCGGGCGGCCCTTGGAGAGGTAGTTGGCGCAGTTGTCGCCCTGGGCGCCGAAGACGACGACGTTGAAGTAGTTGGGCTTGTCGACCCATTCTCCGGTCTGGCCGTCCTTGCGCCGGCTGTTGACCGCGACGCGCAGCTCGCAGACGGAGGTGCCGCCGCCGGTGCTGCGCAGTTCGGGGTCCTTGGTCAGGTTCCCGGTGATGACCACCACATTGATGTTCGAAGCCGCCACGGCTCTCACTCCTCGAAGATCGTTTTATCGAGACACCACTCTAAGGGCGCAGGCGGCGCGACTCTCCCCCCCGAAGCCGGAATCTGGGCGAAAAAGGCGCTACTCGGCGGGGTCGCCGGGCTCGCCCTCGGCCGGCGCCTCGGCGGCGTCCGCCTCGGCGGGCTCTGGCTCTGCGGCCGGCTCCTCGGCGGGAGGCTCGGCGACGGCCGTCGCGGCCGGCGCCTCGGGCTCGCTCGTCTCCGCGGCGGGCTCGGGGGTCGCCGGCTCGGCGGGCGCTGCGGGCTCGGCCGCCGGTGCAGCCGGCGCCTCGGCGGGTCGCTCGCGCGAGGCCCCCGGGCCGGGGGCGCTGCTTGCCGGCGGCGCCATCACGGGCGTGTCGGCGTCGACTTTGAAGATGCGGAAGCGCAGCACGCCGTCGGCGATCTTGAGGTTGTGGTCGAGTTGCTCGAGCAGCTCGGTCGGCGCCTCGAAGCGGAACCAGCGGTAATCCGCCTCATTGCACCGCTTGATCTCGTAGGCCAGCTTGCGCAGCCCCCAGACGTTCTCGTTCTTCAGCGTCCCGGCAGCCTCGATCTGCTGCTTCGCCTCATTGGCGACAGCATCCCGGGCCGGGGCGTCCTGCCCGGGGTCCAGCATCAGAACCAGCTCATATTCGCGCGGTGCGGCCAAAACGGCGTCGCACTATAGCGGCGGATCAATGCGGAGCGAACTCCGCGGAACCATCGCCTGGCGGCGCCGAGGGTGTGACGGGCACGGGTTCTGGCGTCGGCGGCAGGGGTTCTGGCGCAGGGACGATGGCCGTGGCGGGCGGGTCCTGCCGGGGGGAGGGGGTGTCCGTGTGGGGCTGGGTTTTTCGCCTCGGAGACCCCGGCCGTCCGAGATCGTGGTCGGGGCGAAAAAGAGGACGCCGCCCCCCACGGACACCCCCTCCCCCCGTCACCCGCCCGAGAGGCCGCAGCTGCGGCAGCCCCACATCCGGCGGCAAAGGCTCCGGAGGAGGCGGCTTCAGCAGGCCCGGCGCAAGCTCCAACAAGACCAGCGCCACCACCACAACGGCAGCACCTCGGGCGACGAGCTTCCAGCGGACCCTGAGCTTCACGAGCTTCTAAGGGCACAGCTCCCAAGGTTCGCCCCCTTTGGAGCTGATAGGGCGACGCCCGCCTACGCCACAGCTTTACGAAGCTCCGCAATGTCCTTTAGCTGATCGTCAACCCAGTCCCCCGGGTTGCGCGAGTAGATGATCTCCTTGAGGTGCGCGGCGCGCAGCCGCCGCTCATCGGGCTCCATCGTCAGCGCCCGATGAATGGCGTTGGCCTGCTCCTGGATGTCGAACGGGTTGACCGAGAGCACGCAGTCGGCGAGCTCCTCGTGCGAGCCGGTGTTCTCGGAGAGCATCAGCACGCCGTCGCGGGTGTTGACCGCGGGCGCCTCCTTGGCGACCAGGTTCATCCCGTCGAAGATCGAGTTGACCATCAGCAGGTCGAAGTGCTTGTAGCGGGCCACCGCCTCGGGGAAGTTCTCGTAGATCTTCAGGTCGATCGGCATCCAGTCGGTGGTGCCGTGCCGGTGGTTGACGACCGCCACCAGGGCTTCGATTTTCTCCAGGTACTCGGCGTACTCGGGCACATCCTGGCGCGAAGGCTGCAGGTGGGCGATGAAGGTCACCTTTTCGAGGAACTCCGGATGCTGGGTGAGGAAGACGTCGAAGGCGGTGAAGCCGCGCAGCACGTTCTTCGAGAGGTCGGCGCGGTCGACGCGGATGATCAGGTGCTCGCGCCGCCGCTCCAGCACCCCGCGCTCATACTGCGCGACCTCTGGAGATTCGGCGACCCGGCGCAGCCGTTCGGCGTCGATCGAGAGCGGGTAGGCGCGAGCGCGGGTCTCGCCGCCGTCGTGGCGCACCAGCAGCCGCTCGTAGTCGACCTCGACCTCGAGCAGTTCGTCGCAGCAGCGGATGAAGTTGAGGCAGTGCGTGTGCGTGTGGAAGCCGATGATGTCGTTGGCGAGCATGCCGCGGAAGATCGCCTCGCGGATCCGCCCCGGCAGCACCCGCCAGCTGTCGGGCTGCGACCAGGGGATGTGGACGAAGTGATGCAGGAAGGCGTCGGGGCGCTGGGCGCGGATCATCCCCGGCGCGGTGTAGAGGTGGTAGTCGTGCAGCATCACCAACGGCCGCTCGCGCCCCTCGATCTGGCCGAGCACGGCGTCGGCGATGTCGCGGTTGACCGCCTGGTAGCCGTAGTCCCAGGCGTCGAGCTCCTCCTGGCGGATGTCGGGCGCGTTGGAGAGGTCCCAGAGGTAGTGCTGGATGAACCAGAGGATCGGGTTGGCGATGATGTTGTAGAAGCGCTCGTAGGCCGCCGCGTCGCTGCCGACCAGCAGCACGCGGTACTCGATTCCGTCGATCGAGAGCTCGACCGGGCCGCCGCGCTCCTCGGAGACGGCGACGTCCTCGTCGGTCATCGCCGAGGCGATCCAGAGCGCCTCGCGGTGGGAGACCAGCCCGGAGAGCGCCGTCACCAGGCCGCCGCCGCCGCGCCGCACGGTGCGCTCGCCGGCCTCGTCGCGCTCGAACTGCGCGGGCCCGCGGTTGGAGACGATGATCAGCGGATCGGACTCGGGCATCGGGCTCTCAGCCTACCCCGAGCACCCGGGCGCTACGCGTCGAGGTCGCCGATCAGCTGCAGCCAGTCGCGCAGCAGGCGCGGCGAGAGGAACTCGCGGCGGGCGTGTTCCTTGCCGTGCCGGCCGAGCTGCTTGCCGAGCCCGGGGTCGCGCAGGATCTCCAGGCAGCGCTGGGCGCACTGCTCCGGCGAGTCGACGAGGAAGCCGCTGACGCCGTCCTCGATCTGCAGCGGGATGCCGCCGACGTTGCCGGCGACCGTCGGCCGTCCCTTCCAGAGCGCCTCGGTCACGGTCAGGCCGAAGCCCTCGCGGATCGACTTCTGCAGGCAGACGTCGGACTGCGACTGGAAGGCGTTGACCTCGATCGCGCCGACGTTGTTGAGGTTGTTGAGGATCTTGACGTCCTCGTCGCCGTCGGCGTATTCGACCGTCTGCTGGAAGAAGTCCCAGCCCTCGGGGTCGTCGGTCGCCATCGAGCCGACCAGGGCGAGCTGCACCTCGGGCACGCCCGCGGCCACCTGGCGGTAGGCGTCGATCACGCCGATCGGGTCCTTCCACGGGTCGAAGCGCGAGACCTGGGTGATCAGCGGCCGGTCGACGTCGATGCCGAACTGGTGGCAGACGAAGGCGGCGTCGTCGGGGGAGAAGGCCATGTTCTTCGGCGACAGCGGGTCGATCGCCGGCGGGATGATGTTGATGCCGCCGTGGCCGCTCATCCCGCTCGGCACGTAGGCGGGCATGTGCCAGACGGTCGCGCCGTACTCCTCGATCAGCGGCTGCAGACGGGCGATCGGCGCCGGGTTGGGCTCGGAGAGGTCGATGTGGCAGCGCCAGATCCAGTTGCGGCTCTTCTCCGGCGCGCCGCGCAGCAGGCCGATCGGCTGCGGGTCGTGGACGATGATCGTGTCCCACTCGCCCTGCAGGTTCTCGGCGTTGGTGGCGTTGATCTCGTCGAAGACCTCCCACTGCTCGTCGCTCAGCGTCTCCTCGGCGCCCTGCAGCGAGTTGTGCAGCAGCTTGGTCGCGTTGAAGAACTCTTCCCTGCCGAAGATCACGTGCCAGTGGGCGTCGACGCCGACGTCGCGCATCAGCGGCACGATCGTGTAGAGGATCTCCGAGACGCCGCCGCCGAAGGCGGTGGCGCTGACATGGAGCACGCGCTGTCCCTCGAGCGGCCTCGCCAGCTCGCGGATGCGCTCGATCAGCTCCTTGCCCGCGATGTGGGTGTAGTCGGAGAGGGACTTATGGCCGAGGGCGACTTCCTGAAGCATCGGCGTTTTCTACAGACATCGGCGGCTGGACGCGCGCCAGCCGGTCTATTCGCCCGGTTCGCCGACCGGCCGCTTGCTAAGGGTCACTTTGACCTTTTCGCGTTGCCCGTCCTTGCGCAGTACCTCGAGCGTGACCGTGTCGCCGGGCTGCTGGGCCGAGACGTAGCGCGCCAGGTCGTCCGGCTGGACCACCGGCTTGCCGTCGAAGGCGACGATCATGTCGCCGCCGGTTTCGTAGGGAATCCCCTGGAAGCGGAGCTTTTCGTCGCCGCCCCTGAGGCCCGCTTCGTCGGCCGGGCCGCCGGGGACGACTTCGGCCAGCAGCGCCCCGTGGTCGGTGTCGAGGCCGAGCTTCTGGGCCAGCTGCGGGTAGAGCGCCTGGGTGGAGACGCCGATGTAGGCGTACTCGGCGCTGCCGTCGCGCTTCAGCTGGGCGACCGAGCGCTTGATCGCCGAGACCGGCACGGCGAAGCCGACGCCGTCGTTGGCGCCGGAGTTGGTCTCGATCTGCTGGTTGATCCCGATCACCCGGGCGCCGGCGTCGAGCAGCGGGCCGCCGGAGTTGCCGGGATTGATCGAGGCGTCGGTCTGGATCGCGCCCTCGATCTGGAACTTGGTCAGCGACTGGACCGAGCGGTCGGTCGCCGAGACGACGCCGACCGAGAGCGACTGCTGCTCACCGAACGGGCTGCCGATCGCCGCGACCGGCTGGCCGACCGCGAGCGTGCGGTCGTCGCCGAGCTTCAGCGGCTGCAGCTCAAAGCCATCGGGCTTCACCGCGAGCACGGCGACGTCGGCGAAGGGGTCGTAGCCGACGATCCGCGCCGGAACGACGTTGCGGTCGGGGAACTCGACGTAGACCGCCTTGGCCTCCTTGCGGTCCGCTCCTTCGCCGTCGGTGACGACATGGGCGTTGGTGACGATCCGGCCCGCGGTGTCGAGCACGAAGCCCGAGCCTTCGGCGGCGCCCGCATCGAAGATCGAGCGGATCGTGACCACGCCGGGCGAGGCTTCGCGGTACACCTTGGCCGCGTCGAAGCCCTCGCTGGCCGTCTGCACGACGACCTGGGTCGTCGTCTTGGTCGCCGCCGCGCCGCCGTCCGCCGACGGCGAGCCGTCGCCTTCGCCGCCGCCGCAGCCGGCGAGCAGCGCGAGGGCGAGCAGGGCGATTGCGAGTGGGGCGGCCTTCCTCTGCATTGCCTCAGTAAAGCGGCCCGCTCACGCGGGCGCCTTGGCCGGGCGCACCGGCAGCGCCGCGGCGGCGCCGGGGGGCGCCAGCGGCAGGTCGAGGGTGAAGGCGGTGAAGCGGCGGCTGGAGGAGATCGCGATGCGCCCGTCCATGCGCTGCGCCAGCTCGCGCGCGATCGCCAATCCGAGCCCGGAGCCGCCGGCCGAGTCGGCGGTGAAGAAGCGCTCGAAGATCCGCTTCTGCACGCGCTGCGGGATCCCGGTGCCGTCGTCGGAGACGGTCAGCTCGGCGCGCTGGTCGATCGAGTAGATGGTCACGGTGATGCTCGTGCCCTCGGGGGTGTGGGTGAGGGCGTTGTCGAGCAGGATACGGATCACCTGCCGCACCCTCTCGGCGTCGGCGACCGCGACCACCGGGCGCTCGGGCGTGCGCAGCTCGAGCCGCGAGCCGCGCAGTTCCGCGCGGGCGCCGAACTCGCGCGCGACCTCGCGCGCGAGTTCGCTCAGGTCGACGCCGCCGAAGCTCAGCTCGATCCCGCCCGCGTCGAGCTGGGAGAGGTTGAGCAGGTCGGCGGTCAGCTTGGTCAGGCGCTCGATCTGCTGGCGCATCGTGCGCACGAACTCGTCCCGCTCCTCCGGGCTCGGGTCCTCTTCTTCGAGCAGCTCGACGAAGCCGCCGAGGCTGAAGATCGGCGTGCGCAGCTCGTGCGAGGCGTTGGCGATGAACTGCTTGCGGGCGCTGTCGAGCTCGGCGAGCCGGCGCTGCATCTCGTTGAAGGTGCGGGCCAGCTGGCCGAGCTGGCCGCTGGAGTCGACCGGGATGCGGACCGCGAAGTCGCCGTCGGAGACCGCGCGCGCGGCGTCCTCGATGCGGCTCACCCGCCGGGTGACGAGCTTGGCCGAGTAGTAACCCAGCGCGGCGGCGACCAGGCTGGCGATCAGGCCGCCGACGAGGATCGGCCCGCTCGCCTCGCCGTGGCCGCTGACCGCGACCACCCAGACGTAGATGACGACAGAGGTGCCAACGCCGATCGACAGGGCCGTGGTCGTGATCCGGTTGCCGAGCGGAGTGAGGCGCAGTCGCTTCATTCGCGGAAGCGGTAGCCGACGCCGCGCACCGTGAACAGGTACTCGGGCTGCTTCGCGTCGGCCTCGATCTTCTCTCGCAGGTGGCGGATGTGGACGTCGACGGTGCGCGGGTCGCGGTAGTCGGAGTCGCCCCAGACATGCTCGAGCAGCGTCTCGCGGCTCAGCACCTTGCCGGGCGAGCGGGCGAGCGCGGCGAGGATCTCGAACTCGACGTAGGTGACGGCGACCTCCTCGTCGCGCAGGGTGACCAGGCGGCGCTCGGGGTCGATCCGCAGCTCGCCGAGCTCGAGCGGCACTTCGTCGGGCGCCTCGACGGCCATCCGCGAGCGGCGCAGGGCGGCCTTGACGCGGCTGCGGAACTCGCGCATCGAGAAGGGCTTGGTGATGTAGTCGTCGGCGCCGACCTCGAGGCCGGCGACCTTGTCGGTCTCCGAGCCCTTCGCGGTCAGCATGATGATCGGCACCTGGCTCGTGCGGCGCAGCTGGCGGCAGACTTCGACGCCGTCGAGCTTCGGCAGCATCAGGTCGAGGACGACGAGGTCGAAGCGCGCCTCGGCGAAGCGCTCCAGCGCCTCGTGCCCGTCGAGCGCCGAGGTCACGTGGTAGCCGTCCTTGCGCAGGGGATAGCTGAGCAGGGTCTGCACCGACTGCTCGTCGTCGACGAGCAGAATCCGAGTGGACCCGTTAGGCATAGGGAAATCGTATCCCCCGTCGAACTGGACTCCCGAACATGGGCGCAGCACGTGGGCGGATTTATGCCCTTGGACGTATGTGCGAGTACCAAGAACTAAGGTTCCGGCAGTTAGGGCCGATATGAGCAATGCGATGCAGTCGAAGCAGCTGAAGAGCCTCGTCGAGAACGGCAGCTACCGGCCCGAGCCGGCGCTGGTCGCGCAGGCGATGTTGCGCCGCCGCGGCGTCCGCGCGCTGCTCATGGGGGCGCCGCTCAGCGCAGCTGATCGAACCCTGCCGGCGGCAGAGTCCCGCCGCCAGGCAGCCTGATCTCGACCCCCTCGCCGGCGACGACCTCGCCGACCGGGGTGAGCTGCGTTCCGGCCGCCGCGACGGCCGCCGTCGCTTCGCCCAGCCGCTCGGCGGGGAGCGCCGCGAGCAACTCGTAGTCTTCGCCGCCCGAGGTCGCCAGCTCGAGCGGCTCGCGGCCGGCGGCCTCGGCCGCCTCCGCGACGCCGGCTTGAAGCGGCAGCGCCGCCGCGTCGATTCGCAGCCCGACCCCGCTCGCCTCGGCGACATGCCCCGCGTCGCCGCCGAGCCCGTCGCTGAGGTCGATCATCGCCGTCGCGCCCGCGGCGGCCAGCGCCCGCCCGGCCTCGAGCCGGGGCAAGGGCTCGAGCTGCCGCGCCAACAACAAGCGCCCGCGGTCGAGCTTTGAACCGGATAGCGACTCAAACCTCGACCGCGCTCGGGGGGTGGCGGGTGTTTCGGCGTCGACTTCTAGAAGCAGCAGGCCCGCTGCGGCGCCGCCGAGCTCGCCGCTGACGACGAGGGCGTCGCCGGGACGGGCGCCGGCGCGCGTGACGAGGTCCTCGGTGGTCGGCGCGTGGCCGACCACGGTCATCGCCAGGGTGAGCACCGGGGCGCGGGTGACGTCGCCGCCGGCCAGGGTCGTGCCGGTCTGCGCGGCGAGCGCCGCCATCCCGTCGAGCAGCTCGATGCAGCCCTCCTCGTCGAGCTCTTTCGGGACGCCGAGGACGACGTAGGCCTCGCCCGCCTCGGCGCCCATCGCCGCCAGGTCGGAGAGGGCGACCGCCAGCGCCTTGTGGCCGATCTGCGCCAGGCTGCTCCACTCGCGCCGGAAGTGGACGCCGTCGACCAGCGCGTCGACGGAGGTTGCGGTGGCGCCCTCCGGCAGGGTGACTGCGGCGTCGTCGCCGCTGCCGAGCACGACGCGCGGGCCCCCCCGCGGCAGTCGCCGCCTGACCGCCTCGATCAGCTCGAACTCGCCCATCGCGATCATTCTCGCCCCTGCGGGTAGCCGTTGGCAGCCCCCGACCCGTCTAAGGTGCGACCGACGTGGCAGAGGACCGACCGCTACTGCATAGGATCGGCGCCGCCGGCGCCCGCTTCGGCACCCAGCCGCCGCGCAGCAAGCGCGTCCGGTTGGCGATCCAGCTCGGCATCGCGATCGTCATCTTCGGCTTCCTCGTCCTCACGGTCGTGCAGCAGTGGGCGGAGATCAAGGACAAGGGCGTCCACTTCCACGTGATCTGGCTGATCCCGGCCTTCGTCGCGCTGCCGGCCTTCTACGTGATGAGCGCGCTCGGTTGGGACCTGATCCTGCGCTTCCTCCGCCACCCGATCGGCGTCGGCCGGGCGCAGGTCGCCTGGGGCCAACCGCTGCTCGCGCGCTACGTGCCCGGCAGCGTGCTCTACGTGCTCGGTCGGGTGCTGCTCTCGGAGCGGGCGGGGGTGCCGCGGCGGCTGACGATCGCCAGCATCGTCTACGAGCAGGCGATCTCCGCCACCTCCGGCGTCGCCTTTGCCTCCTACTTCATCATCAGCCACCCCGATCTGCAGGGGCAGCCGCTGCGCTGGGCGGTGCTGCTGGTGATCCCGGTGGCGATCGCGATCCTTCACCCGCGGGTCTTCGGCCCGCTGGCCAACCGCGTGCTGCGCGCCTTTGGGCGCGAGCCGCTGCCCGGCGTGATCCCGCTGCGCGGGGTGCTCGCCCTGATCGCCTTCTACACCCTCGTCTGGGGCGTCGTCTCGATCGGCGTCTACTGCGTGGCGCGCTCGGTGACGACGATCCCGTTCAGCGAAGTGCTGACGGTCGGCTCGGCGCAGGCGATCGGCTTCGTCGCGGCGCTGGTCACGCTGGTGGCGCCGGCGGGCCTCGGCATCCGCGACGCCGCCTTCGCCTGGGCGGTCAAGGGCGCCCTGCCGGGCAACAGCTTCGCGCTCGGCTCGCTGATCGCGATCGCCCTGCGCGGCGTGATGACCGTGGTCGAGCTGGTCTACGTCGGCCTGGTCACGGCGCTGGGGCGGCGCCAGGGCTGGTCGGTGGCGACCGGGGTTCTGCATCCGTCGCCTGAGGAGGAGGCCGAGGGGCCGCCGCCCACCAGCGAGACGCCGATACATACGCCGGAGATCCTTTAGTCGGGAGTGGGTGGGGCTTCGCCGGGCGGCGGAGCCTCAGAAGTCGTCCCGCAGCCTTCGCCAGACCTTGCGCCCCGGCCCCGGCGATTCCACCGCCCCGGCGTCGCGGAGTTTGCGCAGCTCGCCACGGATGTGGTCGGGGCCGATGTCGGGGAGTGCTCGCTGCAGATCGGCGAAGGTAAACGCGGTGGAGACGTTCGATCGTACGAACTGCCTGATGCGCGCCCCCTTCGATCCCCGTCCGCCGGTGATCGTGCCCGCGCGAGACTCGAACTCGTTATAGGCGCCGTTGAGAATCCCAAGGAAGTAGTTGAGCCATGGCCAGATGTCGTGCTCTCCCTTGTCCCAGCCCGCGGTCGAGCGCTCGAGGCTTTCGTAGTAGGTCTCCTTGCTCTGCTTCATCAGCTTCTCGAGGCTGATGAAGCGCCCGACTTCGTGCCCCGCCTGGTAGAGCAGCAGCAGCGTCAGCAGCCGCGACATCCGGCCGTTGCCGTCGTCGAACGGATGGATCATCAGGAAGTCGAAGACATATGCGCCGACGAGCAGCAGCCGTGGATACCGCCTCCCCTTCACCGCCCGGTCGAAGCGCTCGTGCAGCTCGTCCATCGCCATCGGCGTCTCGAAAGGAGTTGCGCCCTCGAAGATCACGGCGACCTTGTTGCCGGCGCGGTCGAAGCGGGCGACCTCGTTCTGGGACCGCTTGAATCGGCCGCCCGGGGTTTCGGTCAACGAATAGAGGTCACGATGGAACTGTTCGACGATGGAGCGGCGGAATGGGATAGCGGCGGCACTGGAATGGATCGTGTCGAGGACTTTCCGGTAGCCGGCAATTTCCTCCTCCGAGCGGTTCTGCGGCGTCGTCTTCTCCTCCACCAGTTCCGCGATCCTCTGCGGTGGGGCGGTAATCGCCTCGATCGCGTTCGAGGCTTCCGTGCTTTGAATGCGGGCTACCTCGGTCAGGGTTTCGAGGATCTGTGGTTGCTGGAGTCGGAAGGCCTCCTCCCGTCCGCGGCCGGTGGCCACCCCGTTTAGGGCAGATGCCGTCGTGGAGGGAATCATTCCGAGGTGCTTGTCGAGGTCGCGAAAGGTTCGCATGCTGAAATGGGTCCTACCGGGTGTTAAAGGGGTATTTGAGCCCCTAAATGTACCCATTTAGGCGGTAAAATGGGTGCTTAGGTAGAGAAAATACCAATTTCAATCGCGTAATACCCATTTCAGGTGCGATAGGCGAGGTGCGACCCTAAGAGTTCATCCGAAAACCAGCGTGTGCGGCTGACGAGCGCCGGACCAAGCGGGGCAAGGACGCAGGGAGGCCGAATAGCAGCGCTATTTGGCCGACTGAGGACGCCGCACCGCGCAGCGTCCGCCGCCGTCAGGCGAGTCAAGTCGCAAGTTGTGGTGTAACGGGACTCGCCGGCACTTCTCTCATCGCTCCAGGGCCGCCACCTCGCTTCCGTCCCCCTCGGCCTGGTCCTCGAGGACCAGGCCGATCGACTCCTGGG
>Ga0102953_1001432_pt1 | contig 15179 bp, 11 predicted proteins | sample SalPon2A_C_D2_MG_FD_78509 | JGI IMG/M metagenome (GOLD analysis project Ga0102953, IMG submission 78509) | Soil microbial communities from South San Francisco under conditions of wetland restoration - Salt Pond MetaG R2A_C_D2_MG | ecosystem: Environmental > Terrestrial > Soil > Wetlands | place... | reverse complement strand
CCGGAATGCGGTCGCGCCGGCCGATGCCGGTCAGCGCGACCCCGTTGGCCTTGAGCTCGCGCGACTCACGGCGGCAGTACTCCCGGAGCAGCCAGAAGAGGCGGCCCACTTCCATGGCCGGCCGCTTCCAGTTGTCGGCCGAGAAGGCATAGAGCGTGAGGGTGCTGATCCCGAGATCGGGGGAGGCGCGCACGATCTCGCGTACGCTGTCCACGCCGGCAAAATGTCCGCGCCACCGCGGGTACCCCTGCGAGCGGGCCCAGCGGCCGTTGCCGTCCATGATGATGCCCACGTGCAGACCGGTCACGAGCGTTCCAGCGCCTCCCGCGCGGCTCCGAGGATCTGTTCCATCTGGGCGAGATAGCCCTCGAGCGCGCGCCGACCCTTGGTGGTGAGCCGGTACTCGGTCTTCGGACGACGATCCTCGAACCCCTTGGTCACCTTGATATATCCGGCATCCTCGAGCTTCCGGGCATGGACGCTCAGGTTGCCGTCGCTCGTCTTGAGGATTTCCTTGAGATCCCCGAACGCGAGCGTGTCGTTCGCGGCGAGGGCCGAGACGATCCCGAGCCGCATGCGCTCATGGATGAGGCGGTCGAGCTCCTCCGGTGCGACGCTAACCGCCATGACGCTGCACCAGCACGATGCCGAAGATGACGTGGACGGCCCCGAACCCCGCGGCGAGCAGGACGGCGCCGTAGATCGGCCGGAAGAGCGCGGCCGCGCCGAGGAGCAACAGCACGACGCCCATCGAACGGATGGCCCGCACGGAGAGCGTCCCGCCGGCCGTGACCCCCGCCCCATAGAGCAGGAGCCAGGTGGCCGGGAGTAGCGCGGTTTGGCCGGCCCGGAAGAGGCCGTAGGTGAGGAGCGCGCCGGCGGCGAGCATCGGAGCCATCACCCACACGACCTTCCGAAACGAGCCCGACCAGAGCGCCACGTCCAGCTTCCGCGCCTTCCAGGCATTGGCCACCATCGAGAGCGCGATGGCGAACGTGGCCGTTGGGATCCAGACCCGGAGGTTGGCGACCCCGCCGAGCCGCGACGACGCGGCGGCGGCGAGAAACCCCGCGGTCCCGACGCCGACCAGCCCCCAACCCGAGACGGCCGTGAAGCTCGCGGCCGACTCCATCGTCTGGCGGATATAGGCGAGTGTCTCCTGCGCCTGCTGCTGATCTTCGCGCGTCGGCGTACTCAAGGGGCCCCCGGAGGCATGTGCTTTGTGGTATAAAGTTATGGGCCCAGGGGCGGGATGCAAGGGGGGAGGGGAGGGTGGCACGGTGGCACGGTGGCACGGTGGCACGGTGGCACGGTGGCAGGGTGGCAGGGTGGCAGTACGGCGTCCCCCTGCCACTCTGCCACCCTGCCACGCTGCCCGCTATTCGATCTGCCCCGCTTCGTCGGCCGCGGCCGTGGCCGCCGGGTCGGGCCAGCCGCCCAGCACCTCGAACTTCCTGGTGAAGGTCTCCCCCGCGAGGGTGGTGGTCACCGTGTACGTGCCCGCGGGTACGGCCAGGAGCTCACTCCGGTCGGTGGGCCCATGGAGCACGCGCGGCCTGGGTTTGTCGCGGTTGAGATCCCACACGACATGGTGCACCCCCGCGTAGCCGCGGTCGGACAGGGTGCGAACCGTGTCGCCCTTCGCGTCGGTGATCACGAGCTTCACGTCCTGGTCGGCGCTGTCGCGAAGATAGTACGTGAAGACGGCGCCCCGCGGCGGGTTATCGGCCACGAACGGTGCGGTTCCGTTCGCGGGATACCGGCTCGATTCGCGGAACTGGCGGCCCGGGCGGACGTCGAACATATACGCCGGCAGTGCGGCCACCGAGTCGGTCGATTCTTCGAGCGGCCCGATCGGGTTGATCCACATGCCGCGGCCGAAGGTGGCGACGACGAGATCCCGCGCGCGACCGTTGACGGCCATCATCCGGACCCCGACCGGCGGCAGGTTGTTGTTGAACGGATGCCAGTGCGCGCCGCGATCGAAGGTGATTTCCACGCCGGTCTCCGTCCCGAGCCACAGCAGGTTCGGGTTCCGGACATCCTCGACGATCGTGAGCGCGCCGGTTGTCGAGTCGAGCCCGGTCATGATCGGCGTCCAGGTGCGGCCGAAGTCTTCCGTCCGGTACACATGCGGCCGGTAGTCGTCGCGGCGGTGGCAATCGAAGGTGGCGTAGGCTCGGCCGTCCACGAAGTACGACGCCGCGATCGCCGAGACGAAGCACTTGGTAGCCGCCGAGTCGGGAACGTTCGCGCTCACGTCGGTCCACGTGGCGCCCCCGTCTTGGGTCACCCAGACCAGGCCGTCATCCGAGCCGGTCCAGAGAATCTTCTTGCTCCGCGGGCTCTCGGCGATGCTGAAGAGCGCGTGGTAGGAGGTGTTCCCGACCTCTGGGGCGGGATCGGTCCGTGCGGCGCGCGTCATGTCGGGGCCGAGGACCTGCCAGTTGTCCCCGCGGTCGGTAAGCTTCACCAGATAGTTGCTCCCGACGTAGATCACGGTCGAATCGAACCGGGAGAGCAGGATCGGCGTATTCCACCCCCAGCGGAAGTCGTACCCGCTCTCGGCCCCCGCGTCCGCGGCGAGGGGCTTGATGCCCGTCCGCTCACCGGTCGCGAGGTTGAACCGCGACATGCTCCCGAACTGCCATTCCGTGTAGACGATGTTCGGGTCGTGCGCATCGGGCTGCACGAAGAACCCGTCGCCGCCGTTCACCGGGTACCAGTCGGCGTCGGTGATCCCGCGCGCATCGCGCGTGGCCGACGGGCCGCACCAGGTGCCGTTGTCCTGCAGCCCCCCGCAGACGCGGTAGGGCTGATGCGCGCTGTCGATCGCGACGGTATAGAACTGGCCGATCGGGATTTCGGCATGGCGCACGTGCTTCCCGCCGTCCCAGCTCACGTAGAATCCGCCGTCGTTGCCGAACACGATGTGCTTCGAATTCGCCGGGTCGAGCCAGAACGCGTGAAAGTCGACGTGCGTGTGCTCGAAGTGCACGACCGTCCAGGTCTTCCCGCCGTCCTTCGATTCGTAGAGCGGTGATGCATTCAGGTAGAGATGATCGGCGTCGTTCGGGTCCACCCAGATCTCGTTGTAGTAGTAAAACGGCGCCGCACTCATGTCGTTCACCTGGGTCCAGTGCTTCCCGCCGTCGTCCGAACGAAAGATCCCGCCGTACGGCGAGTATTGCTGGGACGTCACCCCCTGATTGTTCTGGATGACCGCGTAGATGATCTGCGGATTCTTCGGGTAGATCGCGAGTCCGATCCGGCCGAGCTTGTGGCCGCCCGGGAGGCCGTTGTCGAGCTTGGGATCGGTGAGGAGCGTCCACGTCTTTCCGCCGTCGGTCGTCTTGTAGATTCCGCTCCCCGCGCCCACACCTTCCATGTGTCCACCGCCCCAGCGGATGCGGTGCCAGGCCGCGGCGTAGAGCACGTCGGGGTTCGCGGGGTCGATCGCGAGATCCACGAAACCCGTCGTGTCGTCCACGAAGAGCACCTTCTGCCAGGTCTTTCCACCGTCGGTGGTCTTGTAGACGCCGCGGTCGGGGTTCGGTCCCCAGAGATGGCCGAGCGCCGCCACCCAGACGGTGTTCGGATCCTTGGGGCTGATCACGATGCGCCCGATCTCTTTCGTGTCCGCGAGGCCCATGCTCGCCCACGTCTTCCCGCCGTCGTTGGACTTGTGGACGCCATTCCCCCAGGACTGCGAGCGAAGAGAATTGCGCTCGCCGGTGCCCACCCACACCACCTTCGGATCGGACGGGGCGACCGCCACGTCTCCGATGGAGAGCATGCCGATCTTGTCGGCGACCGGCTTCCAGGTGATCCCGTCGTCGTCGGTCTTCCAGAGCCCACCGGTGGCGGATCCGACGTACATCGTGTGGTCGTACGGTGCCGGAACGGCGACCGCGGTCACCCGTCCCGAGTACGCGGCCGGACCGAGCAGCCGGTAGTCGAACTTCTTGGCGATGCGCAGCTGGACCGCGGCCGGACTCGTGTCGCGGACGGCCGGATGCGATCCGGTAGCGGCCGAGGAATCCTGCGCTGCGGCGGGGGGAGCCAGTACGATGAGCGCGAAGGTGATCAACGACAGCGGCTTCATGGGTGCTCCAGGGAGGAACCAGCACGGAAAGTAGGGTGTTGGGCGCGGGGGCGGTATGGTCGCGTTCGGGCGCGCCTTACGTTGGTCTCATACGGCTGCCATATTCTTTATCCTCAGGGCGCGGAATCCGGGTGCGTGCGTGGCGCTCGGGGCCAGTTTCAACGCGACGGGGGCGACGCCGACGTGGAGCGTAAGGCTCCAGGATTGAAGGATCACGTCTGGACCAGGCGGCTCGCGCATGTCTGGCGCGGAGGCGTGGGCTGGGCGATCCCGGCGGCGGTCGTGATGGTCGAGCTGGTCGCGACGCTCGCCGTCTGGGACGCGCTACGACGCAGTGAGGCGCGCGCCGTGCGGGCGGCGAGCTCGGCGGCGAGCGATCACGTGATCGGACAGCTGCAGACGGAGCTCCGCTCCCATCTCCAGGCCATGGGCCGGATGGCGCGCCGTGCCGCCTATCCCTCGGCGTTCTCGCGCACGGTCTGGGAAGCCGACGGCCGCGAGCATCTGCGGGACTTTCCTTCCATGCGGGCACTCGGGTTGATGAGCGACGCCGGCGCGTGGCACGCGCTGGTGTCGCGGTCGCCCAGCGACTCGGTCGCCGCCGTCGGCATCATGGCGCGTGTGCGCGAGGCGACACGCGATACCGACGGCTCCGTCGTGCTCGGCGTATCGCTCCCCGACGGCGCGCGGGGTCTCGTGCTCGCCGTACCCGGCGCGTCGGCCGCCGGCCGGCGACACCACGTGGTTGCTCTCCTGCACGCCCCATCCTTCGTCGCGTCGTCACTGGCCAACACCGCCTCGGACTTCGCCGTGGCCGTCCGCGACGGGGACGTGCCCGTCTTCCAGCGCCTCGGGGCGGGCACGGCGGGGAAGCCCTGGGAGGAGACCGCGACACTCCCGATCGACGAGGCCCCTTGGACCGTCCGTGTCTGGCCGGGTGACAGTCTCGTGACCGAGGCCACGTCCCATCTTCCCACGGCGGCCCTGCTCTTCGGGCTCATCCTCGCGATGCCGGCGGGTCTCGTGACACGACTCACCCAAGTCGCGAACGAGCGCGAGCGTCGCTACCGCGCGCTCTTCGAACATGCGCCCGACGCCATCGTCGTGTTCGACGTGGACTCGGGTCGGTTCGTGGAGGCCAACGCGAACGCCGAGCGCCTGTTCGGGCTCCGGCGGGAGCGGCTGCTCGAATTCGGGCCCGCCGAGCTGAGTCCCCCGCAGCAGGCGGATGGGCGCCCCTCGGGTACGGCCGCTCGCGCCTGGATCGACCAGGCGGTCGCGGGCGGGGCGCCGCGGTTCGAGTGGTTGCACCGCGACGCAAAGGGCGAGGAGATCCCGTGCGAGGTGCGCCTCGTGCGGTTTCCCTCGCGGCGCCGCGTGCTCGTCCGGGGGAGCATCAGTGACGTGCGCGACCGCGTCGCGCTCGAGCGGCAGCTCCGACAGGCGCAGAAGATGGAAGCCGTCGGGCAGCTGGCGGGCGGCATCGCCCACGACTTCAACAACATCCTCTCGGCGGTAATGGGTCTCGCGGATCTGTTGGTGGCCGATCTTCCCGCGGGGTCGGAATCACACGAGGACGCGCTCGAGATTCGCGAGACCGCGCGCCGCGCCGCGGATCTGACGCGGCAGCTCCTCGCGTTCTCGCGCAAGCGGACGCTGTCACCGCGTCCGCTGGATCTCAACGCCCTGATCGCGGACCTCGAGCGCATGCTGCGGCGCACGCTTGGGGACGACATCCTGTTGGAGACGTCGCTCACCGCCGAGCTTGGCGTCGTACGCGCTGATCCGAGCGCGATCGAGCAGGTACTGGTGAACCTCGCGATCAATGCGCGTGATGCCATGCCGGGCGGCGGGACGATCACGATCGTGACACGTCGGCGGACGATCACGCGGCCTGGCGAGTTCGAGGATGCGTCGCCGGGGGAGTACGTGGAGCTCGAGGTAGGAGACGACGGCATGGGGATGCCGCCGGAGGTGAGCGCGCGCGTCTTCGAGCCGTTCTTCACCACGAAGCCCGCGGGGAAAGGAACGGGCCTCGGTCTCGCGATGGTCTACGGCATCGTGCGGCAGACCGGCGGATACATCGCGGTGACGAGTACGCCCGGTGCCGGGACCACGTTCCGGGTCATCCTGCCCCGCACGACGGACGCGCCGAGCTCCGCCGAAGCGTAGCTCGGGCGGGTCGCGTCGCCGGCGCGATCACGCGTCCGTCTCCCGTCTCCCGTCTCCCGCCTCCCGTTTCCGCATCTCCTCGTCGCGGAGCGTCCGGCGCAGGATCTTGAGGACCGAGCTCTTGGGCAGCTCGCGGCGGAACTCGATGGCGCGCGGAATCTTGTAGGGCGCGAGGTTCTCGCGGCAGTACGTGATGAGCTCGTCGGCGGTCGCGTGCTGTCCGGGATGGAGCACCACGAACGACTTCACGGTCTCGCCGCGCTTCGGATCCGGGAGCCCGATCGTCGCCGCCTCGATCACGGCCGGGTGACTCACCAGGACGCGATCGATCTCATCGGGATAGACGTTGTAGCCGGAGCAGAGGATCATGTCCTTCTTCCGGCCCTCGATGAAGAAGAATCCGTCCTCGTCCATCCGCGCGAGGTCTCCGGTGTGCAGCCACCCCGCCTTGATCATGTCGGCGGTGGCTTCGGGCCTCCGCCAGTAGCCCTTCATGATCTGCGGTCCCCGCACGACCAGCTCGCCCACGGCGTTCGGCGGGAGGGGTTGCTCGCCCGTCTCCATGTCCACGATCCGCGCGTCCGTGCTCGGCAGCGGCACGCCGATGCTGCCCACCTTGCGCTTCGTCTTGAGGGGATTGGAATGGGTAACCGGCGACGTCTCCGTGAGCCCGTAGCCCTCCGAGATCGTCGCTCCGGTCAGCTCCTCGAAGCGATGCAGCACGTCGCCCGGGAGCGGCGCCGATCCGGAGTTGCACGCCTTGATGCTCGTGAGGTCGTGGCGCCGGATGGCGGGGTACTGGTTGATGGCGTTGTACTGCGCCGGGACGGCCGGGAAGAGCGTGATACGCCGTTTCTCGGTATCGGCGACGATGCGCGGAATGTCGCGCGGATTGGGCTCGAGGACGATCGCGGCCGCGGCGCTCATCGCGAAGTTGAGCACGACGGTGAGCCCGAACGAATGGAAGAACGGAAGGGCGCCGAGGATCACCTCCTGTCCCGGGACCACGTCCGGGAACCACGCGCGGAGCTGTTGCACGTTGCCCGAGAGATTGCGGTGCGTGAGCATCGCGCCCTTCGAGACGCCGGTCGTTCCCCCCGTGTAGAGCAGTGTCGCCACGTCGTCCATCCCGATCGGCGCCGCGGGCGGCTCGGCGGATCCCGCGCCCGCCACGAGGCGCCTGAATCGGTGGACGCCGGGATCGTTGGGGACGGGGGCGATGAGCCGCGGCTCCGCGCGCCGCAGCTGCAGCGGGGCCAGGCGATTGAGCGGAAAGGCGAGATACTCGGGGATGGACGCGACGACGTAGTGGTCGACCGCGAGTTGATCGCGTATGGCGCGCACCCGGTCCGTGTAGATGTAGTCCATGAGCAGGGCCACGCGGCAGTCGGCATCCGTCCACTGGTGCTCGATCTCGCGCGGCGTGTACACGGGGTTCGTGAGCACGGGGATCGCGCCGAGGCGGAGTGTGGCGTAGAACCCGATCACGAATTGCGGCAAATTCGGCATCTGAATCGCGACGCGCGTCCCGGGCTCCACGCCAAGCCCGGCGAGCGCCGCCGCGAGACGGCGCACGTCACGCTCGAGCGCCCGATACGTGAGCGTGCGATTCCGGAAGAAGAGGGCGGGACGATCGGCGTGCTCGCGCGCGGCAGCGCTCAGGAAGTCCACGAGGGTGCGCGCTTCGAGCGGGACCTCGGCCGCGACGCCGGGATCGTACATGGCGTGCCAGGGGCGGGACATGGCGCTAAAGTGTCGGGTCGGCGATGGAGGCGGAAGGGCCTACAGGCTGTTTCCGCCCATTGCCGCCTTCTCTTTCCCCACCCCCACCTTCTCCAGCACGGTCTCCAACGGGCAGAATCTGGTGAAGCTCGATTGCAGGAGGTTCACGCCCACGAACGCGGTGACCAGGAACCAGGCGGGATGCACCCAATAGCCGAGCGCGAGCGAGACGAGCACGAACACGCCGGCGAATCGACGAATCAACATTTCCATCTTCATAACAGCTCCTTGGTGTCGAGGGAGTAGACTTTGAGCCCCTCCTCCGGGCCGCGGTCATCGCGGAGTGCGCGCAGCTCGTCCACGAGAGTGGTGCAGTGCTCCGGGGCCACGGCGGCAAAGAAGAGCGTGCTCGTGCCGGGGAACGCGCGGGTACCGAGTTTCCGGCCGGTCGCGCCCTTGCCGAGGATCGTGGGGATCTCGCTGTAGCCCGGCACGCCGTACTGCTCGAGCAGCGCCCCGACGTCGGCCGCGTGATCACTGTTTACGACGATGAGAAGGAGTTTCATCGCTTCATCTCGTAGTAGAGGAGTGGGATCGCCACGAGCGTGAGGCCGGTGGCGACGATCGCGCCGCTGATGAGCGCGATGCCAAGACCCTGGAAGATCGGATCGGAGACCATCACCACACCGCCGATCACGACCGCGGCCGCCGTGAGAATGATGGGTCGAGCGCGAATGAGACCGGAGACGGTGACCGCTTCGGCCACCGAGCGGCCACGCTCGAGCTCGAGCTCGGCGAAGTCCACGAGCAGGATCGAGTTCCGGACGATGATGCCCGCGAGCGCGATCATGCCGATCATGGAGGTGGCGGTGAAGAAGGCGCCGCTCACGGCGTGCGCCGGGAGGATGCCGATCAACGTCAGCGGAATCGGCGCCATGATCACGAGCGGGGTGGTGAACGACTGGAACCAGGCGACCACCAGCACGTAGATCAGCACCAGCACGGCGGCGAACGCGATGCCCAGATCGCGGAAGACGTCCACCGTGATCTTCCACTCGCCGTCCCAGACCAGGAAGTTGTGCTCCGTGAGGGTGGGCGAGCTCGCGTAGTAGACGGGGAGCCCCCTGGGCCCCTGCTCGATGCTGTCCGCCATGGCCAGCATGGCGTAGACCGGGCTTTCGATCTTGCCCGCGACGTCGCCGGTGACGTAGACCACCGGCCGGAGATTCTTGTGGAAGATCGGCGTCTGGGCGGGCACGCTGTCGATCGTGGCGAGCGTGCCGAGTTGCCGCGCCCCCTGTGGCGTCGCGATCGGCAGGGTGCTGATATCCCCGACGTTCGCCATCCCGGAATCCGGCAGCTCGACGCGAATCGCCACTGGCTCCGCGGCGTGATCGTCGTGCAGGAGTCCGGCCGTCGCACCGCCGAGCGACGCGGCGATCGTCTGCGCCACCGCCGCGGGGTCGGTGCCGGCCGCGCGGGCCTCGGCCTCGTTTACGGCCGCGTGCACCTCATCGTGCGGTGCCGCTACGGACCAATCGACGTCCACGACGCCGGGCGTGCTGGCGAAGATCTCGCGGACGCGCGCCGCCGCCGCGATCTGCTGGGCGTAGTTGGCGCCGTAGATCTCGGCCGTGAGCGTGGACTGCACCGGCGGGCCCGGCGGGATCTCGGCCACCTTCACGTCGGCGTCGTAGCCCCGCGCGATGGAATCCACCACCGGCCGCACCCGGAGCGCGATCGCGTGACTCTGCTGGCTTCGCTCATCCTTCGGTTTGAGGTTCACCTGGATGTCGGCGACCGTCGGCCCGTGGCGCAGGAAGTAGTGCCGCACCAGACCGTTGAAGTTGAACGGCGCGGGTACCCCGACGTACGTCTCCACGTCGTGCACGGCCGGATCCTTGGCGACCGCGAGCGCGAGCGCCTGCGCCACCTCGCTGGTGCGCTCGAGGGCGGTTCCCTCGGGCATGTCGATGATCAGCTGGAATTCACTCTTGTTGTCGAACGGCAGCATCTTCACCTGCACCAGCTTGAGCGGCACCAGCGCCATCGCGAGGAGCAGGAGCACGAGCATCGTGCCGTACGCCATCAGGCGGCGACGCGTGTTCGAGAGCAGTCCCGTGAGGAACGTCCGGTACCAGCCCGCCACGCGCCCCGCGGGCGCCTGGTCGGTGTCGTCGCCGCCCGTCGGCGGATGCGCCGCCGCGTGCTTGCGGAGCAGGCGGAAGGCGAGATACGGCGTGACGATGAACGCGACGGCGAGCGAGAAGATCATCGCCACCGACGCGCCGATCGGGATCGGCCGCATGTAGGGGCCCATCAGCCCGCTCACGAACGCCATCGGGAGAATCGCGGCGATCACCGTGAGCGTCGCGAGAATCGTCGGATTCCCGACCTCGTCCACCGCGATCACGGCCGCTTCGTCCGGGTGACGTTTCCCGAGCCGGAGGTGTCGCGCGATGTTCTCAACCACCACGATCGCGTCGTCCACCAGGATGCCGATGGCGAAGACGAGCGCGAACAGCGTGATGCGGTTGAGGGTGTATCCGTAGAGCCGGTAGACGAGCAGCGTGAGCGCGAGCGTCACCGGAACCGCGACGAGCACCACGACCGACTCCCGCCAGCCGAGCGCCAGCCAGACGAGGAGCGCCACGCCGACGGTCGCGATCAGGATGTGGAGCAGCAGCTCGCGCGCCTTCTCGTTGGCGGTGGCGCCGTAGTTCCGGGTCACGGTGACCTGCACGTCGTTCGCGAGCAGGGTGCCGCGAAGGTCGTGCACGCGCTGGAGCGCCTCGTCCGCGATGTGCGCCGCGTTGGTCCCTTCGCGCTTCGCGATCGAGATCGTCACGGCGGGCGAGAACTCTGTCCCGCCGCCCGCGAGGAACGAGACGTACTGCGAGGGCTCGGCCGCGCCGTCGCGCACGTGGGCGACGTCGCGAAGCCGGATCGCCCGGTTCCCCTGGACGCCCACCACCACGTCCCGGACGTCGTCCGCGTTGCGGAGGAGATTGCCCACCCGCACCGGAACGCTTCGATTCCCCGCGACGATGTCGCCCGCCGGGAGCTCGGCGTTCGCGATGCCGATCGCGTGCAGGACCGCCGCCGCCGAGAGCCCGCGTGCGGCGAGGGCCTGCGGATCGAGCGTGACGGCGACCTCGCGTGGCGCGCCGCCGGTCACCCAGGTCTGCGCCACGTCCGGGATGCGCTTGAGCTCCGCCGCGAGCTCCGCCGCCTGCTGGCGCAGGAGATATCCGTCACCCTGATCCGCGCCCCCTGAAAGCGTGAGGGTGAGGATCGGGACCTCGTTGATGCCGTGGAGCGTCACCAACGGCGGCGTGGCGCCCGGCGGTGCCTTGTCGGCGTTCGCCATGAGCTTGCCGTAGAGGCGCGTCAACGCCAGCTCGGGCTCCGTGCCGACCTTGTAGCGCGCGGTGATCAGCGCGCCGTCCGACTGCGCGACGCTGTAGACGTACTCGACGTCCTTGATCTCCCAGATCGCGCGCTCGAGCGGCTCGACGACGCGACGCTCGACCTCTTTCGGGCTCGCGCCCGGGAGGCCGACCGCGACGTCGATCATCGGCACGCGGATCTGCGGCTCCTCTTCCCGTGGGGTAGTGAGGAGCCCTCCCACGCCCGCGGCCAGTGCCGCGCCGATCAAGAGCGGGGTGAGCTTCGAGTGGAGAAAACGCTGGGCGATGCCGCCCGAGATCCCGGTCTTCATTGCACCACCCGGTCCCCGGGCTCGAGCCCGCTCAGGATCTCGACGCGCCCGTCGGCGAGCGTGCGGCCGACGCGGACCCAGCGAAGCGTCGTCCCCTCGGCCATGACGACGCGTACGCCGGTGAGCTGGCCGCGGCGGACGATGGCGTCGGCGGGGACCGCCACACCCGGGTGACTCCCGGCGGGGATGAACCCGGTGACGCCGAGTCCCGTCGGCCAGTCGGCGGGCAGCGTGGCGCGCACCTCGACGGTGCGCGTGCGCTGATCGGCGCCGCCGGCGATCGCGCGGACGGGTGCCTTCGCCTCGCGGCCGTCATCGCCGGTCACGCGCAGGGTGTCGCCGCGGTGGAGCCGGGCGGCGATGTCCACCGGAACGTCGAGCACGGCGTCCCGCGGTCCCGTGCTCTCGACCACGAGGAGCGGCATGCCGGGATTCGCGAGATCGCCGGCGTCCACATAGCGCGCCGCGACGACGCCGCTGAACGGCGCCGCGATGGTCGCATAGCCCGCCGCCGTCTCGGCGTCCTTCTCGGCGGCCTGGGCGAGCGCGAGCTGGGCGGTGGCCTGCGCGAGGCCGAGATGTGCCTGGTCGCGCTGGACCTGACTCACCGCGTCGCTCGCGTAGAGCGTGTCCATGCGGGCGGCCTGGCGGACCGCTTCGGCGTGCGCGGCCTCTGCGGCGCTCAGGGCGGCCGCGGCCTTCTGGCGCGCGGCGGCAATGTCGTCACCGCCCAAGTGGATGAGCGTCTGTCCGGCGCGGACGCGACTTCCCACGTCCACGGCGACGCGCGCGATCCGCGCCATGAGGCGCGTCGCGATCTCGGCGCGCTGGCGCGCCATCACCGTACCGGAGACGGGCAGAACCGTCGCGAGCGTTTCGGCGCGCACCGTGAGGGCCGGTTCCGGCGGCGCGGTCTTGGCCGCGGGGGACGCCGAGCCGTCGCTGCATGCGGCGGTGGCGAAGGCGAGCAATCCGGCGAACAGATATCGGGTCATTGGTCGTTGGCTCCGGCGGCAAAGGCGAGCGCGGCGCTGGCGACGAGCGCATCGTGCCGCGCGGCGAGCAGGTTCAGGGTGGCGTTGGTGGCGGCCGTCTGGACGTCGAGCAGCTCCGTGATCGAGGACGCACCCGTGCGATACCTCAGCTGTGCCTGCGCGAGCGTCTGGCCCGCTTCGGCGGCGGCGTGCTCGGCGACCAGCACGCGGGCGCGGGCCGCGGCGAGCATGCGTTCGGCGGATCGCACCTCGAGCCGCGCCTGACGTTCGCCCGCCTCCGCACGGGCCCGTGCGGCGTCGCGCGCGGCCGCGGCTTCGCGGACGGCACCCGGCCCGCCGAGTCCCTGGAGGATGTTCCACTTGAGGCCGATCCCGATCGTCCAATCGCCGCTTCCGTTGCCGAACGGCGACGTCCGGGAGTAGTGCGCGAACGAGCCGAACGCGGCGATTTGCGGCAACTGGCTCGCCCACGCACGGTCCACACCGAGGCCGAGGGCCTGGGCGCCGAGGCGCAACGCCATCACGTCGCCGCGATGGGCCACGTCACACGTCGTGTCGCCGGCGCAGGGTGGCGTCGGGAGTGGGGCGTCGAGCGAATCGGTGAGGACGAGCGACGCGTCGTCGGGGAGCGCGAGTATCGTCGCGAGCGCGCTGCGTGCGTTCTCCGCGTCCGCATGCGCGGCGAGCCGCCGCGCCTCCACCTCTGAGGCGCGGAGGCTCGCGAGCCGGGCGTCGAGCCCGGTCACGAGTCCCTGCTCGTGGAGCGCGGTTGCCTGCTGGACGTGGGCGCGTGCCGCGGCGAGCGCGGTGTCGAGCGCGCGGAGCCGCTGGGCGGCGAGCTGCGCGCCCCAATACGTGCGCGCGACGTAGTACGCGGTCGCGCCGGCGGCCCGGCGCGCGCCGGCGTTCCGTGCCGCGGCCCCGCGACGTGCGGCCGCGTAGCCGAAGAGTCCCTCCGGCGCGAGGATCGGTTGCTCGACCGTGGCCGAGGCCGACCATCCGGGGTAGGCCGCCGGATCGTTCAATGCGCTGAGCGCCAGGTCCGATGCCTGAAACGCGCCCTGGCGCAGCTTGAGCCCGAAGACCGCCACCGGATCGGTCGTCCGCATCCCCATGGCATCGAGCGTGACCGAGGGCAGGAAGGCCCGGGTCGCCTGGAGCGCCAGCGCGGAGGCCGCGCGCGCGTCGGCGCGCTCGGCGCGGAGCGTGGGATTGGCCTCTCGGGCGCGCGCGAGCGCCGCATCGAGCGAGAGTCGCACGGTGTCGGCTTGCGGCGTCTGCGCCAGCGCAAAAGATGTAAGTATAGCAATGATCATATGTTACAGGCCCAAAAAAATGCCCGAGAGCTCGGGCGGTACCGAAGTCGCGGGACCGGTTACATGTCGCATGTCCGGATACACCGCAGGATGTGGTGGACCTTGGGCTCCACGATCCGATAGTAGACGTGGACTCCGTCGCGCCGGGCCGAGACGATGTTGCAGCCCCGCATCTTCGCGAGATGCTGGGAGACGGTGGCCTGGGGAAGGTCCAGGGTGTCCTGGATCTCCGTCACCGTCGCCTCGTGGCGCTCGAGAACCTCGACGATCTTCAGCCGCTCCGGGTGGCCGAGCATCTTGATGATCTCGGCGGCACGCGAGAGCGTGTCGGGGTTGATAGTGCGAACGAGCGGTTGCGTAGCCATGGCGGATAGAATAATAGCAATTTTGCAATATGTCAACCATCCCTGCCGGCCCGGTTGGCACACCGGCCGGGCTCAGTCTCCGGGGACGTAGACCGGGGTGATGCCGTGTTCTTGCATCAGCGCATTAAGCGCCGCGACGTCCCGCGTGCGCATCGCCGCCCAGTCGGCGAGCCGCTGGTCGAGCTCGGCGCGCAATTCCTTATAGACCGCCGCCGCCTGCGCCGTCGGTGCCGCATCCGCCGCGCCCACGGAGTTACCGAGGCTCACGAGCCTGCCGTTCAGTTGCAGCGGGTAGTTCATGAACAGCCACTTGGGGGCCTTGGCTTTGTACTGGAAGAAGCGTACGGCGAGCTGCTCGGCCCGGTCGTTGAGTGCGCGTGCGGAATCCACCACGCGCGTCAACGTGGTGTCGTCGCCGAGCCGGTGCACGATGCCCGTGAGCTGTTGGCCCAGCGCGGCGATCTGGTTGAACGCCCGGTGATCGTCGGCGATTGCCTCGCCGATTTTCCGCATCAGGTCGAGCTGGGCCTGAAGCTCCGCGGGCGTGGCCGTGAGGCGCGGGTCGAGCGTCACCGTGAGCGTACGCGTGTCCGTGTGCCCGTCTGCCGTGAGCCGCAAGGTATAGCGGCCCGGCAGCACCGTCGCGGTGCGCGGCCCACCCGCCTCGAAGACCGGCCCGCCCGGCGTGCGCAGCGGCGGAGGCGGAGCGTAGCGCAGGTTCCAGACGAATCGGTTCATCCCCGCATGCGCCCGCAACAGGGCGCGACCCGCGGTACCCGGCAT
>Ga0102953_1001431_pt1 | contig 15179 bp, 15 predicted proteins | sample SalPon2A_C_D2_MG_FD_78509 | JGI IMG/M metagenome (GOLD analysis project Ga0102953, IMG submission 78509) | Soil microbial communities from South San Francisco under conditions of wetland restoration - Salt Pond MetaG R2A_C_D2_MG | ecosystem: Environmental > Terrestrial > Soil > Wetlands | place... | reverse complement strand
GCACGATCGCCTCGTACCCGCCCTTGAACGCCGTCTGGCCGGTGAGCATCTCGTAGAAGACCAGGCCGAGACTGTAGATGTCGCTGCGGTGGTCGATCTTGAGGCCGCGGGCCTGCTCCGGCGACATGTACACCGGAGTGCCCACCCGTGCGCCGGTCATGGTGAGGCGCGAGAGCACCTTGCCGCCGGCGATGCCGAAGTCCATCAGCTTGACCGCATCGGGCTGGACGCGTTTCCGGCCATCGGCCTCGCGGATGCCGCCACGCAGGATCATGATGTTGCCGGGCTTGATGTCACGGTGGATGATGCCCGCCGAATGGATGTGCTGGAGAGCGCGCACCACGCGCTTCATGATGTCGACGTCGAGGTCGAGCGAGAGCTCCTCGCCCTCGACGTACCCCTCCAGGCTGCGCCCGTCGACGAACTCCATGACCATGTAGTGCTGCACGCCGATGCTGCCGTGCTCGAAGGTGCGCACGATGTTGACGTGGTTGAGGCGCTGCGCCACCTCGGCCTCGCGGTGGAAGCGCCGGATGAACTTGGCGTCGGCGACGTACTGCTCCATGGGGATCTTGAGCGCCACGATCTGGTTGTCCGCGCGCCTCTTGGCGCGGTACACGCTCGCCATGCCACCGGAGCCCACCTTCTCGAGCAGCTCGTAGCCTGGGATCTCCATGGCGTCGAAGGAGCTGCCGGTGCGCGGCTTGGAGCGAGCCGCCTCCTGCGTCCGCCGGCGGCGGCGCTTGGGCGGCGCCACCCGGCTGCTGCGCAGGGCCACGGAGCCGCCCGGCAGCAGCAGACCTAGCGCCAGCGCGTAGAGCAGCAGCGGCGACACCGTTCGGGTGAGCCCGCCGACCGCGACGGCGCCGGCGCCGAGCAGGAACGTGAGCGCCAGCAAGGTCACCACCAGCCACAGCGGCGAGCGCACCAGCAGCACGACGAGTACCGCGACGACGGCGGCGAGCACGATGAGCATCAGGCGACCTCGGCGATCACGACCGTGATGTTGTCCGGCCCGCCGCGATCGTTGGCCAGCGAGATCAGGTACTCCACGCTGAGCTGGCGGTTGGCGGTGCGCTGCACCTCGGCGAGGATCTCCTCGGGCTTGACCAGGCCGTGCAGACCGTCCGTGGAGATCACGAAGATGTCCTTGGGCTGCACGGCGATCTCGATGACGTCGGGCGCAACCTGCGGGCGCGTGCCCAGGGCCCGCGTGATGAGGTTGCGCCACTCGTGCTGCTCCGCCTCGTCCTCGCTGAGGAGTCCCTTCTCGAGCTGCTCCTCCACCCAGGAGTGATCCTTGGTGAGCTGGTAGATCTTGTCGCCCCGCACCATGTAGGCCCGCGAGTCGCCGACGTGGCCGACGTAGGCCCGTCGCCCGAGCACCGCCACGCAGGTGAGCGTGGTGCCCATGCCGCGCCGCCCCTGGTGCTTGATGGCGGCGCCGTAGACGCGGCGGTTTGCGAGACGCATGGCCTTGTCGGTGAGCTTGTCGATGCCGACCACGGGGTTCCCGGCACGGAGCTCCTCCACGTAGCGGCTGAACGACTCGTCCAGCACCTCCATGGCGAGCTTGCTGGCGACCTCGCCGGCGGCAGCGCCCCCCATGCCGTCGGCGACGGCGAGCAGGGTCAACTCACCATCGGCAAGGGGGAACTGCCAGACACGGTGATAGTCTTCGTTGAGGGGTCGGATGCGGCCCACATCCGATCCGTGCCCCACGTTCTGTCCGAGCCGCACGCCGCCAGTCTACCCCGCCCAGAGAGCCGCCAGGACGACAATTCCCACACGCTCCGTGTGGCACGGAAGGCGCTAGTTGCCTTTGGCTCGGGGGCGGCGCACCGTCTCGAGGTAGGGGTACGTCTCCAGCAGGTGGCGGTACTCCCGGAACAGCTGCACCGCCTCGTCCTGCTGCTTGGGAAGCTCTCGCAGGCGCAGGTACGACATGTCGCCGTTGGGGAACAGGAAGGTCGGCGTCCCGAAGACGTTGCGGACGGCGGCGTAGTGGTGCTCCTGGGCCAGCACGGTGCGGCACTCCGGGTTGGCGAGGTCGTCCGTGAAGCTGGGCATGTGCAGGCCCTCGCAGGTGGCCACCTCGTCGATGGTCCGCCGCGTCATCGGCAGGTGATCGCGGTGGCGGGCCCGCAGGAGCCCCAGCCGGAAGGCGCGATAGGCGTCCGCGCCCTGGCGGCGGGCGGCCTGGGAGGCCAGGAAGGGAAGCAGCCCCTTGCTGCCCATGTCGTCCTCGGGGTCGATCTTCTCGTTCCACAGCTGCCAGCGGTCGGAACCGTCGTGGTTGAACTGGTAGAGGCTGAAGTGACGCCATACGAACGTCAGGTCGAGCGGTGCCGCGACCCACTCCACGATCTCGGCGGCGCGCCAGGAGAAAGGACACGTGTAGTCGAAGAACACCGTGACCTCATCGGGCATGCCGTCATTACAGCCCGGTCGCCCCGCGCGCCAGGTAATGCCCGTGACAGGCCGCACACCCTACGGGACGCCGAAATCCCCGTCCGGGACGCGTCTCCCGGCCCGCGTCTCAGTTGGAGCCGTCCCCCTCGCCGCGCGGGGGTTCGGGGATGACGCCGTGGTGCGCCTCGTAGCGCCGGATGTTGTCCTCGAGGCTGCGCAGCAGCGCCTTGGCATGCCGCGGGCTGGTCACCACCCGCGCGGTCACCACGGGGTTCCGCTGCGGGTACGCCAGTGCGAAGTCGACGATGAACTCGTCGTGCGTGTGGGTGATGACCGCCAGGTTGGCATAGCGGCCCTGCGCCACGTCCTCGGTCATGTCGAACCTGAAGTCTTCCACGCCACCAGCCTACCCGGCGAACCGCCCGGCCGGCGGCGGCCAACCGCGGCCGGGACCGCGGGTCAGCCCGGCCGGCCGCGCAGCCCGCCCGCCAGGCTCGGCAGCAGGCGCTTGAGCTGGAAACGCACCCGCCCGAGGTCGTTGACGTTCGCCAGGCCCACCACCAGCACGTGGCCTTCCCCCTCGGCCGCGTCGGCCTCGATGGGCGCCATCAGCACCGGTCCCTCGGCGTACTCCACCAGCGACTGCTCCACCGGGCCCTCGCCGATCAGCGCGCCGAGGGCCTGGCTGGACGCCAGCGCCGTGGGGACGAGCTCCTGCAGCGACGCCAGGTCCTCGTCGCCCAGTGCGAGCCCCTCGACGAGGCTGCCGTCGGCCCCCGCGACCGCCACGCTGACCACGCCGCGCACGTCCAGGAGCCGCTCCAGGCTGGCCCTGATGTCGCTCGTCTCCATCACCTCGCCCCGGCCTCCGGCGCTGAGGGTCCCTCGCCCAACGCCGCGCGCAGCTCCGGGAGCAACGACCGCGCCGCCTGCAGGGCCGTGCCGGTCTCGTCCCCCGCGAGCACCAGCGCCAGCGTGTACTCCTCCATCAGCAGGCAGGTCAGGCGGTAGCCGGGGGCCATCACGCTCACACCCTCGGCCTCGCCCAGCATGAGCCGGTCCGCGGCGGAGCGGCAGGCGCCGGCCAGCGCACCCGCCTCGGCCGCCAGCACGTCGGCGCGCACTCCGTGCCCGACCATCTCCACCGGCAGGCCGTCGCGGGTGAGGACCAGCGCGGCCACCACGCCGTCAGACTCCGAGAGCGGGGCGAGCACCTCGCGGAGGGCCGACGCCATGCTCATGCGAACGCCCCCTGGATCTTGCGCTCGGTCTCGGCGGTGAGCAACCGCGCTTTGCCCAGGTTGCCGTGCCGGTTGAGCACCAGAAGACAGAAGAGGTCGCCCTCCAGCAGGCGCGCGTAGCCGATGCGCCGCTCGCTGGTGACGATGAGCTCCCGCATCGCCCCGCCGCCGAGGTGCTCGCCGACCGTGAGCTGGAGCCCCTTCAAGGCGTTGGTGAGCTCCGCCACCACGGCGGCGAGCTCGGTGCTCTCGCGCGGGTGCTGCTCGATGACCAGACCGTCCATGCCCGCCACGGCGGCAGCGAGCGCGCCATCCACGCCCTCCACGAGCTGTCCGAGGATCTCCTCGAGGTCCTGCACAGGCGAAACTGTAGCACGGCAGGGGCCTTCTCCCCAGTTCAACCTTTCATATCCTGGCCGGCATCGTTGGCCCGGACAGCGGGCGGACGCGCCCCGTCGCCGACCGGGCCTCTGGTATCGTGACGCGATGACACCGTTGCACGTCCGCGCCCACCAGGACGACGTCGCACCCTTCGTGCTGCTCCCCGGCGACCCGGACCGGGCGGCACACATAGCCGAGCGCTTCTTCGACGACCCGCGGCCCATCAACCGTTACCGCCAGCTCCTGGGCTTCACCGGCCGCTACCGCGGCATGCCGGTCACCGTCCAGACGACGGGGATGGGCTGCCCCAGCCTCGCCATCGTGGTGGAGGAGCTCGTCACGCTGGGCGCGCGCACGCTGGTGCGGGTGGGGACCTGCGGCAGCGTCGGCGCGGACGTGGCCCCGGGGGACCTGGTGATCGCCATGGCCAGCGTCCCGCGTGACGGCACCACCGCCGCCTACCTGCAGGGCCGCCCCTACGCGCCGACCGCCGATTTCGCCGTCACGCGCGCACTGGTGGAGGCCGCCGAGCGGTCCGGCCGGCGCCACCACGCCGGCCTCATCCTGACCGAGGACGCCTTCTACGCCACGACCCCGCAGGACGTTCCCGAGCTGGCGGCCGAGGGCGTCCTGGCCGTCGAGATGGAGGCCTCCGCGCTGTTCACGCTCGGCAAGCTCCGCGGCGTGCGGGCGGGCTGCGCGCTGGTCGCCAGCAACGCCATCGGCGACGAAGCCTTCATCGCGCCGGAGACCCTGGCGGCCTCCGTCGACGCCATGGTGGAGACGGCGCTGGAGGCAGGCCTGCAGCTGGCGGGGGGCGCGTCGTGAGGCGGCCGTCCCCGACGACGCGCGGGGGCGACGGCGGCGCGGGCCGCGGCGGGCGGGCGGGGCCCGGAAAGGGAGAGTCATGAACGTAGCCGTGATCGGAGCCGGAACGATGGGCTCGGGCATCGCGCAGACCAGCGCGCTGGCCGGCCACGACGTGGTGCTGTGCGATGTGGCGCCGGGCGCCTTGGAGCGCGCCGGGCACGTCATCCGCTCGAGCCTCGAGCGTCTGGTGCGCAAGGAGGTCGTGTCGCAAGGGGAAGCCGACGAGGCGCGCGCCCGCATCACCATGAAGGGCGCCCTGGAAGGCCTGGACGAGGCCGGCGTGGTCATCGAGGCGGTGTACGAGTCGCCGGAGGTCAAGCGCGAGGTGTGGCAGCGCCTGTCGGGCGCCACCAGCGAGGGCGCGCTGCTGGCTACGAACACCTCGAGCCTGTCGGTGACGGAGATCGCTACCTTCAGCGGACGCCCGGAGCGCTTCTGCGGCATGCACTTCTTCAACCCCGTACCGGTCATGGCGCTGGTCGAGGTGGTGCGTGGCCTGCGCAGCTCCGACGAGGCGGTGGAGCAGGCGCGGGCCTTCGCCGAGGGCATCGGCAAGACCCCCATCGTGTGCGAGGACAAGCCCGGCTTCATCGTCAACCGCCTGCTCATCCCGTACCTGAACGACGCCGTGCACGCCCTGTCGGAGGGCGTCGCCTCGGCCGAGGACATCGACCGCGCCATGAAGCTCGGCGCCAACATGCCCATCGGCCCGCTGGCGCTGTCGGACCTGGTGGGGCTGGACGTCGGCCTGGCCGCGACCGAGGCGCTGTTCCGCGAGTTCGGAGACCCCAAGTACCGGCCGGCCCCGCTGATGCGCCAGATGGTGCGCGCCGGCAAGCTGGGCCGCAAGAGCGGCGAGGGCTTCTTCCGCTACGATTGAGTCCGGACCGGCCCGAACCGTACGCCGCGCGACACCGGAGGCAGCCATGAGCGATACCGAGTTCCCTGAATCCCGCGAAGACGGCGACGACGCCCTACCCGACGGCGACGACGTCGGCTTCGAGCATCTCCGCTACGACGTCGAGGACAACCTCGCGATCGTCACGATCGACCGCCAGGAGGCGCTCAACGCCCTCAACGACGAGGTGCTGGTCGAGCTCTCGGTCGCGTTCGAGATGGCCGAGGCGGACCTGGGGGTGCGCGCGCTGATCCTCACCGGCGCCGGACGGGCCTTCGCCGCGGGCGCCGACATCGCGGGGCTGCAGCGTCTGGGCGACGCCTTCGCGGGGCGCGAGTTCTCGCTCGCCGGCCAGGACCTGACCAACACCCTGGCGGCGTTGCCCATACCAACCATCGCGGCCGTCAACGGCTTCGCGTTGGGCGGCGGGCTCGAGCTGGCGCTGGCGGCCGACCTGCGGGTCGCTTCTCCCAAGGCGAAGCTGGGGCTGCCGGAAGTGGGCCTCGGCCTCATCCCCGGCTACGGCGGCACCCAGCGTCTCGCCCGCCTGATCGGGCAGGGGCGCGCGCTGGACCTCATCTTCACCGGGCGCCACGTCGGCGCCGAGGAGGCGCTGGCCATGGGGCTGGTCAACCGCGTGGCCGAAGACGCCCTCCAGGCCGCCAAGGAGGTGGGGCGGCAGGCCGTCAAGAACGCCCCCATCGCCCTGGGTCTGGCCAAGGAGGCGGTCGTGCGCGGGCTCGACGTGACGCTGAATCAGGGGCTCGAGATCGAGGCCGACCTGTTCGGTCTGGCGGCCACCACGGAGGACATGCAGGAGGGCACGAGCGCATTCCTGGAGAAGCGCGAGGCGGACTTCAAGGGCCGTTAGTGCGGGCGCGCCGCCTGCCGTGCGGCGCGTGCCTCAGCCGGGGTAGCGCCGCTCCAGGTGCTCGAGCGCCAGCCGGTCGATGCGGTCGTCGTGCTGCAAGCGCTCCTCGAGGTTCTCGACGCCGCCCAGGTCCTTGAGCGCCCGGAGCGCGCGCGCGTCCCAACCGGCTCCGGCCGGAAGCTTGCCCGCCCGTTGCAGCACCGCGGTCACGCGTGCCAGCGTGTCCCCCTCGAGCGGCACCAGGTCCTCCTCGGCGGGCCGCTCGAAGTAGAGCCGGTGGAGCCCGAGCAGCGCGCCCAGCCGTGCCACCGGTCGGGGGTCGTCGTCGACGCGCAGATCGATGTAGCGGTCGTTGAAGCCGCCGTAGCCGCCCCCGGCCCGGACCACCAGCAACGCCGCGCCCTGGCGCCCGCGCCGGTCGCCCCCCGCCGCATCGCCTGCGGCCAGCGCGGCGAGCAGGCGCTCGGCCAGGCTGCCCGTGCCGGCGACGAAGGTGTCGATCAGGGCGCCCACCACCTCGGGCCCCGCCAGCAGGTTGCCCTGGGCGGCCACCCCCTCCCGCGCGACGCCCCCCGCCCAGGGGTGGCAGGCGTCCCCGGTGAAGCTCAGGCTGCGCCCGGCGGCATCGACCAGGCCGTACTGCCGCATGGCGTGCTGGTCGTCGGTGGCGACGAACGCCTCGTGGATCAGGTCGATCGGCACGCCCGCGCGCAGCGCCGCCAGCGCCCGCGGGCCGTAGCCGGTATTGGCGTAGCTCTGGGTGGCGAGCGCGCCGACGTCCGCCTCGGCGAACGGCACGACGGCGCCGACGGCCAGGAACTTCGAGGCCACGGCGATGCCGAGATCGCCGGTGGCCGCGTCCCGGGCCACGATGGAGAAGGTGCTGACGGCGGGCATGCGGTCCAGCCTACCACCGGCCCGCGCGACCCCCGCCCACCACGGAAGCGCCGCCGGCCGCCGGGCCGCGCGGTAGACTCGCGGCCATGGAACAGGCGATGCAGAGGCTGAAGGATCTCTCCGAGATGGCGGGCGTGCCCGGCCGCGAGGAGGCCGTGCGGACGTACATCGAGGCGCGGGTCGCGGACCTCGTCGACAGCGTCGAGACCGACGCCATGGGCAACCTGCACGCGCTGAAGCGCTGCGGGCGGGAGGGCGCTCCGCGACTGATGGTGGCCGCCCACATGGACGAGATCGGCTTCATCGTCCGCCACGTAGACGACAAGGGCTTCCTGCGGCTGCAGCACGTCGGCGGCTTCGACGCGCGCAACCTGTTCGCCCGCCAGGTGACGGTCCATCCGTCGGCGGGCGGCGAGCCGCTGGTGGGCGTTCTCAACCCGGCCAGCAAGCCCGTGCACGTGTCCACCGCCGAGGAGCGCGCCAAGGTGCCCGAGCTGGCGAGCTTCTACGTGGACCTCGGGCTGAGCGGCGAGCAGGTCGGGCAGCGCGTGCGCGTCGGCGACATGGTCACGCTGCGGCAGCCGTTCGCCGACCTGGGCGAGGTCGTGACCGGCAAGGCGCTCGACGACCGCAGCGGCTGCTGGATCCTGCTGGAGACGCTGGCGCGCCTGGAGCGCCCCGCCATGGACGTGCACGCGGTGTTCACGGTGCAGGAGGAGGTGGGCCTGCGGGGCGCCACCACCAGCGCCTTCCAGGTCGCGCCCGACATCGCCGTGGCGCTGGACACCACGCTGGCGCTCGACACCCCGGGCAACCCGGACGAGGCCCACATCACGGAGATGGGCAAGGGCACGGCCATCAAGGTGATGGACAGCCACACCATCAGCACCCGCTGGCTGGTCGACGCCTTCATCGGTCTGGCGGAGCAGAACGCCGTCCCCTACCAGCTCGAGGTGCTGCCGATGGGCGGCACCGACGCCGGCGCCATGCAGCGCTCGCGCGGTGGCGCGCCGGCCGTCACGCTCTCCACGCCATCGCGCTACGTGCATACCGTCACCGAGATGGTGGCCAAGGCGGACCTGGAGGCGGCGGTGGCCCTGCTTGCCGCGGCCGCCACCAGCGGCATCCCGGTCCCCGCCTGAGGCTGCCGTTGTCTCGTCCGCGACCGTGCGGAACCGCATTCGGGCCGCCGCCGGGCCGGTGCTAGACTGACGCCGTGATCGTCGGCATCATCAGCGATGTCCACGCCAACGTCATCGCGTTGGAGGCGGTGCTGGAGCAGCTCAAGCTGCGCGGCGCCGAGACCGTCCTGTGCCTCGGAGACCTGGTGGGTTACGGCCCCGCGCCGAACGAGACCATCGACCTGGTGCGCCGCGAGAGCGTGCTGTGCACGCTGGGCGCGGCCGACGAGCGCATCGCCTATGCCTTCGCCCGGCGCAAGATACCGCGCCGCGGGGTGGCCGACGAGATCCTGGAGTGGACGCGCGAGGTCATCGAGCCCCGCCACGTGCACTTCCTGCAGACGCTCCCGGTGCAGCAGCGCATCCACACGCCCGCCGGCCGCCTGCGCTTCTTCCATGGCAGCCCGGACGACCCGGCCGAGACGCTGAACCTCAACCAGGACCCCATCTCCCTGCAGAAGATGCTCCAGCGCCACCGCTGCAGCATCCTCGCCAGCGGCTCCACGCACGTGCCGTTCTACCGGGAGCTCGGTGGCGGCCTCGTCATCAACCCCGGCTCGGTGGGGCTCTCGCTCAACGGAGAGCCCGGCGCCGACTATGCGCTCCTCACCATCACCGAGGAGAAGATCGACGTCCACATGGACAAGGTGGAGTACGACTTCGCGGCGGTTGCCTTCGACATCGTCGCCTGGGGCCTGCCCGCCATGGTCGCCGAGGCCGTGCAGATGGGGCGGCTGCCCGAACAGATGCCGCCCGAGGGCGGCGCCGACCACTGAGCCCTGACGTCCCCGCCGGACGCCCGGCCTCGAGGTCGCGGCACGCGGCTCCGCGGGACGGCGCGACGCGCGCCCCGCGCACCCGCCGCTCAGGCGGTCTCGATGCCCATCGCCAGCGCCTCGCCCCCACCGATGCAGATCGACGCCACCCCGCGGCCGCCGCCGCGCCTGGCCAGCGCGCTCAGCAGCGTGACCAGGATGCGCGCGCCGGACGCCCCGATGGGGTGACCGAGCGCCACCGCGCCGCCGAAGACGTTGACCTTGTCCTCGTCCAGGCCGAACTCCTCCACGGCCGCCAAGGGCACCACGCTGAACGCCTCGTTGATCTCGTAGGCATCGACGCCGTCGGGTGCCCAGTCGAGCCTGGCGAAGAGCTTGCGCATGGCCTCGACCGGCGCCACCGTGAACCACTCCGGCGCCAGCGCGTGCGAGGCATAACCGCGGATGTGCGCGAGGACCGTGAGGCCGCGGCCCTTCGCCACCTCCTCGCTGGTGACGACCAGCGCGGCGGCGCCGTCGTTGATGGTCGACGCGTTGGCCGCCGTCACGGTGCCGTCCGCCTCGAACGCGGGCCTCAGCCCCGGCACCTTGGCGAAGTCGACCTTGTCGGGACCCTCGTCCTCGGCCACCGTGGTCACGGCGCCGCGACGGCCGGGGACCTCGACGGGCACGATCTCAGCGGCGAAGGTCCCGTCGCGGGCGGCCACCTGGGCGCGCCGGTAGGAACGCACCGCGTAGGCGTCCTGCCGCTCGCGGCTGAAGTGGTAGCGGCCGGCGCAGAGCTCCGCACAGGACCCCATGTGCTGGTCGCTGTAGACGTCCCAGAGTCCGTCGTAGACCATCGAGTCGACGAGGCTCTTGTCGCCCATGCGCAGGCCGCCGCGCGCGCCGGGCAGCAGGTAGGGGGCGTTGGTCATGGACTCCATCCCGCCCGCGATCACGACCTCGGCGTCGCCGACGCTCACCGCCCGCGCCGCCTGGATGACCGCCTCCATGCCGCTCCCGCACATCTTGTTGAGGGTGACGGCCGGGGTGCCCTGGCCGAGCCCGGCGTAGATGGCCGCCTGGCGCGCCGGCGCCTGCCCCATGCCCGCCGGCAACACGTTGCCCATCAGCACCAGATCCACGGCATCCGGCGCCACGCCGGCACGGCCGGCCGCCTCCTTCACCGCGGCCGCGCCGAGCTGCGAGGCCTTGAGCGGCGACAGGGCGCCCTGGAACGCGCCCATGGGGGTGCGCACGGCGGATGCGATGACGATTCCCATTGCAACCTCCAACATCCGGACGGCGCTCGCCGAGGCGTTGCCGCCGGGTTCGCCCATCAGTATAGGAAGCGCCGGGCGCCCGCCGCCGGCCTCCGCGGACGTCCAGGACACGCCTGGTCCGGCCACCGGGGAGGCGGCGGTGCGGTCGCGCGCCTCAGCGCCGGAAGGTGATGGTGCCGCTGACCCCCTGCCAGCGGACGGTGATGGGCCGGAACAGGTTGAACCAGTCCGGCAGGAGCAGCAATACCGAGGCCGGCGACTGCGGCCCGACCCGGTCCGCCGAGCCGTCCACCAGGCGCATGCGGTAGGGGTAGCGGAGCTCCAGGCTGCGGCCGCCCTGCGACAGCGTGAAGGTCGGTTGCCAGCTGCCCGGCCGGAGCGCGGTCACCACCACCAGCAGGGGCTTGTCGGGAGCGCTCCCCTCGAGGGCCGCGTCGATGACGGAGCGCTGGGCAGGATCGATCAACGGCAGCATGTCGAGGTCGGCCAGCATGGCGGCGACCCCCGCAGTGCCGGAAGGCGCCGCCGATGGGCTCGGCTGGGCCGTGCCGGAAGGCGCCGCCGTGCCGCCCGACGCGGCCGGGCCGCCCGGGCCGGGGAACAGCCGCAACACCGGCACGCCCGTCCCCAACGCGTCGACCCGACTGCGGCCGTCGCTGCCGTCGCTGGCGGGCTGCGGAAGGGTGAGCGTGAGCCGGCGTCCGTCCGGTAGCGTCAACGTGGTGCCGTCCACGCGCACGCCCAGGGTGTCGAGCGCATCGAGCGGGAGCCACCAGCGGCCGCCCCGCAGCAACGCCGGAGCCGACAGGCCGATGGTCTGGGCCTCAGCCGCGCCGGCCGGCTGGAAGAGGGCGTCCGGCGAGCCCTGGAACACGGTCAGGGTTCCGGTGCCGGAGCGCCACGTCAGGCTGCCCTCCCCCGCCGCCACGATGTCCCCCAGCGCGCGCGCGACATCCTCGGCCGCCGCGTAGGTGACGCCGCCGACACGCATCCCGGCGACGCTCGCGGCCGACGCGGCGGCGGCCGACAGCAGGGCCGCCGGCAGGAGGACCGCCAACACGACGGTCACGAACGGAACGGGCGCCACGAGGCGGGCGCGCGGGGCCGCAGGCAGCGGTCGGCGCCATCCCATGGCCGCGAGCCTAGCACGGGCCCGGCCGGGACCCGGGGACCGCGGCAGGCGGTCGCGTCTCCGCCCGGAACGTCCTCCGCGGTGCGCTAGAATAGGGGCAGTGAGTGATCGCCTCATGACGCCGCGCTCGGATGGGTGCTCTCTCTGACCCCCGCCGAAGCGGCATCGCGCCACCTCCGCCCCCGACAATCCTCGCCGGTCGGTCCACGGCCGGTCCACGCATGCGCCCCGTCGAAGCGACCCGGGGCGGACGACGCTGGCGCCCACGAAAGGAGTGCCCGACATCGATAAGGTCCACGGCAAGCTCTCCGGTCTGAAGGTCGGCCAGGTCAAGCGTCTCGGAAACCTCTACCGGCGCCGCGTGCCGCCGCAGGCGGCCGTCACGAACGATCTCGCGCGTGCCCTGTGCGAGCTCAGCGCCGACATCGGCAGGGGCGTGAGCGTGCTCGTCGATCGGCGCGGCCGCGTCGTGACCGTCGCGGCCGGGGACGCCACCGACACGCCCTTGCCGGCGCTGGCCGGCGAGGCCACGTCGCGGCTGTACGGGCTCCGGCTGGTGCACACGCACCTCAAGGCCACGGGCCTGAGCGGGGACGACCTCACGACCCTGTTCCTCAACCGCCTGGACGCCATCGTGGCGATCGAGACGGGTCCCAACGGCCTGCCCGGCGCCGCCCACCTGGCCCAGGTGGCGCCGCCGACGAGCGAGGAGGAGGACTGGATCGTCGACGCGCCGACGACGGTCCCCGCGCTCGAGCGCATCGATCTGAGCGAGCGCATCCGCGCCCTCGAGGAGGAGATGGCCCGTAGCGCCGGGGCCCGCGAGGTGGCGCGCAGCAGCGCCGAGCGCGCCGTGTTGATCGGGCTGGAGTCGGGCGAAGGGCTGCTGGAGGCGGAGTCGCGTGTCGAGGAGCTGGCGGAGCTGGTCCGCAGCGCCGGCGGCACCGTCGCCTGGAGCAGCTTGCAGCAACGCAGCCACAAGGACCAGAAGACGCTCGTGGGGCGCGGCAAGCTGCACGAGCTGGTGTCGAAGGCCTACCACGAGGACGCCGACCTGCTCGTCTTCGACCGCGAGCTCTCCCCAGCACAGGCGCGCGAGATCGAGGCGATCACGCGGCTCAAGGTGCTGGACCGCACCCAGCTGATCCTCGACATCTTCGCCCAGAACGCGCGCGGGCGAGAGGCGCAGGTCCAGGTCGAGCTCGCCCAGCTGCAGTACCAACTGCCCCGCCTGGCCGGCCGCGGCCGCGCCATGAGCCGGCTGGGCGGCGGCATCGGCACGCGGGGCCCCGGCGAGACCAAGCTGGAGGTCGACCGGCGCCGCATCCGGGACCGCATCGCCAGCCTGGAGCGCGCCGTCGACGAGATCAGCCAGCGCCGCACGGAGACGCGCAAGAGCCGCACCGGCGCCAGCACCCCGGTGATCGCGCTGGTGGGCTACACCAACGCCGGCAAGTCGACGCTGTTCAACGCCCTGGCCAAGTCCGACGCGGTCAGCCGCAACCGCCTGTTCGCCACCCTGCGTCCCACCACGCGCGAGGGGTGGTTGCCGGCGCTCGGCGAGTGGGGCGCGAAGGTGCTCTTCACCGACACGGTGGGCTTCATCCGCGATCTCCCCGAGGAGCTGGTGAACGCCTTCAGGGCGACGCTGGAGGAGCTGCACGACGCCGACCTGCTGCTGCACGTGGTCGACGCTGCGCAGCCGGGCGCCCCCGAGCGCGCCGACGCGGTGGAACGCATCCTGGACGAGCTGGAGCTCGAGCCGCCCCGCATGGTCGTGCTCAACAAGGCGGACGCCGCCGACGCCGAGGTGCTGACCGGGCTGGCACAGCGATTCGGCGCCGACGCCGTGTCCGCGCGCACGGGCGCGGGGCTGGACGCTCTCAAGGCCACGCTGGCGCGGGTGCTGGAGGGTCCGCGGCACGTGCCCCTTCCCGAGGAGCCGGCCCGCGCCTACGGACCGGTCTCGCACGGCAGCGGGGACTGAGCCGCGCCCGCGCCCGCGAAGACGGCGTGCGCGACGGCGCGCCGGCGTTAGCATACCGGCATGACCGTCCCCGACCCGCGCGAGCTGCAGGGCCTACGCGACCTGCGCGGCTTCCTGGCGCTGCTGGAACGCCACGGCGAGCTGCTGCGCGTGCGCGAGCCGGTGTCGGCGGCGCTGGAGATCACCGAGGTCGCCGACCGCGCCGTGAAGAGCGGGGGGCCGGCCCTGCTCTTCGAGAACGTCGACGGCAAGGACTTCCCCGTGGCCATCAACCTCTTCGGCTCGCGCCGACGCACCGCCTGGGCGCTCGGCGTGGACCAGCTCGACAGCATCGGCGAGCGCCTGCGCGGGCTGCTGGACGTGCATCTCGGCGGCGGGCTGCTGGGCCTGATGTCGAACCTGCCGAAGCTGCGCGAGGCGGCCGCCCTGCCGCCCCGGCGGGTACGCAACGCCCCCGTCCAGGAGGTGGTCTGGCGCGGTGACGAGGTGGACCTGGGACGGCTCCCGGTGCTGACCTGCTGGCCGCAGGACGGCGGCCCCTTCGTGACGCTGCCGCTGGTGATCACGCGCGACCCGGTGGAGGGCGACGTCAACGTGGGGATGTACCGCATGCAGGTCTACGACCGGTCCACCACCGGCATGCACTGGCAACGCCACAAGACCGGCGCCCGCCACCTGGAGAGCGCTCGCCGCGCGGGGCGGCGCCTGGAGGTGGCGGTGGCGCTGGGCGGCGACCCCGCCCTCACCTACGCCGCCACGGCCCCCCTGCCGAGCGTGCCCGGCCTCAACGAGTACTCGCTGGCGGGCTTCCTGCGCGGGCGCTCGGTGGAGGTCACGCAGGCCCTGACGGTGGACCTGGAGGTTCCGGCGCACGCCGAGTTCGTGCTGGAAGGGTACGTCGACCCGGAGGAGCCGTGGCGGCCGGAGGGTCCCTTCGGCGACCACACCGGCTTCTATACCCTCACCGACCTCTACCCGAGCTTCCACGTCACGGCCGTCACCATGCGCCGCGACGCGGTCTACCCGGCCACCATCGTGGGACGACCGCCGATGGAGGACGCCTACCTGGTCGAGGCCAGCGAGCGCATCTTCCTGGTGCCCGCGCAGCTGATCCTGCCCGAGCTGGTCGATTACCACATGCCTCCCGCGGGCATCGCCCACAACCTCGTCCACCTGCGCATCGCCAAGCGCTATCCGGGCCAGGCGTACAAGGTCGCCAACGGCCTGCTGGGTCTGGGACAGATGATGTTCGCCAAGGTGCTGCTGGT
>Ga0102953_1001430_pt1 | contig 15192 bp, 10 predicted proteins | sample SalPon2A_C_D2_MG_FD_78509 | JGI IMG/M metagenome (GOLD analysis project Ga0102953, IMG submission 78509) | Soil microbial communities from South San Francisco under conditions of wetland restoration - Salt Pond MetaG R2A_C_D2_MG | ecosystem: Environmental > Terrestrial > Soil > Wetlands | place... | reverse complement strand
TTCATCAACTTCGTAGATGGTGCAGATGTTGGGATGGTTCAAGGCCGAAGCCGCGCGAGCTTCGCGTTGGAAACGTTCGAGAGCTTTCGGGTCTGCTGCAAGATCTTCCGGCAGGAATTTGAGCGCCACCCGGCGGCCGAGCTTCCTGTCCTCGGCCTCGTAGACCACACCCATCCCTCCGCCGCCCAGCTTCTTCAGGATTCGATAGTGGGAAACCGTGTTTCCGGAAAGTTGCAGGGTGACATCCCCGGGCGCAGATCTTTCCTTCGCCATTGCCCCGGCCGCTACCTTTATGGCCGGCGATTCCAGAAAGCTACCGGCCTGGTCAGCCTGTGCCAGCAGGGCTTCCACTTCGCGGCGCAAGTCATCATCCCCAGCGCAGGCTTTGGCAAGGAACTCCGCCCGCGCGCCCCCATCCAGTTCCCGCGCCGTGTGGTATATCCGTTCTATTTTCTGCCAACGGTCATTCATGCTGTTGCTTCCGGCTCAGCCTAGCTGTTACCGGACCCAGTGTCTGCAGGATCCGAAGATGCGAAGCGCTCCATGACTTCACTGGAAATTCCTGATCAGCACCACGTCGCTCGACTGCAAGCCGCGGGCGAGGGCGAGTTTGCCGTCGCGCGAAACGTCAAGCCCGAAGATGCGGCCGGAAGTGTAACGGGTGAGGTGTCGGACCGGGCCGCCGTCAATCGGTTGCTCGACAATGTTCGAAACGCCGCCTTTCTGCACACCGTAAACGAACGCGCGGCTGTCGGGCATCCAAGCAACGGCAATCGGCATTCCTCCTCCTCCGTGGATGAAAGGTGTTGGAAAAGTCCTGACCGCCTTGCCGCCTGCAAACGGTCTAATCGTGGCTCGAAAGGGGCTTCGAGCGCCTGCCGAGTGGTAATAGAGAATCCATTTGCCGTCGGGAGAAACGCTCGGAAGCCAGCTCGCTCCCTTCTCGGTAATTTGCACGGGCTTGCCGCCGTCAATGGGGACTTTCCAGAGCGTGGCGTTGCCGCTGGAAGTGGAGGCGTAAACCACCCAGCGGCCGTCGGGGGAGCAGGACTCTTCGGTATCAGATCCCCCATGAGTCAGTTGTTCGAGGCCGCTGCCGTCCGCGTTGGTGCGCCAGATTGACTTGATGGCCGCACCTGATGCGGACCTGACGGTGGCAACAAACACGATCAGTCCGGCTTTGCCGCACGCGGAGGGCGTGACGTCCGTGAGGCCTTTCTGAATCAGTTTTTCAGTCCTGTCGCTGGCAGGATTCGCCAGCCAGAGCGAGCTGGTCCCGTTAGCCGTCGAGTAGTAAACGATTTTTCCGCCGGCGGTCCAGGAAAGGCCGCCGAACCCATTTGCATTCGAGAGACCCCGGGTAATCTGTCGCGGATGGTCCCATTCGCCTTTCGGAGCCACCCAGATGTTGGAGACGGAGCGAGTCTGGACGGTGGCCAGCGCGGCGCCATCGGCCGTTATGCTGACACCCAGATAATGATTCAGGTCATTGGTGACCCGGGTGGGTTCGCCGCCCGGATAGGACAGCCGCCAGATCTGCTGGCGCGCCGCGCTGCTCGCTTCCAAAATCAGGCCCTTGCCGTCCGGCTGCCAAGTCATCTGGTCGACACGGTCCCAATGCCTAGCGCCAATCTCCTGTTCCCGCCCGGTTCGAACGTCAAATGCTTCGGGATTCATTTCCCAGTGCGAAAATGTTCCCGCGCTCACGGCAATCGTTCGGCCATCGGGTGACCAGGCGGGCCTGCCGTACCAGAAGACGGGCAAAAAAAATTGCGGAGGCTTCTTTGACGCCAGGACGCGCTCGCCGCTTCCGTCAGCATTGGCGACGATAAGCTGCGTGTCACCTCCGGAATGTCCCCGCGCAAAAGCGATTTGCTTGCCGCCGGGCGAAAAGGCGACCGCCGATCCCACGTTCCCCAGCAACTTGCGCGTTTGTCCGCCCAGCACCGGCGCCTGGTAGAGGGCTGGAAGCTGCGCGCCGCTCTGAGGCGCCTGAACGTAATCCAGATAGTTGCCATCGGGCGAGAACGTCAGGCCGATAAATTCAACGCCGGAGGGAGGAACAATCGGGACGGCGCTGCCGGTTGCGACCTGCCGCAGCCAGAGGCTTTGACCACCGGCATCCTTCTGAGCGTAGGCCACGTAGCGGCCATCGGGTGAAATCGCCGCGAGAATCGCCGTGCCACTGGTAGTAAGCTGCGTGATTTGCATGCTGGGGGCCGATGCCGGGGCTACGGTTTGCTGTTTGGCTGACGGGCGCGACAGATGATAGACAGCGTAGCTGCCCGCCATCACGAACGCGGCGAGAAGCGCTCCCGCCAGTGCCAGTTTTCCCTTGTGCCGCTTGACCAGCACCGCAACCATTTGCAAGTCGGAAGTGTCCGGCTGTTGAGGTGACAGGGGCGAATCATCAACCGCGCCCACGCCCGCTATTGTCTCTTCAATTGTGATTCGCGCGTCGCCGATGGCCTGGAGGCGCTGGCGCTGTTCTTTTTGCAGGCAGCGGCGAATGAGTTTTTGAATGGATGGCGGAGTTGTATCCGACAGTGCGTTCCAGTCGGGCTCTTTTGTAAGCACAGCCGCCAGCAAGTCTGAAATCGTTTCACCCTCGAACGCCTTCTGCCCCGAAAGCATCTCGTAGAGCACGCAACCAAACGCCCAGATGTCGCAACGGCGGTCGACCCGCTGCGCCTTGGCCTGTTCCGGGCTCATGTAGGCCGCTGTGCCCAGCAGCACTCCCGGCTGCGTGGCCAGCGTGGTCAGCGTGGGCGAGTTCGCAGGATCTAGACCGCCAGATGGGCTCTGAGGGTCGAGCACCTTGGCGAGACCGAAGTCCAGCACCTTGACTGTGCCTTCAGGTGTAATCTTCACGTTGGCAGGTTTCAAGTCACGGTGGATGACGCCGCACTCATGAGCGTATTCGAGCGCTTCGGCAATCTGCCTGGCGATGGGCAGGGCGTCCTGGCAGGAAAGCCCCTGAGGTTGCCGGTCGATTTTCTCAGCGAGAGTTTCGCCTTCCACCAGCTCCATCACCAGCGCGCGGATGCCGTTTGATTCTTCAAGGCCGTGAATGGCTGCGATGTTGGGATGGTTGAGCGATGCGAGCACTTGCGCTTCGCGCTCAAAACGCGCCATGCGTTCGACGTCGTGGGCCATGGCCTGCGGCAAAATCTTCAAGGCCACGTCGCGTTGCAACTTGGTGTCGCGGGCTCGATAAACTTCTCCCATCCCGCCTTCGCCAATCTTTCCGGTCAGGCTGTAGTGCGCAACCATCATTCCGATTTCAAGGGCTGGTGTGGCTGGCTCCGACAAACGCTTCTCCTTTGCTAAGGCCTCCGCTGCCACTTCGATGGCCGGCGATTCCAGAAAACTACCGGCCTGGTCTGAGTGCGAGAGCAGCCGTTCGACTTCCTGGCGCAGGGCGTCGTCCCCGGCACATGACTTCGCTAGAAAGTCCTCTCGGGCGATCGCGTCCAGCTCCCGCGCCGCGTGGTAAATCCGCTCGACCTGTTGCCACCGATCATCCATTGGGCTTGTTCCCGCTCAGCTCGCCGAATAGCCAGGCCCGGGCCAGGTCCCAGTCGCGCTGCACTGTTTTTGTGGAAACCTTGAGGGCTTCAGCGGTTTCCTCCAGGTTGAGGCCGCCAAAGAAGCGCAGTTCCACCACCTGGCTCTTTCTGGCATCGAGCGCTGCCAGGCGTTTGAGAGCGTCGTCCAGCTCCAGAAGGTTGATTTCGGAAGCTGGAGCGGCTGCCAGGGCTTCATCAAGTTCGATTGAGACCTGGCCGCCGCCACGCTTCTCGCTGGCCCGGGCGCGGGCGTGGTCAATCAGAATCTGGCGCATGGCGCGAGCGCAGAGGGCAAAGAAGTGGGCGCGGTCCTGCCAGCTGGCCTCGTGGGCATCCACCAGGCGCACGTAGGCCTCATTCACCAGGGCTGTGGCTTGCAGGGTGTGGTTGGGGCGTTGGCCGGCCATCAGGCGGCCGGCAATCTGGCGAAGCTCCCGATAGACCAGCGGGGTCAGGCGGTCGAGCGCTTGCCTGTCACCACCGCCCCAGGCCCGGAGCAGAATCGTGACCTCCTGGGCTGACGGTTCCCCACTCATGGCGTGCCCCCTCATATAAGGAAACTAATTGCCAGAAGGATAACACAGGGCAGGAGCCAAACCAACGGTCCCCAAGCCAGCTCTAACTTTTTTCCCCGGCCATGTCCATTTTCCCCGCGGCATTCCGTTTTACAGAGTGAAGGCGGTTAACAAAGCCGCAGCGAAACGGAACTTGGGGCAAGGCGGTCCGGGCGCCGGCGGCAAATCAAAATTTGGAGGTTTGCAATGAAAACGATTCGGAGCTTGATGACCTTGGCGGGATTTTCTCTGGTGCTTTTTGCCCTGAGCGCAACAGGGGCAAATGCGCAGAATATTACATCAGCCAGATTCGGCGGCACTATCAATCTTCCCGTGGCAACTCAATGGGGAGCGATGACGCTGCCGGCAGGCGAATACACGCTGTCTTATGGCCAGGCATTTGTGGGAGGAACCTACGCGGTGGCGGTGACCGGTAAAACAGACGGAATCAACCACGGCATGGTCCTCGTGAAGGGCCGAAATGATGCGTCCACAAACAAGGACTCGCTGGTTTGCGTCCGCGAGGGCGATACGCTGATCGTGCGCGCGCTGGAGATGCCTGAAATCGGCACGGCTGCCACGTTCGCGCTGCCGCACGGCGAGAAGCTGATGGCCCGCAACCGCGACCACAAAGGTTACACGCAGCTTGCCGAAGCACCCCAGTTGATCCAACAAATCCCCGTCATGCTGAATGGGAGGTAACTTCCCGATGGTAACCTGCCCTGGGGCGGGCCTCACACCCGCCCCAATTCTCCTGCAATCAGAACCCTCTCCCGAATAATTCCCTGCAACTCCATCCCCCGCGCCGCGCATTAAATCCCCTCGATTTCTTGCCAGCATTCGTTCATCGTGGTTCTTCCCGTGGTTCAAAATATGGCCGTCCCGGCCCACCCCTAGCGTAACGCTCCTTCCATCAGGGAGAGGAATTCCACTGCGGAACTGGGGCGGGTCGCTGCATCGAGGGACAGTGTGCGCGAGAAGAACGTTTGCCAGCTAGCCGGCGCTCCAGGCACGTGGTTTGAAATTGGAATCAGCTGCCCTGCGAGGACAGCCTTCGAGAACTCAGCCAATGTTGTCCCGGCGAAGGGATGCGCGCTGGCAAGAGCCTCGTAAGCCACCACCGCCAGCGCCCACAGGTCCCAGGCTGCGGAGACCTTTCCGCCGTGCAACTGCTCCGGAGACATATAGCGCACCGTGCCGACCAGCCCCACCGGGTCCGTATCGGCGGTTGCGCCCGTGTCTTCTCCCAGCGCTGCAGGAGGCAGGAACCTGGCGATTCCAAAGTCGAGCACTTTGGCGGTTTCGCCGGTCTCGCCGCGCGACAGAAAAATGTTTTCAGGCTTCAGGTCGCGATGGACCATTTGGCGGCGGTGGGCAGCTTCGACGGCGGCGCCAACGTCGCGCATCACGCTGCGTACGTGTCCCACAGGCAGCCTTCCCACCCGCTTCATTTCTTCACGCAGAGCGAGGCCTTCAAGTAACTCCATCACCAGAAACGGGCGCGTACTTGCCGCCATGCCGAAATCGTAAATGGTCACCACATTGGGGTGGGCGAAACTGGCCGCAGCGCGCGCCTCGCGCTGGAAACGCGCGGCGGTTACGGCGTTTCCCAACCATTCGTCACGGACTACCTTGACGGCCACACGTCGCCCGAGCGCCGTGTCCAACGCCTCATAGACCGTCCCCATGCCCCCGCGTCCCAGGCGCCGTTCCAGGCGATAACGCCGGACCAGAAGCCGGGGCAGGTGCGCGATGCGGAGGTACGTATGATCCTGCGCGCACATTCCCGAGCCCGGATCGTAACACGCGCCGCAGCTGGGACATTCCTCGAACGTCTCGCTCAATTTCAGTTCAGCCGGGGCTGGCTTTCCCGGCAACAGCGCCAGACTTGCGCCTACGGCCTCCAGCATTTCCTGGTCTTCGCGCGAGTAGGGCTCCTCGGATTTCTTGACGCCCAGGACCAGCAGCGCTTGGGTGGAGGCCGGGGAAGCGGCGACCGGAACCAGCAAATCAATCCGCGCCATGCCAAGGAAATCGGTTTCTTCTTGGGGAAGCTGCTGATGGAACGGGTCGGATTCCCCATGGGGGGTCTCAAGTCCCTTTCCCAGCAGGCGGGCCAACGCCACTACCTTGAAGTCCGCCGGCAGCGGTGGCGGAGCCTGCCCGGCTGGCGCGGCAGCAAGAGGAGTGTAAGCGGATTCACCCGGCGCCATGGTCAGCAGCGCGGCAAACTCCGGGTGCAAAGCCGCTTCTATCGACGCCACGGCGCGCGTCGCCACACGCTCCAGGCTTCCTGCCTTTCGGATTTCGTCCACGATTTCGCGCAGCAATCGCTGAGCGTCGTATTGCTCGCGAAAGAAGCGCCGGTCAAGCGATTGCATCCAGCGATTACGCCGGGTGTGGGCCAGAACGGCTACTGCGCCGATCGCGGCATAAACCCAGCCACGAGTTGACAGGACCTCGATAAGCGGCTTTTCCCAGTGGACGAGCAAGTCGCCAATGAGGACCATGCCCAGCACCGGCACCAGCGACAACAGCACACTCCGCGCCATGGCGTATTGCAGTCCCTGGCGAACCATCACGCCCAGATCAAACATCCGGTGGCGCAGAATGGCGAATGCAAACAAAATCGGAAACGCCGGCCACATCAGGTAGACTGAGCCCTCAAGTGCGCGGTGCCAGAAGCTCGGCGATCGTGCCGACCCCAGTGCGATCCATCCAAGGGCCCCCAGCACGCTGATCAGCAGCCCGGCAACTACCAGTCGCACACGGCGCCGCTGGTTGGTTTCGGTCAGTTTTCGGTAGCTCAGCACAAGAACCAGCAGGCTGGCGACGACGTAAAGCACGCTTCTGAACGAGGTCGCCGAAAAGACCCAGCCGGGCACTGATAGATCGGTCCAGGGCTTGTAAATGACTTCATAGACAGCCTTGGCTCGCCATGGAACCAGTGCCAGTGCCGGCACCCAGATCACCAGCCACGGCCAGCTGGTGTGAAAGACCTTCCGTGGGAACATCAGAAAGAAGGACAACAGCAGGGCATCGGCTACGAACCGGCCCATTTGCGGGACCCACAAGAAAAGGGTCAGTGGAGTGGGCAGGCTGCGCCACGTGGCCGCCCAGCCGTTGGGTATCCCGAATGCGCACGCGGCCGTCAGCAGCACCAGGGCGCCCATCTTTGCCACCGGATCGTGGCGCCTCCGGAAGCCGACCAGCAGGCCCAGGACCAGGCAGGTGAGAGTGTACAAAACGTAGGCCACTGGCGACCCGAAGTAGACGGAGAGTTTTTCAGCCAGGGTGAACGGTGGCACATTGAGTGTCAATGCTTGCCGCTTGCCGGCGCGACTGATCTCCCACTGTTGCTGCTGGCCCACCGCAGTGTTCGCCAGTGCGGCCTCCCAGTCACGACCATTGCGGATAGATGCGCCATTAATGGCCAGGATTTTGTCGCCTGCTTTGAGCCCTGCTTGCGCCTCATTTGAGTCCGAACGAAGAGCGGAAGCCACCATGGCGCCGTCGCGAAAGTGCCCTTCAAAGCCCAGCCAATCTAAAGGTCCAAGAAATTGTTGATAGGCACACAGGGCAATAAAAGCTGAGAAGGAGGCCGCGACGATGTACATCCACCACGTCGCGTGCCGCCGGGGCGACTTTCTCAACCGGTTCCGGGCAGGTTTTGCCTTTGGCTGCGCAGGAGTGGGTTCGGGGCTCTCCCCGACCTGGGCCATCACCGCTTCAATGGCGACCCGTGCCTCACGCATGGATTGCAGGCGCTGGCGTTCGTCTTTCTGCAGGCACCGGCGGATGAGTTTCTGAACCGGTTGCGGTGTTGTTTTCGCCAGCGCAGTCCAATCCGGTTCTTTTGTCATTACTGCCGCCAGCACTTCCGAAATCGTTTCTCCCTCAAATGCCTTCCGTCCCGAAAACATCTCGAACAGGACGGATCCGAACGCCCAGACGTCCGTTCGCTGGTCCGCGCGCTGGCCGTTGGCCTGCTCCGGCGACATATACTCCGCCGTACCGAGTAACTGGCCGATGTTTGTAAGGGTGACGTCGGCGGGGCTCACAGCGTCTTCCGTGGGTCCACCTATCCTGACACGGTCGCGCCGAAGGCGTTTGGCCAGTCCGAAATCAAGGACTTTTGCCTGCACCGTACCGGCTCGCGGAATGACAAAGATATTCGACGGCTTGATGTCGCGATGGACGATGCCCTTCTGGTGCGCGGCGTCCAACGCGTCGGCGATTTCAACGGCGAGTTTGAGCAAGTCCCCGGTCTGTAGCGACAGGTTGAGGCCTCCATGAGGCGAGGCCCCGTGCGGGGTGGTATGAGGCGGGTTCAACTGGCTGCTACGGGCTGAGGGTCTCGGCGCTGAATTAAGGCAGTCTCGCAGCGTTGCGCCTTCCAGCAATTCCATGACGATGAAGGGCCGGCCTTTGTGTTCGCCGACGTCGTGGATGGTGCAGATGTTGGGATGGTTCAGCGCCGAAGCCGCGCGGGCTTCGCGCTGGAAACGCTCGAGCGCCTTCGGGTCCACCGCAAGCCCCTCGGGCAGGAACTTGAGAGCCACGCGGCGGCCGAGCCTGGTGTCTTCAGCTTCGTAGACGACCCCCATTCCACCTCCCCCAAGTTTCTGCGTGAGGCGACAGTGCGCGATCATGGCGCCGGGTTCGACAGCCGGAGCGGTCGGTGCCAGCAGGTTCCCCCCGGCCAGCAGGGACTTCGCTGCTACTTCGACGGCCGGCGACTCCAGGAAGCTTCCAACCCTTTCGTCGTTTACGAGCAGGGATTCGACTTCGCGGCGGAGGGATTCGTCTCCCGCACAGGTTTGAGTGAGAAGCTCTGCGCGGGCACTCGGGTCAAGTTCACGCGCCGCGTGGTATATCCGCTCAATCTTTTGCCAGCGGTCATTCATGGCGTTGCTCTCCGCTCAATTCGCGAAAGAGCCACGCCCGGGCCAATTGCCAATCGCGCTTCACGGTTCTGAGTGAAACTTTGAGGGTTTCGGCGGTTTCCTCCTCGCTGAGTCCGCCAAAGAAGCGCAATTCCACCACCTGACTCTTTCTCGGGTCGAGCGCTGCCAGGCGGTTGAGGGCTTCGTCCAGTTCCAGAAGCTGGGAATGAGCAGTTTGCGGGATGCCCAGATTATCGTCAAATTCCAGGAATGCCTGGCCGCCGCCATGCTTTTGGGCTGAGCGGACACGGGCGTGGTCCACCAGAATCTGCCGCATGGCGCGGGCGCAAATGGCCAGAAAATGCGCCCTGTCCTGCCATTCGACCTGGCGGGTGTCAATCAGCCGCAGATAAGCCTCATTCACCAGGGCCGTGACTTGCAGGGTGTGGTTGGGCCGCTCACGCGCCATGTAACCGCGCGCCAGGCGGTGCAGTTCCTGATAAACGAGTGGCGCCAGGCGGTCAAGCGCCTGCCTGTCGCCTGCACCCCAGGCTCGAAGCAATAGCGTGAAATCGTGGGTTGAAGGCCCCCTCCGCATGACCTGCATCCCCCTGTGAGTTGAAGCCCTTTAGGCCAAGCATATCACGCCCGCCAGGAGCCTGAGATGCCGAAGGGGAATAATTATTTGCGGCCGGATTTACAGACCGGCAGTGGAACATTGGCTGGTTTTTATTTGGTGTTTTCGCTGGGGACGCCGTAGGGTTTGCGCCGACTGGCAGCAGGCTGCCGTCGCCACAGACAGACACCCCCCGAGGCAGAATCCGGCTGATGGCTCGGCGCTACCCAATCAAATCACCGGTTCAGCCGGTGGCGGCGGGGATGGCGGAGCGGTTGGCCGGGTAGCGAGAGTGCGGTGGTCGTCAATCCAATAGGCCCAGGCAATGAATATCCAGCTTAGTATTCCGGCCCATGCCACCGCATTCACGCTGCTTGGCGGCGGGCCCATCAGGGAGGCAAGGTAGATTAGTACCAGGAGAGCAACAAAGATCTTGTAGCTGTATTCGCCAACCTTGTCTCGCGGGCGGGTGGTGCGGTTGTAAATCATCACGCCAATAACGAACAGCCCGCCTTCAACCAGGAGTGTTGCCGACACGGAGTTCCACAATCCCAGGCCCACCAGCTGGCTGCCGGGGTAGAGAGGAAGGTCGGGGCGGTGGCTGATGAAGTCCAGCAGCCAGTGGCTCATCACGCAGGCCCAGACGACAAAAGCGCCGCGTACATTCTTTTTGAAGATGACGTAAAGCCCGGCAAGAATCATTCCCCAGCCGAAATCCGCCAGCAGGCTGTGGGTGAACGGATAGCTGGTGAACTCCAGCGGGCTGACAGCTGTGATGCCGGGAACAATCCGCACGCGTTCCCATCCCAGCAGCAGAAAGAAAGGCCAGATGAGGTCCGGCCACTGCGCAGCAAGCAGCAATGTGCCAAAGGAGGTTTTGGGCGCCGCCTTCTTGGCACCCAGCGCGACTGCGACGTGACCAATCAACATCAGGAATTCTCAGTGACCTTAAGGGAAAAGCTTAACATACCATATTGCGAGGATTCCCACATAGACCACTGAGATAATCAGGCACGTCCAGAAAGTTTTTCCCCAGAAGCGCTCGTTCACCTCGCGGCGCCAGGCGGCCAGGCTGACGGCAAACAGGAAAATGGCAGACAGCCTCGCGATGCCGTCGAGAGGTGTGCTCAGGGAACTGATGCTCTGTCCCGCCACGTAGTGGAAAAGCACGCTGAAGTCGTTGATGAATCCACCCACCAGGAGGTCCACCGCGAACCAGATGGGCACAAAGATAGCGCCCAGCATGTAGGAGTACCGGTCTTCTCCAAAGAAGACCAGCAAGGCGATGGCGATAAAGATCGAGGACTTGGCCAGTTCAAAGTAGAAGAACGGCAGAAGCGCAAAGGCTCCCGCCACCAGGAAGGTGGCCGTGAGGAAGGCTGCGAGGAACACCCAACGGTTGGACATGGCTAAGCTCCTTTCAGTGGAATCGACGCCGCATGTGCGTCTGCTTGCCGGTCCCGCTTGCCCCTAAGGAGATCGTCCGTCATCCTGGTTGGACAAGCCTACTTTACCCATGCTTGCAGGTTACAACTGAAAGTTAACAGAACGAGTATCTCCATTCTGTGACAGCCGTCACCGGGCACTAACCGCGGGTGCAGGACGCGGCTGCGTGAGGGCGCACGCCGGGCAACCCCGGATTTCGCGCCACCAGGAATCGCAGAAGAGATTTAACGGCTTTGCAGGCGTGAGGCGAAATCCTCGAGATCAGAGCAAGTCAGATCGGGGCTGATTCCCCACGGGTCGAGAGCTGCTTGCGGGTTTCGTTTGATCCAGACGGCGCGGAGGCCCGCAGCTTTGGCTCCCATCACGTCCCAGCCATTGCTGGACGCGAGCCAGGTGCTTTCAAGCGGAGACCCGAGCCGCTCTGTAAGGTAGCGATACACTCGAGGATCGGGCTTATAGGTTTTGAGATCGTCGACGCTGATTACGGCGTCGAGGTGCGGAAGAATGCCCGCGTGCCCAAGCAGCGCGCGCAGTGATGCTTCTACGCCATTTGAAAAAGCCGCCAGCTTGAACCCTGCCGCGCGCAGGCTTCGAATGGCCGGGAGCGCGTCAGGGAAAGCCGGCAGACGCCGGTAGGCTTCCATCAGCGCCGCCCGGTCCGCATCCTTCAGTCTCAGGTTCAAACTTTCTGCCGCGTAGTCAAGCGCCTGCCGGGTGCAGACGTCGAAGTTTTCATACTTCTCCATCAGCGCGCGGCGGAAGGTGTATTCAATCTGCTTTTCGCGCCAAAGGCGGGCCATGGGGCCCGCAAGGTCCCCCGCAGCGGCTTCGAGGTGCTGGCTCATGCCCAGAGGGTCAACAAGCGTTCCGTAAACATCGAAGCCAATTGCGTCAGGCATGGAGTTCCCTCGCGCCGGCCAGTCCGGACGCTTGCATTTTACCGGCTGTGACCCCGCAAAGCGAGATGTTGATGCGTACTCTTTTCTCTCGCAACTGGTGTAAAATTCCCGCATGAAAATCGGACTTGGACTTTACCGGCACATGCTGACCTCGGAGAACTTCCGGTTTGCCCGGCAGGCGGGGGCCACGCACATTGTGGCGCACTGGGTGGATTACTGGGGGACGAAGGAAAAACTTCCCGGCACGGATGGCGGGCACAACTGGGGCGTGACGCGACAGCAGGGAAAGTTGTGGACCTACGATGAACTGCTGGGCCTGAAGAAGGCTGTGAATGCTGAGGGGCTTCAGCTCGAAGCCATCGAGAACCTCGACCCTTCGCACTGGTACGACATTCTGCTCGATGGCCCAAAGAAGCGGCAGCAGCTTGAAGACGTCAAAACCATCATCCGGACCCTGGGTAAGGTTGGGATTCCGATTCTCGGCTACAACTTCAGCATCGCGGGCGTTTGGGGGCACGTGCAGGGTCCTTATGCGCGCGGTGGGGCGGAGTCGGTGGGGTTCCTGGGCAAGGACGGGCCGGAAGAAACTCCCATTCCCAACGGCCAGGTGTGGAACATGACGTATGATCCCAGCGCGCCGCCGGGAACCATCGGCAAAGTGACTTCCGAGCAGCTCTGGCAGCGGCTCAAGGAATTTCTGCGTGAAGTGGTTCCGGTGGCGGAAGAGGCCAGGGTGCGGCTGGCCGCGCATCCGGACGATCCGCCGATGCCGGAGATTCGCGGCACGGCGCGGCTGGTCTACCGCCCGGCGCTGTACGAGCGGCTACTTGACATCTATCCCAGCCGCTCGAACGCCATCGAATTCTGCCAGGGAACCACGGCCGAGATGGCCGACGGCGACGTGTACGAAACCATCGAGAAACTCACGCGGCGGAAGGCAATCGGCTACGTGCATTTCCGCAACGTGAAGGGCAAAGTTCCCAACTATCGAGAAGTGTTTCTCGATGAGGGCGACGTGGATTTCGTGCGCGCCATGCGGATCTACATGAAGAACGGCTACGACGGCGTGATGGTTCCCGACCACACGCCGCAGATGACTTGCGGCGCTCCGTGGCACGCTGGCATGGCCTACGCGCTGGGTTACATGCGAGCACTGATCCAGGCGCTGGAAGCGGAAAAGAGCTAGGCGCATCTTACATTTCATCGCATACATTGCAAATGTCGTATCGTGTGCGCTGCCCGCGGTCGAAATGTCTGGCATCGAAGCCGACACATCTCATTTTCAAAGTTAATTCGTTGATTGAGTCGCATAATCTACGCACATCATGCGTAGAATAAGGTGTCTAATCTACGCACATCTTGCGTAGATTAAATCTGCTGCCGCACGAGCAATCCCTCCGGTTTTTCACAAGCATCTATTCTGTTGGGGGATTTTGAGCAATACTCTATGTCCGGCTGCTGGCCGGGTGAATGGAGAATGGGAATGAAGCGACGGGTTTTTCTGAGGAGTTCATTGGCTGGACTGAGTGGCGCGCTTTTGGCTGGCCGCCGGGCATTTGCTGCCGGAGGAACGTACGACGTCGTAGTTTACGGCGCGACGGCATCGGGAGTTGTGACAGCGGTGGCAGCGGCACGGCAGGGCGCGCGCGTGGCTCTGGTCGAGCCCGGCACTCATCTGGGCGGAATGGTTTCCGGCGGATTGGGGCACACCGATACGGGAAGGAAGGAAACCATCGGGGGCCTCTCGCTGGAGTTTTTCAAGCGTGTAGGGCGGCACTACCACCAGCCTGTGACCTGGGACTTTGAACCGCACGTGGCCGAGGACGTTTTCAAGACCATGGCGCGCGAAGCCAAAGTGAGCGTGTTTTACAATTCCCGCCTGCGCGAGCACGGCGCCGTGCATACGAAGAGCGGCCACATCAGCAGCATCAAGGTGGAAAGCGGTGATGCTTTCCCGGGCCAGGCGTTTATTGACGCAACCTACGAAGGCGACCTGATGGCTCAATCCGGGGTCACGTTCACGTGGGGGCGAGAGGGCCGTGACCAGTATGACGAATCGTTCGCGGGGGTGCGGGCGGGGCATCGATACGCAGGGCACTGGTTTGAAGTTCCGGTGTCGGCATACGGCTCGCATCACAAGCTGCTGCCGAACATGAACCACGGGCCGCGCGGCAAGGCCGGGGCGGGCGACAAAAAAATCCAGGCGTATAACTTCCGCATGTGCCTCACGAAAAACAGGGACAATCAGGCACCGATTCCGAAGCCGCTGAACTACAATCCACATGATTATGAGCTGCTGGCGCGGCTGATTGCCGCCACGGTGAAGGCAAAGAAAAGAGTTCCACCGCTGAACGAGCTGATGATTATTTCACCGCTGCCGAACGGCAAGACGGACATCAACAACCACGGGGCGTTTTCAACGGACTTCATCGGCAGGAACTGGGACTATCCCAAAGCAGACTACGAGCGCCGGGGCCACTCGTGGCGTGAGCACGCTGATTACACAGCCGGTTTTTTCTACTTTCTTGGACATGAACGCCGGGTGCCACAACCGTTGCGCGACGAGATGCTGCAGTGGGGGCTGGCGAAGGACGAATTCACGGACGACGAGAACTGGCCTTTCCAGCTTTACGTGCGGGAGTGCCGCAGAATGCTGGGTGAATACGTGATGGTGCAGCACGATCTTGAAACGGAGTTGACCAAGCCTGACCCCATCGGCATGGGCTCTTATAATACGGACTCGCACAACGTGCAGCGCTATGTGGATGAGAATGGCGACGCGCAGAACGAGGGCGACGTGGAAGTGCCCACCATCCCTTTCCAGATTCCTTATCGGGTGCTGCTGCCCCGGCGCAGCCAGTGCCTCAACCTGCTGGTTCCCGTTTGCGTTTCAGCCTCGCACATCGGGTACGGGGCGTTGCGGCTGGAACCGGTCTATATGATCATGGGTGAAGCGGCTGGTGTTGCGGCTGCCATGGCGGTTGACAAGCATCAGGCCGTGCAGGCGGTGGACCGGGGCGCACTGACGAAAGAACTTGTGAAGCGCGGCGCCATAATGAAGTGGACCAATCCAAAACATCTGCACCTGAAGCCCGTTGTCTGAAATGCGTGCGGAGCAACTCCGGTCGGCAGGCTGAGTTCCGATATCATTGTGCCGGGCTGAAACGCCGCTCGGCCAGTTAGTCGAGAAAAAGGAGGCAATGTGCCAGGAATATTTGAACC
>Ga0102953_1001429_pt1 | contig 15201 bp, 13 predicted proteins | sample SalPon2A_C_D2_MG_FD_78509 | JGI IMG/M metagenome (GOLD analysis project Ga0102953, IMG submission 78509) | Soil microbial communities from South San Francisco under conditions of wetland restoration - Salt Pond MetaG R2A_C_D2_MG | ecosystem: Environmental > Terrestrial > Soil > Wetlands | place... | reverse complement strand
GTCGGGCACGGGCGGGCGAGGGCGGGCGGTGTGGCACGCGTCGGCTTCCTGCTGACGTCCGCGTATCTCGCGCTCATGATCGTGTCGGCGTTCGCGGCGCGCGGGGTCGTGCGACACGCGCTGCCGGTGGCCGAGCGCGGAGATCGCCTGCTGGTGTCGCCCGATCCGGTCACACCGTTCCAGAAATCGGTGGTGGTCGATGCCGGTGATCATTACCTCGTCGGGGCGTTCGACTGGCTCGCGCACCCCGTCACGGATCCGGGCACGTACCGCGTCGTGGCGAAGGACGATACCACGTGGGCGGCGCGGGCGGCGGCGCGGACGCATCCGGGCGCGATGTTCCTCTCGTGGGCGCGGTTCCCCTATTTCCGGATGGACTCTTCGCGCGCCGGCCTGCGCGTCCGCATACTTGATGCGCGCTATGCGCCGAGTCCGGGCGCGGGATTCGGCACGCTCACCGTGGAGGTGCGATGACGCTGACGGCGATGATCGAGGCATGGAACGGGATCGGCTTGGTCGCGACGTATGATCGTCCGACCGCGGCGTGGATCTTCATCGCACTGCACGACGACACGATGGGGGTGCCGCTCGGCGGGACCCGGCTCAAGGTCTATCCCGCGCCCACCGACGGGCTGCGGGACGCCTGCCGGCTCGCCGAGGGCATGACCTACAAGTGGGCGGCGGTGAACTTCCCCTTCGGCGGTGGGAAGGCGGTGCTCGCGCTCTCGCGGCCCATCGACGCCGACGAGCGCCGAGCCTTGCTCACCCGCTACGGTGAGCTCCTCGGCACGCTGCGTGGCGCGTTCATCACCGGCCAGGATCTCGGCACGACGCCGGACGACCTCGCGACGATCGCCCGGGCCGCGCCGTACGTGAACGGCGTGGATGATCTGGGCCACGTCGAAGATCCGGGGCCGTACACCGCGCGCGCCGTCTTCGCGGGCATCCGCTCGGCCGTCGAGTTCCGCTTCGGCAACGCCGATCTCACCGGCCGGCGCATCGTGATTCAGGGCGTGGGTGATGTGGGGCGGCCGCTCGCCGAGCGGCTCGCGCGGGCCGGCGCGCAGCTCGTCCTGAGCGACGTCGATGCCGGCCGCGTGCAGGCGGTGGCGGCGCCGTTGGCGGCGGACGTGGTGGTCCCCGAAGCGGTCTACGCCACGCCGTGCGACGTCTTCGCGCCCTGCGCGGTGGGCGCCACGATCAACGCCGAGACGGTGCCGCAGCTCCGGTGCGCCATCGTCGCGGGCTCCGCCAACAACCAGCTCCGCGAGGACGACGATGCCGAGCGGCTCGTCGAACGCGAGATCCTCTACGCGCCCGACTACATCATCAATGCGGGCGGCGCCGTGGGGCAGGGCATGAAACGCCTCGGCGAGCACGACGAGGAAACGATCGGGGCGCGGCTCGATCAGGTGGGCGATACGCTGCTCGAGATCTTCCGGGAGGCGGCCGACCGGAGCGAATCGCCGGCGCGGACGGCCCGCCGCCGGGTCGAGCGCATCCTCGCCTCGCGTCGGCGAGCGTAACGTGCTTCACGTAATGTTCATGAACGTCTCATTATTTCGCCCTAGCGCGGTTCCGGCGCGGCCGCGTACGTTCCTTCCCGTATGACGGTGGTCCCTGACACGCTCGGCCGGCCGCTCGGGAGCCTCAGAATTTCGGTGACCGATCGGTGTAATGTGCGGTGTGCGTACTGCATGCCGGACGACCACTACGTCTGGCTGCCAAAGCCCTCGATCCTGACCTTCGAGGAGCTGGAGCGGCTGACCGGGGTGTTCGGCTCGCTGGGAGTGTCCAAAGTGCGCCTGACGGGCGGAGAACCCCTTCTCCGCCAGGATCTTCCCGATCTCGTCGCCCGGCTCGCCCGGATCCCCGCCGTTCATGATCTCGCTCTCACCACCAACGCCACGCTGCTCGCCCGCTTCGCGGTCCCCCTGAAGTCCGCGGGTCTGGGACGCCTGACGGTGAGTCTCGACACGCTCCGGCCCGAGCGCTATCACGAGCTCACGCGCACCGACCGGCTGGACGACGTGCTCGCGGGGCTCGACGCGGCGGACGACGCCGGCTTTCGCGGCACCAAGCTGAACGCGGTGGTGATGCGCGGCGTGAACGACGACGAAATTCTCGATCTCCTGACCTTCGCGCGTGCGCGGGGCCTCGAGCTCCGCTTCATCGAGTACATGGACGTGGGCGGCGCCACGCGGTGGGCGCCGGAGCGCGTCGTCTCGAGGGCCGAGCTCCTCGAGCGCATCGCGGCGGCGTTCGGCCCCGTGCGGGAGTCGCCCGCACAGGATCCGCGGGCCCCAGCCGATCGGTTCCTGCTCGAGGACGGAACGCCCTTCGGCATCGTTGCGTCCACCACGGCGCCGTTCTGTCGCACCTGCGATCGCAGTCGACTGACGGCGGATGGCATGTGGTTCCTCTGTCTCTACGCGCCCCAGGGCATCGATCTCAAGTCCGCGCTCCGGACCGGGGTGAGCGACGCCGATCTCGTGGCCCGTATCCGGGCGGCGTGGAGCGCGCGGACGGACCGCGGCGCCGAGCAACGTGCCGCGGCACCAGGGCGCGGCGCGCTCTATCAGATCGACGGGCTCAGGGCCGATCCACATCGGGAGATGCACACGAGGGGAGGATAACGTGGCGGAATGGCAGCGTGGCAGAAGGGGCAGGAGCGGCGGTGGCGGCAGGGGAGCGGCAGACCTGATGCCGGCCGCGGTCGTGCTCCTCGCCGCGCTCACGCTCGCCGCGTGCAGCCATCGTCCCCCACCGGACTTCGCGCCCGATCCCGGGTTGGTGGGGCAGATCCAGTCGATCCGCATCTACGCGCCGCCCACCGCATGTCCCGGCCAGACGATTCACGTCTCGTACGACGCCGTGCTCGACGACGGCTCGGTGGTGCGGTTCGCGAATACGTACGACAGCCATCACCCGCCCCGGCTCCACGTCGTGTTTCTCACGCGCTACAGCCCCGACGCGCTCGCGCTCGAGAGCGGCGATTGGGACCTGGAGAGCGATCCGCTGCTGAGTGCGACACAAGGGTTCAAGCTCCGCGTGTCCATGCACGCCAAGCCGAGCGTGTTCGCCACGACCACGGTGGCGCCGGACTACTCGTGCGCCAATCACGTCTTCCGGTTCGAGGGCCCGTCGGGTCGCACGGGCGAGGCGGGGGGACCCGGGCCGGACGTGACGGTACGGCTCGCGGTCGGCCACTCGCCCTACGTGGCGAAGCTGCTCGTCGCCGGGATCCAGGTGGGGGTGGCGCCGCCGTTCTACGTGCTCGCGGACGCGGATCAGGTCCCGCCGTCGGATTGGTTGGTGGTCGAGTCGCGTGGCGGGCGGGGTGGCCGCGGAGAAGACGGCGCCGATGGCGCCCAGGGCACCAAGGGCGCTCCCGGCTGTCCGGGGAGCGCGGGCGGGGCCGGCGGTGCCGGCGGGAACGGCGGCGTCGGGGCGCCCGGTGGGCCCGGTGGGCATATCACGGTGATCGCCCCGGCGGAGGATGCGTTCCTCGCCGGGATCGTGGACGCGCGCTCGACCGGCGGCGACGGCGGCCCCGGGGGCCGCGCCGGCGCGGGCGGGAAGGGTGGCAAAGGTGGCGCGGCGTCGAGCAGTGATTCTCGGCGTTGTGCCGCGGGTGCCGACGGGCCCGAAGGGCCTGCCGGGACACGCGGTCGTGCAGGGCGCGACGGTTCTCCGGGACTGCGCGCGCAAGTCATCACGGTGCCGCAGGCGGATGTCTTCGGGACGGCGCCGCCGCCCGAGCTCGCGGCACTCATCAACTCTCATTCACGGGAGCAGCAGTGATCGTCAGCGTACCGAAAGAGACGGCGGCGGGCGAGCGGCGTGTCGCGCTCACGCCCGACGCCGTAAAGCGGCTCGTCGGGAAAGGGCTGACCGTGCGCATCGAGCAGGGTGCGGGCGTGGCGGCCGACTTTCCGGATGACCAATATCGCGGGGCGGGCGCGGAGATCGCGACCGACGCTGCGAGTCTATGGAATCAGGCGGACATCGTGGTCATGGTTCAGCCGCCGACCGACCTGTCGCACGTCAAAGACGGCGGCGTCGTCGTCGGAATGTTCGCTCCTCTCACCAACCGCGACGTGGTGCGCCGGCTCGCCGAGCACAAGGTGACGGCGTTCAGCCTCGAGTTGTTGCCGCGCATCACGCGCGCGCAGCCGATGGACGTGCTTTCCTCGATGAGCACGGTGGCGGGCTACAAGGCGGTCCTGCTCGCCGCGGTGCGGACGGGCAAGTTCTTCCCGATGCTGGTCACGGCGGCCGGCACGATCCCGCCGGCGCGCGTGCTGATCCTCGGTGCCGGCGTGGCGGGCCTTCAGGCCATCGCGACGGCGCGGCGCCTCGGTGCCGTCGTCGAAGCGTTCGACGTTCGGCCCGCCGCGAAGGAGCAAGTGGAGAGTCTCGGCGCGCGGTTCATTTCGGCCGACACCTCCGATCTCACCGCGGAGGGCGAGGGCGGGTACGCCAAGGCGCTCTCCGAGGAGCAGCACAAGCGGGAGCTCGCGCTGATCGCCGAGCACCTGAAGGACGTGGACGTGGTCGTCACCACGGCGCTCATCCCGGGCAGGAAGGCCCCCGTGCTCATCACGGGCGAGATGCTCCGGGAGATGAAGCCGGGGGCGGTGATCGTGGACCTCGCCGCGGAAGCGGGCGGGAACTGCGAGCGCACAAAGGCGGGAGACGAGGTGGTCCAGGACGGCGTGTGGGTCCTCGGGCCGGTGAATCTTCCGTCCTCGATGGCGCACCATGCCAGTCAGATGTACGCCAAGAACCTCCAGAGCTTCCTGCTCCATCTGGTCAAGGACGGAGCGCTGGCGCTGGACTTCAATGACGAGATCACCGGTGGGACGTGCGCGACCCGGGACGGCCAGATCGTCCACGAGGCCGTGCGTCGCGCGGTCGAGGGAGGATCGAACCAATGACGATGGAAGCCCTGGTCGTACTGTTGGTCATATTCGTGCTCGCGATGTTCATCGGCTTCGAGGTGATCACGAAGGTGCCGCCGACGTTGCACACGCCGCTCATGTCCGGGTCGAACGCGATCTCCGGCATCACGATCATCGGCGCCCTGGTGGTCGCGGGGCGAGGTGAGTCGACGCTGGGCGCGATACTCGGCTTCGCCGCCGTGGTCTTCGCCATGATCAACGTGGTCGGCGGATTCCTGGTGACGGATCGGATGCTCCAGATGTTCAAGCGGAGCCCGACCGAGGGTTCGGGAGCGGCCGGCAAATGAGCGCACTCATCGAACTCACATATCTGGTCGCCGCGGTCCTGTTCATCGTGGGCCTGAAGCGTCTCGCCTCCCCGGCGACGGCGCGGGCCGGGAACACGCTCGCGGCACTCGGCATGCTGCTCGCGATCGTGGCGACACTCTTCGATCGTCAGATCATCACCTTCGAATGGATCATCGCCGGCGTGATCGTGGGCTCGCTGATCGGCGTGATCCTCGCCCGCACGGTCAAGATGACCGCGATGCCGCAGATGGTCGGTCTGTTGAACGGCTTCGGCGGTGGCGCGTCGGCCTTCGTGGCGAGCGCCGAGCTCCTCACGCCCGGTGGCGTGGGCGCGAATGGGGACCTCTATGCCGGCATCACGATCGCCCTCAGCATTCTGGTCGGCGCCGTGACGTTCACGGGATCGCTGGTCGCCTTCGGCAAGTTGCAGGAAATCGTGACCGGCCGTGCGGTCACCTATCCGTTGCAGAAGACGCTCAATGCGCTGCTCCTGCTCGCGATCATTGCGAGCGGCGTGTGGATGGTCGTCGTGCCGCACAACATGCCGGCGTTCATTCTCTTGCTCGTCCTCTCGTCGCTGCTCGGCATTCTCTCGGTGCTGCCCATCGGCGGCGCGGACATGCCGGTCGTGATCGCGCTGCTGAACTCGTACTCGGGCATCGCCGCGGCGCTCACCGGATTCGTGATCAGCAACCACGGGCTCATCATCAGCGGTGCCCTGGTCGGCGCGTCCGGAATCATCCTGAGCGAAATCATGTGCCGCGCGATGAATCGTTCGCTCGCGAACGTGCTCTTCGGGGCGTTCGGCTCCGGTGCGGAGGGCGCGGCGGGACCGGCGGGGGCGGTCGGCGACAAGACCGTTCGCTCGGTCACCGCGGAAGACGCGGCGATGATGATGGCCTACGCCCGGCTCGTGATCATCGTCCCGGGCTACGGCCTGGCCGTGGCACAGGCCCAGCACGAGGTGCGGGAGCTGGCCAACGAGATCGAGAAACGGGGTGGGGAAGTGAAGTACGCCATCCACCCGGTGGCCGGCCGGATGCCCGGACACATGAACGTGCTGCTCGCCGAGGCCAACGTGCCCTACGACAAGCTGTACGACATGGACCAGATCAATCCGGAATTCGAGCGCGCGGACGTGGCGCTCGTGATCGGCGCCAACGACGTCGTGAACCCGGCGGCACGGAACGATCCGTCGAGTCCGCTCTACGGGATGCCGATCCTCGACGTCGATCACGCGCATCACGCGATCGTGATGAAGCGCTCGATGCGCCCCGGCTTCGCTGGCGTCGACAATCAGCTGTTCTACGAGCCCAAGACGTCGATGCTCTTCGGCGACGCCAAGGACTCGCTCAAGAAGCTCATTACGGAAGTGAAGTCCGCGTAGGGGACGATGGGTCCTCGCGCCGTAGCGTTCGTGGCCGGTCTCGCATGGTGTGCGGGGCCGGCCACGCTCGTTGCGCAGAATCGAGACTGGAGCACCCTCCCCACCGGGCGCATCATCGAACGGGTGACGAGCCCGTCGGACACCACCGAGCACTACGCCCTCTATCTGCCGAGGGCGTATCCCGCGGGACGTACGTGGCCGGTCCTCGTGCTGCTCGATCCGCGGGGGCGCGCGCTCGTCCCCCTCGAGCGGGTGCGCGCCTCGGCCGAGCGGCTCGGCTATCTCGTCGTCAGCTCGTACAACACGGCGAGCGACGGCCCCGCGGCCCCGAACGAGCGGGCCTTTCAGGCGATCCTCCGCGATCTGCTCCCCCGGCTCGCGATCGATCGCCGGCGGTTCTACTTCGCCGGCATGTCGGGCACGGCGCGGCAGGCGTGGGAGTTCGCCTACCGGCTGCCGGGCACCGCCGCGGGCGTGATCGGCTTCTCCGCGGGACTGCCCGTCTCCCTCGACAGCCTGGTGGCGATCTATGGCGAGCAACCGCGCTTCGCGTTCTTCGGCGGGGCGGGGCGGTTGGACTTCAACTATCAGGAGCTCCGCGCGCTCGACGCGACCCTCGACCATGCGGGGACCGCGCACCGGGTCGTGTTCTACGCTGGACCGCACGGCTGGCCGCCGGCGAGTGTGTTCGATGCGGCGCTCACCTGGCTGGAATGGGAGGCCGTGCGGGAGGGGTGGTCGTCGGCGGACTCGACCGCGCTCGAGAGTGCCTACGCCGCGGCGCTCGACTCGGCGCATGCCCGGGACACGCGCACGCCGCTCGCGTCCGATGTCCGCGCCGAGATGGACCGTCTGGGCAAGGAAGAAGCCGCGTATCGGCGCCGGGTCTTCGAAACGGCCGGGGCGATCCGCCGCGCTGCACACCGGGATGATCCCGCGCCGTGGCTCGAGCGCCTCCAGGTCGCCAAGCTCCTGCGGGTGGCCGGCGCGACGGATACGCTGGCCGCGGAGGCCGCGTACCGCGAGCTGGCGCTCGCGTTCACCGAGTTCTCGTTCTATGAGTCGCGGACCCTCGAGTCCGCGGGTGACGACGCGCGGGCGCTGCTGGTCCTCCAGATCGCCGATGGGATCCGGCCGGGCACCCCGCAGGTGTGCGCGCGGATCGCGGCACTCGCGCGACGCCTCGGACGCGACGTGGCCTGCCGGGCGCCTACTCCTTCTTGACCACCGCTCCGCCCTGCATCACGAACCGCACGTCCCGCAGCACGTGGACGTCCCGCGTGGGATCACCGGGGACCGCGATGAGATCCGCGAGGAGTCCCGGCGCCACGCGGCCGCGGTCGGCGAGGTGAAAGATCTCGGCGTTCCGGCTCGTGGCCGAGATGACGGCCTCGAGCGGTGACATCCCGTACTCGACCATCGTCTCGAGCTCGCGCACGTTGGTGCCGTGCGAGAAGACGCCCACGTCGCCGCCGAAACAGATCTTGACGCCCGAGGCCAGTGCGGCACGGAAGGCGGCCTTCTTCTGCACCACGCTCGGCGGATCGGGATCGACACCCTTCTTCCAGCCGCGGTACTCCGCGTACGCCTCCGTCGCCGACACCGTGGGGCAGTAGCCGACGCCGTGCTCGGCCAGGAGCTTGAACACCTCGGGTGTGCCCGCGTCACCGTGCTCGATCGTGGCGACGCCGGCGAGCGCCGCCCGGCGCATCCCCTCGACCGTGGTCGCGTGCACCGCGACGTATCGCCCGCTGCTCGCGGCGACCAGGACCGCGCGCTGCAGCTCGTCCTCGGTGAAGGTCGGCGCGGCCTCGCCGTGCGGCCCCCAGCGGTAGTCGCCGTAGATCTTCACCCAATCGGCGCCGCGGCCGATCTGATCGCGCTCGACGCTCTCGAGCTCGTCGGGATTGCCGGCCTGCTCGGCGCCGTACGGCAAATCCCACTCGGGCGCGCCGCGCACGCCGTAGCTGCCGCGGCCGACGATGGCCCGCGTCACCACGATCATCCGGGGACCCGGGATGATGCCCTGGCGTACGGCATCCCGAAGACCGACGTCGGCGTACATGGCGCCCTCGGTTCCCAGATCGCGTTCGGTGGTGATGCCCGCCAGAAGCGTCACGTGCATCGCCACCGTCGCACGGGCGATCCGGAGCGCCAACGGCTCGTAGAGCACCTGGTCGTTCCAGCTGCGCTCGTTGTAGGGGTGGAGCAGAAAGTGTCCGTGCCCTTCGATCATCCCCGGCATCAACGTGACGTCGCCCAGGTCCACGATGCGGGCCCCTCGCGGCACCGAGACGCTCGCGCTCGGTCCCGCCGCCGCGATCGTATCGCCGGCCACCACGACCTCCCAGCCCGTATGCATCGTGGTGCCGTCGAAAACCCGCGCCGCGCGCAGGACCGTGGCGGGTACCTGTCCCGCAAGCGACCCCGTGGACGTGATCATGGTCAGTGCGATGAAGCCGATCGTGTGCCCTAGGTGCATCGCGCTCCCCCAATTCGAAATCCATCTGCCACCCTGCCATCCCGCCACTCTGCCATTCTGCGCCCCTACGCCGCCTCTTCCCCCATCGCCCGCACCTTCGCCAGCAACGCCAGGTCGAAGGCCACGCTCATCGGCACGATGAAGGCCGGTAGCAGCACGAGGGGATAGAGCGTGAGGAAGTACGTGGGGCCGCGCGCCATCGCCGCCGTCATGGTCAGGAGAAAGAGCCCGCTGCCGATCGCGAAGGCCCCCCAGACCCAGCCGACGCGCCGCGCTCGCGCGCCGCCCCGCTGCAGCATGGCGCCGACCACCGCACCGCCGGCTCCCGTCAGGATCTCGAGGAGCCCTCCGGGCAGTCCGATCCAGGCGGGAATGGCAGCGCCGCCGACGGCGAGCAGGATCAATCCGCCGCCCAGGAGCCGATAGATCTGAATCGCCGCCAGCGACGCCGCACTCGTCGAGGCGCGGGTCTGGTCGTCGCGCGTATAGCGCGCGGCCAGGAGCGCGGGCGGGATGGCCATCGCGGCCACGAGGGGCCACACGCCCATCGCGATCCGGCCGTTGAAGGCGCCGATGCGTGCCGCCTCGTAGAGCACCACGAACCAGAGGCTGACCGCGCCGCCGCGCAGAATGCCGCGCCATGGCGTTCCATCCCGGGCGGCGGCGAGAGCGGCGGCGTACGCGGCGATGACCATCGCGACGAACAGGATGATCGCTTCGGCATACGTGAAGAGGCTGTTCAATCGTCCCCCCGAACGGGGCCACGCGAGCGTTTGACCTCGGCGCGGCGCTTCTTCTCCTGCAGGCGTTTCTCCCGCGAGGCCTTGGTGGGGCGCGTCTTCTTGCGGGGCTTCGGCATCTCGAGCGCCTTGGCGACCAGCGCGATGAGACGTGCGGTGGCCGCGTCCCGATTGAGGAGCTGGCTGCGCCGCTCGTCGGCGGCGATCGCAAGGCATCCGCGCGCATCGATGCGTGTGGCGAGCTTCCGGAACAGGCGTGCACGCTGCGATTCCGTGAGGCTCGGGCTTGCGCCGACGTCCCAGATCACCTCGACGCGCGTCGCCGCCTTGTTGACGTGCTGGCCGCCGGGGCCACTCGCGCGGCTGGCCCGAAAGGTGAGCTCCGACATGGGCACGGTGAACGGCATGGGAGGAAGATAGGGCGGGACGGGGGAGTTGCCAGAGACAGGCGGCCATGGGCGGGCGGAGGCGGGCAGAGGCGGGTACGGTGCCTACGCCCGCCCGCGCCCGCCCGTTACCGTCTTGCGGGCCCTTTCCCCGTCTCGGTCCACCCGACAAGTTTCACCCGCCATGCCCACCGCGTCGAATCCGTACTCCGATCTTGCCCTGGTGCTCTCCGGCGGCGGCGCACGTGCTGCGTATCAGGCCGGTGCGCTGCGTGCCGTGGCCGAGCTGGTGCCCGACCTCAACTTCCCGATCATCACCGGCGTCTCGGCCGGCGCGATCAATACGGTCTATCTGGCCGCGCACGAGGGGAGCCTCACCGAAGCGGTGCACGGTCTCGTGGACCAGTGGGCCCGGCTGCGCTCCCCCGACGTGTATCGGGTGCATCCGACGGTCCTGGTGCGGGACGCGGTCCGCATGGTGCTTGATGCCATCACCGGCCGCCGGTCGGGACGGCCCGCGCTGCGCGGATTGCTCGACATGTCGCCGCTCCGCGGGTTTCTCGCCTCGTGCATCGACATCAACGGGATCGAGCGGAATCTCGCGTTGGGGCGCCTGCGCGCCGCCGCCCTCAGCGCGACGTCGTACACGAACGGCTGCACGGTCACCTTCGTGGACGGCGCGCGCGATCTCTCGATGTGGTCCCGGGCGCAGCGCTACGCCACCCGGGAGCCGCTCACCTTCGAACACGTGCTCGCCTCGGCCGCCATCCCGATCGTCTTTCCCGCCGTCCGTCTCGGCGACGGCTACTACGGGGACGGCAGCGTCCGTCAGGCGGCGCCGCTGGCGCCGTCCATCCACCTCGGCGCGCGGCGCCTGCTCGCCATCGGCATGCGTGCCGAGCGGCCGACCGGTCTCGCGGTCACGGACATCGAGTATCCGTCGAGCGCCGAAGTGCTCGGGCTGCTCATGCATTCCATCTTTCTCGACTCGCTCGATACCGACGCCGAACGGCTCGAGCGGATCAATCGGACCCTCGCGCTCTTCCCGCCCGACGCCGCGTCCAAGCCGGACATGCGGCGCGTGGATCTCCTCGTGCTCCGGCCGTCGCGGAATCTCGGCGCCATGGCCGGTGATTACCGGGCCGATCTCCCGCCGGTCCTGAATACGGTCGTCCGCGCGCTGGGTGGCCGCCGCCGCCGGGCCGCCGATTTCCTGAGCTACCTCATGTTCACGCCGCCTTTCACGCACGATCTCATGGAGCTCGGCTATCTCGACACGTTGCGCCACCGCGAGACGATCGAAGCGTTCCTGCATGGCGCACCGACACCGTCAGTGGAGTGACCCCCCGTGAACTACCGTCTTGCCATCGTGTTCCTCGCGCTCGCCGGCTCCACCGGAGCACTGGCCGCGCAGACGCACACCTCGCACCTCGAGATCAAGTGGGTGCGGGACAGCCGGGAATATCAGACGCTCGCCGAACAGATCTACGCCCTGGCCGGACGCACCGTCGCCGCGCGCGAGGACAGCGTCCACGGGCCATGGGCCGTGGTGCTCGACGTGGACGAAACCGCGCTCGACAACTCGGTCTATCAGCTGGAGCGCGCGGCGTACGATCAGCCCTTCGATTCGGCGTCGTGGAACGCATGGGTGCGGCGCGAGGCCTCGCCGCCCGTGCCGGGCGTGCTGCCATTCATCCGGAAGGTGCGTGCGTTGGGTGGGCGCGTCGTCTGGATCACGGACCGCGACACGTCGGTGGACTACGCGACGCGCGCCAACCTGGAGAAGGATAGCCTCTGGAGCGACACGGATCTCTTGTGCGCCAAGACCCTCGACCCGAACCCCGCCACGAAGCGCAGCCGCCGCGTGGAGCTGCGTTCCGGAACCGGTCGCTGCAGCTGGAAGGGTACGCCGATCACCGTGCTCGCCTACGTCGGCGACCACATGGCCGATCTTCCCGATCCCGGTGAGGATGGCGGACCGAGCTTCGCCGCGAAAGCGTTCTTGCTCCCCGACCCCATGTACGGCGACTGGGCGCGGCGGGTGCCGAATCAGGATGTGGGCTGGAAACACTAGGGCGGGCGTGGGCGGGCGTGGGCGGGCGTGAGCCCGGCCCGCCCGTGCCCGCCTGTGCCCGCCTGTGCCCGCCTATTTCTTCGCCAACTGCCTCAGCACGTACTGCAGAATCCCGCCGTGGTGGTAGTACTCGATCTCGATCGGCGTATCGAGCCGGACCCTCGCGTCGAAGGTGATCGGCTTGGCGTCGCCCTTGGCGGTGACCTTCACCGTCCCACCCGGCTCGAGACGCTTGGCGATCCCGGTGATCGCAATCGTCTCATCGCCCTTGAGCCCGAGGCTCGCGGCGTCCTGGCCTTCCGGGAACTGGAGCGGCAGCACGCCCATCCCGATCAGATTGCTCCGGTGGATACGCTCGTAGCTCTTGGCGATCACCGCCTTGACGCCGAGGAGCGCGGTGCCCTTCGCCGCCCAGTCGCGTGAGCTTCCGGTGCCGTACTCGGCGCCGGCGAGGACGACGAGCGGCGTCCCGTCGGCGATGTAGCGCATCGCGGCGTCGTAGATGCTCGTGACGTCGCCCGAGGGGAAATGCTTGGTCCAGTTCCCCTCTTTGCCTTCCACGAGCTTGTTCTTGATGCGGATGTTACCGAACGTGCCGCGCATCATGACTTCGTGCTGACCGCGGCGCGAGCCGAAGGTATTGAAGTCCACCGGCTTCACGCCGTGCTCCATGAGCCACTTCCCGGCCGGGCTGTCCTTGGGGATCGCGCCGGCGGGGGAGATGTGGTCGGTGGTCACCGAATCGCCCAGCCACGCGAGCACCCGCGCATCCTCGACGTCGGCGAGGGCCGGCGGCTCGGGCTGGAGATCGGTAAAGAAGGGCGGGTTGGCGACGTACGTGGACTTCGGGTCCCACGCAAACCGTCCGCCCTCGGCACTGGGTACCGGAAGCTGCTTCCAGGCGTCCGTGCCGTCGAAGACCGAGGCGTACTCTTTCTCGAACATCTCGGGCTTGAGGGACGTGGCGACCGCGTCGCGAATCTCCTCGGGCGTCGGCCAGATGTCCTTGAGATACACCGGGTTGCCGTTCGGGTCGTTGCCGAGCGGCTCGTTCAACAGATCGATGTCCACCCGGCCGGCGAGCGCGTATGCCACGACGAGCATCGGCGAGGCCAGGTAGTTGGCCCGCACGTTCGGATGGATGCGCGCCTCGAAGTTCCGGTTGCCTGAGAGCACCGCCGCCGCCACGAGCCCGTGCTCGGTGATCGTCTCGGCGATCGGCTCGGCGAGGGGGCCGCTGTTCCCGATGCACGTCGTGCACCCGTAGCCCACCACGTGGAACCCGAGGGCCTCGAGATCGTCGAGGAGGCCGCTCGCGCGCAGGTAGTCCGTCACGACGCGGGAGCCCGGCGCCATGCTCGTCTTGACCCACGGCTGGCGGTCGAGCCCGCGCTGGACCGCCTTCCGGGCGACGAGGCCGGCACCGATCATCACGGACGGGTTGGACGTATTGGTGCAGCTCGTGACCGCGGCGATCACCACTGAGCCGTCATGCAGGTGGAAGCGGTCGCCGTCGTACTCGACCTCGGCCCTCACGGCGACGTCGTCCGCCACGGCCACGGCGGCGGCCGGTGACGCGCCACCTTCTCCCGCCCACCGTGCGCTCGCCTTCTCGGGCGCGGCACGCTTGTGGTTGGAGGGGATGAGGTTCGGGAGCACCTGCTTGAAGGCGGGCTTCATGTCCTTGAGCAGGATGCGATCCTGCGGCCGGCGCGGCCCCGCCAGCGACGGCTCCACCGTGGAGAGATCCAACTCGAGCAGGCTCGAGTACTCGGGATCGGAGACGTCCTTGGTGTGGAAGAGATGCTGTTCCTTGCAGTACCGCTCGACGCGCTCGATCTGCGCCTTGGGCCGTCCCGTCCGCTCCAGGTACGTGAGCGTCTGCGCATCCACCGGGAAGAAGCCGATGGTCGCGCCGTATTCGGGCGACATGTTCGAGATCGTCGCGCGATCGGCGAGGCCGAGCGTGGGAAGTCCCGGGCCATAAAACTCCACGAACTTGTTCACCACCCCGTGTTTCCGGAGCATCTGCGTCACGACGAGCACGAGGTCCGTGGCTGTCGAGCCGTTCGGCAGCTCGCCGGTGAGCTTCATCCCCACCACCTCGGGCAACTGCATGAAGTACGGCTGGCCGAGCATCACCGCCTCGGCCTCGATCCCGCCGACCCCCCAGCCGACCACGCCCAGGCCGTTGATCATCGTCGTATGCGAGTCGGTGCCGACGAGCGTATCCGGGAAGGCCACCGTCGTCCCGTTCTGCTCGACGAGCCGGACGACGTCACCCAGGTACTCCAGATTCACCTGGTGGACGATCCCCGTGCCGGGCGGCACGACGCGGAAGCCGTCGAACGCCTGCTGTGCCCACCGCAGGAGCTGGTAGCGCTCGCCGTTCCGCTCCATCTCGCGCTCGACATTGAGCTCGAACGCGCGGGTCGTCCCGAAGAAATCCACCTGCACCGAGTGGTCGATCACGAGGTCGGTGCGGACCAGCGGGTTGATCTGCGTGGCCTTCCCGCCGAGCGCGACGATCGCGTCGCGCATCGCGGCGAGGTCCACGACCGCCGGCACGCCCGTGAAGTCCTGAAGGATCACTCGGCCCGGCATGAACGGCACTTCCAGACTCTTGTCGGGCTTCGGGCGCCATCCCGCCACGGCACGGACGTGGTCCTCGCCGACCAGCCCGCTGCCGGCGTGTCGGAGCACGTTCTCGAGCAGGACACGAATGGAGAAGGGGAGCCGATCCAAATCCACGATGCCCGCCTTGGCGAGTGCATCGAGCCGGTAGATGGTCGTCTCACCCTCGGAGAGCTTGAGCGTTGCGCGTGCGTCGAAGAGGTGTTTGGTAGGCATACATACAATTTAATAGGCGGGCGTAGGCGG
>Ga0102953_1001428_pt1 | contig 15212 bp, 11 predicted proteins | sample SalPon2A_C_D2_MG_FD_78509 | JGI IMG/M metagenome (GOLD analysis project Ga0102953, IMG submission 78509) | Soil microbial communities from South San Francisco under conditions of wetland restoration - Salt Pond MetaG R2A_C_D2_MG | ecosystem: Environmental > Terrestrial > Soil > Wetlands | place... | reverse complement strand
GTTGGAGACGCGCACGTTGCGGCAGCAATCAATATCAACACCGTCGCGATTGGTATCCATCACCACGTTGTCCAACGTAAAATTGTCCACGCCGGTCGCCAGGATGCAGAAGTGGCCGCCCTGCAGCATGGAGATGTCGCGGATGATGACGTTGTGGCAGTTCTTCAGGCTGATGGTTTTGTCGCCCACACCAGGGTTTGCCTCACCGGGACCGCGCGTCAGGCCCTTGCCATAAATAGTGCCCGGGCCAAGAATCGATATGTCGTGGAGACCCACGCCCCACAGCAGGGCGTTGTGCCAGTGCCGGTGGCCGTAATCCTCGTACTTGCCGGCCTCGGGATTATCTTCCGCGGCATCATAGTTCCCGCCCTGCCCGGTTTCGCCGCCGAGAATGGTGGCGCCGCGGTCAAGATACAGCGCGACGTTGCTCTTGAGGTGGATCGAATAGCACAGATAAGTGCCCGCCGGGAAAAACACCGTGCCGCCGCCTGCGCGGGCAGCCGATTCAATCGCATTGTTGATGGCGGGCGTATCAACGACTTTGCCGTCACCCACCGCTCCCATCGCCCGCACGCTCAACACCACCGCACCGTGCGCGCCGTTCGTCGAGCCGGGCATCTGCCCTCGAGCTGGAAGTCCGTGCCCGGCTGCGGGGCTCGTGCCGGGCAGCATCAGGTCGGCTGCAACCAGCCCCGCTCCCAGGCCAAGCATTTTTTGAAGTGTCTGCCGCTTATTGATGCTGAAATTTGCTGTATTAGCGTCCGCCATCGAGAACCCTCTTTCTGTCGAGAAATGTGGAATTCCTGTAATCCATAACAATATGAATTCAAGGACGCCATCATATCCGGCGGGACAGTTGCATGCAACCATGTCGAGAAGCAGCTTCCAACGTTACCCAAACCCAGGTTGGGTTACTCCCGATCAGGTGTGATAGGGTCGTCTGCAAATGGACGAATTCAATTGGACAAACTTCTGGTCATAAAGTCGGTTCCAGGGCCTGCAAGACTCCAGCTCATTAATCGCGAGCCGCCGACTCAGCCGGGGCGGGGGAGCCCTTCTACGCAACACTAAGCCTCAAAGGGCTACGCTCTTCAATTCGGGTATACACACGCCGCCATCTTGGGGCCAGGAGTTGTGCAGACGTTCCTGTGACCACTAGATGCAGGGAATGAAGCGAGGAAATGTGTAAAGGGCACACAGCAACCGCGGCGGGATAGAAAGACCCGCCGCCCATGCAACTACCTGAGATCGGGAATCGGCATCACAGGCTTGACAGCTTGTGAGCTGCGACTCTGATAGCCCTTAACATGCTTGCTGGTGCTCTCATTGGGCATTTTGCCGCTCTTTTCCACAAACGTGGTTCCGCAGCCGGCAGCAAAAAGCGTCGCGAAAAGAATCACGGCTCCCGCCCACAGTCCTTTTGACTTTACAAGATTCCGTATCATTCTTGTCTCCTCGTTTGTAATATGATGGCGTATTAGGCTGCTGAAAAACCCGTACCCTGCCGCACGGTGCCCTCACGTTTTTCAACAGTCGTTTATTCTAGCCCAAAGGTAGCCGCAATGCTATCGCGCCGAGCTTCCCAGGGCGTAAAATAGACACGCCTTTTTCCTGCCCGACAAACGCAGCTTCGCAGCTGCCGAACATAGAAAGGACCGGAATAAAACATGAAATTTACAGCGATTCCCGCCACCGTCACCGTTGTCTTTTTATTAATCGGCATTGCCATGGTGCCGCGCGGTGAAAGCCAGGCAGCGCCAGTGCCGCCCGGATGGATCAACATTATGCCCGGCCCTTCGCTCGCCCACTGGACTCGCGTTGCAATTCCGCCCGACCGCCCGCTGAATAAAACTTCCCAGTGGAGCGTGGATAGCGCAACTCATACGCTGATTTGCGCAGGCAACGGCGGGCACGAATTTCTGCGTTATGACGTCCGGCAACCGGGCAATTTTCTGTTCCACGTTGAGTGGCGGTTTATCAAGCACAAAGGGAACAAAAATTACAACAGTGGCGTGTTCGTGCGCAATAACAGCGATGCGAGCATCTGGTACCAGGCACAGGTCGGGAGTTCGAGCGGCGGCTACTGGTTCGGCTATGACAATCCTGAGGTCAAAGGTCCTATCAGCTTTAACCTGGAAAAACAGATGACCGTCAACGCCGTCAAGCCTGCCGGCGATTGGAACTCGTTTGACATTCGGTGCCGGGGGAAAAAGCTCATTCTCAAAGTGAACGGAAACGTGACCAGCGAGTTCGACAAGTGCAGGAACCTGAAGGGCTATCTGGGCCTTGAGGCCGAAGGCTCACGCATCGAGTTCCGGAATATGAGAATCAAATTGCTGAAGTGATGGACAGGGCTGAATGGCCGGACTGCTCCATTCGGCCTGGCCCGCCGCAGCGAACCGTCAGGCCTTGCTGACCTGGATCAACAGGTGATGCCGGAAGTCCGCCTTCAACCTGGGATTTGAGGCATCGACAGTCCCCAGGTCTTTTTGGTTCTCGTAGTCGAAAACCCGGTAGTGGCCGGGATCAAGGCCCCGCAATTCAACTTCGCCCTTCCAGTGAAAATTCGGACCGGCCGCATAGAAAGCGTAATACATCCTGGCGTCTTTCCGAATGGCGTAAGCTTCCGGGAAATCGTACCCATAGTTGTAGAGATCGAGGAAGGTGCCGCTCGAAAGCATCTCGCGATTGTAAATGGCCGTCCACTTCTTCCAGATTTTTTCCCTGGCGGGTGTGAGATAGACGCTTTTGAAATGCGGCCCCGGATCAGGCCACACAAACTTGGTGCCCACCACGCCGCCAGGCCCCACCGTTGAGGCAAAATCTTCACCCTCGTCAATCTCATGATCGGTATTGGCAAACCGGATTTTGGTGAGTTCCACATGGTCGCCGTAAACCGCCGCCTTCGGTCCCAGCAGCGCCTTGTACATCTTGATGCGCCGCCGCACCTGAATGGAGCCCACCGGGTCTGCCGTCACGGCCTGGTTCATATAAGGCAGCCAGGCAAAGTTGGGCGGTGCTCCACAGGGGCAGATCTGCGTGACACTGTAGGGCTTGAGCGCGCGTGAAGTTTCAAAAATCGCCTGGATCACCCGGGGCATGGCCAGGATGGAATCCTGCGGCGACTTATGGTGGTGCGCGGGGTTGTAGCAGGGCGGCGCGCTGAACACGCTGTCCATCTTGCTGCCGTCGTATCCCCAGTCGCGAATGAACCGCTGCACCAGCCTGACAAAGTATTTCTGAACTTCCGGCAGCGCCGGGCAGAGCGAGGCCACATCGCAGACGGGGCTGATGAGCCGGGCGTGCTTTCCGTCTTTATCCAGAATCAGCCAGTCCGGGTGCTCCTGCACCAATTTGGATGTTACGGCGTGCTTCCAGCTCAAGTGTTTGCCTTCACCGTCGTCCACGGCCAGCGGCTGCCACCAGAGCTGCATATAGAGTCCCTGCTTGTGGAATTCATCGGCCAGTTGCTTGATGGTATCGTCCGGAAAAGTATCCTGGCGCGGTTCCCAGTCGCCGAAGTCGTTGAACCAGCGATAGTCCAGGGTGGCCCACTTGATGCCGAATTCCTTCAGCTTGGGGATCGTCCCCAGCATCTCGGCCCGGGTAAAATCCTGCTCATAACCCCAGCCGCACCAGCTGATGTTGTATGCCTGCTTGCCCGGATTCGGAACGTCCCAACCCTCCCGTTGAAGGGCGTGCGAATAGGTCCGCAGGGGCTTGTAAAAATCACCCTCGTAAACGGAGATGAAGCTCTGCGGCAGAGAGTAAGACTCCCCGGGCTTCAGCGTGGTTTGAGGTTCCATTTCCAGCGAGGCTTCAACACGATGGCCGTTGCCCACCTTGACGGGAAGCGAAAGCACCAGCGGAAGCAGCTCCATGTGGCCCATGCCGATTCCCACCTTGTCGGTCCAGAAGGCCACCACCGGGATGCCGCCGCCCATGCCCTTCGGCGTGGGACCGCCCATCAGGTTGGGCTGCGAAAATCTGGCAGGAATTTCCTCGATAATGTTTTCACCCCACTTGTAGCTTGCCCCCTGAAAGGACCACATACGGTAAGGCGGCAACCTGCGATCAATCAATGAAGCGTTCAGCCGGTGACGGTTGGCCACCACGCGTTCAATCGGGAGGTCTTCCTTACTCATGTTCTTGTAAGTTTCCGTAACGATGGCCAGGTTGGGAAAGTCATCGTAAAGCTCCACGGTGAGAGTCTTTTGAATTCCCTTCGCGCTGCTGGCGGGCATTTCAATGCGCTTGCCCGTGGCCCCGATTTTTCCCTTGACGTCAGAGACGACCGACTGGCCGAAATCAAACGTGAAATCTGCAATCCGCTTGCCGCCGCTGACAAGATAGCTGCCCGCAGTGCCGGGGCGGGAAGCAGAATCGTCAATGGTCAGATTGCCGCTTTGCTTGCGGAGAAAAGGCCGGATGTTTCCGGAAGGGAGAACGCGAAATTCTGCCGAAGCCGTCTGCAGAATAACAGGGCCGCCGCGGTTGACGCCAACGTCAACAGCCGAAAATTTCCCTGGATGTTTGGCAGGAGCGCCTCCGGTCTTACAACCTGTCAGCCCGGCCACCAGCGCGATGCCCGCCTGTTCCAGCCACTGCCGCCTGTTCATTTCGCTTCCCGCAATCGTGATCTCAAAACTGATAAGCATTATACCGCTTTGGATCGGGACAACCCGATTAAGCGGCCGCGAAGTGGCCTGCTATCGAGGGATTCGGGCTTGCTGTTCACCCCCGGGCGAGGCCTCAGTTGTCCGGCACCGGAAACGTGTCGCCGGTGTCGCTGACCCATTGCTTCAGCCGGGCGATCAGCCTTTTGCGTTCGCGGCGATGGCTGTTGTAGTGAGCCAGGTTGACGAATTCGTAGGGATCCTCATTCAGGTTGAACATCAGCCAGGAAGTATTGGGCAGGCAGGCGTACTTCCAGCCGTCCCGCGTCACCAGGCCCCGCCAGGGGAGATTGATGCAGCCGCCCTGGATTCCCGCCTCGGCCTTTTTAACCCGGTCCACCAGCGTATCCATGGGATGGAGGGGGCCAAAAAAGCCCGGCGGCACAACCTGCTCGAGGTAAGCAGAATCCGGCTCGCTAACCCTGGGCCTGCTGGCTAGCCGGTAATGCGAATAATCCGTGCCTTCCATCCAGGAGGGCTTTCGGATGCCGCAAAGTCCCAGCGTGGTGGGAGCAATGTCCACGCTGTTGAAAGGAATTGAAGGACGGCCGCTGCGGTTGCCGTCGTAGTAAGACACGCCTCCGCTGACAATCATCGGAATGCGGATGGATTCTTCAAATGGAGTGGTTTTCAGGAAGTGACCGTGCGAGCCCATCATGTCACCATGGTCAGCGAATTGAAAGATGTAGGTGTTGAACTCCATGCCGTTCTCGTGCAGGGCCTTTCGCACGCGCCCGAGGTTCCAGTCCAGATTCTCGATCTGGGCGTAGTAGCCGGCCAGCTCGCGGCGCGTCCGCTTTTGGACCTCTTCCACGGGCGGGACGTTGGCCCGCAGTTCGAGCTGGCCGCCGTTGTAGTGGCTCATGAATTCCGCCGGCGCAACATGAGGATTGTGCGGGGGCTCGACGGAAACGATGGCAAAGAACGGTTTGCCCTTGCCCGCTTTTGCCTCTTCGCCGCGTTCCTTCAGGTATTTGATCAGAAGGTTGGTGAGCTCGTCGGTTTCATACCCCGGCAGGCGATATTGGAAGGCGTCCTTGCCGGAGCCACCGTGCACCCAGCAATCCCACTGGCTGTTGTTGTTTTCATAGCCGATCCAGTCATCGAACCCGCCGCGCCGGTCGGGGGGAACAATGTGCAGCCCGGCACGACCGTTGCTCTCTTTCCATCCATCCACGTGCCACTTGCCGAAATAGGCGGTGCGGTAGCCCGCCTCGCGGAACGGCTTGGCAATGGTCGGCTGGCCCTGCGGAAGAGGATATTCGTGGCCGGGAACGCAATGGTGCGGGTAACGTCCGGTGAGCATGGAGCCGCGGAAAGGCGAGCAGAGCGGGAAGGAGGTAACGGCATGATCAAAGTTGACTCCGGTGCGGGAAAGAATGTCAATGTTGGGCGTATGAACGTTGGGATCGCCGTTGCAACTGATGGCGAAGGAGCGGAACTGGTCACCCAGAAACCAGATCACGTTCGGCTGGGTCGGCGTTAACGCCCCGGCTGGCTCGCCGGCTCCTGCCGAAGCATCATTAAGAACGGCCGCTGCTCCCACGGCCCCCAGAGAATTCTGAAAAAAAGTTCTGCGATCCAATGTACCCTCCTGTGAACTGCGATCCGCCGCCGGTCATCAATCCACTGTGACAAGCAGTTTGACGGCCGCCTTTCCACATCCGGCGCCTCCACGCGGCCCTTTTGGTCAAGAGGCGAACAACACAATCGAGGATCAACTGCCGCGCGTTGGCGAGAAAATCATATACCGGAATTAAGAATAATGGGGGACGGGTTGGTGTTGAGGCGGCGGTCCAGCGAACGACTGGCGCACCATTCCACTGCAACCACTAATCGCCGTGCAAACTGTGCTACGCTAAGCGGACATGTGGGCGTGGAAGCGTGAATGTTGCGGACTTCCGCCTCTTTTTGAGGAGCAACGATGGCAGAGAAAGTTGGAATTCTGGTTCGTGTGGAATCGGGGTTGGGCGTACTTCACCAGTTGACGGGGGTGATTGCCGCCCAGAAAGGCGACATTTCATCTGTGGCGATAGTTGACAATAGTTCGCATGAAGCACGGATCTACTTTGAAGTGGAATTACCCGCTGCGCCCGAAGTTCTGCTGGAAGGCCTACAGGCCCTTACTGTAGTGAAAGAGGCGTCACTGGTTGGTTCCCTCGAAAAAGTTTACGGGAAGCGCATCATTGTGATGGGCGGCGGCGCGCAGGTGGGACAGGTGGCGATTGGAGCAATTTCAGAAGCCGACCGGCACAACATTCGCGGCGAACACATCTCTGTGGATACCATTCCGCTGGTGGGTGAGCAGCCTCTGGCGGAAGCTGTTCGAGCCGTGGGCCGGCTGCCGCGAGCCCGCGTTCTGGTGCTGGCCGGGGCGCTGATGGGCGGCGATATCGAACGCGCCGTCCGCGAAGTTCGGGCCCAGGGATTGCTGGTGATCAGCCTGAACATGGCCGGCAGCGTTCCCGAAGTGGCCGACCTGGTGGTCACTGACCCGGTGCAGGCCGGCGTGATGGCCGTAATGGCCATTGCCGATACGGCGAAGTTTACTGTGGACCGCCTGAAGAAAAGGACGTTCTAGGACCTTTTCGCCACAAGATACGAGTTCAGCCGTGCAGGGGAAAAGCTTCCCGGAATTGCCGATGGTTCGGAGAATAAATCATTTCGGTTTTCCGGCGGGAATCAGATAGAGCGGCTGGTGGTTTCGAGGCAGAGAGAGCACCTTCTGCACCTCGGTATCATGAAAGGCGCCCATGGACACAGCGCCAAGGCCCAGCGCCACAGCTTCCAGCAGCAGGTTCTGGGCGGCGTGGCCGGCTTCAAGGTGAGCGTAGCGGCGCCCGCGGGCCGCTCCATACTTCTGAGCCGTGCGTTCATAGACGGCGGTCATCACAAAAACAGCTTCCGCCTCACTGACGGCCTGCTGCGCGAGCGCGGCTTGGCAAAGCGCCGGCCTCAGATCGTCTGCCGAGACGCGATCCAGGCGGTGCTGGGCCGGGTCATAATGGTAAAAACCTGCAGCTAAAACGACATAAATCTCCAATGGATATAAGGCGCCGGCCGAAGGCGCCGCGCGAAGGCCTTCAGAATCCGTAATCCCCTGCATTGCCCACAAAAGCTGTGAGAGTTGCCGCTCCGTCAGCGGACCGGGAGCAAACTCGCGAGTGGAGCGGCGCTGAGAAAGAACTTCTTCCAGCGAAACCACGCCGCTGCGCGCAGGCCGGGGCAACGGGATGGACGATGGGGAGTCCGTGCTGTGCTGCATTTCATTTCCTGCCCGTGGCAAAATCAAACAAGACAACATTAAGGATACATCGAAGCTTCGTCTCCATCGCCTTCGCCGGCAGAGAAGCAAATACTAAGGCGAAACGGGCCAAAGCCGTGTGGCGAAACCGTCAAGCATGGTTCGAACGTGACGTCAGGAAAAGTGAATCCCGGCGGGCTGCTGCAAGCCCAACGCCACGGTGGAAGCCATCACCGCGGGAAGGGCAGCGTTAAGGTTCATCACCTTCGTGGAGCTGATTGCTCGTCATGCGATAGAGGGTGTTACGGCTGATTCCCAAAATGTCAGCGGCGTGTTTCTTGTTGTTGCCGGTCGCTTTCAACACATAATTCAAATAACGCCGGCTAACTTCCTCGAGCGATGGCAGGTCCGCAAACAGGGCTTCAATGTTTGTTCCATCATTGCGCCCGGAGGAAAGCTTGGGAGGCAAATCCTGGAGCGTGATGACCCCGGAGCGGTTAAGGGCCGCAACGGACTCCAGCGTGTTCAGAAGCTCACGAACGTTGCCGGGCCAGGGGTAAGCCACCAGGGCGGCAAGAGCTTCGGAAGCCAGGTTGAGAGTTCGCCCGGATTCCGCTCCCAGTTTCTGAAGGAAGTGGGCCACCAGCAGCGGAATATCCTCCGCGCGCTCCCGCAGGGGTGGAAGATCAATTTCAATGACGCGGAGCCGATAGAAGAGGTCTTCGCGAAATCTGCCCGCCGCTACCCAGTCCGCAAGGTTGCGGTTTGAAGCCGCGATCATTCGAACGTCAATACGAACGGGCTGGTTTGATCCCACGGGCCGGACTTCCTGCGCTTCGAGTGTGCGCAACAACTTGACCTGAAGGGCCGGGCTCATTTCCGAAACTTCATCCAGGAACACCGTTCCGCCGTTTGCGTCCTCAAAGATTCCTATTTTATTCACGCTGGCGCCCGTGAAGGAACCGCGAACGTGGCCGAACAACTCAGATTCCAACAGGGACTCGGTGAAAGCACCGCAGTTCACCGCCAGAAAACGCTGCTGTGCCCGCGGCCCATTGGCATGGATAGCCCGTGCCACAAGTTCCTTGCCGGTTCCGCTCTCTCCGGTAATCAACACCGTGGCCCGGGAGTCGGCGACCATCCCGATCTTCTTGTACACTTCCAGCATGGCGGGGCTGCGGCCCACCAGGGAAGAAACTGGAGCTGGAGCAACCGCTGGAAGCACCTGCTTGTGTGCTTTGCGCACCAGACTGCGGTTTTCAAGCGCGCGCCAAACGCAGGTCAACACGTCCTCAATCTTGAAAGGCTTTGAAAGATAATCGAATGCGCCCGCCTTCACCGCCTCAATGGCCGTCTCCATCGACCCGAAGGCGGTAATCAGGATGACTTCCGAATCCGGCTGAATCTCCTTGAATGCGCGCAGAACGTCCAGGCCGTTTAACTCCGGGCCCAGCCGGATATCACTGAGGATCACTTCAAAGCTGGCCGTCTTGCCTGCCGCAAGTGCTTCCTCCGCTCCGGAAGCTGCGACCACCTGGTAACCTTCCGATTCCAGAAGCTCGGAAAGAAGGTCTCGCGTGTCCAGGTCATCATCGACCACTAGGATTTTTGCGTTTCGGTTAACCATAAGTACCTGGATTCCTGGATGTACACCACGCCGCCGCTAAGCCGGCGATTCAACTTTGGAAGTGGGAGTTGTGCCGGCTTCCGCCTCAATCTGTTCGCGGCAATCCACCGGAAGAATGATGGTAAATCGCGTGCCACGCCCGGTTTCGCTTTCGGCCCGGATGCTTCCTTTGTGCTGGCGAATGATCTGGTCTGATATGGCAAGGCCCAGCCCGGCTCCTGTTCCCAGCCTCTTGGTTGTGAACATCGGCTCAAAAATACGCTGCAAGGTTTCTTTGGCAATACCAACGCCGGTATCTTCCACCTCGATAGCCACTGCCTTCTCCTGTTCAGAAACGGGAAAGCGCGTTCGGGTCGTCAGGGTGCCACCCGAAGGCATCGCGTCCATACTGTTGTTGATCAGGTTCAGAAAAACCTGCTGAATGTAACCCGGGTCGGCGTAGACATCCGGACAGTCGCGGGCCCACTCCTTCACCACACGGATATGCCGGTGCTGAAGGGCGGGGGAAGAAAGCATCAGCGAATCTTCCAGAAGCCGGGCGACGTTAACCCTTTCCAGCCGAAGATCAAACTGGCGCGTCCAGGAGAGAAGCTGCTTCACGCTGCGCACAATGCTGTCAATCTGCCGTTCAATGATGTCAAGCCGTCGCGCACCCGCGGCGCCTCCCACTCCCTGCCGCGACAGCAGTTGCACGTGGCCGGAAATTGAATTCAGAGGCGTGCCGATTTCATGTGCCAGGCCGGCTGCCAACTGGCCTGCGATGGCCAGCCGCTCAGAGTGCGCCAGGCTCTTCTGCGTTTCAAACAGTTCCTCGTTAATGCGCTTCAGCTCCTCATTTCGGTTTGCAAGCTCCGCCGTGGCATCCTGAACCTTTTGCCCAAGTTCCGCATTAAAGCTTGCAACCCGCGCCAGCATTCGGTTCAAACGTTCGGCCAGTTGCCCGATCTCATCATGACTTCGCACGCGGGCCCGTGCCTCCAGTGATTGCCCTTCTGCTGAGTCCATCACCCGAATCATCTCTTTGACCGGCCCGCGAATGCTCTTGAGGAAGAAGATGTGAATCACCAGGATCAGAAATGCCAGGCCTGCAAGTGTGACCAGCAGGTTGCGGAAGACCAGACGCTCCGTAATCAGGCTCAAGTGCAGCTTGGAAACCTTCAGATTCAGACACGCAACGGACCTGCCGTCATGGCGGATGGTGGTACCCATGATCCAGTAATTCCCATCCGGCGTGTCAATCGTGATCTGGTCAGGATCAGCGCGCTGGTAGTCGTTGTAGTTTTGAATGTTCCGGGTGTGGTCAAGTTCGAGAACATTGCCGTTCGGGTCAGTGGTCACAATCAGTTTGTGCCGCGGCACGTGGGTGAAAACATCGGCCTGCGTAATGCTCGGGAAATCATGCTCCAATTGCTTAAGCGCGCGCATCAGGATGGGAGGATTTTCAAGAGCGTGCTCGTCCACCAACTGCTGGGCAATTGACCGGGCCTGCGCCAGCGCCTTGCGATAAGTGTCCTCCTCCACCAGTTGGCGGGTGAGAAGCATAGCAATATAGGTTGAGACGGCAACGACGGAGATAACCGCCACCGCAATAATGAGGACGATCTTGCCCTGTAACCCTAGCCGGCGAAACGTCATGATATTACGCCTGCCGATTCTAACACCGAGTCCGCCCGCAAGGAAACAACTTCAGAAGAGAACTGCTAACATAGTCTCAGCGGGAGAGTTACCGATTGAATGCTGAGGCCGTGCCGGCGGCTTGGAAGTGTCTTCAGTCTGATGGCCTGGTGTGCCAGAGATTTTGAACACGAAAGAAGCCACTATGGAGAATCAAGAAATTGCCACTGTCTTTGAAGAAATCTCCAACCTGATGAAAATTCTTCAGGAGGACCCGAAATGGTCCTTTAAAGCCGCGGCCTATGACCGCGCCCGGCGTTCACTGGAAGGCTTCCACGAACGCGCTGAAGACCTCGCGCGTGATCCCAAGCGCAAACTTACCGAAATCCCCGGAGTCGGAGAAGACCTGGCCGGCAAGATCAAAGAATTAGTGGAAACCGGCGAGTGCCAGTATCACCAGGACCTGCTGAAAAAAGTCCCTCGAAGCGTGTTGCAGCTTCTTGAATTGCAGGGAGTGGGGCCGCAGAAGGTTCGGCTGTTCCACAAGGAGCTTGGCGTCAATACCATTGAGGATCTCGAAAAAGCCGTAAAGGCAGGAAAGCTGCACGGACTGCCTGGCATGAGCGCCAAGACGGAAGAGAACATCCTAAAGGCGCTGGAAACTTTCCAGCGTGCTGCCGGGCGCTTCCGCCTGGACACCGCCTACGAAACCGCAAGGAAACTGATTGAGTACCTGAAAGAGCGAAAAGAAGTGGAAGAGGTCACGCCCGCGGGCTCTCTGCGAAGGGGCCGCGAAACCGTGGGCGATCTCGACCTGCTGGTTACCGGGAAGGACCACGTGAAGATTGCAGAGCACTTCTCCAAGTACTCCGGCATCGACCAGATTCTGGGCAAGGGCGAAGACAAAGTCAGCGTCAAGCTGAAGAGCGGTTTGCAGATCGACGTCCGGCTGCTGGACCGAGACCAGTACGGAGCGGCGCTGATGTATTTTACCGGCTCCAAGGAGCACAACATCGCGCTGCGCGAACGCGCCAGGAAACACGGCTGGAAACTGAGCGAATACGGCCTGTTTGAAGGCGAGGAAGTTCTGGCCAGCCGAACGGAAGAAGAAGTTTATAAGAAATTCGGCTTGCAGTGGATTCCGCCGGAACTGCGCGAAAACCAGGGGGAAATTGAAGCGGCAGAAAAAGGGAAACTGCCGAAGCTGGTGGAGTTGGAAGACATCAAGGGCGACCTCCAGATGCACACTACCGCTTCCGATGGCAAAACCAGCGTGGAAGAGATGGCCGAAGCCGCCAAGAAGCTGGGCTACGAATACATCCTGATCACCGACCACTCAAAAGCTGTGACCATTGCCAACGGCCTGGATGAGAAGCGTGCCGTTGAAAACATCAAGCGCATCCACGCCGCGCGCAAAAAGGTGAAAGGAATTGAGATCTGGGCCGGCGCTGAAGTGGACATCATGGGCGATGGCCATCTCGACTACCCGGACGAATTGCTGAAGCAGTTTGACATTGTGCTGGTCAGCGTCCACTCGCGCATGAACATGCCTGCGGAAGAAATGACCGATCGCCTGCTGAAAGCTCTCGAGAATCCATACGTGCGAATCCTGGGGCACCCGACAGGCCGGCAAATCCTGCGGCGCGACCCCTTCCAGTTTGACGTGGAAAAAGTTTTTGCGGCCGCCAAAAAGCATGGGGTGATTCTGGAATTAAACGGCAACCCGGAGCGGCTGGACCTTTCAGACCGGCACGTCAAGCTGGCCAAAGAACGTGGCATGAAGGTGATTATCTCCACAGATGCCCACCACCCGGACCACTTCCAGTTGATGCGTTACGGCGTGATGACTGCGCGCCGCGGCTGGCTGGAAAAGAAGGATGTGCTCAACACGCTGCCTGCAAAGAAGTTCCTGGAGTCACTGCGGAAGCTGCCGACATAGTTTTGAGTTCTGAGTTCCGAATTCTGAGTTATGATTTCCCTAACGGCGAAGGCTTGTCCAGCACGCATATCGGGGCACGAAATCAAAATATCGCTTGAAGGAGGGCGTCCATGGCCAACAACGTGAGACCCATCCCGGAAGGCTACCACTCGGTGACTCCATATCTCATCGTCAAAGGAGCGGCGAAGGCGATTGAGTTTTACAAGCAGGCGTTTGGGGCAACAGAGAGGACACGGATGGAACAAGCTGACGGAAGAATCGGGCACGCGGAAATCCAGATTGGCGATTCGACCATCATGCTGGCTGACGAATTTCCGGAGAGAAATATCCGCGGGCCGGAATCTCTGGGCGGCACGCCGGTGATGATTCACCTGTATATCGATGATGTAGACACCGTGGCCAAACACGCAGTCGCCGCAGGAGCGAAAGAGATACGGCCCGTGCAGGACCAGTTCTATGGTGACCGCTCCGGCATGTTTGCCGACCCCTTCGGCCATCAGTGGAATATCGCCACGCACGTGGAGGATCTGTCTGCCGAGGAGATCGGAAGACGCGCAGCGGCCGCAGGGCACTAAAACCACTCACCAAGAGCCACGGTCAGTCCGTCTTTGGATTGGCCGTGTCTGCTTGCTTCAGTCTTCACACCTCATAATCCATACTTCGTCATTCTTCCGCCTTCCCGTTTTCGCCGTCCTCGGTCATAATTTAAGGTTGGGATTTTTTAGCTTTACTGGAGGCGAATGCAAAGGCAAATAGAATTACCCGCCGCAGTCATATTTGACATGGACGGTGTTTTGGTAAATAGCAATCCTTACCATCTGGAGAAGTGGGTTGAATTCCTCGATCATCGCAAGATCAGCTACAAGAAAGAGGAATTACCGGAACTGATTCTCGGCAAGCGGAACGACACGGCCTTTAAGTATTTTCTGGGGCCGGACGTAACGCCCGAGGAAAGCCACCGGCTGAGCGAAGAGATTGAAGAAACCTTCCGCAAGGTCTTCAAGCCGCACGCGAGGCCCCTGCCGGGGCTCGATGCGCTGATCAAGGAATGCCACGCGGCGGACATACCCATGGCGGTAGCATCCTCAGCCGTGAGGAGCAATATCGAATTCGTCGTGGACGCGCTGGGGTACCGTCGCTATTTTCAAACCATGGTAAGCGGCGACGAAGTAACGCACGCCAAGCCCGACCCGGAGATTTATCTGAAGGCGGCGGACCATCTGGGCATTGATCCGGCCGACGCCGTGGCTTTTGAAGATTCCTACGTGGGGATCGGAGCGGTGAATAACGCCGGGATGAAGTGCATCGCCATCGCCTCAACTTTCCCTATTGAAAGGCTGGCGCCGATTGCCACCATGGCGGTTCCGAGTTTTGAGGATATCAACCTGGAAAAACTCCGCGCACTCTTTGTGGCCGAGGGCAAATCGTCAAGCCTGGCGCGTTGAGCCCGAAGGTCGCCCCGGGTCCTCCGCGTCGTTAGTAAGTAGCCCGGCCTCCGGAAATGTCATAGCACTGCCCCGTGGTGAAAGACGATTCCCTCGAAGCAAGGAAGTGGACAAGGGCGGCGATTTCCTCGATTTTGCCCGTGCGCCCCATGGGAATCTTGCTGAGCATGTAATCCAACGTCGTTTTTGAAACGGTGTCCAGAATCTTGGTGTGAACCACCGCGGGCGCGATGCTGTTGACGGTGACGTCGCCCTTGCCGGCAACTTCCTTGGCCAACGCCTTGGTGAGGCAAATCACCGCAGCTTTGGTGGCCGAATAAGGAATCAACGTGGGGTTGCCCTCCTTGCCTGCGATGGAGGCAACGTTAACAATGCGGCCATATTTCCGCTCCAGCATCTCGCCGATCACTGCCTTGCAAGTCAGGAAAACTCCCTTCAGGTTCACGGCGTAAACCTGGTCGAGGTCCTGTTCATTCAGTTCCGTCAGCGGCAGAGTTCTGCCGGCGATCCCGGCGTTGTTCACCAGAATATCAATCGGCCCAAGCTGCCTTCGGACTTCGCCCACCGCTTTCTCCACCGACGAAGCGGATGAGACGTCGCATTCAACGGCTGCGCCGCCAGTCGATTCCGCTACGGAACGCGCAAGGTCCACTTTCAGGTCCAGCAC
>Ga0102953_1001427_pt1 | contig 15217 bp, 16 predicted proteins | sample SalPon2A_C_D2_MG_FD_78509 | JGI IMG/M metagenome (GOLD analysis project Ga0102953, IMG submission 78509) | Soil microbial communities from South San Francisco under conditions of wetland restoration - Salt Pond MetaG R2A_C_D2_MG | ecosystem: Environmental > Terrestrial > Soil > Wetlands | place... | reverse complement strand
CCGCTTCCGGTTCCTCGGCAGCCTCCTGCTTTGCCTCACCCCCTTCGCCATCGATCAGCATGATGACCGCGCCGACTTCCACCTCATCCCCCTCTTTGACCTTGATCTCGGTGATCTTGCCGGCCTGAGGGGAGGGGATGGCGACGACCGCCTTGTCGGTTTCCAGTTCCAGGAGCGTCTGGTCAACTTCGACATGATCGCCCTTGGCGACCGAAACCGAGACGACAGTGCCCTGGTGGACACCCTCCGATACTTCGGGGACGGTAATCTCAATTGCCATAAAGTTCTCTCAATCCTGGTGCGGGTTTAATTTGTCGGGGTCGATCTGCAAATCGGCAATGGCCCTGGTCACAACCTCTGCCGTGAGGTCACCTTGCCGGGCCAGTTCACTGAGGGTGGCAATGACGATGAAACGGGCATCAACTTCAAAGAACTCACGCAGCAGTGCACGGCTGTCGCTGCGCCCGAAACCATCGGTGCCGAGACAGTGCAGCGGCCCGGGAACCCACTTGGCAATGGCAGCGGGCAGCAGTTTCAGATAATCGGAGGCGGCGACGAACACGCCGGTTTCCTTGGCGAGCAGATGGCTGACATACGGGGTTCTGGCTTTTTTCTGCGGATGCAGCAGGTTCCAGCGTTCGCATTCAATCGCGTCATGGTAGAGCTCTTTATAGCTGGTGACACTCCAGACGTCGGCGGCGATCTGGTATTGCTCAGCAAGGATCTGCTGGGCCTTGATCGCCTCATTGAGAATCGCCCCGCTCCCCAGCAGGTGGGCCTTGGCTTTGCCCTTCTTGGGGCTGCTGCGGAACCGGTACATCCCCTTGAGGATCCCTTCCCGAAGCTTGGCCCCCTTGGGCATCGGGGGCATGGTGTAGGTTTCATTCATGACCGTCAGGTAATAGATCCAGTCTTCCTGGTGACAGTACATCCGGGTCAAGCCCTCATGGATGATCACCGCGAGCTCGTAGGCAAACGCCGGATCATAAGCCTTGACCTTGGTCGGGGTCATGGCCAGCACGTGGCTGTGCCCATCCTGATGTTGCAGACCTTCGCCGGCCAGGGTGGTCCGTCCGGCCGTGGCGCCGACCAGAAAACCGCGCGCACGACTGTCACAGGCCTGCCAGATCAAATCGCCGACCCGCTGGAAGCCGAACATTGAATAGAAGGTGTAAAATGGGACGGTTTGCACGCCGTTGTTCGAGTAGGCGGTGCCTGCGGCGATGAAGCTGGCCATCGAGCCCGCTTCGCTGAGCCCTTCTTCGAGGATCGCACCTTCTTTTTTCTCGTTATAGAAGAGCAGGCTTCCCTTGTCGACCGGGTCGTAGAGCTGGCCGGCGTGGCTGTAGATGCCGGCCTGGCGGAACAGTGCTTCCATGCCGAAGGTGCGCGCTTCATCAGGAACAATCGGCACGATCAGCTTGCCGAGTTCATCATCGCGCAGCAGCTTGGCGAGCAGGTGGACATAGGCCATGGTGGTGGCCAGCGGTCGGTCCCCCGAGCCGTCGAAGTATTCGCTGATGATCTCTTCGGTCTGGCAGGCCATCGGGTAGCTGCCGTCATGCCGACTCGGCAGATGCCCTCCCAGGGCCTTGCGGCGCTCCTTGAGGTAGATCATCTCCGGGCTGTCATCGGCCGGACGGTAGAAGGGGGTTTCGGCAATCTCCTTGTCACTGATCGGGATGCTGAAACGGGTGCGGAAGGCCTTGAGTTCATCCTCGTTGAGTTTCTTCTGGGCGTGGGTGATGTTTTTTCCTTCACCGGCCTCACCCAGGCCGTAGCCCTTGATGGTGTGGGCGAGGATGACGGTCGGCGAGCCGGTGTGCTCGACGGCGCTTTTGTAGGCGGAATAGACCTTGTCCGGGTCGTGGCCGCCGCGGGTCAGGCGACCGAGCTGTTCATCACTGTACCCTTCCACCAGTTCCAGCAGCTCCGGGTATTTGCCGAAGAAATGCTTGCGCACATAGTCCCCGGCGCTGAGGGTGAAGCGCTGCATTTCACCATCGAGCACCTCATCCATGCGCTGGACCAGCTTGCCGCTGGTGTCGATTTCGAGCAGCCGATCCCAGTCATCCCCCCAGATGACCTTGATCACGTTCCAGCCGGCGCCGCGGAAGGCGGCTTCAAGTTCCTGGATGATCTTGCCGTTGCCGCGCACCGGACCGTCGAGCCGCTGCAGGTTGCAGTTGATGACGAAGATCAGGTTGTCGAGCTGTTCACGCGATGCCAGGGTGATGGCGCCCAGGGATTCCGGCTCGTCCATTTCGCCGTCACCGAGCATTGCCCAGACTTTGCGGCCGCTCTTCTGGCGCAGACCGCGATCGACCAGGTAATGGTTGAAGCGGGCCTGGTAGATGGCGCTCAAGGAGGTCAGCCCCATGGAGACGGTGGGGAATTCCCAGAAGTTTTTCATCAGAAACGGGTGCGGATAGGACGACAGCCCCCCTTTGCCGGGGCGCAGTTCATTGCGAAACCCTTCCAGGTCGTCTTCACTCAGGCGCCCTTCGAGAAAGGCCCGTGAATAGACGCCGGGGGAGGCGTGCCCCTGGAAATAGACCATGTCGCCGAGAAACTCATCAGTCCGACCGCGCCAGAAGTGATTGAAGCCGACCTCCCACAGCGTGGCCGCCGACGCATAGGTCGAAATATGTCCGCCGATGCCGGCCGATTCCTGGTTGGCCCGCACCACCATCGCCATGGCGTTCCAGCGGATGATCGACTTGATCCGCCGCTCGATCTCGCGGTCCCCGGGAAAGATCGCCTGCTGGTTGCGCGGAATGGTGTTGATGTAGGGGGTGTTGGCGGTGAAGTGGATGCTGACCCCCTGCTCCTGGGCGCGCACCTGCAGCAGGCGGAGCAGTTGGCGTACGCGGTCGGGGCCTGCGGACTTAAGGACATAATCGAGAGATTCGCGCCATTCGAGATTTTCAACACTGATCAGGTTTTCAGAGCTATCTTGTTGATCGCTGCTCATCCGTCGAAACTCCTTTGCCGATCACACGACCTGGTGAATAACGCTCTATTACTAATGTTATCTGAATTCTTCTGAATGACCATCGCAGGACAGTTGTATTTGTTTCTTGTGACCACGCTTATCGCTGAGTCGTCAACATAAATCATGGTGCATAACCAGATGTTCTGGTTAATGCCTGAGTACAATTCTGTAGCGAGCTTGTCCAAGTTCCGGGGACAGTATACTTATCTTTGACGTCTTCGAACGCCCTGTTAGGGTAGGGTATGGCTCGCATCGCACGCATTGTAGCTTCTGGCTACCTCTACCACGTAATTCATCGAGGTATTTTTTTGTGTCAATAATGGACTCTTCTGGTTATATTTTCGCTAAACCACCTCGGGAGGTCACATTATGAACAAGTTCAAAATGCTCGGATTGGTCTTGATGTTATGTGTAGTAGCAACACTGGTCGTTGCTTGCGGAGGGGAGGGTGATGAAACCAACGCGCCCGCTGTCAAACTCACGGCTTCAACTGTCGTTTCCCAGCCGGACCTCACCGCTCACACCCATGCGGTCAGCATCCCCTTCACCGACATCTCGGCGGCCCCGGCGGACGCGGTCTACCAGTACCGCAGCGACACCGCAGCTTCTGACGGACATTCCCATGTCATCGCCCTGACCCAGCAGCAGATGATCGATATCGACAACGGCATGCGGGTGGTTATGACGTCATCTGCCCCGGATCTCGGGCCGGACCATAGCCACGACTGGAGCCTGCAGGGCGGCGATCTCCTCTATGAAAAATATTGTTACAACTGCCACTCGAACGATAAACGCGGCCACAACCCGATGAACGTCTCGTTTAACGCCGCCCAGACTGGCGCGGTCAAGAACCCCGCTAGCGCCCCGCTGTCGACCGCACCGGCGGCGATCCCGGACCCCAATTATCTCCCTTCGGGGACAGTCTCGCTCGATGGCGTCGCCCTCTATGCGGCGAACTGTCAAGGTTGTCACAACCCGCTGGCAACCACGACCAAGGCCAACCGAACCTTTTCCCAGATCAAGAATGCCATCACGGCCAACGCCGGCGGCATGTCATCTTTGGCTGCCTTAACGGATGCGCAGCTGCAGGCCATCGCCGACGCCCTGGTCCCATGAGCGGTGCGGCAGAAGCTTAAGTCCGGGGCGGGAGACCCGTTATTTCATTGTCTGCGAGAGGTTGACAGGAGCCGCTGGGGTGCTAAGGGAAAAGTAGGAAGGATAAAATCCCGGCAGCACGGAAAGGAGCACGGCCATGGCAACCTACATCACCCTGATCAACCTCACCGACCAGGGAGCGCGCAACATCAAGGATTCTCCATAACGCTTCGAGACCTACCGGGGCCTGGCGGAAAAACTCGGTTTGACCATCAAGAGCGCCTACTGGACGACGGGAGCCTACGACATCATCCTGACCGTCGAGGGGAACGAGGAAGCGGCGATGCTCTCGCTGCTGAAGGTCATCGGCCAGGGGAACGTCCGCACCCGGACCCTGCGGGCCTTCCCCATCGAAGAGATGAAAGGCCTGGTCAGCAAGCTCGCTTGAGGCTGGCGAAAGCTGAGCGGCGGGAGATCAGCCGCTCAGCTTCAAGCCACGGCAGATCCCCAGCTCGTCAGTCAGCAAATTACTGCCCACCTTGCTTCGGCGGCGAGGGGAAGAGGGCATAGGGGGTGGTCGGTTCCTGGCCCGGCGGGAGATAGGCCGGGGCCGGTTCGCCAGCCGGTCCGAGGCTGCGCACGAACTCGTAGATGGCAGTCAGGTCCTCTTCCTGCATGATGTTCACCGTGTACCAGGGCATCGGCGGCCTGGTTTTGAGCGTCCGCGCCAGCGCCAGCCACTGCTCTTCGCTCAAACTGTTGATCAGCAGCCGCAGGTTGGGCGCGTAGGTCGTTCCCCAGGGGCCGCGCCAGCCGAAGGCATCACCCGTGAGCCAGGCGCTCTCGGGCGTTTTCCCCTCGCCGAGCAGGTAGCCGGGGGTGTGACAGTCGTTGCAGCCGGCGATCATCGCCAGATAATGCCCGCGCTCCAGCTGGTTCAGCTCCGCCAGCGCCGGGCTGACGCTGACCAGTCCTGTCACCACGACAATCAGAATGGTAATCCCTTTGCGCACACTTTTCATGAGCTCTGCTCCCTGTTGAACCGCATCAGCGGTAGGTTGACCTGGCCGACCTGCCATCGTCCTGAGTTTATCTTTGAATTTTACCAGACGGCGCCGCATTTGTTCGGGCGCCCGGTTCCTGCGCTTCTGCCCGCTTTCGGCCAGGGACCGGACCAGACGCACACCCTGAAAAGCTGTTGAAAGCGGGAAAAGAACGCCTAGAATTAGGCTTAGAGTCTGTTTTTCATGGGTCAAAACAGGCCGACATGTTACATTGCGAGTTCTTTTAGCGCGTAAGGCCCATTTATTGTGGCTCAATGTAAGCCGATAACTTATAACCCCGAGGTCACCCATGCGTTTCACTCCAATCCTGATCCTGATCGTTCTGCTTGCCGCCTGCTGTCCCAAACCGTCGCCCGTACCGACCACTGACGAGGCGCTCAATCGCGAGGCGGAGCTGATGGTCCGCGCCAGCCTCACCGATCGCCTGATGGAGAACGCGGTCAAATACTACCGCACCCAGGCCGCCTTGCTGCTGACCAAGCAGGGGCTTTCTCAGGAGGAAGCCGAAGCCAAGATCATGGAGGTCGTGCAGCCGCTGGTCGAGGCCGAGCATCAACGGCTGGTCGAGGCGCTGGTGCCGATCTACCGGCGCCACTACACCGCCGCGGAGATCCACCAGCTGCTCTCCTTCTACCAGACCGAGGTGGCCAAGAAGTCGACCCGGGTCAGCACCCGGATCGCCGCCGACGGCCAGGAGTTCGTCAGCTCGTGGAACGAACATCTGGGCGAGGCGTTCATGAAGCAGGTCGTTGACAGCTACGGGATCGCCAAGCCGTAGCAGCTCGCGAGTCGGTCAGAAGCGTCGGAGTCTTCCGCGCCCAAGAGGAGTGCATGTCAGCCAAATCCTTCGCCGTGCGTATCTTTCTCCAGGACGGCAGCGCCGACGGCGTCAAGATTATCGCCAAGTCGAAATGGTCGGGGCGCGGCATGGTCATCCCGCGTTCCTCGCTGCCGGCCGAGCAGGAGCGCGAGGAACTGGCGGCCCCCGGCGTCTATCTGCTGGTCGGACCCGCCGCAGCGGGCGAGCCGCCGACCCTGCTGATCGGTACTGCCGACCCGGTCGGCAAGCAACTGGTACGGGAAGCCGCGCAACAGGAGTTCTGGAGTGCGGCGATTATCTTCACCTCGAAGCAGGACCAGCTCAGCCATCCCCAGATCCACTACATCGCCGCGCGCCTGCTGCAGCTGGCCGAGCAGGCCGGGCGCGCCCGGCTCGCCAACCCGGACCTAACCCCGCTGCCGAGTCTGACCACGGCAGAGCGGGCCGACGCCGAGGCGTTCCTGGCCCATCTGCTCAGCCTCTGCCCGCTGCTCGGCCTGAGAGCCTTCGCGGCGCGCTGAGCTCCGGGGGCTGAGGGGGATGGCTCTCGGTGCGTCGTTGCGGCGTCGCGTGAGACAGATCTTAAAGCCTTTCGCAGGTGGCTAAGCTTCGGTTAAGGTCTGATTCCAAGGACTTATCTGCTCGTCGTTCCGTTGCCTTGCGGGGTTTTTGATTGACAGCGACGCTTGGACTGTCTTAGAAAAGAGCGCAGGCCAAGTTGCGGCTGGCAGCCCGGTTGCTGCCGCCCAGGCGGACACTCCGCCAAGGCAAAGCCTGGCCATGCGAACGATGCGACCAGCCCGGGGAGAATGAACTTTCATCATCCGGTTGTCTTTCCCTCTTCAGTCAATGACCCTCAAATAAGGAGTTTGCACATGTTTCGTGAAGAAATCAAAGTTCTGGACTGTACGATCCGTGATGGCGGGTTGATCAACAATTACCAATTCAGCGATGAGTTCGTCAAGGCGATCTACAAGGCGACCTGCAAGGCCGGGGTCGATTATATGGAGATCGGCAAGAAACTCTGTGTCAGCGACCTCTATACCCGCGAAGAGTACGGCAAATGGAACTTCTGCGACGAGGACGACATCAAGCGGGTGGTCGACTCCTACGACGGCGATTACCGGCCGGTGTTGGCGGTGATGTACGATGTCGGCCGGGTCGACACCTCGAGCCTGCTGCCCGCCGACCAGAGCGTGATCGGCATGATCCGCACCGCCTGCTACGTCGCCGACATCGACAAGGGGCTGGACCTGGTCAAGCGGTCCAAGGACCAGGGCTACGAGACCACGGTCAACATCATGGCGCCGTCCGCGGCGATCGAAACCGACCTGATCGAAGCGCTCGAGCAGGTGAATGCCGCTCCGGAGGTCGACTTCCTCTATTTCGTCGACAGCTTCGGCGCCTTCTATTCCGAGCAGGTCACCGCCTACCTGAACCTGTACAAGAAGCATGCTCCCAACAAGGAGCTCGGTTTTCATGCCCACAACAACCAGCAGCTCGCTTTCTCCAATACTCAGCAGTGCATCATCGAGGGAGTGAATCTGCTCGATGCCACGGTGAACGGCATCGGCCGCGGGGCCGGCAACTGCAATCTGGAGCTGCTGCTGAATTTCCTGAAAAATCCGAAATTCGATGTGCGGCCGATCTACCAGGTGATCCAGGATCACATGGTCGAGCTGCGCAAACAGATCGAGTGGGGGTTCAACGATATCTATGGTATCAGCGGTCATCTGAACCAGCATCCCCGCGAAGCGATGAAGCTGAGAGCCAACGACGAGAAGAAGGATAACTGCTATGATTTCCTGCTCGAAAGCATGGGTTATCCCGAGTAAGCAGCCGGTTTGACGATATGTTCGCTCATAACGCAAGCCCTGATCTTCAGGGCTTGCGTTTTTTCTTGGTTCGGGTGCTCCCAGAGCTTAAGATTCGATCTTAAACCATTTCCTCACGCAACGCCGCGACGCCGCAACGTTTTGAAACCTTTAGGCTTAGGTTTGAAAACCTACAGACAGATTTGGACTGAGAGCTTGATGGTGTGATTCCCGTCGCGTCGTTGCGGCGTCGCGTGAAATCCGGTCGGGTTGTTGCTGCCAGGTTCGCCAGGGCGGGGGAGGTTCAGGCGTGCGGGATTGCTCGACAAAAAAACAACGGTGGCGGATGTGCCTGAGGTTTTACCGGTTGGTTTGATCCTTCCGGTTCTTGGAGCTTTTTCGACTAGAATTGCTTCCGGTCGAGAGACGTTTTTTACGCGTCCGCTCTAGTTTGCCTCATTGGCGTGTCCGTCACCGTTTAAATTAACTCTATCGCCGCATTATAGTAAGTCAAGCAACTAAATTGCTTCGCCGATTCAAACAGTTACAACTAGCTGAAAACACAGAAGCGATGCGCGAAAATATTTTTTCACAGCTGCCGGCAGGTCCCGGCGCCGGTCAGGCACAGCTCGCTCGCCAGCTCCTGACGCTCCGCGCAAAACCACGGATAATGCAAGAAACCCGCATGGCTGCCCCAAGGAAGGTGAACGCAGCATGGCTCAGCAACTCATCTCCGAAGCTCTGGAACCGCTCGTCTCGACAGCCGACACCGCCCGGATGGCCGGCGGCGGTCCCGGCCTGCCGCACGCCTTCCGCTGGCGCGGGCGGACCATCGAGATCGCTGCCCTGTTGCGCAGCTGGCGCGAGACGGGGAGCTGCCGCCACGGCAGCGGCGAGAGGTATGTCCGCAAACACTGGTTCGAGGTCGTGACCGTCGACCAGACAACCATGAAGCTCTACTTCGAGCGCCAGCCCCGCACGGGGCGCAGGGAGCCCCGCTGGTGGCTCTATAGCATCTCTGCGCCGGAACAATACTGAAGCTCCTGGCTCGTCACCAGGCACGAAAGGGATACTCGCCGACCATGACCTCTGCTAAGGATTACATCGACGCCCTCAACCTGCAACCCCACCCGGAAGGGGGCTGGTACCGCGAAAGCTACCGCGCCGGCGAAACCCTTCCACAGGAGGCGTTGCCAAAGCGCTTCTCCGGTCCGCGCTGCTTTGCCACGGCGATCTACTTTCTGCTCGGTTCCGAGAGTTTCTCCGCCCTGCACCGGATTCAGTCCGACGAGCTCTGGCATTTCTATGCCGGCAGCCCGCTGACCGTCCACCTGATCGACCCATGCGGCAGTTGCCGTCAGCTGCGGCTCGGCGCGAATGTCGGGGCCGGGGAGAGTTTTCAGGCGCTGGTGCCGGCCGGTTGCTGGTTCGGCGCGACGGTCGATATGCCGGAGAGCTTCGCCCTGGTCGGCTGCACGGTCGCGCCGGGCTTCGACTTCGCCGATTTCGAGCTGGGGAAGCGTGCCGAGCTCATCCGGCGCTATCCCGCCCGGCAGAAACTGATCGAACGGCTCACCCGCAGTTGATACGAGAGTTTGCCGGGAGAAAGACGCCGCTGACACTGACTGAAAAAGCCCGGTTGATCGCATCACCGGGCTTTTGATTGTTTCAGGATGTCCAGTTATTGGCTGATCGGCACCAGCCCGGCATGATATTTTTCTGGCAGATTTTCCAGCATCACGATATTCAGGGATGTCGTGTTGGTGTCGGTCGCGGAAACCTGCTGCAGCGTCCCGGTGACTGATTCGTCAAGTTTCCACATCGCACCGGTGGCTGGATCAACGATCAGCCAGCCGACCAAGCCGCCGAATACGATGTTCCCCAGCACATACCATCCATCGACGTTTCGTGTCAGCTGCACGGTGTGCGTATTGAAGCCTTCCTTGCTGAAGGTGATCGTGTAATCCTCGCCGCCGTAAAATCTGCACTTGTCGCACTTGGTCGGCAGGGTGACTGTCATTGGCGTAACGCCGGTTTGCAGGTTTTCCCGGTGTTGGCTGGCAATCACGACGTGCGCACCTTCCGGAGAACTTTTGATCGTGACCGGATATTTTGAATCACTAACGATACTGGCGCAACCTTGGGTTAAGACCAGCGAGACGGTTACAACGAGACAGAGCAGTAGTTTGTGCTTTAGCATGATCCCCTCCGTTTGTTTGGGTTTAAAAGAGATTTCACATTAAAATAATTGCATATCTGTTGTACAGTAATATTTACTAATTTTTACGGAAACAACGATCAGTCTTATTGAGTCCGGCCCATGAAATGTGCCCTACAGGGTTGAAGGTGCGGGCGGATGCGGCCGTTTGCTCTCCTGACCATCCCTTGCAGTGCGGCGCCGTTTACAGCGACGCCGATTTTCCCCTTTGTCCCGCAACCGTGCCTGGGGTAGAGTGACAGGGTCGTCTGAAGTATCACTCAGGAGAGGGAGGATGTCATGCACCGCAAACGGATTGCCTCAGTTGTGCTGCTGCTCGCCGTCATCGCCGGCTGTGCCGGACTGGAGCACTTACAGACACCGGATATCGAACGGGGGCGTAGCCTGGTCAAGAGTATGGGCTGCAATGACTGCCATACCCCCGGTTATCAGGAGCGCGGCCCGGAGATCCCGGAACAGGACTGGCTGACGGGGGGAACGCTCGGTTTTTTCGGCCCCGAGGGGACGTCCTATCCGGTCAACCTGCGGCTGCTGTGCGACCGCATCTCCGAGGATGACTGGCTGGTTCTCGCCCGGCAGATGCGCAAGGACGCCCCGATGGGCGCCATCCTGCTGCCCAGGACGCCGGAGGCGGACCTGCGGGCCATCTACCATTTCGTCAAGCATCTCGGCCCGAAAGGCGACCCGGCACCGGCCAGCCTGCCGGCCGGGGTGACGCCGCCGACCCCTTACATCGAATTTCCCTACCTGCACTAGGATCCCGGCGGGTCGCGTCGCAGCTGCCCGCCGATCGCAACGCCTGCACTCGGTGCGGTCAGCTCGGCGGAGCTGGCACGCGCGGGACTAGAACCCTTCTTCCTGGAAGTTGTCGGGGATCCGCACGACCAGCACCGGGATCGTCGCCGAATGCAGAACCTTGAGGGTCGTGGACCCCAGCATGGCATCGGATAACACCGAATGGCGATGCGACCCCATGACGATCAGGTCGACCTGGCGTTTTTTTGCTTCTTCAAGGATCGCCTGCTTGGGCGGCAGCTTGGCGATGGTGATACTGGCGACCCGTTCGAGCCCCTGGGGATCACTGCCGGTCTCTTTGGCGCAGAGGCGCTCGAGCCGCTCGTGGATCCGCTTGTCGATTTCGACAATGGCGCGCTCATAGACGTCTCCGGTCGTCCCCTCAACCATGTAAAGATCAGCAACATGCTGTGCGCCAGGGGTCATCGGTTCGTGGCCGTGAATGATATGGATCTTGGCGTCGTACTTCTGGGCCAGGCTCAGGGCATAGCGAAATACGTGCGGGGTGCCGCTCCCCAGACCGGTGGTGTAGAGGATGTTGTTAATCTTCGGAATCATCGCTGTCTCCTTGTTGAATGTGGATTATGCCAACCAGACGGTCCTGGCTGCACTTATAACTATGCCGCAGAATCGGTGAAAGAAAAGCGCGGACCCTTAGTTGGGCGATGCGTGGGCTTGAGCAGGCGGTCGGCAGGCGGGGCGGGACGATGGGGGCGCGGTCAGACCGAAGCTAAAAAACAACGATGACGAAAGTTCCGAGGGTGTCACCGGGTTACATTGCTGTACCGGTTGTTCGAGCGTTTGTCGACTTGAGAATTGCTTCTGGTCGAGTGACGATTTTTCAGGTCGCCCGCTCTACTATGCTCTCATGGTGCTTTCGTCACCGTTTGAACTTAAAACTATCGCGGAACCTGTCCCTGTCAAGCAACTTTTTTCGATTATGAATCAATAGCTTACAAGTGTTTGAAATCACTTGGACGGGGCCGGACATATTTTCGACCAGCCGTTGATCAGGCGACCTCGTTGTTCTCAAGGCGGTCTCGGGCGCATGTCTACCCGCTTGGCCTGTGTTAGAATGTCAGAAAATGATGCAACCTGAGCCAGGGAGGGAACGATGCGGATACGATTCAGGCGGACATGGCTACTGGTGTTGAGCGGCTTACTGTTGCTGGCCGGGTGCGGCGGAAGCGATCATGTGGTGGTGCAGGTGCAGGAACCGGGCCTGGTCGGTATCGACGACAACCCGGTGGTGGCGGTCACCGCTCCGGAGCTGCGCGTCGAGTATGCGCTGCCCGGGTTGCCGGGGACGTCCTTCGTGGTGTCCATCTTCAGCGACCAGCCGTCGGACGGTGATATCGCCTACGATCCCTTTCTGAACGCCTACACCATTACCGAGGGCCCCGACCGCCTGCTGTTCGGTGTCGACAGCCTCGACCCGAACCGGCCTGAATACCGGGCCTTTCTCGACTTCCCCCTCGACGGCTCGATCGGTGATCCGGCCATCCCCCTTGACGCGATCATCATCTCGGCCGAGCTGGCGATCTCCGTCAACTTCGTCGATTTCGCTGCGACCGTGCCGGTGCTGCTCGATCTGGTGCAGTATCCGCTGGGCGCCCTGGGGGCTGCCGATTACGCCTCCATTCCCCTAGCCGTGCAGCGCTTCAATCTTTTCGACTTCGATGCCGGCACCGACGTCTTTGTCGACGTCACCGCCCTGATGGAGGAGGCCCAGGTACGGGCCCTCGCCGACCTGCAGCTCCGGCTGCTGGTGGCGCCCTAGCTCAACGCCGTAGCGCTCCAGCCATGTGCGGACGGTTTGTTCAGGATCTTGATTCCGGAATGCTGGCGGCGATTTACAACCTGGTGTCGGCGTCCGAGCTGCCGCCGCGTTACAACATCGCCCCGAGCCAACCGGTCGCTGCGGTTCGCCAGCAGCAGACCGGTGCGCGAGAACTGACCTGGCTGCAATGGGGATTGATCCCGCACTGGGCGAAGGATCCGGCCATCGGCCGCAAGCTGAGCAACGCCCGCAGCGAAACTGCCCACGAGAAGCCCTCGTTCCGCCAGGCCCTGAAACACCGCCGCTGCCTGATTCCCGCCGGCGGCTTTTACGAGTGGCAACGCCAGGGGTTGGAGAAACAACCCTTCTACATCCGCCGCCGCGACGGCGAGCCACTCTCACTGGCCGGTCTGTGGGAGCGCTGGGCCGCTCCGACGGGAGAGATCCTGGAGACCTGCAGCATCCTCACCACCCGTGCCAACGGGCTGCTGCAACAGCTGCACGAACGGATGCCGGTCGTGCTGCAGCGCGAGCAGTTCGGGCTCTGGCTCAATCGGGCGGTCAGCGACTGCGGGCTGCTGAGTGAGTTGCTGCAACCCTGTGCGGCCGAGCTGCTGGAGAGCTACCCGGTGACCCGGGAGGTCAACCGGCCGGCCTTTGACCGGCCGGAGTGCATCCGGCCGCTGACGGCCTAACGCTCATGCCCTGGACAGGCACGTGTCCCGCTGCGAAAGCTCCGACTTGGCCTGACTGGCGACATCTGTTACTATGCAGACTCTTTGGCCATCGTCCGACCATCTCCCTCTGTTCCGAAAGGTATCCATATGACCCCGCTCGACCAGGCCTTGAAAACCCTGCACGAAGACCCCGACAGCCTCGAAAATCGCCACCATTTTTACAGCCTGTTTCTGCAGACCGACTTCTTTGTGCCGACCTACGACCAGGAAAACGGCGGGATGCTCAAGGGGACAGGGGCGCCGGAGAATCCGCAGCAGGCGCTGCCGCTGATCATGGAATCGGAGGGCGCCGACTTCATGATGCTGTTCGATTCGGCCGAGCGGGTCACCGCCTGGGCCGCTGAGGATGTCAAGTGCCTGACCGTCCCCGGTTACGTGGTGATCGCCATGGCAACCGAAGGGCTGCACCTGGCGATGAATGTCGGAACCGATCTCTCCAAGCAGTTCATCCCCGAGGAGATCACCTGGCTCAAGCAGGTGGTCGAGCAGAGTACCGGTTCGGCGGCTAAATAGACCGCCGCCGGGCCATCCGCTGTTTGTGCTTGCCTGGATGCCGGGTCACCGCAACCGGGGTGGCCCTGATTTTATCCGCCACCCCTCCCAGCTCAGCGTGACGACCCCTTGCTAGATCTGTCGCGCAATTGCTCGCGCCGGCCATCAGGCTGGCGTGGCCGTGCCGTCGCTGGCATGCTGTCTCCCGTTCGAACCGGGCCATTTAGGCGTGGCGAAGAAGCGGGCGTTAGCGAGCGGACCGCCGGGGTCGTCGGGCTCAGTGCACTCGATGAATGTGCGCCCTGAGATGATGTTCCTTTCCCGAAAGGACTTTCCAACCTCCCACCGCTAGGGTAGACTTTTCCTGTAGTTATCATGATCGGAACGGGAGGTTGAGAGATGACCGGTCTGTTGCTCAGGTGGCTGATCCTGACCGCGGCGATCCTGATCGCCGCCTATCTTTTCAACGGTATCCAGGTCGCCGGCTTCGGTTCGGCGCTGTTCGCCGCTCTGGTTCTGGGGATCCTCAATGCCTTCTTCCGACCGATCCTGTTGATTCTGACCCTGCCGATCAATGTCCTGACCCTCGGCCTATTCACCTTCGTCATCAACGCCCTGCTGCTGATGATGACCTCGGGGGTGATCGGCGGTCTGCAGGTCACCAGCTTCGGCGCGGCGCTGTTCGGCTCACTGATCATCAGTCTGGTGAGCTGGCTGCTCAGCTCGTTTATCAATGGCCAAGGGCGGGTCGAATCGATTGATATCGAATTGACCCGCAGGCATGGCGGCCGTTGGGAGTAACCGTGCCAGTCACCGCTTCCTGCCGAGCTGTCTCGTGAGTGTCAAAATCGGTCTGATCAGTGATGTTCATGCCACCCCGGAGCCGCTGCGCGAGGCGCTCGAACTGTTTCAGCGTGAACAGGTCGCCACGATCCTCTGTGCCGGGGATGTCGCCGGATACAGCAGCGAGCTGGACGCGACCGCTCAGCAGCTGATCGAGAGCAGCTGCCAGACCGTGGCCGGCAATCATGACCTCTGGCATCTGCGCCGCAGAAATCCCGAGAGGGACAGCGAAGTCGATGCCTGGCTGCGTGGTCTGCCGTTGACCATGGCGCTGACAATGGAAGGACAGCGCATCGCCATGGTCCACGCCAGCCCGCCCGATTCGACACTGGAAGGTATCCGGCTGCTCGATGAGGAGGGGCGGTTGCTGGACTCCGCACGGACCCGCTGGGGTGAGCTGCTGCGGGGCTGCCGCTGCGATGTGCTGATCGTCGGTCATACCCACCAGGTGTTCGCGGAGCGGCTCGGCCAGGTGCTGGTGATCAATCCCGGCAGCACCCGCTTCAACCATAGCTGCGCGACGCTGCAACTCCCCGAGCTGACGGTCACCTTCCACGCGCTGGG
>Ga0102953_1001426_pt1 | contig 15221 bp, 13 predicted proteins | sample SalPon2A_C_D2_MG_FD_78509 | JGI IMG/M metagenome (GOLD analysis project Ga0102953, IMG submission 78509) | Soil microbial communities from South San Francisco under conditions of wetland restoration - Salt Pond MetaG R2A_C_D2_MG | ecosystem: Environmental > Terrestrial > Soil > Wetlands | place... | reverse complement strand
CGCGCCACGCTGGTGGTGCTGGCCACCTACCTGGCCCTCACGGTCCTGTTCCTCTTCCCGCACGGCGTCGCGTTCGTCCACAACGACATCGGCGCCGCCGCCATCGCCGTCGGGGCGTTGGCGTGATCCGCGCCATCGCGTTCGACTGGGGCGGCGTCTTCACCGAGGGGACCTTCGACAGCAGCGCCATCCGTGCCCTCACCGAGCTGAGCCAGGTCGACGCCGCCGCCATGGAGGCCGCGTACCTGCCGCTGATGGCGGAGCTGGAAGAGGGCGCCTTCGACCTGGCGGAGTTCCGGCAGCGCCTGCAGCAGCGACTCGGCGTCGCCATGGAGGAGCACGCCTTCGAGGACGCCTTCCTCGGCGCCGTGCGGTGGCGCCCATCGATGGTGAGGCTGCTCCGTTCCATCCCCGAGCGTTACGTGGTGGGCATGCTCTCCAACAACGTGCCGACGCTCTGCGACCTGGTGCGGAACAACACCCGCATGGACCGCATCGAGCGCTTCGTGTTCTCCAACGAGATCCGCGTGCGCAAGCCCGAGCCGCTGGCCTTCGACGCGCTCACGGAGGCCCTCGGCGTGCCGCCCCGGGACACCGTCTTCATCGACGACAACGCCGCCAACATCGAGGCCTGCCAGGCCTTGGGCTTCACCGGCCTCCTGGTCGACGGCCTTCCCGCCTTCGCGGAGGGTTGGCGGCGCCTGCTGCCCGGCCTGCCCCTGCCGCCCGGGCTCGGATGAGCGACGAGCGACCGGACGCGCGACCGGACCAACGGCGCGCCGTTCGCCTGCTGCAGGGCTACCTCTGGCACCCCCGCGAGCAGGAAGTCGCTCTCGCGGACTTCCTACCCTCCAAGCTCGCCCACGACATCCACGTCCTCGTCGACGCCATCCCCGCCGCTCCCTTCACCTTCTTCGACGACGGCACGCTGAGCGCGACGCAGCAGTTCTACCAGCTCACCGTGCTCACCTACGTGGACCCTGGGGAGGACGCCTCCGGTCGCGTGCCGTGGGTGGCCGAGACGCTGCAGAAGCGGCTGGAGAGCACGCCCGAAGGGGTGGGCTGGCAGGTGTTCGAGGACCTGCGCGAGCTGGGCTGACCCGACGCGCCGGGCTGTTATGCTCGCCCTCACCGTGAACCGTGCTTGGCGCGTCTTCGCCGTCTTCGCCGCGGCCCACTTCCTGTCCTACTTCTTCCGCTCGGCCAACGCCGTCATCGCCGGCGATCTCACGCGCTCGCTGGGTCTGGGGCCCGCCCAGCTCGGGCTGATGAGCAGCCTCTTCTTCGGCGCCTTCGCGCTGGCGCAGCTCCCCCTCGGCAGCGCGCTCGACCGCTTCGGCGCCCGCGCCACCACCAGCCTGCTGATGCTGGCCGGCGTGGTCGGCGCCGCGGTGTTCGCCGCGGCGCCCGACGCGGTGTGGCTGGGTGTGGGCCGGGCCCTGCTGGGTCTCGGCACCGCAGGCATCCTGATGGGTGGCCTCAAGGCGCTCTCCGTGATCCACCCGCCCAGGCGCTTCGCGGCGGTGTCGGGCATGCTCACCGCCGCAGGCTCCTCCGGTGCCCTCGTCGCCACCGCGCCGCTGGCGGCGCTGGATCGCGCCGTCGGCTGGCGGGCCATCTTCGCGGGCGGGGCTGCCGTCCTGTTGCTCGCCGCCGTAGCCATCGCCGCGGCCGCGGGCACCGGCCGCAACCGCGAGCATGCGGCCGAGGCCGGAACCGAGGGCTTCGGCGACATCTTCACCAGCGGCGCGTTCTGGCGGCTGGCGTTCATGGGCTTCGCGGTGATGGGGACCACCTTCGCCTACCAGAGCCTGTGGGCCGGCCCCTACCTCACAGAGGCCGCAGGGCTCCCCGCCACCCGGGCCGGGAACGTCCTCCTACTGCTCGGCATCGGCCTGGTGCTGGGCTTCTTCACCTCCGGCTGGCTCGCCGCCCGCTTCGGTCTGGCACGGGTGCTGGCCGTGGGAACGGCGGTCATGGTCGCGGCCCAGGCGACGCTGGCCGCAGCAGCCGGCCGCGGCGCGCCGGCGGCCGTCTACGGCGGCCTGCTGTTCCTGCTGGCCGCCGGCGGGTCCTTCGCGCTGCTGCTCTATGCGCAGGCCAACACGCTGTTCCCGCCCCACCTGACGGGCCGCGTCGTGAGCGCCATCAACCTGTTCATGTTCCTCGGCGGTTTCGCGTTGCAGTGGGGGATCGGCGTGGTGGTCGCGCGGCTGTCGCCGGCGGCCGGCGCCGCGGGCGCATCGGCGGGCGCCTACGCCACGGCGCTGCTCCTCACGGCCGCGTTATGCACGGTGGCGCTGCTGTGGTACCTGCCCACGCTGGCCCGGGCGCGGGCCGTCTCCGCCTGAGCCGGAGCTGGCACCACCCCGGCCCGCCGCTCCCAGGGCGCCTTCGGGCCGTGGCACGGGCACGGAGCGGCGCGGCGGACCCCACGGCGAACGCCGCGGCGGAAGCCGAGGGCACGCGTCCGTCGCGCTAGGCGCCCTGCGCCGCCGGCAGCCCGCCCTCGACCAGGTGCAGGTCGCGCTGCGGGAACGGGATGGAGATGTTGCTGGCGTCGAAGCGCTCCTTGACGGCGCGCGTCAGGTCGACCTTGGTGGCGTAGAAGTCCCCTGCCGCCGTCCAGTAGCGCATCAACAGGTTCACCGAGCTGTCCCCCAGGGAGTCCACGGCGATCATGGGCGCGGGCTCGGCCAGCACGCGGCTGTCGGCGTCCAGCAAACCGCGGAGCACGTCCATGGCGGCCCCGATGTCGTCGTCGTAGCCGATGCCCACCACCAGGTCGTTGCGGCGCTGGTCGGCCTGCGAGAAGTTCTTGATGTCCTTGCCCCAGATGTTGCTGTTGGGCACGTGGACCGGCACCCCGTCGAAGCTGGTCAGCCGGGTGGCGAAGAGGTTGATGTCGTCCACCGTGCCCATGGTCCCGCCGACGTCGATGGCGTCGCCCACGCTGAACGGCCGCAGCGCGATGAGCATGACGCCCGCCGCGACGTTGGACAGAGCGCCCTGCAGGGCCAGGCCCACGGCCAGGCCGGCGGCCCCGAGCAGCGCCACCAGGCTCGCCGTCTGCACCCCGAAGCGACCCAGCACCGCGATGACCGTGAAGGCGAGCACCGTCCAGCGCGCCAATCGGGCCAGCAGGTTGGTCACCGTGCGGTCCAGGCGGCCGCTGCGCTCGGCCAGCCGGCGCGTCAGGGCCGCAGCCCAGCGCCCGAGCAACCACCCGATGATCAGGATGGCGATGGCGGCGAGCACGTCGAAGCCCAGGCGGATGCCGTGGTCGGCGAGCGTCGTGAGCGTGTTCATCGAGCACCTCCTCCGGCGCGGCTCATGCTAAGCGGCCGGTCCCGTCGTGCATGTCGCCGACGCCGTGGGCCGCGCGGAACCACGTCTCCGCGATGCGCTCCGAGCTCGGCGCCCGTACCCGGCACCGCCGGCCGCGGCCCGCAGAGATCGGGTCAGCCTTCGGCGCGGCGCGCCTGCTCCATGACGAAGCTGGGGTCGAGGGCATCCCGGAGGGCGTCGCCCAGCATGTTGAGGCCCAGGACCGAGAGAGCGATGGCAGCCCCGGGCACCAGGGCGGTCCACGGAGCGATGTCGAGGTAGTCCCGGGCGGCCTGGATCATCAACCCCCAAGAGGGAGTCGGGGGCTGGGTGCCGAGGCCCAGGAAGGACAGCGCTGCTTCGGCCAGGATGGCGAAGGCCATGCTGATGGTCGACTGCACGATGACCGGCGGCACGATGTTCGGGAGCACGGTTCGCAGCATGATCCAGACGTGGCCGGCGCCGCTCGCCCTGGCCGCTTCCACGTACGGCATGGCGCTCACCTTCAGCACCTCGCTCCGGGCGATGCGGGCCAGGTAGGGCGCGTACACGATGCCGATCGATAGCGTCGCGTTGGTCAGATTCGGCCCCAGCACGGCACTGATCGTCAGCGCCAGCAGGAGCACCGGGAAGCTGATGATGGCATCGACGATGCGCATGAGCACCAGATCCGCCCAGCCGCCGAAGTAACCGCCTATCAGGCCGAGGGGCAGCCCGATCACCACGCTGAGGGCGACCGCCAGCACCCCCACGTACAGCGACGTGCGGGCGCCGAGGAGCATGCGAACGAGCTCGTCGCGGCCGAGCTGGTCGGTGCCGAGCGGGTGTGCCGCCGACGGAGGCGCGAGACGGTGCAGCACGTCGATCTGGGTGGCGAGGTGGTGCGGGATGACCACGGGCCCGAGCACCCCGACCACGACCACGAGCGCCACCAGCGTCCCGCCGACGAGGCCCTTCGACGTCCGGAAGATGCGCCTCAGAGCTCGCGCGCGCCCGCTGGCCGCACGGCCTCGGTCGCCCGGCAGGCCCGGTCGCACCTCGATCGTCGTGGCCTCGTCAGCCATACTCGATCCTGGGGTCGAGCGCCCGGTAGAGCAGGTCCACGATCAGGTTGCTGAGCATGAAGATGGCCGCGATGACGAGCACGCTCGCCTGGATGAGGGGAACGTCACGGTTGAGCAGGGCCTGGTAGGTCAGCCAGCCGAGGCCCGTGTAGTTGAACAGCGACTCGACCACGATCACCCCACCGAACAAGTAACCCAGTTGCAGGCCGGCCACGGTGAGGACCGGCCCGACGGCGTTGCGGAGCGCGTGCTTGTAGGTGACCTTGCGCTCGGCCAGACCCTTGGCGCGACTGACCCGTACGTAATCCTTCGACAGCGTCTCCAGCATGGCCGAGCGCGTCATGCGTGTGAGGTGCGCCATGAGCCCCACTCCGAGCGCCAGCGCCGGCAGAAGCGCATGCCGCAGCGACTGGACGAGGTCCTGCCCCGGGTCCACGGACCCGCTCGACGGCAGCCAGCGCAGCCACCGTGAGAACACCAGGATGAAGAGGATCCCCCAGAAGAAGTCGGGCAGGCTGATGCCCACCAGCGCCACGCCGCTGGTGGCCGTGTCCTGCCAGCGGTTCTGCCGTCTGGCGGCGATCACCCCCAGCGGAATGGACGCCACCACCGCGATGATGAGGGCCATCACCACCAACACGCTGCTGGTGACGAGCTTCTGGCGGACCAGGGCGCCGATCGGCTGGTCGAACCGGAGCGAGTCTCCCCAGCGGCCGCTGACGGTCTTGCCCAGCCAACGCACGTACTGCACCGGCAACGGATCGTTCAGGCCCAGCCGCTGCTCGAGCGCGGCGAGCGTCTCGGGGTTGGAACGGGTCCCGAGGATCATGACCGCGACGTTCCCCGGCACCACGTTGGTGAGGAGGAACGTCACGGTGAGCACGATCCACAGCGTGAGGACGAGCAGCAGGAGGCGCTTCAGGATGTAGCTCAGCATGGTTCGCTCACGTCGCCAGCCAGGTCCTCCAGAAGGCGAGGTTGCTGCCGTTGGGCTGGACGATGGTGTCGATCCCTCTGAGCGCGGGGACGGCGGCCAGCGAGCCGTTGCGGTACCAGAGGATCACGTCGTGCGCCTGGTCGAAGATCCGCTGCTGCGCCTCACGGTACAGCGTGACGCGCTGGTCCTCGCTCGTGGACTGCCTGGCCTGGTCGAGGTAGCCGTCGAGCGTGGCGTCGGAGATGTTGCGGAAGTTGAACGATCCGCCCGTGTGCCAGATGTTGTAGTAGAGGAAGTCCGGCTCCCACAGGGTGAAGAAGTTGACCATCGTCAAGGAGAAGTTCTTGTCCTTCCACACCTGAGACAGCCAGTCGCTCCAGGTCAGCTGCTCGAGGCTCACGTTCACGCCGGCCTGTTGGAACCAGGCCTGCATGATCTGGGCGGCCTGCACGTGCCACGGGTAGTTGGTCGTCACCTTGAACTTGATGGAGAGGGAGGCCGGTCGCACCCCCGCCTTCTGCAGCAGGGCCTTGGCCTGGTTGAGGTCCTGCTTGCGGACCTCGAGGTCGTTGTTGCGGTACGGCGAGTTCGGGAAGCTCGGCGTCGGCGTCGGCACGCCCTGTCCCCACAGCGCTCCCTGCACCAGCGCCTGCTTGTCGATCATGAGGTCGAAGGCCTTGCGCACGTCGGGATCGTCGAAGGGCGGCACCTTGTGATTGAAGTTCAGGAAGGCCCAGGAGAGCGGGTGCCAGGTCTTCACCTGGAGGTTGGGGCTCTTCTCGACCTGGGCGATGCGATCGAGCGGGATGTCGTTGATGAGCGTCATCTGCCCGGTCTGGACGCCCGTGAGACGCACGGTGGCCTCGGTGACCTCGCGCTCGACGATCTCGTCGAGGTAGGCCGGGCCACGGAAGTAGTTGTCGAAGCGCTTGAGCCGCGTGAAGTTGCCGAACTCGCGCTGCACGAACTCGAAGGCGCCCGCTCCGATCGGCTGCTTGCCCTGGGTGTCACCGCTGCCCTGCGGGATGATGGCACAGTTCAGGTACGTGATCCTGGCCTCGAAGGGGCTGTAGACCTTGCTCATGGTGACGCGCACCGTATGGTCGTCGACGGCGTCGATCGCCGCGACGTCCTCGAAGACGTCGAAGCTGACCGCGGACGTCTTGGGGTCCTTGATGCGCTCGAACGAGTACTTGACGTCTGCCGCGGTCAACTTCTTGCCGTTGTGGAAGACCACGTCGTTGCGAAGATGGAAGGTATAGGTGAGCCAGTCCTGGCTCCGTTCCCAGGAAGCCGCCAGGTTGGGCTGCACGTGGAAGTGATCGTCGATGGTCAGCAGCGGCTCATGCACGTTCTGCAGGAGCCTCAGGGTCGACGCCGTGCCGGTCTGGTGGATGTCGAGGTTCTGCGTGGTCTCGGAGTGTCCCCAGGTCAGCGTGCCGCCCTGCTTGGGCGTTCCGGAGGCGTCCTGGGCCAGGACACGGGTGCCCTCCAGGTCCCCGAGCACCAGAACGGACCCGCTGGCCAACAGGCCTCTCTTGATGAACGTGCGACGCTTCATCGGTGACGCTCCTCCCGGCCGGGAACCGGCCGCCATGCTCGGCGCATCCAATGACCTCGGGCCTCGCACCTGGTGTTCTGCCTCGTCCCCAACCGGCCGGCCGAGCAACCGGCCCCAACGCCGAACGGGCGCGCAGCGCCAACCCAGTTTTAGGTTATGCAACGCCGAGGATACTCGATGCGCCCCTCCCCCGCAAGCGACGCCCGGCCGGGTCGCGGCGCGGGGTGGCGGCCGGCGGGGTCCGCCCGTAGAATGTGCCGAACACCGATATCCCAGGCGCGGCAGCGGGCGCCCGAGCCAGCAGCGGAGCGAGGTCGGCCGGCCTCGAGGACCGGGAAGGTGCGCAGCTGACGCACCGCCGGCTGCGACGCGACGCGTCCCCGGCCGTGGAACAGGAGCCGTGACATGGACGTGCAGGAAGCCTCCATCGAGACCCTTCAGACCTGGATGGCACGGGGCGAGGCCAGCGCCGCCGAGATCGTCGAAGCCTATCTCGAGCGGATCGGCACGCTGGACCGCAGCGGTCCGACCCTGAGGTCGATCATCGAGATCAACCCCGACGCCGCGAGCCTGGCGGCCGAGCTGGACCGGGAGCGGGCGGAGCGCGGCCCGCGCGGCCCGCTCCACGGCGTCCCCGTTCTGGTGAAGGACAACATCGACACCGGCGACCGCATGACGACCACCGCCGGCTCGCTGGCGCTGGAAGGCAACGTGGCCCCTGCCGACGCCTTCCTGGTCGCGCGCTTACGGGCGGCCGGCGCGGTCATCCTCGGCAAGGCCAACATGAGCGAGTGGGCGTACTTCCGGAGCACCCGCGGCTGCAGCGGATGGAGCAGCCGCGGCGGACAGGTCCGCAACCCCTACGCCCTCGACCGCAACCCCTGCGGCTCGAGCTCGGGGTCCGGCGTGGCCGTGGCGGCGAACCTCACCGCCGCCGCCATCGGCACGGAGACCGACGGGTCCATCAGCTGCCCCGCCGCCGTCAACGGCATCGTCGGGCTCAAGCCCACCGTGGGCCTGGTGAGCCGCACCGGCATCATCCCGGTCGCGGCCTCCCAGGACACGGCCGGCCCGATGACGCGCACCGTGGCCGACGCCGCCCTGGTGCTCTCCGCCATCGCGGGGCCCGACCCCGACGACCCGGCCACCGCCGGCAGCGCGGGGCAGGCGACCGGCGACTACCGCGCGCTCCTTCGGCCGGACGCCCTGCGCGGCGCGCGCCTCGGCATCGACCGTTCCGCCTTCGGGAAGCACGAAGGCGCCGACGCCGTGGCCGAAGCTGCGCTCGCCACCCTGCGCGACCTGGGCGCGGAGCTGATCGACGAGGTGGACCTCAGCCACGTGGGGCTCTTCAGCGAGGAGGAGTTCCTGGTGCTGATGTACGAGCTGAAGGCCGGTCTCGATGCCTACCTCGCCGGCCACCCCGCGGCGAAGGTGCGCTCGCTCGCCGACGTGATCGCCTTCAACGAGGCGCATGCCGACACGGTCATGCCCTACTTCGGCCAGGAGCTGCTGATCGCGTCGCAAGCCAAGGGCGGGCTCGACGACGAGGCGTACCTGTCGGCCCGCGCCGCCTGCTTGCGTCGCGCCCGGGACGAGGGCATCGACCTGGCCCTGCGAACGCACCGGCTGGATGCCATCGTCGGCCCCACCACCGCGCCGGCCTGGGTGACCGACCCCATCGATGGCGACAGGATCCTCGGCCTCAGCGCCGGCCCGGCCGCGGTGGCGGGCTACCCCCACCTCACGGTCCCCGCCGGCTTCGTCCACGGGCTCCCCATCGGCCTGTCGCTGTTCGCCGGCGCCTTCCAGGAAGGGAAGCTGCTCGCCTACGGCAACGCCTTCGAGGCGGCCACGTCGGCGCGGAGGCCGCCGACCTTCCGGCACAGCGTCGAGGACACCCGTCCCCGGGCGAGCGCCTGACGCGAGGTGTCCGGCGCGCCCGCATGCGGGAACCCCGGCCGGCAAGGAGCCATGGAGAGGCGGCGCAGGCCGCGGGCCAGCGGCCCGGCCGCGGCCCCGCTCGAGAGGTCACCATGCGTGTTCTGAACCGCGAACAGGTCACACGGTTGCTGCCGATGCAGGCGTGCATCCCACTGATGGAGACGGCGCTCGCCGCACTCTCGCGCGGCGACGCGCAGCTGCCTCTGCGCTCGGTGATGCCGCTTCCGCCCAGGCACGACGTCCTCGCCGTCATGCCCGCGCAGGCGCGGGCGCCGGCCGCCCTGGGAGCGAAGATCATCACGGTCTTCCCGGGCAACCAGCAGCGCGGGCTCGACGCCCACCAGGGCGCCGTGCTGGTGTTCGACCCGGAGGACGGGCGGCTGCTCGGGTTGCTGGACGCCTCGTCCATCACCGCCATCCGCACGGCCGCCGTGTCCGCCGTCGCCACCGGCTTGCTGGCGAGGCCGGACGCGTCGAGCCTGGCGCTCCTCGGCAGCCACGTGCAGGCGTGGAGCCACCTCGAGGCGATGGCGCTGGTGAGGCCGCTCGCGCGCGTGCGCGTGTGGAGCCGCACCCCGGAGCATGCAGCGGACTTCGTGGCGCGCGCCAGGCGCGCCTACGACCTGGACGTCGCCGCCTGCGCGTCCGCGGCGGAGGCCGTCCGGGGGGCGGACATCGTGTGCACGGTCACCGCATCGCGCCGGCCGGTGCTCGAGGGAGCCTGGCTCGAGCCCGGCATGCACGTGAACGCCGTCGGCGCTTCGCAGCCGGACGCCCGCGAGCTCGACAGCGAGGCGGTGGCCCGCTCGCGTCTCTTCGCGGACCGGCGCGAATCGCTCGTCAACGAGTCCGCCGCCTACCTGACGGCGCTGCGCGAGGGCCGCCTGGCGGAAGACCAGGCGGTGCCCGAGCTCGGAGAGGTCCTCGAGGGCACGGCGGAGGGTCGCACCTCGGACGACGAGATCACCCTCTTCAAGTCGCTCGGCCTGGCCATCGAGGACCTGCTCGCAGCCCGCCACGTGCTCCGCCGCGCGGAGGAGGAGGGCGTCGGCACCGTGGTCGCGCTGGAGGGCGGTTAGCTCCGAGAGCGCCTGCTCGACTCCAACCCGACAACGCTCCTCTTCGCACCATGCGGCCGGAACCCGACCCGCGGCCGTCGGGCGGCATCCGCTCCGCCGACAGCGGCCGGCCGAGCGGCTCGAGCACAATGCACGTCGAGGGGCACGAGCACAACCGCGCGCTCGGTTACGCCGTCCCGAGCGGCGGCTCCACGAACGACCCCCCGCCCTCGTAGGGCTCGCCGGCGGGGCGGTCACGCACCGTTCACGTCCGCCAACGCCACCCCCTGCGCCGGGACGCGAACGCCGCCGACCTCCACCACCGCCTCGGTGAAGTTGAGCAGCGCGCCTCGACCGACCTGGCACCTCCTCACACCCTCCGGCATGGAGAGCACGTCGACGCCCACCTCCGCGAGGAGCGGCATGAGGACCGCCGCAAGCAGCTCCGGCCCCGCGAACGCGCCCAGCGTCACACAGGCGCCCCGTCCGGCGGTGCTGCGCGTCACGGCCGCCGCGCCGCCGTAGGCGGGCCCGTAATAGCGGGCGAGCGTCTCCGCGTGCTCGGGCTCGAGCAGGTCCGCCCAGATGCCGTAGCCGTACGGCGTGCCTCCCAGGTCGACGGTGCCCTGCACCCCTGGCCGCAGGGCGTCGACGCGGTCGATCCGGACGCCGCTGAGCGGCCGTAGCGGACCCGGGGAGGGCGCCTGGGCCAGGTTGCTCGGCGTCTTGGCCCCGCTCCGCGGACCGAGCAGCAAGCGTCCGCCCGCGTCGACGAAGCGCCGCAGCCTGGCCGCGCGCTCGTCGCCCACCAGGTGCAGGGACGGCGCCACGACCAGGGGGTAGGCCGCCAGGTCCGCGTCCGGATGCGCCACCGCGACGTCCACGCCGAGCCCCCGTAGGACGGAGTAGAAGGCGAGCTGAAGGGCGCGATAGCTCCAGCCCTCGGCGTGCGGCTGCAGGTCCGTGGCCCACAGGTCTTCGTAGTCGAACAGCAAGGCGACGCGCGGACGCTGTCCGGAAGCCGGCGCCAGCTCTCCCGCCACCTCGCGGATCTCCGCCGCAACCGGGGCGAAGCGTCCGTCGTGGAGCTCCAGCCCAGCATGCATCAGCTCCTGCCCCCCGCGGGCAGCCCGCCAGCGGAAGTACGAGACCACCTCGGCACCGTGGGCGAACGCTTGGTGACTCCACAGCCGCACGGCGCCGGGAGCCGGCTGCGGATTGCTGCGCGCCCAGTTGACCGATCCAGGCTGCATCTCCATCACCCAGAACGGCCGGTCCTTGAGACCGCGCACCAGGTCGTGCGTGAACCCCATGAGATCCGGCTGGCCCACGCGCAGATAGCGCTCCTTGAGCGCGGCCGGCAACGGGCTCTCCTCCAGCATCCCGAGCGGGTACTCGTCCCACGCCATGGCGTCCAGGTCACGGGCGAGGGCGAAGTGGTCGAAGCCGTCGAAGAACCCCATGACGTTGTGCAGCACCGGCCGGCCGGAGTGCGCCCGCAGGATCTCCACCTGGAGACGGTTGTAGGCGACGACCTGGTCCGACGCGAAGCGGTAGTAGTCGAGCGTGTGGCTGGGATTGGACTCGGTGACGGCCTGCCCGGGGAGCTCGACCTCCGCGAAGGTGCGCACCTCCTGGCTCCAGAAGACGGTCCACCACGCTTCGTTCAGGGTCTCGACGGTGCCGTAGCGCGCTCGCAACCAGTGTTGGAAGGCCGCGCGACAGCGGGGGCAGTAGCAACGCACCGTGTCGTGGCAGCCGTACTCGTTGTCGGTCTGCCAGGCGCCGACGGCCTCATGGCGCCCGTAGCGCTCGGCGAGCAGCGTCACGATGCGCCGTGTCTCCTCGCGGTAGGCGGGGCTGGTGAAGCACACGTGTCGGCGCGAGCCGAATCCCCGCACGCGGCCGTCACGACCCACCGGCAGCACCTCTGGATAGCGGTCCACCAGCCACTTGGGAGGGGTGGCCGTGGGCGTGCCCAGGACCACGCGCAATCCCGCCCCGCCCAGCGTGTCCAGCGCCCGGTCCAGCCAATCGAAGGCGAGCTCGCCGGGCACGGGCTCGAGCCGGCTCCAGCCGAACTCGCCCACGCGCACCCAGCGCAGGCCGAGACCCGCCATGCGCCCGGCCTCGTCCGCCCAGGTCGCCTCCGGCCAGTGCTCGGGGTAGTAGCAGACGCCGAGTGCCGGTTGCGAGCGATCGTCCATGGAGACCTCGATTCCGTGATGCGGGCGTCAGTCCTTGACGGCGCCCGCCGTGATGCCGGCCACGAAGTAGCGTTGCAGGAACAGGAACAGCAGCAGGAAGGGCACTGTGGCGATGGCGGTGCCCACCATGATGCCGCCCCAGGAGACCCTCGTCAGCCCGACCAGCGTCCCCAGCGCCACCGGGATGGTGTAGGCCTGCTTCTGCGTGAGGATGAGCAGCGGCCAGAAGAAGTCGTTCCATTGGAACAGGAACACCACGATGGCCACCGCGGCCAGCGCCGGCCGCATGATGGGCAGCACCACCTGCGCGAAGATGCGGGCCTCGCCGGCGCCGTCGATACGGGCGGCCTCGAGCAGCTCGCTAGGCACGGACAGCATGTTCTGCCGCATGAAGAACACCCCGAGCGGGTAGGCGAGCCACGGCAGGATGACGGCGATCCAGGTGTTGGCGAGCCGCAGGTCCCGCGCGATCAGGAGGTATTGCGGGATGGCGCGGACCTCGAAGGGGATGGTGAGCGCCGCCACCACGACCAGGAAGAGAGCGGTACGTCCCCGGAACCGGAACTTGGCGAAGGCGTAACCGCCCATCGCCGACACCAGGGTGGCCAGCAGCGTGAAGATGGAAGCGATGGCCACGGAGTTGAAGACGTTCCTCAGGAACGGCAGGTCGTTGTTGAGATCCAGCCAGTTGGCCACCAGACTTCGGCCCGGCACCAGGCTGGGCGGGACGGAGAGGATCTGGTGGTTCGCCTTGGTGGCCGCGACGATCATCCACAGGATGGGCAGGAGGAAGATCAGAGCCAGCACGAGCATGCCGACGTTCAGCACTATCGCCTGGATGGTGCGCTGCCGCCTCACGCCTCACGCCCTCCTACGAGGCGGATCTGGATGAACGAGAAGACGGCCGCGATCAGCGCGACCGTGTAGGCGATGGCGGAGGCGTAACCGAAGTTGAAGGAGCGGAAGCCCTGCTTGTACAGATAGGTGATGAGCGTCTCGGTGGCGCCTCCGGGCCCGGTGGTGCTGATGAGCCACGGCTCCGTGAAGAGCTGTAGGGTGCCGATCGTCGACAGCACGAAGCAGAACAGCAGTACCGGCCTGAGCAGCGGAAGGGTTACGTGCGTGAACTGTTGCCAGCCGCTGGCGCCGTCGATGCGGGCGGCCTCGTAGAGCGACAGCGGGATCGACTGCAGACCGGAGAGCAGGATGATGGCGTTGTAGCCGGACCAGCGCCAGGTGATGGCGATCATGATGGTGGCCATCGCCGGCACGCTCTGATGGAACCAGTCGACCGAGGAGAGGCCGAGCACGCTCAGACCGTAGTTGAGCACGCCGAACTCGGTGTTGAAGATGAGCCGGAAGACGGCGGAGTAAGGCACCGCCCCCAGGACCAACGGGGCGAAGAAGGCGAAGCGGAAGAAGCCCTTGAGCCGCAGCAGGTCGCTGTTGAGGGCGATCGCCAGCGCCACCGCCAGCGCCAGCATGATCGGCACCTGGACCACGAGGATGGTCAGGGTGTGGCTGAGCGCCTTCCAGAAGAAGGGGTCGTGGATGAGCCGGTCCCAGTTGAAGGACCAGCTGAAGAGCCACGGGCGCCTGCGGGTGTTGACGAACGACAGATAGAACGAGTACGCGATGGGGTAGATCCAGAACAGCGCGAACAGGACGAAGAACGGGCTCAGGAACACATAGGGGGTGAGAGCGCTGCTGCGGCGCCGGGTCCGGCGGGACCGGCGAGGTGGAGCGCCTCCGGCGATGGGCGAGGTACCGACGCTCACGTGCGTGGTCGGTTGAACGGCCGGCCCTGCGCGCGCGAGCGTCGTCGCGCGCGCAGGGCCACGAGCCGCGTTAGTCGGCGACCGGCAGGCCGGTGGCCTGCGAGATCTGCCGGGCGGCGGTATCCAGCGCCGCCTTGGCGTCGGGGTACTTGCCGTCGAGGTAGTCGTTGACGACGGCGATCATGACGTTCCGGGCTTCCTGGAAGAACTGCGTCCCCACCACCGGCGGGACGTCTCCGAGGGTGCCGAGGATCGTCTTCCAGATCGGCTGTCCGCCGAAGTACGACACCCCCTGGTCGAGCCGCGGATCACCCATCACCGATAGCAGAGAGGGCGTCAGGCCGTAGTTGAAGAGGATGTCGATCTGGTTGTCCTTGTTGGCCAGGGCGTTGGTGATGAAGTCGTAGGCGAGCTTCGGGTTCTTCGAGGAGCTGGGGATGGCGAGCGCCGAGCCGCCCAGGTTCGAGGCGCGAACGCCGCCGGGCGTCAGGGCGGGGGTCGTGTACACGCCCCACTTGCCGGCTTGCTCGGGTGCCTCGGACTCGATGGTGCCGGCGTACCAGGACCCGAAGAAGGCCGAGGCCTCCTTGCTCTGCTGGAAGAACTGGATCTGGTTGCCCCAGTCGCCGGCCCACAGCAGGCCCGCGTCCCAGATCTTCTTCATGGTGTCCATGGCGGTGACGCAGCCGGGCTGGTTGACGGTCACCTTGTCCCCGGCGTTGTCGAAGTAGAAGCAGCCGGCCTGGTTCGCCAGCATCCGGAACCACTCGTCATCGCTGCCCTTGGCGATGGTCCCCATCTTCACGTCGCCGGAGAAGTGAGTGACGAGCTTGGTGCCTTCCGTGACGAAGTCGTCCCACGTCAGGATGGAGGCCGGATCGATGCCCGCCTGCTGGTACAGGTCGGTGCGGTAGAACATCGTGGTCGGGCCGGAGTCGTAGGGGATGGCGTAGACGGCGCCGTCCTGCATGAGCTCGGCCCACTTGAACGCCGGGAACGCCGGCTTGAGGCCGTCCGCCCCGAGCGTGCGCAGGTCCGTGAAGCAGTCGGGGAATTGAGCCCAGAACACCTGAGCCTCGTTGTTCTCCACCAGGTAGACGTCGGGCATGTCGAGGCCGCCGGCGGCGCAGCCGGCCAGCCCGCGGTCGTAGACGTTCTGGTTGCCGAGGTCCTCGACGTTCACCTGGACGCCTGGATGCAGCTGCTGGAAGCTGGCGATGGTGCTCTCCAGCGCCGGCTTGTTGATGTCCCACACCCAGACGTCGAGCGTCTGCGCGGCGACGGTGCCCGCCAGCACGAGCACGGCTAGAGCGAGTACGAGGCGTTTCAACCGGGCCACCTCCCT